>ENA-ORBV01017212-ORBV01017212.1-microbial-mat-metagenome-genome-assembly--contig:-NODE-17212-length-10370-cov-5.697270_pt1 | contig 10370 bp, 9 predicted proteins | sample MGYA00237777_ERZ505514 | MGnify/ENA primary metagenome ERZ505514 (study PRJEB26160, sample SAMN06269048) | microbial mat metagenome | isolation source: Oligotrophic lake microbial mat | place...
CAACCCTGGCTTCGCCAGGCCCCCCGAGGGGGTGCGAGGAAACTTGGGGCGGCCCGGCGTTTCCTCATGCGCCCCCAACCCTGGCTTCGCCAGGCCCCCCGAGGGGGTGCGAGGAAACTTGGGGCGGCCCGGCGTTTCCTCATGAGCCGCGAGCATCTCGAACGGTGGGCGCCGCTGGCCATGCTGGCGCTGATCATCGCCGTCTGGCAACTGGCCTGCACCGTGTTCGCGATTCCCGAGTTCATCTTCCCCAGTCCGCTGGAGATCGGTCGGGCACTGGGCGAGTTCACCGCGCCAATTGCGCTGGCGGCGTGGCAGACCTTCTGGGTCACGATGGTCGGATTCGCGTTGTCCATCGTGGTCGGTGTGTTGCTGGGTTTCCTGGTCGGCTCGACCCGGCTCGCCTATGCGGCGCTGTTCCCGCTGCTGGTCGCGTTCAACGCAGTGCCCAAGGCGGCCGTCGTGCCCATCCTGGTGGTGTGGTTCGGCATCGGCCTGGGCCCCGGCATCCTGACGGCGTTCCTGATCTCGTTCTTTCCGATCATGGTCAACATGGCAACCGGCCTGGCCACCCTGGAGCCTGAACTGGAAGACGTGTTGCGGGTGCTCGGCGCCAAACGGCGCGACGTGCTGTTGAAAGTCGGCCTGCCGCGTTCGCTGCCGTATTTTTTCGCATCGCTCAAGGTGGCGATCACGCTGGCGTTTGTCGGTACCGTGCTGGCCGAGATGACGGCGGGCGACTCCGGCATCGGTTACCTGATGCAGACGGCCGGCTCGCAGCAACGCATGGCGCTGGCCTTCGCCGGGCTGGTCGTGATCGGCGCGATGGCGATGGCGATGTACGAGTTGTTCAGTTACGTCGAAAGACACACGACGGGCTGGGCGCATCGCGGATCGGAAAATGTCTGACGCCGACGTGCAGTGCGGCGGCAACCCCCCCGGGGCGTCTACCTGGGCCGCTGCACGCTGGTGACGACCTTCGCGCCGTGCGCGATGTGCGCTGGAACCAGCTACTGGGTCTGCATCTGGGCCTGCTGCCCCTGTGGCACATGGCCATCCTGGCGGTGCCGCTCCTCGCTGACCACAAGGTGGATGAAGTGCAGCTTGGCAACGACCTGATGCGCCAGCACGAACGGATAGATATCCGGTTGCCCCATGGCCCGTGCCATGCCGTTCATCAGCATCGTCAACTCCGCCCAGTGGTTGATGAATACCAGGTATTTGTTGGCGCCCGGATGGTCGGCCTGGTACAACACGTCGTAACCGAACGGCTTGAACTCCAGCCGCTTCTGGTCCAGCGCCAGACCATAACTGCTGGCCGTGTCCACCATGTCGCTCATGTGCATGTAGTGGGCCCAGCATTCCGCCCAGTCTTCCCAGGGGTGCGCGCTGGCATAGGCGCTGACGTAAGCGAGTTGCCAGTCCGCTGGCGGCCCGTTCTTGTAATACTGTGTCAGGCAGTGGGCGTAATCCTGCGTCTCGTCACCGAACAAGGCGCGGCAGGGCTCGAGCCAGCGGCTGTCTGAAATCAAACGACCCCAGTAGTAATGCCCGACCTCGTGGCGCAGATGACCCACCAGTGTGCGGTAGGGCTCGTTCAGGTTGGAGCGTGCGCGCTCGCGATGCACATCGTCGGCCTCGATGACGTTGAGTGTGATGAGCCCATGGTCATGGCCCGTCATCACCGGCGGGCCACCCTTGGGCGAGCGCAGGAAATCGAACATCAGCCCTCGCTGCGTGTCTTCGGTCTCGCGCGAGGCGACTGGCAGCCCCATGACCAGCAGCGCCGATACCAATCGGCGCTTGGCCATCTCGATGCGGCCCCACAACATCCCGTTGTCAGGATATTGCAGATCGTTCAGGTCCGGTACGGTGCGGTTGAGCCGGCACGCGCGGCACAACCCGGCATGCGATTCGGTCTCCTCAACCGGCACCAGCCAGTTGCAGGCTGCCGGCGTGAGCAGGTTGGCGCAGCGCTGGTAACGCGGGCCGTCGCCCTGCCACTGCACCCAGACATCGGGCTCTTCGGCTGCCGCCAGTGGCAACACCTGTGCCAGCTCAGGCGCATATCCCAGAGCCGTGCCACAGGACAGGCAAATACTGTTGCGAAAAAAGACCGGGCTACCGCACTGGCAGTTGAAAGCGCGCACCCGCAGGCCCGGGGAAAAATCGGCTTTGAGGGTTGGATCGGACGATGGGGTCAAGGCTCGGTTCCACGGTGCCGGCGCACGGTTGCGGGACGCGCCGGATGCGGGCTCCTGCGCCGCAGTTTCGCACGATTCAGCGGCCGATGCGCCTGGCTGAGTGCCCGTCGCTGGCCGCATTCGCGGTTTGGCGCATACCTGCCTGCCGGCGCTATTGATACCGGCAGGCGCCCCTACACTGGGGCCATGCCATGGCACGCACAACTCGCTCTCGACTACACCGCCACGTCGTCCCGCACCGTGGCGCGGCATCTGCACAAGGGCCCGCTGCGCATTCTGCAAAGCTTGTACCCCGAGGGCGACGCGGTCTGCCACAACGTGCTGGTGCATCCGCCCGGTGGCATCGTGGGTGGCGACACGCTGGATCTGGCAATCACAGCCGGTGCCGGCAGCCATGGGCTGGTGACCACGCCCGGAGCCACCCGCTTCTACCGCTCGCAGGGTGAATCGGCGCTGCAACACACCCGTATCCGCATGGATGCCGGCGCGCGCATGGAGTGGCTGCCGCAAGAGACCATCTGCTACGACGGCTGCCTGGCCGAGAACCGGTTGCAGATGACACTCGCCCCAGGCGCCGAACTGATGGGTTGGGATGTCACCGCGCTGGGGCTGCCAGCCGCGCAGCAGCCGTTCCTGCGCGGCAGTCTGTTGCAGCACATCGAACTGGCCGGCGCCTGGCTCGAGCGGGGCCGCATCGACGCGGGTGACAACCGCTTGCTGCGGGGTCGCCTGGGACTGGATAGCCATGCCTGCATGGCGACGGTGTTTTTCTGCAGCGGCGGCCCGTTGCAGCGCCAGCGGGTGCAGCTACTGCTCGATGGCGCCCGTGCCGTGATCGACGCCCATGCGCTGCACGCCCAGGCCGGTGCCACCAGCCCGAATGACCATGTGGTGCTGGTGCGGGTGCTGGCGCCGCTGGTGGAGCCGGCGATGGACCTGCTGCGCCGGGTGCGGGGCGCATGGCGTGAACACGCCTGGCAACTGACGGCACAACCGCCGCGGATATGGGCGACCTGAATCGCTGCCGAGCCACTCTCCCGCGGCCGGAACGACCGACAACACCAGCTCAGATCGCCACCAGCTCGCGCACCCCGTCGGCCTGCATGTCGGCACCTGCGCCGCGGGCGATGAACTGGCCGCGCTGCATCACCAGGTAGTCGTCGGCCAGTTCCTGCGCAAAGTCGTAATACTGTTCGACCAACAAGATGGCCATGGTGCCGCGATCGGCCAGCATCCGGATCACGCGGCCGATGTCCTTGATGATGCTGGGCTGTATACCCTCGGTGGGTTCATCGAGGATCAGCAGCCTGGGCCGCGCAGCGAGCGCGCGCGCAATCGCCAGCTGCTGTTGCTGGCCCCCGGAGAGGTCGCCGCCGCGCCGCTGCAACATCTGCTTGAGCACCGGGAACAGTTCGTACAGCTCCGGGTCGATCGGGGTCGAGGCACTCTTGTACGCCAGACCCATGCGCAAATTCTCTTCGACCGTCAGCCGCGCGAAGATCTCGCGCCCCTGGGGCACGAAGCCGATACCGGCGCGCGCACGGGCAAACGGCGTGTTGCCGTGGATCTCGTGCCCATCGAAACCGATGCTGCCGCTGCGGATCGGCACCAGGCCCATCAGCGATTTGAGCAAGGTGGTCTTGCCCACGCCGTTGCGCCCGAGCAATACCGTGACCTTGCCCAGACGGGCTTGCAGGCTGACACCCCGCAGGATGTGGGAGCCGCCGTAATACTGGTTGACGTCGCGCACGTCCAGCACCATCGGCGCGGCGTCGGTGGCCGACAGTTTGGCCGCGGCGGCGAGCGCCGTGTTCGTGTCATCGGCCAAGATACACCTCGATCACCCTTTCGTCGGCCTGCACCTGGTCCAGCGTGCCCTGGGCCAGCACCGCGCCATCGCAGAGCACGGTGACGATCTCCGAGATCGCCCGGATGAAGCTCATGTCGTGCTCGACCACCATCAAGGAATGTTTGCCCTTGAGCGAGAGGAACAACTCCGCGGTGCGTGCAGTTTCCTCGTCGGTCATGCCGGCCACCGGTTCGTCGAGCAGCAGCAGCTTGGGTTCCTGCACCAGCAATATGCCGATCTCCAGCCACTGCTTCTGCCCATGGCTCAGGTTGCCAGCGAGCCGGTTCACGTCATGCGCCAGTTGAATGGTGTGCAGCAATTGGGCCAGATGGTCCGACTGTGCGGAATCGAGCCGGAACACCATCGACGCGGCCACACCCTTGTTCGTCTTGAGCGCCAGTTCCAGGTTTTCGAACACCGTCAGCTGCTCGAATACCGTGGGTTTCTGAAACTTCCGGCCGATGCCCATTTGCGCGATCTGCGGCTCGTTGTAGCGCAGCAGATCGATGGTGCTGCCAAAGAACACCGTGCCGGCGTCGGGACGGGTCTTGCCGGTGATGATGTCCATCATCGTGGTCTTGCCGGCGCCGTTGGGGCCGATGATGCAGCGCAACTCGCCCGGAGCGATGTCCAGCGACAGGTTGTTGATCGCCTTGAAGCCGTCGAAACTGACGCTGACGTCCTCCAGGTACAGGATACGGCCATGGGTCACGTCGACCTCGCCAGGCAGCGCGATACGCGAGAAACCAGCCTGGCGCCCACCCGACTCGGTCCGGCCGCTGACCCGCGCTGCTTGCAACTGATCGCGCCGCTGCGCGCCTTCGTCCAGCAGGTCGGGGGTCATTGCCCGCCCCGCTTCCAGCGCCGGGCCAGACCGACAATCCCGTTGGGCAGGAACAGCGTGACCGCGATGAACAGGGCACCGAGGAAATACAGCCAGAATTCGGGGTAAGCCACCGTCAGCCAGCTCTTGGCGCCGTTGACGACAAACGCACCGACGATGGGCCCGATCAGGCTGGCGCGCCCGCCGACCGCAGCCCAGATCGCGATCTCGATCGAGTTGGCCGGGCTCATCTCGCTCGGGTTGATGATGCCGACCTGCGGCACGTACAGGGCCCCGGCCACGCCACACATCATCGCCGAGATGGTCCAGATCGCCAGCTTGTAGCCGACCGGCGAGTAACCGCAGAACATCACCCGCGACTCGCCGTCGCGGATCGCCTGCAGCACCCGGCCGAACTTGGCGCGCACCAGCGCGCGCGCCAGCAGGAAAAAGCCCAGCAAGGTGCAGCCGGTGAGCACGAACAGGAACATGCGCATGCCCGGCGTGGCGATCGCGATGCCCAGGATACGCTTGAAGTCGGTGAAGCCGTTATTGCCGCCAAAACCCGTTTCGTTGCGAAAAAACAGCAGCATCGCAGCGAACGTCATCGCCTGCGTGATGATCGAGAAATACACGCCCTTGATGCGCGAGCGGAACGCGAAATATCCGAACACGAAGGCGATCAGCCCGGGCACCAGCAGCACCAGCACCAGCGTGGCCACGAAGCTGTCGCTCAACGCCCAGTGCCAGGGCAGTTCCTTCCAGTCCAGGAACACCATGAAGTCCGGCAGGTCGCTCTTGTAGTTGCCTTCGCGGCCGATCTGGCGCATCAGATACATGCCCATGACATAACCACCGAGCGCAAAGAACAGGCCATGGCCCAGGCTCAGGATTCCGGTGTAGCCCCAGATCAGGTCCATCGCCAACGCCAGGATCGCGTAACACATGATCTTGCCCAGCAACGCCACGGCGTAATCGCTCAGGTGCAGCGCGCTGCCCTCGGGCACGACGAGGTTCAGCAGCGGCGCCAGCACACACACCAGCAACACGGCGATCACGAAAGCGCTCCAACCCGCGCGGCTCAGCAAAGCACTGCGGCCGGGCAATTCGAGCGCAGGACGGGGCACGGATTCGGCGGGGGCGGCAACTCCGGTTTCGGTCTTCATCGTCAGGCCTCCGCGCTGCGGCCCTTCATCGCGAAGATGCCTTGCGGCCGCTTCTGGATGAAGATGATGATGAAAACCAGCACCGCGATCTTGGCCAGTACCGCGCCGGTCCAGCCCTCGAGGAACTTGTTGAGCAGGCCCAGGCCCAGCGCGGCATAAACCGTACCTGCCAGTTGTCCCACGCCACCGAGCACGACGACCAGGAAGGCATCGACGATGTAACTCTGGCCCAGGTCCGGTCCGACGTTGCCGATCTGGCTGAGCGCACAACCGGCCAGGCCGGCGATACCCGAACCCAGCGCGAAGGCGTAGCTATCGACCCGCGCGGTGTTCACGCCCATGCACGACGCGATCGGCCGGTTCTGCGTGACGCCGCGCACGAAAAGGCCGAGCCGGGTGCGCGCGATCAGCCAGGCGACGGCCAACAACACGGCAAACGCGAAGCCGATGATGACCAGCCGGTTGAACGGCAGGCTCAGGTTGCCCAGCACCTGCACACCGCCACTCATCCAGATCGGGTTCTCGACCGCCACGTTCTGCGCGCCGAACAGCGTGCGCGCCAGCTGCATCAGCATCAGGCTGATACCCCAGGTGGCAAGCAGGGTTTCGAGCGGGCGGCCATAGAGAAATCGAATGACGCACCGCTCAAGCGCAGCGCCCACCAACGCGGCGGCCAGAAAGGCTATCGGCACCGCGGCTACCAGGTACCAGTCGAAGGCCGCTGGCAGAAATTTCTGGAACAGACCCTGCACGACATAGGTGGCATAGGCCCCCACCATCATCAGTTCACCATGGGCCATGTTGATCACACCCATCAGCCCGTAGGTGATGGCCAGGCCGAGTGCGACCAGCAGCAGGATCGAGCCCAGGCTGACACCACTGAACATCGCACCGAGCCGGTTGCCCCAGGCCAGGCGTTCCTCGACCGTGGCCAGGCTCGCCTGCAAGGCGGCCATGACCTGCGGGTCAGTCTCCACGCGCAGCCGCTCGAGCAGCACGGTCTTGGTGTTGCGATTGTTGCCGTCGGCCATCATCCGGGCCGCTTCCAGGCGCTTGGCCGCGTCCGGGCTGCCGAGCAGGATGGCCGCCTGCACCATCGCGAGTTGATCGCGCAGGTCGGCATTCGTTTCGGCGGCCAGCGCCTTTTGCACCAGCGGCAGTTTGCTTTCATCGGTCTCGGCAAGCAAGGTGGCGATGGCTGCAGCGCGCACCTTGTTGTCTTTCGCAAACAGATTGATCGAGGCCAGCGCGGTACCGATCTCGCCGCGCAGCCGGTTGTTGACCATCGCATCTTCGGCGTCTGCCGGCAGGCTCGCCTGCGCGCCGGTTACCGCGTCGACGGACGTTCCGTCACGCACGATGAACACCTGGTCGCCCGAGAGTTTGACCGCGTCCTCGCCCAGCGCCTGCAAGAAGGCGGCCGTGCGCGCATCGGCCTGCGCCAGCGACTGGTTGATGGCCGCAATCCGGTCGTCGGTATCGCCAGCGGCCATGGCGCGCGCCTGATCGGCAGTGAGCGCCTGGGCTGCACCGCAGCCCAACAAAAAAGCCAGGCCCAGCCACCGCAAGATGCGTCCGGTCATGAAACTGCCAATCGTCATGGGTTGTTCTTGCCAGCGCCACTTGCGCAGCAGGCGACGGGCGTCTGCTGCTGCGCCGGTTATTCGCCGGACCTGTCTGCGCTGTCGCGAGCGCTTCGACAAGTCCGGCCGGGGTCTCGCTTATTTCTTGGCCACTTCCATCTTTGCCGGCTCGTCGGGCTTCTTGTCGTTGCCCTCGATGAACGGGCTCCACGGCTTGGCCTTGACCGGGCCCGGCGTCTTCCAGACCACGTTGAACTGGCCGTCAGCCTTGATCTCGCCGATGAACACCGACTTGTGCAGGTGGTGGTTCTTCTCGTCCATCTTGGAGGTGATGCCAGAGGGCGCCTTGAAGGTTTGACCGGCCATGGCGGCGATGACTTTGTCGGTGTCGGTGGACTTGGCCTTTTCGACCGCCTGCTTCCACATGTTGATGCCGATGTAGGTGGCCTCCATCGGGTCGTTGGTCAGCGGCTTGTCCATGTGACCCGGAATCTTCTTGGCCTTGGCGTAGGCAGACCACTTCTTGATGAACTCGTCGTTGGTCGGGTTCTTGATCGACATGAAGTAATTCCATGCGGCCAGGTGGCCCACCAGCGGCTTGGTGTCCACGCCGCGCAACTCCTCCTCGCCGACCGAGAACGCCACCACCGGCACGTCCTTGGCTTTGAGGCCCGCGTTGCCCAGCTCCTTGTAGAACGGCACGTTGGAGTCGCCATTGATGGTGGACACCACGGCGGTCTTGCCGCCAGCGGAGAACTTCTTGACGTCGGCGACGATGGTCTGATAGTCGCTGTGGCCGAACGGGGTGTATTTCTCGTCGATGTCCGAATCCTTCACGCCCTTGCTCTTGAGGTAGGCGCGCAGGATCTTGTTCGTGGTGCGCGGATACACGTAATCGGTTCCCAGCAGCACCCAGCGCTTGGCGGCGCCGCCATCCTTGCTCATCAGGTAGTCGACGGCAGGAATCGCCTGCTGGTTGGGCGCCGCGCCGGTATAGAACACATTCTTGGACAGTTCTTCACCCTCGTATTGCACCGGATAGAACAGCAGGCCGTTCATCTCTTCGACCACCGGCAACACCGACTTGCGCGACACCGAAGTCCAGCAGCCGAAGATCACCGAGACCTTGTCCTGTCCGAGCAGTTGCTTGGTCTTCTCGGCGAACAGCGGCCAGTTGGAGGCCGGATCGACCACGACCGGTTCGAGTTTCTTGCCGAGCACGCCGCCCTTGGCGTTGATCTCGTCGATCGCCATCAACACAGTGTCCTTCAACACCGTCTCGGAGATCGCCATCGTGCCCGACAAGCTGTGCAGGATGCCGACCTTGATGGTGTCGCCCGACTGGGCGTGGGCTGGCACGGCGGACAAGCCGGCCAGGGCGACGGCGGCAGTAAGCGCCTTGAGAGTAAAACGACGATGCATGTGGGCAGCTCCGGTTGGTGAGGACTGGATAGAGTGGTGGTTGCCACATCGGCTTCCTTTGACAGGGCGGGCTTGATGCGGACGGTTTGATACTAGGGATGAACCCACGGCCGGGAAATACGCCGCATGGCGTACGACCGACAGTGCGATCGGGGCCGGCAGACGGGCTCCAGCCGCGCGAGCCCAGACCAGACCAGCCCGGCCCGGCCCGCCCCTGCGCGCACGGCAGCGTCAACCCTCGAAATGGGGATGCAGTTGCCGGATGCGGTTCATCACCAAGCCGGCAGCGGCTGTGCGGGTCTCCACGCCCAGCTTGGCAAACACCCGCTCGAGGTGCTTCTTGACCGTTGCAGGACTCGACCCCACGATCTCGGCAATATCGCGGTTGATCTTGCCCTTGACCACCCAGTACAACACCTCCGCCTCCTTGGCTGTCAGCTTGAAGGCCAGGCTCATCGATTCGACCACCGCGGCTTCCGACACCTCCTGCATCACGATCAGCCAGTCATCGTCGCCAGTCTGGCGATTCAAGCGCAGCGTGAGGCGACGCGGCCCCAGCTCGGCGCTGAGCCGCGGCGGCTCGATCTGCGCTTCGGCGTCCTTGAGGTGCCGCCGCAGCCAGTCCACCACGGGCTGCGGAGCCTTGGGCGCGCTGGTGCCGTAATACTGCAGCAGCAGGTCGCGGGCCAGCGGTGTCTGCCACATCAGCCGCCCGTCGCTGGCGCGCACCGTGATACTGGCGTAACCGAACGCATCGAGCGCATTGCGCGCCTGGCGCGCCTGACGCGCGCCCTGCATGTGGACATGCATGCGGGCGAGCACCTCCTTGGGCTTGATCGGCTTGGTGACATAGTCCACGCCGCCCGCCTCCAGCGCCGCGACCAGGTGCTCGGTCTCGGTCAGGCCGGTCATGAAGACGATGGGAATGTGCGCGGTCAGCGGATCGGCCTTGAGCCGCTTGGCGACCTCGAAACCATCCATGCCGGGCATCATGGCGTCAAGCAGCACGATGTCGGGCAACACCGTGGCGGCCCGCAGCAGCGCCGATTCGCCATCGGTCGCCACCAGCACGGTATAACCGGACTCGTCCAGCGCATCGTGCAGCACGGCGAGGTTGTCGGGCACATCATCGACGATCAGCACCACGTCGCTGTTGGCACGATCGAGGGTTCGGTCCAGCGAATGGGTGCTCATGACGGTGCCGTCGTGGACTCGGCCAGCGCCGGCGCCAGCAGGCGGCCGATGGCCTCGAACTGGAATTGCTGCGCCAGCGTGCGCAGTTGCGCCACGATGTCGTCGCACTCGGGATGGGCCGCCTCGATC
>ENA-ORBV01017214-ORBV01017214.1-microbial-mat-metagenome-genome-assembly--contig:-NODE-17214-length-10370-cov-4.905858_pt1 | contig 10370 bp, 7 predicted proteins | sample MGYA00237777_ERZ505514 | MGnify/ENA primary metagenome ERZ505514 (study PRJEB26160, sample SAMN06269048) | microbial mat metagenome | isolation source: Oligotrophic lake microbial mat | place...
GAAGCCATCGATCGCGGCTTCGTAACAGCGGGTGTTCAGCGTCAGGGAGTTGTCGTCGGGGGCGATTTCGAAGAGGCGCTGGACGTAGATGTCGCCCTCGTCGGCACCGAGCGTCATTTCATGGAAAGTGACGCCGTAGTCGGTCTCCCCCTGGATCAACGCCCAGGCAGGCGTGTACATGCCGGCATAACGGGGAAGCGGGCCGTCATGAAAGTTGATGGCCGCTTTGCTCGGAAGAGAAAGCACGTCCTCGCCGATCATGGCGAGATTCGTGATGCTGAAGAAGTAGTCGTGCTCGATCGGTCGAAGGCGCGCGGCGAGATCCTTGCCGGGGGCGAAGGTCGGGATGCCGTGCGCGGTCGCCCACGCCGCGATCCGGGGCTCCGCCGAGAGAACGGCCCGCAGATCGAGCCCCTTCTCGAGCAGGATCTCGGCACACTGGATCGCCAGGGATTCCGAGCCGATCAGGACGCAGCTCGCCCCCGATCGCTCGACCGCCTTAGTGCTCCCGCTCATCGTCTGCGCCCCCGCCCGTCCGCCCGATTCACGCCCACGTCACCGACGGAATGACTCGATCCACTGATGCCTAAACACAACACACGACTGGCTGTTCATCGAACGCCGTCCGGCTTCGCTTGATCCGTTTCCCGGACTTCGCAGGATGCGCCTCGACAGCGATGTCGAAGTCGCCGGTCTCGGCCTAAAGGTGGCATCCTCGTCGCGGCGCAGGGCGCGTCGAGTTGCTGCGCCTCTGCGCGCCCGCTGCATTCGGCTCGCCGATCCGGGACATTCCAGCACAGTTCGGGCCCTGCCGAGCACAGCCTCCCAGCTCGGCCCCGCCATCCGAACGCACAGCTTACCCGCCACACCCGCGAGGCGGTACCGTGCGACGTCGCACGGGCACTCTTACTCGCATACCCGGGACGACGAAGATCTCAATCCCCTGTCGACCCCCACCGATGGATGGAATCGCCCGACCCATCGCTGGGATCGAACGCCAGGGCTCGACGCGTGTCGCGGAGTGAACGCTTGGAATTCCTTCAGAGTCCCTCGGAACCCGCTCCCGGCGCGCCGCGCGCGGCGCGCAAGCGCATCCGGAAGGTCCTCGCCGTCGCGAGCGGCGGGGGACATTGGGTCCAGCTCCGGCGCGTGATCCCTGCCCTCGACGGCCACAGCGTGACCTACCTGACCATCAACCCGACCTACCGGACCGATGTGCCCGACGCAAAGGTCTACATCGTGAACGATGCGACCCGCTGGGACCGGATCGGCTCGCTGCGCATGGCGCTGCGAATCCTCTGGGTCGTGGTCTGCGAGCGGCCCGACGTGGTCCTGACGACCGGCGCGGCGCCCGGCTACTTCGCGATTCTCTTCGGTCGGCTGGTCGGGGCGCGCACGATCTGGCTCGATAGCATCGCGAACGTCGAGCACGTCTCGATGTCGGGGCAGATGGTGCGCCGACACGCGAACCTGTGGCTGACCCAGTGGCCCCATTTGGCTCGGCCCGGTGGTCCCGAGTTCGCGGGGCGCGTGTTTTGATCTTCGTGACCGTCGGCGCTCAGATGTCCTTCGATCGTTTGGTCGGCTGGGTCGACACTTGGGCCATCGAGGCAGACCGCCACGACGTCGTCGCCCAGATCGGACCCTCGAACCTCTCGCCGAAGCGCCTGCAGGTCCTGCCCTTTCTCGATCCGCCCGAGTTCCGCCGAACGATGGAGGCGGCCGACATCATCATCTCCCACGCCGGCATGGGCACGATCTTGACCGCCCTCGAGCTCGGCAAGCCGATCGTGGTCGTTCCCCGCCTGGGCAGCCTCTCCGAGACACGCAACGACCACCAAGTCGCCAGCTCCGAGCGCTTCGCCGCCGACGGACTCCTGCTCGTGGCGCGATCGGAAGCGGAGCTGGCCTTGCGCCTGCGCGAGCTCGCGTCGGGCCTCGCGCCCCGAGCACGCATCTCGGCACGGGCAGACGAGACTCTGCTGGCCCGCATCCGGATCTTCGTCGACGGCGGAACGCGCACGCCGCGCTGAGCCCGCTCGGTTCAGGCGCTCTGGACGAGCGGGATCCCCGGAATCGACGTCAGGACGACGCCCGGCTCGAGCTTCAGGCGGCGCACGAAGGCACGCAGCCATTCGAGCTTCTGCGGTCGGTCGTAGCACTGGTGGTGGAGCATGATCCCGATTAGCTCGAGCCTGCGTCGACAGTCGCTGAACTCTGTCCAGAGGCGCTCCGAGTCCTTCTGGATGCGATTGCCCTCGCGGTCGAGATCTTCGTCGACATCGATGCAGACCGAGAGCTCGACGAGCTTCGAGGTCCCGACCCGGCGGCCGTGATACGAGACTCGCTTGCCCAGAAAGCCGATGCGCCCGAGCCGAGCACCCAACGCGTAATAGAGCTGAGACAACCGATCCGGCTTGACCCCGGCCGAAAGGATCCGGAAGCCCAGGGACTCGAGCGCGACGACCGTCGCGCCGTCGTATTTGTGGCAGGGCGGCGTGAATAGGGTCGGATCAAAGGCCGAGCCGAGCAGGTCTTCGAGTCGCTTCCGCCCCTGCTCGATCGCTTGCTTCTGCTCGGACAGCGGTCGGCTTCCGGCGAACTCGCTGTAGACGTGCTGGCCCGCGAGGGTCTGCTCGTGGCGGTTACCGTGCTGGTTGAGATGGATCAGCCCGGCATGGCGAGCGTGGATCTCGCGAAGATAGGCGGCGGCCTCCCGATCGAGCAGCGCGGGGACCACCTGGTAGCTGCAAGGGATGCCCTCATCGATGAGCAGCTCCATCACGTCCCGCAGAGCCGGCGTCAGCAGACCCACGTCGTCGTCGCGAAAGAAGACTTGGCTGGGAGCGTTCGACAAGCTCGGACCTGGATCGCGCGAGGAAGGAACGGACGACGAAGGGAGAGGATCGCTCAGTGGGCGCCGCGCGCGAAGACCACGGCGGGGAGCGTCTGGGCCAGGATCCGTGCATCGAGAGTCAGCGACCACGAGTCGATGTACTGCAGGTCGAGCTTGACCCACTCCTGGAACCCGATCTCGTTACGACCACTCACCTGCCAGATACAGGTGATGCCCGGCCGCATCGACAGTCTTCGCCGCTCGGAGATCTCGTAGTGGACGACCTCTTCGGGTACCGGGGGCCGCGGTCCGACGAGACTCATGTCGCCCATCAAGACGTTCCAGCACTGCGGCAGCTCGTCGAGGCTGTAGCGGCGCAGCAAGGAGCCTACCTTCGTGATGCGCGGATCACATTTCGACTTGAAGACGGGGCCGTCCATCTCGTTGAGGGCCATGACCTCGAGCTTGCGGGCCTCGGCATCCACGCACATGGTTCGCAGCTTGACCATCTGGAAACGGCGACCGTAGAGTCCGCAACGCGTCTGCCGGAAGAACACGGGGCCTCTGTCTTCACGCCAGATCAGCATCGCGGCCAGCCCGATGATCGGTGCGCTCAGGCTCAGCATCACCAGGGCGCCTGCGACGTCGATCGCGCGCTTCAGGGCGAGAAGCAGGGAGTTGTGGTGGACGGCCTCGAACTCGAGCGACGGCCGCGCGCCGAAGCGGCCGATGTTCGGGGTCGGAAGGAAGTCGCCGAAGAGATCCGGCAGCAGCGTCAAGGGAACGCCGGCACTGCTACACGCCGACAGCACCGGTGCGATCGACCCCAGCATCGACCGGGGGCAGGCCACGACCACTCGATCGACGACCATGTCGCCGAGCAGCACGGGCATCTGCTCGATCCGGAAGAGCTTCGCGTTGAAGAGGCTCGGGTCGACCGGTGAATCGACGTCATCGACGAACCCTACGACGCGCAGACCCCACGCCGGGTGGGTATCGATGTTCCGCTTGACCTGGGCCGCGCGCGCACCACTTCCGACGATCAGGATGTTGCGCGTATTGCGCCCGAATCGGCGCGCGGTGCGGAGCATGCCGTAGAGCAGAAAGCGGGTTCCCGCGAGGGCGAATCCCTGGGCCGCCGCGCAGACGAAGGGGAAGGAGCGATCGAGCGGAACCTCGGTTGCGAAGGCCACGGCACCGAGCACGGTCGCCGTCACGACCCCGGAAACGAGGAGCCGGCGAGCGACGTCCCAGAACTCGAGCGTTCGAGCAGATTGGTATACGTCCAGCTGTTGGAACGTGAAGGGCCAGATGAAACATCCGGTCAGCGCCACGATCAGCATGGCCTGGCCGCCCTGCTGGAACGGATCCACGAGCCCACTGACCTGCGGCCAGTGCAGGAGCAGTAGGCAGATCACCGCGCTCAACATCACATCGAGCGACATCAACAGCGACGCAGTAATCGTCCCGTGATTGCGCAGCATCCGATCTTCCCTGCCCCAGCGGCGGAAACCCGCGAGTTCGATCCGGCGAATCCCGTACTCAGGGATTTCTCCGAGATCCAATGGACATTCCGGACCCAATCGAGCGTCCATCCGGTCCACTGGGGTGTGCCCGATCACCCTCGAAAGGGGTCGTGGACATTTTCCCATTATACGTGGATCAGCTGATCTCGTGTCAGGTAAGAATGTGATTTTGACAACGAGGGCAGCGAGTTAGCCCCCCGTTCGCGAACCCGACCCCCGCCTCGTTCCGTGGGCGACTGACGTTCATTCCAGATCCGCTGGATCGACAGTCTGCCGAGAGCAGCTCGAAATCTCCCGTCCCACTCGCATCTGTGCCCCGGAACCCAACGAAAAGGCACCCACTCATCGACCCGGTGGCTCGGATACTCAACCGCGATTGCGAGCCCGGTCACAGGAATTCTGCTCCAAAGCTGCGGCGGAAGATCGGTCAACCTACCTCGGGGGATTGCCGAAGCAGGCAGCCGAAGTCGGCGGATGCGCTTCGGTCGCGATCCAGACCCCGGTGCTAACGTGCGCGCCCTCGGAGACCTTTCGATGACCCTTCGACCCATCTGGCTCGTGACCGGCGGCGCGGGATTCATCGGCTCGAATTTCGTGCGGCACGTCCTCGCGGCGAGGCCCGGGGTCCGCGTGGTCGTGCTCGACAAGCTGACCTACGCGGGGAGCCTCGAGAACCTCCGGGACCTGCCCGACCCCGCCCGCTTCGAGTTCGTGAAAGGCGACATCGCCGACGCCGACGCCGTCCGCCGCGCCTTCGAGCAACACTGTCCCACCCATGTCCTGAATTTCGCCGCCGAGTCCCATGTCGATCGCTCGATCGACGGGCCCCGCGCCTTCATCGACACCAACATCGTCGGGACCTTCGAGCTGCTCGACGCCGCGCGGGCTCATGTCGCAAAGCGGTCTGCAGCCGAGCGCACCGCGTTCCGATTCCTCCACGTCTCGACGGACGAAGTCTACGGCTCTCTCGGTGCAGAGGGTTATTTCACCGAGTCGACGCCCTACTCGCCCAACTCCCCCTACTCCGCCTCGAAGGCCGGCGCCGATCTGCTCGTGCAGGCGTACAACCGGACCTACGGCCTGCCGGTGATCACCACCAACTGCTCGAACAACTACGGTCCGCACCAGTATCCGGAGAAGCTGATCCCGCTGATGATCCTGAATGCGCTCGAGGGCAAACCCCTCCCGATCTACGGCGACGGCGCCAACATCCGCGATTGGATCTACGTCGAGGACCACTGCGAAGGCATCGTGCGCGCCCTCGAAGCCGGCGTGCCCGGCGAGCAGTACGCCTTCGGCGGCAACAGCGAACGCTCGAACCTCCAGGTCGTCGATGCGATCTGCGCGGCCCTCGAGCGGCTCCGGCCGGCCAAGGACAATCCCGCCCTGCAAGCGCGGGGACTCGATCGTTACGGCGGCTTGAAGACCTTCGTCGAGGATCGCCCGGGCCACGATCGGCGTTATGCGATCGACGCCTCGCGGGCCCGGGCCGAGCTCGGCTGGACCCCCCGCTTCGACTTCGACACGGCGCTCGCCAGGACGGTGGCGTGGTATCTCGACAACGAGCGTTGGCGACGGGCGCTGCTCGCCGAGGGCGACGCCCGGGCGCGGCAGGGTCTGGGAAGCGACGGCGAGCCGTCGGCGGCACGAAACGCGACGGAGAAGACGGGGCGATGATGAAGGGAATCCTGCTCGCGGGTGGCTCGGGGACGCGACTGCTCCCGGCGACGGGTGCGGTGTCGAAGCAGCTGCTTCCGATCTATGACAAGCCGATGGTGTACTACCCGCTCTCGTCGCTGATGCTGGCGGGCATTCGCGACATCCTGTTGATCTCGACGCCCCAGGATACGCCGCTCTTCGAGCGCCTGCTCGGCGACGGCAGCCAGTTCGGGATTCAGATCCAGTACCGCGTCCAGGCCCGGCCCGAGGGCATCGCGCAGGCGTTTCTCGTCGCGGCCGACTGGATCGCGGGGGATCCGGTGGCCCTCGCGCTCGGCGACAACATCTTCTACGGCCACGGCTTTCCAGACGCGATCCGCAACGCGGCGAGCCGCGACGTGGGCGCGACGGTAATCGCCTATCACGTCCACGATCCGGAGCGCTACGGCGTCGTCGAGTTCGACGAGGCGGGTCGGATCCGATCGATCGAAGAGAAGCCGGCGAAGCCGAAGTCGAGCTACGCCGTGACCGGGCTTTACTTCTATGACGCCCAGGTCGTCGAGATCGCGGCCGGTCTGCGGCCTTCCCCCCGCGGCGAGCTCGAGATCACCGACGTGAATCTCGCCTATCTTGAGCGCGATGCGCTCCACGTCGAGCGACTCGGGCGCGGCGTCGCGTGGCTCGACACCGGCACGCATGAGGCACTACTGCAGGCCGCGAACTTCATCCAGGCCGTTCAGGACCGACAAGGACTTCGTGTCGCGTGTCCCGAGGAGATCGGCTGGCGCAACGGTTGGATCAGGCGAGAGGATCTTTTGCGTCAGGCCCAGGCCCTCGCCAAGAATCCGTACGGCGCCTACCTCCGGCAGGTCGCAGAGGAACTAACGTGACTCGAAGAATGGACCTGCGCAGGGCGTCTTCGATGCGTCGCGCGGGTCCCGTAGGAATGCATTGTGCATCGATCACCGGCTTCGTTCGTCGTTGGACGAACGCGCCTTAGTAGGCCCGCCGAAGGCGGTGCACCTGCTCTCGTCGCACGAACCGACTGAGGTACTCGCCCCGGTAGCTCCGCAGAACCCGCTCCGGCAGCTCCATCCGATTCGGGAACAGCCGAGTCTCGAGGACCCGACCTACGCTCCATGGCCTGTTGGTAAGTCCGAGCCGCTGCGCCGGTGTCTTCGTCGGCTGCCGCTCCGAGGCCGCCTTCACCAGGTTCCGCCATATCTGGAAGATCGCGTGGCGATGGATCACCGCCTGGATCCGCTTCGAGAACGCGACCGTCTCGCGCTTGTGGTTTGCACCACTGTGGCGCACGAACATGTGGTGGGCGTTGACCGCGAAGAGGGGGTTCTTCGCGGTGCGGGGTGCCTTCGAGTGCGTCGTCTGGTGCTCGAGTTCGGGGTTCTGCAGGCGCTTCAGGGCGGTTCGGTACTCGGACTTCTCGTCGGTGCGCAGCTCGATCCGGCCTTGGGCGGGGAGGCTCGTGCGAAGCAGCTCGAGGACGTCCTGGGTGAGGCGCTGGGGATCGGGGCGGCCGAGCTTCTCCTCGTAGGCGGCGCGTCGTTTCTTTTGCAGCTCGGTCATGGTCCCGCCGCGGCGGCGTTCGGTCACGACGAAGTCGTGGCTGTAGTAGGAGCGGGTGCCGACGAGGCCTGTCAGTTCGAGGGGCCAGTACTGACCTCCGGCGAAGGTGCCGAGGCCGTCCATCACGACGGGTTCATTGCCCAGCTTGGCCTGGGCGCGTTTACGGAACGACTCGTGGAGCAGGAGGCAGTGGCGACCCAATCGCTCGGCGAGGCGTTGGATGGTGGCGTGGACGACGCCGAATTGGCGGGCGATCTGGCGGTGTCCGGAGCCGGCGACCTCGGCGCGGAAGACGGGCTCGAGCAGGTCGGGGCGGTGGAGCCAGTAGGTGGGGGAGAAGGTCTGTGAACTGAAGGCGCGTTTGCAGTGAGAACAGCGGTACCGCTGGATCCTGTGAGGGCGGGACTGGCGGCGGTAGAAGCCGGCTCGTTTGAAGCGCCAACTGGTTGAATCCAGATGGAAAAGGCAATCGGGGTTGGGGCAGTGGGGCGGCGTGAAGGCTGCGCAAGTGGACGGCCGTGTCGACATGATCCTGCTGAGAGCAGGGATCGTGCCGGATACAATCAACGGGCCACGTTAGTGAAAAGGCGGTAGAGGGCGGGCAGGACCACGAGGGTCAGCGCCGTACTGGTGATGAGCCCCCCGATCACCACCGTCGCGAGCGGTCGCTGCACCTCGGCCCCCGTCCCGGTCGCGAGCGCCATCGGCACGAATCCGAGCAACGCGACCAGCGCCGTCATCAGCACCGGCCGCAGACGCGTGAGCGCGCCCTCCTGGATCGCCTCGTCGAGAGGCCTCCCCTGACCGCGTAGCTCCTCGATGAAGCTCACCATCACGAGCCCGTTCAGCACGGCGACGCCCGACAAAGCGATGAAGCCGACGGCGGCCGAGATCGAGAACGGCAGCCCCCGCAGCCAGAGCGCCGCGATCCCGCCCGAGAGCGCGAGAGGAACACCGCTGAAGACCATCGCCGCATAACGGGTCGATCGCAGCATCGAGTAGAGCAGCACGAAGATCACGACGAAGCAGATCGGAACCACGATCGCGAGCCTCGCCTTGGCGGCCACGAGGTTCTCGAACTGACCGCCCCACTCGATCCACGCTCCCGGCGGCAGCTCGACCTCACGAGCGATTCGCTGTTGGGCCTCGGCCACGAAGGTCCCGATGTCGCGACCGCGCACGTTCGCCTGCACGACGATGCGGCGCTTTCCGTTCTCCCGGCTCACCTGGTTGGACCCTTCGGCGACCTGCACGCTCGCCACGCTCTCGAGGGGCAGGAAAGTGAAACGAGCCGGCTCCGTCTCCCCCGCCGCCGAAGAATCGAATTCCCCCGGCTGATAGGGAAGCGGGATCGGGAGATTGCGCAGGGTACGAATGTCGCGTCGGAAGTTCTCGGGAAGTCGCACCACCAGATCGAAGCGGCGATCGCCCTCGAAGACCTGTCCCGCGGTGCGGCCTCCGACCGCGATGGAGACGACGTCTTGAACGTCCGAGACGGTGAGTCCGTAGCGGGCGATCGCGGCGCGGTCGACGTCGACGGACACGACGGGAACGCCGGCGATCTGCTCCGTGCGCACGTCTGCCGCGCCCCGCGTCGCCTGCAGGATTGCGGCGATCTTCTCGGCGGCGGGCAGGAGCACTTCGAAGTCGTCGCCGAAGACCTTGACGCCGACGTCGCTCCGGACGCCGGCGATCAGCTCGTTGAAGCGCATCTGGATAGGCTGTGTGAACTCGAATTTGTTGCCGACGAGCGATGCGACGCGCTCCTCGATGCGTTGGCGCACGTCCTCCTTCGTCAGGGAAGGATTGGGCCACTGCTTGCGTGGCGCGAGGATCACGAACGTGTCCGACATGTGGACCGGCATCGGGTCGCCCGCCATGTCCGCGGTGCCCGTCTTCGAGAAGACGAACGCAACCTCCGGAATCTCGCCTACGACGCGCTCGACGGCGAGCTGCATCTCGGTGCTCTGCGTGATGCCCGTGCTGGGGATCTTGATCGATTCGACGAGGATGTCGAGCTCGGCGAGGGTCGGGGCGAACTCCTGACCGAGGCGCCCGAAGAGCAGCAGCGAGGCGAGAAAGACCAATGTGGCGGTGGCGACGACCGCGCGTCGGTGGGCGAGGGCCAGGACGAGGGTCGGGGCGTAGAGGCGTTTCATGAAGGTGATGAAGCGGTTCTCGCGCTCCTCGACGCGGCCCGTGATGCAGGTCGCGACCATCGCCGGGATGAACGTCAGGGAGAGGGCGAGGGCCGCGATCAGGGCGAAGATCACCGTCAGCGCCATCGGCCGGAACATCTTGCCTTCGACGCCGGTGAGGAAAAGGATCGGGACGTAGACCGTGATGATGATCGCGCCGCCGTAGGCGGAAGAGCTGACGACCTGTTTGCTTCCGGCGAGCGTGACGGAAAGTCGCTCGGCGAGCGTCAGCTTGCGACCGAGCTCGTGCTGCTTTTCCGCGAGCAGGCGCAGACAATTTTCGACGATGATCACGGCGCCGTCGACGATCAGCCCGAAGTCGATGGCGCCGAGGCTCATCAGATTTCCGCTCGTCTTCGTCTGGACCATCGCGGTCGCCGTGAGCAGCATCGAGAGCGGGATCGCCGTCGCCGTGATCAGCGCAGCGCGGATGTTTCCGAGCAGCAGGAAGAGCACGACGATCACGAGCACCGCGCCTTCGACGAGGTTCCGCTCGACGGTGGCGATCGTCTGTCTCTTATACACATCTGACGCTGCCGACGAATAGAGAGGTGTAGATCTCGGTGG
>ENA-ORBV01017215-ORBV01017215.1-microbial-mat-metagenome-genome-assembly--contig:-NODE-17215-length-10369-cov-29.096094_pt1 | contig 10369 bp, 7 predicted proteins | sample MGYA00237777_ERZ505514 | MGnify/ENA primary metagenome ERZ505514 (study PRJEB26160, sample SAMN06269048) | microbial mat metagenome | isolation source: Oligotrophic lake microbial mat | place...
TCAAGCAGAAGACGGCATACGAGATTCGCCTTAGTCTCGTGGGCTCGGAGATGTGTATAAGAGACAGCTGCAATACAGAAGACCATTAATTGTTACTTTGCCGTGTACTAGTCTAGCAGCTCGTAGACTAGCTAGCGAGTAGTAGACTCTGTGCTCGTGTTGAGCCACCTACAAAAGAAGAATCAATCATTGTGTGACGATGAAGAACCATCCGCAAAAGGAGGCGGGCTCCGCTTTGCCTGAAAAAACGAGTACTAGTAGTACAAGTCGTGCAGCAGCAGCAGCAGCAGCACCGTCTATGGACAACACTCAATCGCAGAAAGCAGTCGTGTCGGCGCCGAAGCCTTCCTTATTAAATGGGGCCCAATATGAGCAACCCTTGCAATTATCTTCCGCTGCTGCTGCCACGGCCCCTTCAATCTCTTCCCCACAGGAATCGAGAGCTTCGTACCTACAAGATCAATTTCCTTCCTATGATGACATGGAAGAGGAAGAACCATTGACCTTGGATGATGGCCTTGATGATTCGACTTCGGGTGTCAATGATCTACAGCGGCATGTTCCCATGGCGACAGCGTCATCACCCACACAGCAAGATCAGAGTCACCCCTTGGTAAAACAACAAAACAATTGTAAACCAAAGTTGCTTTCCAAATTGAGCATTCCTCAAAAAGCATCGCCGAGTAGACCTGCCAAACCTGGACTTTCGCAAGCATCCGCTGCTGGGCTTCAAGAAGAAATGGATTCCTATCCGCACCCCGATGACTTTTCATTCGTTGCCAACGCCTCTGTGGCGAGATCAGCCTCATCACCAACGACAACACCGCTACCATCACTTTTGTTTACTCCACACTACGCCGTGACCCGCCACTTAGAGTATATATCGCAACGCATTATGCGATCTCCACAACAATACGATCCCACTGCAGCCGCGACGTGGATTGGCTTTTGGGCACTCTTTTTGGTCACTTGTGCCAATTACGTCCTCATGCCCATGCGGGATGCCATTGCCTTGGCCGTGGGCGTGCAGCACATTCCCAAATTAACACTGGCATCGACCGTCATGGCCATCTTCTCCAGTGTCCCCATTGGATGGCTCTTTGAGGCACCGGATCCCGAACGACGGGCCGTATGGAAGAAATTGGGATTAACACGAGGGGAAACACAGGGGTCATCCTTGGCATTGTTTTATCGATGTTTTGCCTTCTCCTTGTGGTCCTATGCCATTGGATTTATGATTATGGATTTTTTGGTTCATGCACGCGGCGAGACATATCACGAAAATATTGACGCAATCGAGGGAACGTGCGATCCAGGCAATGTAGAGGACGACACAGCTGGAGCTGGAACCTGCCCCATGGTCGGTACGACGGCGAAATCATCTGCCATGTTGAAAGTCATGATACAACAGGTTGGACAAGTCATGTACATTGCTTTCTTTTTGGTGGTCCATCTCATGAAGCTCCACTCTCTCAGTTTGCTGTGGGGAGTTACCACCGAAGCTATGGAATATGAAGAAACGGCACGAAAACGACATTTGAAGCGGCAGCAACAGCCAGCATCGTACCCAGGGGAAAACAAAAGCGATAGCTACAGCGGTAGCAGCCCACCCGCCCCATCGAGCAAGACACGCTTACAAAGATTGGCTTTTGTTGGATTTGGAGGAACGGTGGGCGGTATTTTGGGGAGGTGTGTTGCTTATTGATCCGTGATTTTTCGAGCTGTGTGTGTGTGTTTTGTTGTTGTTGCTTTCGTATTATTTTGGTCGCTTACTTCTAGCACCTCCCTGTTGCGGTTTGCTCCGACGTGGGCAAAACAGCGTTATTGCCTCCAGTTTGGCTCAAATAATGGGTTTATCAGGCTTGCTGGTAGTTTCCGCGTTGATGTTGGAAGCTGCGGCACAGCTGTCTATTGAACTGGGACGGATCATGCATAAACATTGGATGGAACAACAGCTGTTTCCTTCCGTGGAAGATTTGGCGTCTCTCGATCCGAGTATGAAGCGATCCTCTTCGCAGGGTTCCATGAAGCGCATTAGTTCTGGCAATTCTCTTAGCCGGGTCAAATCCATGTCGGAATTAAAATCCAAACATGAACTCCAGCATGGTAAAGGAGCATCTTCCTCGCTGCAGTCTCTAGAGCAAAGGCAGCAGGAATTGGACAAACAAATACACGATCATCATCAACAGCAAAAGAAAGACGACTCCTTTTCCCAACGATTTTTGCGAGGGATCAGGACGATTTTGCAATCAAGACTTCTCATGGCCATTTTTACCTACAACGCCCTGTACGCTAGTACGACGACCTTACTGAGCTTTCAACGTGCCGAACTGGTGGCCAACCGCAAAAAAGAAATAACCAACGAGTCCAATACGGCATTTTTAGCCAACATCAACATGGTCAGCTCCGTGGCGGTTTTTGCCCTACAGGCAAGTGGTTTGGGAGCCTTCGTGGCGCACAAATGTGGCTCCCGTTGGACGCTGGCATTGATGCCTATTGTGCGTCTCTTAGGAGTTCTCACCTTGGCCCATTGGCACCATACTTCCCATGGGGAACCGCCAAATTTGCTCTTGTTCTTGATCCTGGACGAATGCTGCCGCATCATGAATATGGCAGTGGCGAAGCCAGTTCGCGAGTCGCTTTGGAGAGGTCTATCTAATGAAGCACGTTACGAAGCTAAGCCCATAGTCGATACGTTGGCCAATCGATGGGGGGGTGGCAGCGCCGCATTTTTAGTGTCTTCTATTCACAGACTTTTGGATTTGTTTGGTGTCCCGCCTGCCCAGAATGGTGATATCCGTGTGGTACTCGGCTTTCCTCCTGTGTTGTTTCTTTGCATGGTTGTCTCGACCTGGTGGGCTGGTGTTAGTGCCGACCTAGGACAAATTCGACAGCGGATCGATCTGGAATTGAAAAAGATGCAGTAACACAACACAGTGCGTCATGCGTTGGGTGGGGGGTGGATGCGATTAGTTTGAGAGGATGAAAATATCTTCACTGCGCCCACAATTTAGCAACCCAGTTTGAGGTTCCTATTTGTGACTACAGTCTACCCTAGATTTTCAGGGGGGTTCACCCGGAGGGGGGAAGAGGAAGAAAAGAAGAAAGTAATCCCTGCTCGTTGAAAGCCCACACACCTTAAGGTTATGGAGGCAATTCATGGGCACTGAAGGGGATCCCGGTCAGTGACCAGGCGGGAGGGCACACCGGACAGGACCAAATCACAGCATCGCAACTAACTATGTCATAGACTCGGGGTTGACAACAACAACAAAAATCCCGCGTAGGGCATTTCGAAAAATGGCAGAAATAGCTCATTAGTCCTTAAGCAGCCATTAGATTGAAAGCCGCTAAACTAAGTAGTTGTTGCGCGAGGAACGCATTGCTAAAAAGTGATCTAGTATAAGTTGACCATAGGAACAAATGCTGCATTGTCCTTGGTGACACGCCGAGCGGTAAATCCTCTGCCGCAGCTAACATTGAGAGTAGCTGCAACGATCTTCGTCTCAGCATCAGTGTGATTGGCCAGAGACTCGGCAAAGGATGTAATGATCTCATTGACGATAGCATTGTGGGGCCTTGGTTGCATTTTCCTAAGGAATTCCTCTTTTCCTTGTTTTTCCTTCCTTTTGGACCCTGTTTCCCAATTCCTTGTTCCTGCAGGAAAATGAGGAAGCATGATTCAAAGCATTTTCCTCCATTCCTGTTCCTGAGGAAGCATGACTCAGATCTGAACATGTTTGAAAAAAATAATCATCGACATTGTTGATCCAACTGCAAAGTGGTCAGCAAATTGTGCAAGTGTTTTTGAATGTTTGGATTGAATGAGACCACTTGACTTGGCAATCAGGCAACATCGATCACAGTGTCCATGAGAGAGAAGATTCGCAAACCGAGCAGGTCATGTGCTGGGTGAAATTGGAAGCCAACAGAGGAGTGTGTTTGTTTGTTTGTGTTGCTGGCTGCTAGCTTGTCGACTTGAAAACAATTGTTTGCAACTGTTTCATGTTGATTGTGAACTTTGCCAGTGTTTGTGGGTCTGCATGAAAAAGCAAAAGTTTAGCTTGCTTTTCCTTTTCCTTTTCCTTCAATTTTCCTCAAATTGGGTGTTCCTTGTGGCACTTTCAAAAAGAGCAGGAAATGAACCAGCACTGCAGAAATTGCAAAAAGAGAAAAAAAATCACATGAAGATGAAATGAGCGTTTCTGATGACTTGCTGGCTGGGCTCCACATGTTGCTGTTCTCAATCTGACTGATCTCTTGCACAACCCCACCCAACACAGAAAAAGTCATGCAAAGGTTTGAAAGGCAACAATCCAACACTGCAGCCATCCAATCAGCTCCGTTGTCATGTCCAGACTGCTTGCACTGTGCTGCTTGCAGCAAAAGCACTCCAACAGATGGGACATTGTCCCACATGAACTTCAGCACCGGTCTGGTGCATCCTCCCCCATGATTTCTGCTGTTTCACTCGCTGTAGAAATCAGCTCATGTTTGTGACAGAAAGGTGCTGATGTTCATGTAGTTTGCTTGCTGTGCATTCATCAGAGGCTGTGTGTTTCTCTTGCTGTGCATTCAGAGGCGTGCGCATCGACCAGTGTTGTGTGTGGATCGTTGGTCATTCCGAACACGGCATCCACTTTTTCACACTGTTTTGCAGCAGAGAACTTTTGCGGAGCAGAATCACCCAGCAGCGAACGCACTTAGTGCCATCGTGTGCATCACGGCATTTGAATTCAAAAGTCGCATTTGGCACATGTGTGCCAGCATGAGCTGCTTTGTTCGCATTCAGAACCAAGTGTCACATTCCTTCAAACTGACACAATTTCATCAGCTGGGCACCATTCAATGGCGTTTGTGACGCACTCAACGTGTTGCCACAATTTTCTTGTTGCTTTGCCAAAGCAATTTCATTGGTCAGTGGTGTTTGGTTGACAGTTCAGAGGAGACCCCTCCCACTGGACTTCCACACTGGTCCTGCATGATTTGGACTCCTGACTTCTTTGTGCAGATGTGAACACTTGACCATGCAAGGTGATGTGAATTCACATGCACAGTGCTGCTTGTGGCAAAGGGACTCCAACACATGGGACATTGTCCCATGCAAACTTTGGCACCGGTCCAGTGCACTGCTCAATTGGATGTGAGTTGGACACACAACCTGACCCTCAACCCCACCATGTCTCCCACTGGCCCCATCCTGCTGACCCCATCTCAATCCCCAGTCAACCAGGTTGCCCAATCTTCATCTGAAGAAAACTGATCAGTTTGCCTTTTGAACAGATCTCAGTTCCTCAAGATGCATCAGCCCAATGCTGTGCACAAACCTCCTGACTGCGTGACTTGCCTGTCCATGCTGCTGCCACAAATTGGGTCATCCCAATTCATCTGAATGCAGCACGACAGATGGACAGATCTCTCACTTCTCAGCTGTGAATTCAATCACCACGTGTGCCCACGTGGCCACAGAGCAAAAGTCACTGACCATTCCAGGACCAAGATGAATGCTCGACCATGTGATTTCTCATCATGTTGAAAAAGATGATGAAAAGGACCAACATGGGTCCATGTTGTTTTTGGAGACCTTGTTGGTCAAATGCTCAAAGGTCCAGAAGAACACTGAAGAAGAAACATGACAGACATTGAATGCCATTGTTGTTGACGGCCATGTTGCCCATGCAAAGACAACAGACCCATTGGATTGTCTGGTTGGAAACAGTTCAAAAGGCCGGCTGTCCATGAGAAAAAGTTTGTTCACATGGTGCGCCAAAGCCATGCTTTCAAGAAGAAAAATGAAAGAATGGTTGGACTTGAGCCTCCCAAAAAGCTTCCAAGCCCATGGACACCAACTCACGCCACTGATCTCATTGACACTGACGACATGTCTGCAATCTCTTGAAGTCTCACCAGCATGTTGCAACAGACTGTTGCTTTTGGAATGCCAGACATCCATCAGGTCGTCATGTGCATTTCAAAATTTTGGGTTCAACTGGATTTCCGGTCAGGGCAAACTGACAGATTGCAACACCAAATCATTCTCAGGAAGCTTGACTGGGTTGACAGGTCTTCCAATTCTCTTCTCTGTCCGCAGCCGATGGGGATGGATCATTGAATGTCTGATGTTCTGACTGTCTGAACTGACACCTCATTTCTTGGTGAGATGATGACCAATGACACACAGATCTTGTCAAGCACATTTTGCTCAAATTGCACAATGTTCAAGGGTGGAGCAAACAAACAGTTTGGTTGCAAAAAAACTGTTTTCCAAGGAATTCCATTGAAACTGGCTGAATGAATCAGAAAAATTACACAAGATTAAAGGCCCACTAAATCCCTGACTCTCCTCTGTGCCTGGATCGAATGGCCTGTTGAATTATGAGGCTTCCCTTTTCCCGGCAGATCCAGTGACAGTGTTCAGTACATTACCGGCAGCGAACATTATCGGGGCCTCATTGTTATAACAAATACTGCATACCCGTGATTCTGTTGTGTCTCAGTAAAATACATTCCTGCATAGGCAAGACATTTTCCCCTTCCGTGTAACGTAAAAGTGCTCTTAGGAAAATATCTGTCGTGCAATGAACTACTTCGAAGAATCGAAGTACTGTTTGGGCTTGCTGGTACTCGGAGAAGTCTAATTTCCGAGTTCTCTCCATTTAAGTAGCCACTTCTACTACTAGTAGTATCGAACGGTACTACTACTGTAGAACTCCACGTCATTGAAACTACAAACCAGGATGGATGCGTTTTTTAACAAAGAAACCGCTGCGACTGTAGTACAGGATGTGCTTACCGGTAAGAGTGAGTGAGTCACCATGTCAGCAACAACCAAAATGCATCACCACATCACAATTACCGTTTTGATTCAACATCTTCAGTCTTGTCGCCGCCGCCATTTCATAATAAAAATAAAACAAAAAACAACTACAAATCAGCTAGGCAGCAAGCAAGCAAGCACAACAGAATCCAGCCAAAGAGAAGCAATACTAGTAGTATGAAGATTTTTAAGAAATTGAAAAGCTCCATATCGGGTCAAAAGGACCGCGACCCCAAGAACAAGGAGAATAATAATTCCATTCCTTCGGTACAAGATTATGCTACCGAAAAGGAACTCAAGAATGCCATGTTGGGCAAGCAGAAGAAGAAGAAGAAGTATTCGTTTCGCTCCTCCATGAAAAAAGTTGTCGGCTCCCCCGACGATCCCAGTGAAACCACCAGCGGCGAATCCAATGCGACGACAAGTACCGTGACTTCCTCGGTCCCGGAAGAAGAAGAAGAAGAAGACCACGAAGAAGAAACTATGGACGCCTTTTGGAAAATACCCAACCTCGATACTGCCACCAGTGAACCTCAAACCATGGAGGAGGAGATCAAGAGACTGACGGCCTTGCAGTCGTATTTTATTCTAGATGCAGAGACGTCCCATGAATTTGATCGATTGACCGAAATGGCAGCAAAAGTATTTGGCGTGCCCTTTGCGACCATTGCCATGATGGATTTGGGACGCCAATACCTATTGACCGCCACGGGAATTCCGGGTATCAATGGCATGGAAACACCGCGGCAAATGACCATTTGTTGTCATACCATCAAAACCAAATTGCCGTGTCTAGCCGTGAACGATTTGACCAAGGACGATCGATTCAAAGACAATGTCTTTGTCAGTGATCCCAATGGCATTGGGCTTCGATTTTATGCGGGTTGTCCCTTAATTGTACCCGAAGGAGCCAAAGTGGGAACCCTCTGTATCATGGATACCAAACCACGTGAAACACCCTTTACCGAATCGGAGGAACACATTTTACAAGACATGGCAGCACTGGCCGTCCATGCTTTGGTCGCCAGACGACAACGCTTGCTCAAGCAAGAACAAGATTCCAAAATGCTCGAATTGGCCGAATCCTATGCCGAAATGCATTCCTGCCTCTGCAAGGCACAATCCTGCATCACTACGGCCGGTAGTACCATTCGGAGCAGGAGCCGCAAATCGGTCATTTCCACCATTGATGATGTCGACAGCGAAGATTGTTCCTCGGTGTCATCGTCGATGGCGTCGCTGGATAACTTGGCCGAGGAATTGCAATTGCACACGGAAATTAGTGCCGCCAATGCCCGCACCATTGTCATGGAACATGAAGCGCAAAAGGAACAGTTCCATTTTGACAATTTACCACAGGACGTCACCCAACAACAGGACGAACAAGACGAGAAAGAACTCCAACAAGCCAAGAAACGTGTTCCTCCTGCCTATGTCCGTCTGTTACAGAATATGGGTGGTGGTGGTGGCGAAGAATTCAGTGTGGGATCGCGCTCCCTCAAGAGCAATATCAATGGCATTGCCGCCACCAGCCAAGGAGGAGGATCTGGATTTGTCAATATGATTGACATGTACCAGAATCTCAATGATATCTGCGCACGCTTTACCAGACCAGTCCCAATTTATCTGGATTTGCTGGGAGACGTGCCAGCTCATATTCAGTGTCGTGGGTCCGATGTACTCGTCTTTCGAGCGACCATGTCGTTGCTTTCCAATGCCAATGCCAGAATTCACAAGTGGGGGGCCACAGATCATGAAGATGGGGGCATGATTCAGTTAAAAATTCAAATGCAAGATGCGGGTACGTCTCTGTTGGTGGAGTGTCAAGACACGGGTTGCTTTGCCGCCGAATGGGAAGGCGCCATGGAATTTGACAATCCTCGGTCTCCCTTGCATCCCATTCGCAAGATTAGCCGGTCCTTGGTTGGAGACTGCGGAATGCGGCTTGGGTGCTTTGCCGAAGAAACCCACGGAGTAGGTCATGATGAAAAGGCTGGACAACTTCGTGCGGCTGCCGCCAAGACTGGAATGGAACTTTTAGATGATGTGGAGCACGAACAACAATATTGTATCTTTTGGTGGAGTGCGCCCTTGGTGTTACCCAAAGAAGAGACTGCCGTCGCCGAAGACGATGAAGAGGAAGAGCGAGAGGCACTCTTCAAGGTCCATGAGCCCACTTCTACTATCAATGGCAAACAATAAAGAAATGCTTTCAAATGAACATTAGTTTATAAAAAGAAAAGAAGTAGATAATTATAACATTAGCCATTAGCAAATGGTCATGCTACTTGTCTGCTTCTTGCTGTGGTCATTCCATGGGACGAACGACTTGGGGGGAACATTCCATCTCGTCACATCTACAGCAAAGAAAGTAATGAACGCATAAAATACCTTCAAAGCAAAATGCACCGCGTATGATCTCTGGCCAACAGTTGAGTTGACAAAAGAGTTATAAAAGGGTGCTGTGCCCCCATGAAGGCAATGGAGCTAATTTAGGAACACCTGCAAAATATTATCCGCGCGAACAATATCGCAAAATTCTGGGCACCAAGAGTGCACGACGTTGCTTTTGGTGTTCTGTGGATGAAAGAAAGAGCCTTTTGAGCAAGGACGGGCGCTGGCCTCACCAAGAGAGGGGAAGACGCTCTGCCTCTGCCCCTCACTTCCTCGCAGCCTGCCTGGCTCAAAGACGACCCTCGTTCATCCAGGAAAAACAAAACATAGTCATAGATCTTAAAAAATGCGTCTCCGCCTACCCACTCCCCCCCAAACTCCCTACGATGCTGTCTGGCTTCAGATTGTGCACAACAAATCCATGTTTGCTAACCCCGAGAATGCCTTCATGACTCAACCTGAAACCATCAGCCGAAACTCCATGTTGGGTGAGACCTATGATAGTGCCCAAAAAACTGATAGCGGAATTCTATTTTGCTCCAAAACCAGTGCAACCAACACATTAAACTTGGAGGTTTTTCACCACATCAAGCGCTCTTCTTCCCCCCTCGCCACTTTGAAGAAGGATGACAAATTTTATGGTGTTCTAAGCCTCCACAACAAGGTTGTTAGCCTCCCATTGCCTACAGCTACAAATGTTTGTTCCAAAGTGGCTGTTCCATGCGATGCTGACATTCTCGGCATCTCTTCCAAGGAAGATTTTGATTCGGCTACCCCCCAAGCAAAGTCCCCTACGAAGATCACAGTTTTGCCTTGCATCGGGATCCCGCCAGAATGCATTCTCGAAGTCTCAAAACATGCAGATAGCAAACACACCTATGAAATTTTCATGATCCTTAAAGATTATTACCAAAGTCAAGTCCTCCCCTTTGCTGAACTTTTTGATGAACCCACTAAGGCAGGCATTGTCTCTGTTTTCATTCGTGTGTTGCAATCAATTTGGGCCTTCCGTTACTCTGACGAAATGTCCCTCCCAGACCATGATGACATTGTGTCCTCTCGTGCCCCCCACCCAGACCCACTTTGGTGGAACACGTTCTATGCCCAGTCTGCAACAAAGGTGACCTCCCGTGTGTCGGATTCAAGCACTGAAGCTCT
>ENA-ORBV01017217-ORBV01017217.1-microbial-mat-metagenome-genome-assembly--contig:-NODE-17217-length-10369-cov-3.948795_pt1 | contig 10369 bp, 11 predicted proteins | sample MGYA00237777_ERZ505514 | MGnify/ENA primary metagenome ERZ505514 (study PRJEB26160, sample SAMN06269048) | microbial mat metagenome | isolation source: Oligotrophic lake microbial mat | place...
TGGGTGAGGAGGACCTGGTCGGCCTTTGCGATGCGGCGGAGAGGATCGCCGTAGATGACGAGGTTGTGATTATTGCGGTGGAGGGCAACTGTGTTGGTTGGGCCGGTATGGAAGGTTAGCGATTTAGAGAAGGCAGTGGCTGGGATTGCAGCGATGAGAGCGCGGCGGGTTAGCATTTGAGGTGGAGTTTATCAGGCTGGACAGGTATTTTGCTTAGCCAGAGATTGGAGCGCTCAATACGTTGGCTAGACCTTATGATCGGTGGAAGGAAATTGTTCGCCGCAGAGGGAGAGGTCGCGGACGTTCTTTTGAACTGCAACGCCACCGGAGAGACTTAATAGTAAGCTCATGCCGTAAAAGCCTTTTTCGCTGAAGGCAATGGTTGCGTTCCAGAGGTCTATGGTTAGCAAGAGGAGGCAAAGCATGACTGAGATCCAACAGAGGCCGAAGTTGGGGCTGCTGACGCGGATGCCTTCGGGGCGATTCCGGACTGACTTTTACAATGAGACCGCAGCAAAGAGGCCGTACATCAATACCGTGAAGTAAATCCCTTCTCGTTAGAGCTGCAGCTTAGCGTTCCAAAGGCCAACGGTGAAGCCAAGGCCGCCTACCATCAGTGCTAACCATGATGCTCCTACAAATGCTGGGGTTGGTTTTTGGATTTGTTCAGCCATGTTCAGGAGCAAGTGTGTAGTGAATTTAGCCGGTCTATTCTACGAGTTTGAGCTCGAGGAATTCGACTGGTGCTGCGGTGAATTCTTTTGCCAGATCGGTTGAGGAAGCGAAGCGATTGCCGACGATGTGGCGGGCCGGAAACTGGAAGGTGAGGCTGGGTTCTTCAAATGGCCAGGGGCTGAGGCGGAATTGACGCTGGCCGATGGGTTGAGCTTGAACGGTGGCAGTGCTGCCGTCGTTGAGAGGCAAAGGATGGAGGAGGTTAGCGGGAGCGTCGAAGGCTACACAGGCTAAGAGCGAGAGGTAGTCGCAAGCCTGGAGGAGGCGGAAGTGTTCCTGAATCGTCGCTGGATCTTTTTCTATTGCGGTGAGGGAGTTGTCCTGCTCGATTCTGTTGATGAGCTCTCGCTGGTAGTTTCGCTGGTTGTCGAGGAATGCATCGAGGAGCGGGAGTTGGTCTGGAGCGATGGTAGATCGATCGGCCTGTACGGACAGGAGATTGTAGGTGTGCATCGCTATGATCAGGCCAGCGTAGGGTTCATCTTCTGCGATTAATCGAACTGCACGTTCGCGAACGGCCAAGTATTCTGCCAGATCGATTTCTTCAAAGGCTGAATAGTTGCCGACTAGCTCTGTTGAGAAGGCTGAAGGTTTGCCCTCGCGAGTGATGCTGGGGTGGGCGTCACGTGTGGCCCAGCCATCGTCGTGCGAGGCGATGCCGTGGAGGACGCGTGCTCGAGGTTCTGGCTTGCGGAATTGTGCGTTCCCCCAACTTGTGGCGAGGGCTCCGGCAAGGCGAGCATGGTCTGGATGGGTGACGAGCCACCAACCGTTTTCTGATTTCATTCTTAGCATTTTGATCTCATTTCATTCGGGGATCTCTGACCTGTTAGACTCGTGCCAATTGTGAAGGAAATACCACTCGAGAAACATTCCAATGAAGAAGAAAACGAAGCCGAGGGAGGAGGCGGCGAGGACCAGGGCGAAGAGATAGTCGGTTTCGAGTTGGCCACTGGCGTAGAGAATAGAGTAGCCAAGGCCGCCTTCCCCCACACGGCTTGAGCCGGCGAAGAGTTCTCCGGTGATGGCTCCGATTACGGAGATTCCGGCGGAGATGCGGACGCCAACGAAGAGGTTGGGGAGTGCGTTGGGGAGACGAAGTTTCAAGAGGATTTGTGAGGGGGTGGCGTTGTGCATGAGGAAGAGGTGCAGGAGGTTCTCTTCGACGCTGATGAGGCCCTGGGTGGTGTTGGCAATGATGGGTGGGAGACAGATGATGAAGGCAACTAGCGCGACGGAGGTGACTCCGCTGCCGGCCCACATCAGGATGAGCGGGGCAATGGCGACGATGGGTACGGTTTGTAGGAGGATTGTGTAGGGGAAGAGGAGACGACGGAGGCCGCGCCATTGGGCGAAGACGAGGGAGATTGCAACGCCGACGATGATGCTGGCGGCGAGGCCGAGTGCGGCGGCCTGGGTGGTGAGCCAGAGGGAATGCGCCAGGGTATCGAAGCGATGGAGGACGGCGTTGCCTACGACTAGCGGACCAGGGAGCATGTAGGGAGGAACGTGGAGAAGTGAGACGGCTAGTTGCCAGAGAGCGAGCAGGCCGGCGAGGACGAGGAGGTTGTTGAGAGCTAGCTTCATTCGATGCCGCCAGTGGAGGTTTGGACCGATCGGAGGAGTCGCGAGACGCTGGCTACCTGGTCTTCGTAGGCTTTTGAGGCCCGGGTTTCTGCGGTTCTGGGCCAAGATAAATCAATGGGTACGATGTGGGCGATGCGTCCTGGGTGCGGGGCGAGGATGACTATTCGTGATGATAGGAAGACTGCTTCGGCCACCGAGTGGGTGACGAATAGGACGGTCCAGAGTTGTTCGAGATAGAGGCGGAGGAGTTCTTCGTTGAGACGGTCTCGACTCATTTCGTCTAGGGCGGCGAAGGGTTCATCGAGTAAGAGAATTTTGGGACGGCTGACTAGAGCGCGGGCGATTGAGACTCGCATCTTCATGCCGCCGGAGAGCTGTCTTGGGTATCTCTGTGCGACGTGTGTTAAGCCGACCAACTCCAGCATTTTCGATACTGTCTTTTGGCGAGTGGGTAGCGGGACGTGTTCGAGTTCCAGGCCGAGGCCGACGTTCTCTTCGACCGTGCGCCAGGGCAACAGAGTTGCATCCTGAAAAATGAAGCTGATCAGGTCTCGAGCGTCTAATGGGGTGATGCCGTTGACTGTGACGGTGCCGGAGCTTGGTGCGGTTAGGCCTGAGACGATTCTGAGCAATGTGGATTTGCCGCAGCCTGAAGGGCCCAGCAGGGAGACGAATTCACCTTTGTCTACGTTGAGCGTTATGTTTTTGAGGGCCAGCGCACCAGTGCGGAATTGCTTGGCTACGGCCTCTATTGTGATTTCTGGGGTCACCATGGGTTCGTGCCCTCAATTGGCAGATGAATCGCTGATGGGTGTTCTGGTGAGTGGGCTATTTGTTGAGTGGAGCGTTGCCAATTCCAATGATCGGCTTGTGATGGTGGAACTTTGGTTGACGGGTTGCGGTCATAGAGTGGGAAGGCGGAACTGGCAACTTCGAGGCGTAGGGATTCTCCTGGGTAAAGGACGATGGAGGTCGGTTCAATGGTGAAGCGCCAACACTGGATGGCGTCTGGTTGGTAGGGGGTCTCAGTGAAAAGCCAAGAGGCGCGGGCGATGCCGATTGCAATGAATTGGGCCTTGCCATCGCGTGTTACGCGAACTAGTTTGGCTGTGAGGTCGGCACTGGAAGCGGAGGTGGAGGCGTAGAGGGTGACGCTGGGTTGGCCGAAGATGTGGGTGGCGGACTTGAGTGGCGACGTGGTGTAAACGAGGACGTTGTTGCCATTCTCGATTGGAGTCTGGTCGAGATCGGGGCCGCCTGGATCGATGACTGGAACTTCGGGGTCGTAGACGAAGATGTCGCGGGGCTCTTCGTGTGTTGGTGGATTGGCGGAGAGGGTACCGTCGCTATGGAGGTAGAGAATTAACGGGTCGGCAGCTGGCCAATCGGTTGCTTCGTGCCATTTGTTCTCGCCTAGTGCGAAGTGTCTGATCCGTGGTTCGTGCTTAAAGTCTTCAGTGCCTTTGAGCCAGTGGTTGAACCAGCGGAGGAGGTGTAGGTCGGTATCGAAGTTGTCGGCAGGGACCCAGGGGATGTGTACCCACGGGCCTGCGAGCAGGAATTGGTTGTCGCGGGCAAAGGCCGTGGCTGCGTTGTTGCGGAGGGCCAGATAACCGGCGATTGAGCCTTCGAGGTAGGTGTCGAACCAACCCGAAATGTGTAGAGCCGGGATTCGGATCCGCTCGACCTTGGTGCTGAGTTCGCTCCAATATGGATCTTTGGGGTTGGGATGGGCGAACCAGTCGCGGACATAAGAGGGGAGTTCCGGGTCGGTGATAGCGGGGTGATTTGCGTAGGGGACGATGTGTGTCTGAGCGCGTAGGTTGGTCCATGCGGATTCGAGGCGATCGCTTGCGTTGCGCAAACCGCGACGACGTGAGTCTTCTCGGAGCATCTGGATACCCCATCCGAGAGAAGATGCGAGACGGAGGGCTCCTTGATGGTAGAACCAGCCATGATAGAGATCGGTTGCCGTCATGTGTGGGGCGATGCAGATGAGGCCTTCGGGGTTTTCTGCAGCGGCTAGGAGCTGGGTTGCGCCCTGGTATGAGAAGCCGTACATGCCGATGCGGCCGTTGCAGGCAGGATGCTGGAGCAGCCAGGCTATTGTTTCTGCGCCGTCGCGGGCTTCATGCCGGAAAGGGTAGAAGTTGCCTTCAGAAGCGCCTCGTCCGCGGACATCCTGGATGACGACGTGATAGCCGTTTCTAGCGAACCAGATCGGGTGGGCGTAGACGACAGTCGAAGCGATGTCGCGCCCATAGGGCTGTCGCATTAGCAAGGTTGGCCAGGGGCCTTGGCCGTTAGGGTAGTAGTGATCAGAGACGAGCGTGGTTTGATCGGAGAGGGTGCAGCGAAGACCCCGCTCGAGAGTGATTCCGTTGCCGCATTTGATCTTGTCAGGCATCGTGGCGTGGAACGAAGTGATACATGGCGATCAAGATTTCGGCGATGCCGCGGGCGGCTTCGTTTACCCATTGTTCGCCGTTCTCGGCAGTGGCTAGAGCGGGGTCGCCCATGACTCCGCTGGGGGCGATATCACGGGTGAGCCAGGCGAAGTTGGCGTGTGAGCCCTCTGGCTTCAGTAACTCGGGCTTATCGACGCGGGCTATGTAGTTAGAGGTGTACTTATCGGTGTGCACCAAGTTTGGGGTGCCATAGAGGAGGTAGGCGGTTTCGATCTCGCCGGCATGAAAGCCGTAGGCTATTTCTTGTGGGCTGACACCGTCGAAGCTGGCTCCAGGCGAGCCGAAGAGGGAGAAGGTTCGCAGGCCAAATTCTGCGCGAAGGTCCCGTGCCATTACGTCAACCAAAGAGGTGTTGCCGCCGTGGGAGTTAAAGAGCGTTAGTTTTTGAAAGCCACCGGCGGAGATGCTGGAACCAAGATCGCGGATAACTGCCATGAAGGTGGTTGCGGAAACAGAGAGGGTACCGGGATAGCCAATGTGTTCATTGCTTTTGCCGTAACAGATCGGGGGCAGGGCATAGATGGAGAGTTCTGGAGGGATTAGTTCAAGAGCTTTGCCGAGGAGCAGATTGTTGATCAGAGTGTCTGTTGCCAGCGGCAGGTGATGGCCGTGTTGCTCTATGGCTGCGGTGGGGAGAATCAACAGCGTCGATTCACGAGGTAGGGCATCAACCTGCTTCCAGGTGAGGTAGGTGAAGTTGCGAGAGTCGGGTATCCAGGTTTTCACTATGCTTGAGGCTCCGGGTGAAAGCTGATCATTTTGCCAGGGTTGAGAAGTCCGAGTGGATCGTATTTGTGTTTGGCTTTGAGCTGGATGTTGTCGGCACGGAAACGACCAGCGTCTTCGACGTAGTTTACATGAGGATTGGCGATGAATACGCCGATTTCGCGGCAGTAGGCAATCAATTCGTTCATGTGCTCTTCGCCCGCGTAATAGACCAAGGGGATGGCGCCGGGGATGGTGAGGCCCTCCGCGTTGCGCATGAATTCGATGTGGAAGAGGATCTTGCTTCCGTAGCGAGTTCGCAGGAGTTGGAATTGCTTCATGCATTCGGTGGGGGAGAAGCCTGCCTGGATGTAAGTCCATTGCGGGTCTGCTTTGATGGCCCAAAGGGTGGTGTGATTCCAGGTGTAGTCGCTGAGGAGGGGCTGGGTTCGTGGTCCGATGTATGGGCCGGAGAAAGTAACTTCCCCTTGAGCTGATTTCGCTGCTGCAGTGAGTTGATCGAGTTGGGATGTTTCAATCATGATCAGGGCTAGTGATTTGTCTTTCGCAACGATCTGCTTAACCGGAGTGAAGAAGGTGGGGATGGGCCACTCGAAGACAGTTACCAGGCGCTTGCTCCATTCGGGGGATTCAGCGATTTGCTGAGAGAAGAGGAAGGCTTGATCAAAGGTGTCGAAGGCGGCAGTAAATTGGCTCCATTGCTTTGCTGGCGTGAGAGCGAACCAGATGCGGGTGATGATTCCGTTGGTGCCCCAGGCGTGTAGGATTTCATGGACGGCGGGACCTTCGTGGAGGACAACGCGGGGTTCGGCTTCAAGGGTGACAACTTCGAAGGCGCGGACGGTATCGAAGTCGCGCAAGGTGCCATGAGTGACTGAGCCGATGCCGCCGGAGCCGCCGCCGAGAAAGCCGCCGACGCTGGCTTTGGCCAAGGTGGAAGGGTACATGCGGAGTTCCCAACCTTGCTTAACCGCTTCTGTTTCAAGAGTGGCAAGACGCAGGCCTGGTTGGCAGACGGCTACACCGTCGGGTGTGATGGCTTCGAGTTTGTCCATCAAGGAAAGGTCGAGAATGATGCCGCCCTGGAGCGGGATGCATTGCCCGTAATTGCCTGTGCCTGCGCCTCGGAGGGTGATGGGTATTCTGTGTTGAATTGCGAAGCGGGCGACTGCGAGAACTTCTTCGACGTTGATGGGCTGAACGGCGATCTCACCGACTTTAGATTCGAGTTGCTTCTTGAGGATCGGCGAATACCAGTAGAAGTCTTTTGAGAGCTTCTGAACTACTGCAGGTGCAGTAAGTACGCGGGCTGGTTCCGCGATGAGGCAAGTTAGTCCAGTGATTAAAGATTCAGTCATACTTCTTGAGTTTTCTTTTTGTTCTGGGGCCAAATGCGCGAAGCATGTTGGGGTCAGTGAAGAGAGTGTAACACTCAGCTCGCAGAACGGGACCGTCAACTTTACAGCGCATATCGCTGCGACTGACGATCTCGGTGGCCGGGATATAAATCTGCTGGCAATGATTGTCTGCGTCTTCGATGGTCGCGCCGTAAACCACGCGATCGAGACTGGCCCAAAGGGCGGTGCTCATGCACATTGGACATGGCTCGCAGGTGGTGTAGAGGGTGAAGCCGGCCAGCGACAGGTTCTTTAGCTTTTTGGTGGCGAGACGGATGGCTCGGACTTCGGCGTGGGAACTGGGGTCGAATTCTTTGGACACTGCGTTGAGGGCTTGTAAGAGCATGGTGCCATCGGTGGTGCTGTAGATGGAGGCTCCGAAGGGCACAGGGGTTTTGGTTTTCAGTGAGCGGGCGGTAAAGGCCACGAGAGAGGCCATGCGTTCTTCATCGATTGCTTTACGCTGTTTAGGATTTACGGCCATATTGGAAAGTAGCATGTATACCAGAACGTCAGGATGCCGACTATAATGATTGGATTCATCTATGAACCTGAAGGCTGTTGAAGACGCATTGTCGCTAGCGAATGGGAATGCCTATCTATGGATGAATCGAGAATGGACTCTCGGTGAGGCCCGGAGAGTTGCGTCTGGGGCCGGTTGTCTTTCGGGAAAGACTGTATCGGTAAAGGACTGTTTTGATTTGGCGGGTGCTCCCACCAGCTGCGGCACTTCCTTCTATCGCGACTTGCATGGAGTTGCTACGAGGGACTCGTGGATTGTAGAGCAGTTGAGAAGAGTTGGCGCGGTGATTGTTGGCAAAACGCATTTGCAGCCTTTGGCTTATGGAATCACTGGGGAGAATCTTGAGTTTGGGGATTGTTTGCAGCCCGGGGATGCTGGTGCTTTGACTGGGGGATCATCCAGTGGGGCCGCAGCTAGTGTTATGGAAGGGTCGGCGTGGGCGGCTGTTGGAACTGATACGGGAGGTTCGATCCGCGTGCCGGCGGCGCTGTGCGGGTTGGCCGGATATCGGGCATCACTTGGGCGTGGGGACTGGCGTGGCGGTGCGCATCTGGCAGAGTCTTTCGATACCTTTGGATGGTTGTTTCGGGATCTGCGTGATGGCCCTCTGTTGGGATCGATGTTTGGTTCGACCGATGCTGCTGGCTTGAAATTGTCTTCTTCGTTTGGCGTTGTGGACGATACGTTTATACATGACTGTGAGCCTGAGATTGTTGCCCGATTGAGACAGTGCCAGATGGAGTTAGAAGGATTGGGTTTGGTTGGCAGAACTGTCGCTGTTGAATGGTGGAGTGAGTCGCGCGAAGTCTTTGCGGGGATTCAAGCGGCTGAGGCTGCGGAGCTTCATCGTGGGCATTATGCGCAGTTTGAAGATTCGATCCGGCAGCGCCTGGAATGGGGCGCTGGCTTGTCTATGGTGGAAGTTGCTTCTTTGCGACGCAGGCATGTGGCGTTTCGCGAGAGGATGGATGATCTGGTGGCAACTAATGGATTGCTGTTGTTGCCTGCTGCTCCCGTTCGCCGTCTTGAAGCGGGGGCGGATCATAGCCAGATGCGGGCGCGGTTGTTGCGATATACAACTCCAGTGAGTTTGGCTGGGATGCCTGTGGTTACGATTCCGGGTTACGGCATGCAGTTGGTTGCAGCTCGTGAAGACGATGCGCGTTTGTTAGCTTTAGCTGCGTTGATTCAGATTGAGAAGGGAGTACAGTGATGAAGCTGATTGATTTTGCGGTGTTAAATGTTTTGATGTTTACTGGATGCGGGGGGAGCAATGCGCCCAAGGGTGGGAATGGATTGATCCCGATTCGGCTACAGGCGGATTGGTATCCGCAGCCCGAGCAGGGCGGCTTCTACACGGCATTGGCAAAAGGCTATTATCAGGCGGCCGGGCTTGATGTGTCGATCTTTCCGTTGGGGCAATACTCAAGTGCGTTGAAAGTGGTTTCTAGTGGAGGTGCCGAGTTTGGACTTGCCTCAAGCGATCAAATTCTGGAGGCCGTTGCGAATGGACTTCCAGTAGTGGCTGTGGGTGCTACGATGCAGCACGATCCGCAAGCCATCATGTTGCACAAGGATTCTCCGGTGAAAGATTTTGCCGGGCTAGAGGGCAAGTCGATCGCTGCGCAACCAGGATCGACCTGGTTCAAATACATTGTCAGCAAATACAAGTTAAAGGATGTGCGCGAGACGCCGGCAACCCACTCGATTGCGAATTTTCTGGCGGATCCGAATTACATTCAGCAGATCTTTATCACGAGCGAACCATTCTTCGTCAAGAACGCTGGGGTAGCGTATCGAACTATGTTGATCAGTGACTCGGGCTACGATCCTTATCGTCTTTTTTTTGTTCACAAGCAGTACATGGAGCAGCAACCCGAGGCGACTGCGAAGTTTGTGCGGGCCTCGATTCAAGGCTGGCAAGAGTATCTGCGCGATCCTGCGCCTGCCAATGCTCTGATTACGAAACTAAATCCAGCACAGAACTCGGCGCAGATTGAGTTCACGTTGAAAGCTCTCAAAGATGGGGCATTCATCACGGGGGCGGATGGGGAGACGGGAAAGATGACCGCGGAAAGATGGACTGCTCTTAATGAACAACTCTTGAGTTTGGGTGTGCTGCGCAAGCGGATAGATGCAACCACCGCTTACACGACGAAGTTCCTTCCTTAAGCCTTGTGCTACATTCATTTGAAATGACACGGGAAGAACGTCTTTCAGAATTGGGTTTGGAGTTACCTGCACTGCCTGCGCCGGGGGGGAACTATCTGTCGTCCAAGCGGGTGGGGAGCACCGTCTACCTGGCGGGTGTGATCTCGATCGGTATGACCGGGACGGTGGGAAAAGATCGAAGTGTGGTCGATGGTTATGCTGCGGCCAAGGCTTGTGCTTTGACGCAGCTTGCGGTTTTGAAGCGCGAATTGGGGTCTCTTGAAGAGATCGAAGAGATTGTTTCGGTTAATGGTTATGTCAACTGTGTTGCGGGTTTTGATCAGTCTCCGGCGGTGATCAATGGGGCATCGGATTTGCTGGTGGCGGTATTGGGTGAAGCTGGCAAGCATGTGCGGGCAGCAGTTGGAGTTTGTGCCTTGCCGAGGAATGCGATTGTGGAAGTTCAGATGATGGTCAGGACAAAGCCATGAGTCAATTCAAGTTGAGTGCAGAGCCGACACATTCGGTTTGGGATCGAAGTTTAGAGCCTCGGTTGCGGATTGTGCCGGGGGATGAAGTTCGCATTGAGTGCAAGGACGCCAGTGGCGGACAAGTGTATCCGGGGATGACTGTTGAGGAGTTTCAGAAGATCGACCGCAACCGGATTCATTCGCTGACGGGTCCGCTGTGGATTGAAGGGGCTGAAGCTGGAGACGTTTTGCAGGTGGATGTACTCGAGATCGAGCATCATGGCTGGGGCTGGTCGAGCGTGATTCCGGGCT
>ENA-ORBV01017219-ORBV01017219.1-microbial-mat-metagenome-genome-assembly--contig:-NODE-17219-length-10368-cov-5.376251_pt1 | contig 10368 bp, 13 predicted proteins | sample MGYA00237777_ERZ505514 | MGnify/ENA primary metagenome ERZ505514 (study PRJEB26160, sample SAMN06269048) | microbial mat metagenome | isolation source: Oligotrophic lake microbial mat | place...
TTTTTTCAAGCAGAAGACGGCATACGAGATTCGCCTTAGTCTCGTGGGCTCGGAGATGTGTATAAGAGACAGACGGGCCCCTTCTGGACCTTCTTTGGCGCCCTTTTGCTTTTCGGGGAGCGGCCGCATCTGTGGCAGACGCTGGGCGTGGTGATGACGCTGCTCTCGTTTTGGGCGCTCTCGGTGGCGGGGCGGGCGGACGGCATTCGGTTTCACCGCGACAAGTGGATCGGTTTTCTCGCGATCGGCACGCTGCTCGGGGCGGTCAGCGGACTCTATGACAAGCACCTGATGGGCACCCTGCACTTTCGCGCCTCGACGGTGCAGGCGTGGTTTCAGTTCTATTTGGTGCTGTTGTTTTTGCCGCTGGTCGTGGGGTGGAGACGCCGCTGGTGGCGACGCGGGGAGTTTCACTGGCGTTGGACGATCCCGTTCATCGGGTTGTCGCTGCTCGTTTCGGATTACCTCTATTTTTGGGCGCTGCGTGATCCGGAGGCGTTGGTGTCGATTGTCACCGCGATCCGCCGGACCAGTGTGGTCGTTGGCTTCGTCGGAGGACTGCTCTGGCTGGGCGAGCGCAATGGCTGGAGAAAACTCCCGGCGTTGATCGGCCTGCTGGTGGGCGTGGCGATGATCGTGGTGGGATGAGCCGCCGCGTCGGAGTCGCCCGCTGGTTCCTCGACCTGATTTGCGGCACTGGCAAGGGACTCAGGCGACTCCGACGCGCAGACGCGGACGGAGTTGCGGAGGGAGTTGCGCCCTGGCGGAGCGGGCTCCAACTTCGCGGTTTTCCCGTGCGGAGACATCCCCAATTCCTGCCCTCGCTCCTGCTCCTCGCCCTGCTTTGGGTGGGGGTAACGGGCTGTGGGCGGCGGGCGGCACCGGAAGCGGGTCCCGGCCCGGCGTCGCAGGATGTGATCGTGCCGCTGGAGCCGCTGGACTTGCCGGTGCGGGTGGACCTGACGTTTCCCGTGATGCTGGGGATCGACACGCTGGAGGCGGAGGGATTTGCCGCAGTGCGTGGCAAACGGATTGGGCTGCTGACGCATCCGGCCGGTCGGAATCGCCGGGGGGAAAGCACGATCGCGGTCCTGCAGCGCGCACCGTCGACGACCCTTGTCTGTCTCTTCGCTCCGGAGCACGGACTTTACGGGATGGAGAAAGCGAGTGCGCAGGTGGAGGACTCGACCGACCTGCGGACCGGCCTGCCGGTGTTTTCCCTGCACGGACGGAACCGCAAGCCGACGGAAGCGCAGCTGAAAGGATTGGATGCGCTCGTGGTCGACCTGCAGGACATCGGCGTGCGCAGCTACACCTACTCGGTGGTGATGCGTTACGCGATGGACGCCTGTTTTCGTCATGGCGTGGAAGTGATCGTGCTGGACCGCCCGAACCCCTTGGGAGGAGTGAAGGTCGACGGGCCGATGCTTGACCGCGTCCATTTCAGTGGCGTCGGGGCGTTTCCGATGCCGTATGTGCACGGCCTGACGATGGGAGAACTGGCGCGTTGGGCGGCGGATACACCCGGGATCGTGGATGTGCCGGAGGAGAAGCGTCTGGCCGGTCGACTGACCGTGATCCCGATGCGAGGCTGGCGACGATCGATGCGGTGGCCGGACACTGGCCTGATCTTTGTCCCGACCTCCCAGAACGTGCCGGATTTCGCGGCCGTGGTGGGTTATGCGGCGATCGGATTGGGCTGCGAGTCCAGTGGTTTCACCCATGGCCTCGGTTCCCCGCATCCGTTCCGAAGCCTGGCCTTCAAAGGCAAGACGTCGGTGCAGTTGGAAAAGGACCTGAGTGCCCTAAAACTGCCGGGACTGCGATTTCGCACCATTGCGGGAGCGGGCACGCCGGTGGCTGCCGCTCGCACGGATGGAAAGCCCTCGACGCGCGTGTGGGTGGAGGTCTCCGACTGGGACGCGTGGAACCCCACAGAGCTGAGTTTCCACCTGCAGCGCCTGGCCTGCCGGTACCACCCAACGAATCCCTTTGCCAAGCTGACCCCTCTGCAAGCGCGAACCTTCAACATCCATGTGGGCTCGACCGTCTGGTGGCAGGCGCTGACCCGGGACGGGGAGAAGGTGAAGCTGGAGTGGTTCTTCAATGAGTGGCGGGCGGAAGCGAAACGATTTCGGGACGAGACGCGACGCTATCACCTTTACGAGTAAGTGGATCGCGAAGGAACGACGCCGGCTTTTCTACACAACGTCACAACTAACTGGTTCTTAGCTGTTTTCAATGGATCGGAGCTTATGGACTGCGTGGCCGACAACCCGGATTCCCACGACTGTAAGCCGGCTCCGTTGTAGGTGGCTCCGTTGTAGGTGGCCTCGCCGAGGCCGCGACGGGACCGCACGGTCCCGCCTCCGCCCAAGGGGTCCCGGACAGTCGTTGACGCCAGAACGCAAAAGCCGCGATGCGAGGTCTGGGGGTTGCGGCTTCGAGTTGGCAATTCTCAACCGAGGCAACGATCCAGCCAACAAGGCGCCGCAACCCCTGGGGTTCGTGGAGCGGTCGCGGTGGCTTCCACCCCGATCAGACGTTGCACAACAGTCCCGGGATCAACGCCCACCCTGCGTTAAGTCTCAAGTTGACGCGTATGCGTGCACGCGGGATCGACGCTAGGCACGACCGATGCGCGACTGCGCCCGCGGGTCCTGGTGCACGCGACGCGCAACCGGTGCCGACGGCGCGTCGCCCTCCCATCGGAGGCGGGACCCATCGGTCCCGTCGCGGCCTCGGCGAGGCCACCTACAGGAGAATTTTTTCTCCTCCAATTCGCTGTGTTGACACGGATGCGCGTAGGACGGACGAGCCTCGAGGAAAGACGGTCATCTTGTCCAATCGTTGAGGACACCGCACTTCGATCAAGCGAACGATTGCAGGCGTTCCGGCACCGGTTCAGCCTGCACTATGCGTCAATTTCATGCCACAGCTTGGATCATCGGTCTGACCGCCGCGGGAACCCTCGCCAACGCAGAAACCAACGAAGTCTTCGAAAATCACTGCGCGGCCTGCCACGGACTTGATGGGCGGGCACGGACTCCGCAGGGAAAAAAGCTCAAGACCCGCGATTTGAAGGAGAGCCGGCTGACCGACGAGGAGCTGCTGCGTCGGATCCGCGAAGGCTCCAAAACGCCCGCAGGTGCAGTCCTGATGCCTTCATTCGCTGAAATCCTCAATCACCAGGAGATCCAGTCCGCCGCGCAAACAGCCAAGGCATTCCGGCCCCCCGCTCCCTGACTGGATCACTTGACGCAAATCCCTGACGAACTTGGGCTAGCTTCGGTGAAGGGCTGAGGATGCATCGCGACTTCGGCCGCGTCGTTTCTTGGCAGTTCGAGAAAGGGGACGGCTCCAGCGTGCCAAAGATGTCCTGGCGGGTGACACCTTTGGCGACAGCGGCTAGCGGCAGGACGGGGTCAGCCCCGCTCGCTGCCGCCTTACCCCTCGCGGAAGTGCCCGCTGGAGGGCGACGCGATGTCGGTGCCGGTTCGATTCCGCTAAGACCAACCGGCGGATTCATTCTCGAACGTACCACTCACGCCGGAGGCAACCACGTGATCACGAAGTAAACAAGCCGGCATAAGACGACGGCCACAGACAACCGCGGAAATGCGGATACCATCCAAGTGAGTAGCAGACTATGGAGAATGAGCGGAATCGTATATGGACCCTGATGAGAGAGTGTCGAATTTGGCTCAGCAAAACCGACGCGCTTATATTCGTCGCCGAGCGTCGTTGGTACCGAACGCTCATCCACCGCAATTGCACCCGCAAAATGTCATTTGATCAGACGATTGCCGGTAGGTTCATAGAATTTCTGATACAGGATCCAAGGCGCGACGACCATCAGGAAGGCACCAGCGGCGACCGCCCACGAGCGCCACATTAGCCAGTCACCCAATAGCTGCTTGGGTGATCCACCTTCAATCAACCGGGCGGCAAACAGGCCGGGAATCTGATTATCCGCGGGAAGATTTCTGGCGAATCGGTCCGCAGCGGCATCCGCAAATCTGATCGCAGGAGGAGAAAACAGCATCAACAAGTAACCCATTCCAATCGCCGAGAAGTCCCAGGTTGTTGCACACCGCGAGCATCCGACGGGGTTTGGCGCCTGGTGCGAGCGGGCCGTCCGCATTTGCCGCACGCGCCACCCCGGACAGCATCGATTCCAGAGAAGGGAGCGAAAGGGCGATGCCGGTCCCCTGAAGAAAGCGCCGCCTCTAAATCGGACGACGGGTAGAGACGTACGGAGCTCGGGAAAACGTACGTGCGGGGTCGGGCGTCATCGTGCGGCGCAGCGTAACCCGCGCTCGCCCTGTCAATGACGCGATCGACTCTTCCTTGACCCGCGATCAGAATGTCAAACGGGCGAGACATTTGCACAACTTCCCGCGAAATGAAAAGTGGTCTGAGCAGTCCCAACAGCCTACGTGAGGTCGGAGAATCGAAAGGATCCATCGTGGTTGACCACCGCTGTAATCTTAGCTTACTTTAAATCCATGATTACGACAGTAACCGGAAAAAACCTTGTCAGTGTCCCGGTAAAGATTGCACGGTCTCTGGGCATCGAGCCTGGCACCCGCTTGGAGTGGGAGCAAACGGCCGACCCGTCAGTCATGAGCGTGCGAATCCATCCCACACGAGGAGCCCTCGCCCGCCAACTTCAGGGCATTCTCGCAGCTCACGTTTCTTCACGGAAAGACCTCATTGCCGAACTCGATTCAGAACGCGCAAAAGAGGACTCGGAGCGGGGTGAGCAGCTCAAATGACCATCACCCACGTTTTCGATTCATCCGCATTCCTCGCTCACGCATTGGGAGAGCCTGGCGGAGACCAAGTCACAGCATTATGGGCCGATGTCAAAAACACGGTCGGAATTTCCGCGCTGTGCATTGTTGAGATTAAAACGCGCCTCCGGGAAACAATCAGCGACGTAGCGGAGCAGCGAAAGATCTACTCCATGTACCGCAGCTTGGTGACGGTGTTGTCGGTCACGGAGGAAATAGCGGAGGAAGCCGAAGCGCTGCGCGCTCGCACAAGAGGCAGAGTACCGCTTGCGGACGCTCTGGTTGCAGCGACCGCAAAGATTCACGGCGCGATTCTCGTTCATCGCGACGAGCACATTTTCGCCATCGCCCACAACGACGTGGCCCAGCTCCATCTGCCGCCGAAGAGAAAAGCCTAACAGGTGGAGGGTTGTCCTTTTGGCAGGTTCTCCAAATCTCAGACTTGTCGCGGCCCACGTACTTCCGGTTTCAGCATCACGGACGCTTCGCTGAAGGACCCGGAGACGATGGACGTCGGATCCTCCATTCCGACGGGAATCTCAATCCCGAAAAATCGCCACGGTTTTCCGGACAAGAACACCGTGCGCAGCCCACAATCCCAAACCCCTAAGCCTCTCGACCTGCAGGCATGGCCTGGGACACGCGCGTGGGTCCGAGTGTCCCTCCTGATCGGATGACGATCTCACGCGGCCAATCGGTAGAATGAAAAAGCCGGCCTATTCGGCCGGCGAGAATTTCTCGAACGCACTACGAAGGACTTTTTACCAGTCGGACTTGATCTTGGCGCCGTCCTCCCTCGGTCCAATTTGGGGCGACGAAGAGAGCGCCGAGAACAACGTCCCGGCGTTCTCCTGGTCGTTGGAGTTTTGGATTAGGGATCGAAGGTGGACCTAGTTGAGCAAGTAGATCTCGAGGAGAACCTCGCCGGAATCCGTGGGGGTGCCGCCGCTGATGAGTGCCGTGTATGCGCCCGGTTCGAGAGTCGCGGTGAGAGCGGCGTCGCGGCTACCGACAGCGAGGGCAAAGGCACCCACTTGGGTGAACTGCTGAGGAAGGGTCGGGTCGAAATTCGGACCCGATCCGAAATCATCGTTGGTGGCGATCATGGTTGCGCCGCTCCAGAGTTGAATCTTCGGATTATTCAACGGGGAGGGCACGTTAAACTGTGCGAGCCCAGGACCGATGGCGCGGACCATGACACGGCGCGGGGCGGACCCACCCACAACGAAGCCGGTGATAGCCGAGCCGTTGGCAACCAGCGTCGTGCGAGTGGAAGCGTTGATGAGCGGCGCCGCGGAGGCGACCGGCACCAGAGTGAAGGTGCCCGTCTGCGTGCTGGCATTGCCATACGTTGCCACAAACGCGCCGGCGGTGGCGCTACTGAAAGTCAGGGCCACACTGACCGAGGGTACTGAGCCGTTCGCCGGCTCGGTCACCCGGCCCGTGTTGGCACCGGTCTTCGCATAGGTAAACGGCACGGGGTCGGTCAGTGTGCCGTTTGGATTGAGGGTGTAATCGAGCCCATTCGAAGCGAACAGCGAGCTGATTGGGCCAGCACCGTTGGCACCGCCGGTAGCCGCGGTAATCGTGCCGTTGAAAATCACGCTGGTGAAGCTCGCGGGGGCAAAGTCCGTGGTCTGGGCATGCGCGACAGCGGCGAACAGCCCGCTGAAAAGGAGAAGAGACTTGAGAGATTTCATGAGAATTCTATTTCGATATTTGGAAAGGGAAAGAAAAGGCTGCGCCTACCGAAGGGCTCCGTTGAGACCATTGGGGAAGAAACCGCCGCTGGATGCATTTTGCGCGAGATACACAATGTTGAGCACCTGCCGAGCCGTGCGGCTGTAGGCGATACTGTTGATGTCCGCTGGCACCAGATTGGCCACACCGTTGAGCGTCACGCCCTGGTCGTCGTCATCCGCACCGTCGACCGAATCCCGCAAATCGGAGATGGCCTGCGCCGCCTGCTGGGCGGTTGCACCGGCCTGATAGACCAGCGTCCGGACCACGCCGGCGTGGTAGGCTTCGACTCCGAGGATGCCGGCAGCGGCCTCAAGATAGGTTTTGTTGGTCAGCAAAGGTGCGGCTCCCTTGTAGGCGGTGACGCCCACGTCCTCGAAAATGAAGGCGCCGAGCAGAAAGTTCGTTTCGTTGGCGAACGGATCGAAACCGGCACCCAGCCCCGCTGCCTGGGCGGCGGCGGCAAAACTCTCCCGCAGATTGATCGCGGGCCGCGCGACGGGGGTCGCGCCCGCTCCGGTGATCGCGGTGCGGAGAAAAGCGACATGCGCGCGTTCGTCGACGGCGATCTCGGATGCATATTGGCGCATCGCGGCCGTCGAGAAATTAACCGTCGGTCCGGATTTCACGGTCGTTGTCCCCGCGGTGCCGGCGCCCGTGACGCCGATGCCGAAGGATTCGATGCCGCGACCGTCGACCGCGTAGCTGTAGTATTCCGCTTCGAGGTATTCGAGGTTCAGCGCAAAATTGAGGACCGCGAGATCCGTGTCGGAAGTCGCGGCCGATTTGCCGAAACCCGCAACGGCGCGATTTTGGAACAGGCCGAGCGATCCGAGACCGATCACGCCGAGACCGAATTTTTTGAGAACGGAACGACGAGTTTGACTCGGCATCTGATTGGGTTGGAAGGAATATCCAACGGAGGACAATGATGACATAGTACAGGAGGGGGACTGCGATTATTGTGCTGACAGAATTTCGTGCGGCGAGCGTTCGCGGGCCCACCCCACGAAGAGGGAGCTTCTAGTCACCAATCTACGGGCAAAGTATCGCGCGAGATATGGGGTATTGACCCGAATTCCGCAGTTGTAACTCATACCCCCTTGGCAGAAGTGGACATATTTTCTTCACCTGATGGGTGAAGAAAAGGTGCTCCAGAAGCAGGCCTGATCTCAGTCATGCCCGCACCGCGCAACGGGCTCGGTCAAGAGGCTCAAGAGGGTCAGGTCATACCTTTAAACCCGACTTCCCAGCCCTCACGAGCCCATCCTGCTTGCTGACATAGGTGGGTGACCCCATTCCCAAATTTTCGGTGAATCAGGCATTCGCGACGTCCGTTTCCGTCTTCATCCGCAACGCCAGCATCGTCTTCCATAACGACGAGACGCGTGTATCTCACCTATACTTACGACCGACCTCTTCCGTCAGCTCCCTCAAGTGAGCATCCCAGCTTCGCTCCCGGGTAATGCTGGTCGATAGACTGGTTGTTCCGATCGCTCTCCAGGAGGTGGACTTGAGTCGGTCAGAACCTAACGTCTTTTGGCGTTTCTCCCGCAGCCCACCTCACCGCAGGCTAGATCCTTTTTCAATGTATTGAACTCTGAGCTTCTGGGAAAAGTGAACATCTTGAGTCCATAGCGTTGCGGAGTGCTTCTGTGCAATTGTGTAAATGATGGAGTCGGCCAAGGCCAGTTTCTCCTCATTTCCAACGGCGGCCGCTTCGATGGCCAGATCGGCATCAAGATCCACGACCTGCCCTTGCTGCATTGCGGCTATGGCAACAAAAGCATCATCTTCTCCCTTTTCGCGCAGGATCACCTTGAACACTTCGTAAATACATACGGACGGAACAATGAGCAATTCATTGTCTTCGATCGCTTGAGCGAAGAAATCTGCGGTGGGCTCGCCCGCGAAATAAGCAAGCCACGCCGATGAGTCCACGACGTTCATGCACGATCACCGTCACGGACAAAAGATGTGTCGATTCCCTTGAGGTAGCCTCGTAACGCGCGGACATTGCGGATCGGAATGACCTCGATTCGATTTCGAAATGAAAGCATGCGGGCCTTCTCACCGCTGCGCAGGCCCATTGCCTCGCGAATCTTCTGCGGTATAACGATTTGAAACTTAGGTGAAATGGTTACCGTTTCCATGAGTATTACGACATGTCGATCGATCGCTGGTTGCAAGTTTTCAATTTTCGCCCCTGCCGTCCGGTCATGGACGGAGAGGGTGACGCGCAGGCCGCGCGGATGGATGAAGGAGCGATGACGGCGCTTGCTTCCGCCATTGCGGAAGCCGCCGCGTTCGAGGTCGGCGATCAATTCCCGGAGTTTCTCGGGCACGACAGGATCAAAACGATACTGCCTGTAGGCGCATGCGATTTATCCTGCGGAACAGCTGCAACCCTCCCGGCACGAACCCTGAAGATGCAGTTTCCTACCAATAGGCAGCGAAGGGGCCGATCGGTCCCGCTTCCGTTGTAGGCGGTCTCGTTGAGGCCGCGACGGGACCGACGGGTCCCGCCTCCGAACTCGATTTGTCATCGTGATGTCAATCCCCGCGGCCTCAGTCCCGCATTCGCGGGACCGCCGACAACGGCAGAGAGCCGTCTCAGTCTGGCGGACGACGTCCCTCCACGCGCTCCACGCGGGCATCGCGGGGTATTAGCGCATGCGTTCGGCTCTAGTTGGCAGCGAACTAACCAGTCTCCGCTACAGGGCGGCGTTGTTTCTTCGCGGCGCGCGCCTAGGCTCGCGAGCGTTCAACCGCCCTTATGAAACGTCGTCTTTTCGGAAGCGGTCAGCATGGCGCGCGGTCAGCGTTGCCCGACTCGATCCATTCATCCGCAGTCTCACGCCGGACTTTCCTGCAAAGCCTGGGAACGACGGCGGTATCCGCCGCCACCCTCGGCACCCAAGGTGTCGCCCAGGGGCTCGCTGATGCCCGCGCGGAGTCAGTTCAAGGTCCTGGAGCGGTCCGGATGAGGCTGACGATCAATGGCGAGCTCCGCGAGCTGGCCTTGGAGCCGCGCACGACGTTGCTCGAAGCCCTGCGCCTGCACGCGGGAGTCACCGGGCCCAAGGAGTCGTGTGATCGGGCCTCGTGCGGCGCCTGCTCGGTTCTCCTCGGTGACAAAGCCATCTATGCGTGCTCGCTGCTCGCCATCGAGGCCCAGGGTGCGGAGATCACCACCGTCGAAGGCCTTTCGCGGACAGGCGAACTCACGCGCCTTCAGCAGGCCTTCGTCGACAAGGACGGGCTGCAATGCGGTTTTTGTACGCCCGGGATGATCATCACTTTGGCGGCGCTGCTCCGGCGGACGCCTCATCCCACCGAAGCCGGCATCCGCGCCGCGATCGCCGGCAATCTCTGCCGTTGCGGTTCCCATCCGCGGATTGTCGCCGCGGCACTCGACGCCACCGGCGGTCGGGTCACCGAGTCCCTCCACGTTTTGCAAGTCCACGACCATGGCCTGGCCTAAAGAAACCAAGTACCTCGGCAAGGCGACGCCTCGCCTCGAAGGCCCTGTCAAAGTGTCGGGCCGCGCCCGCTACACCGCCGATGTTGCTCCACCGGGCATGCTCTTTGGCGCCATCCTGCGCTCCACGCTTCCCGCCGCCCGCATCAAGTCGGTCGACTTGTCCCGCGCGCTCGCCGCTCCCGGTATCAAGGCGGGCGTGACGGCAAAACCGACACCGTTTCTCGCCCGTTACTACGGCGACGAAATCGCCGCCCTTGCCGGCACGAGTCGCAACGCCGTCCTCGACGCCCTGCGTCTGATCACGGTCGACGCCGAGCCGCTGCCGTTTGTGGTCGATGAGCTCGAGGC
>ENA-ORBV01017220-ORBV01017220.1-microbial-mat-metagenome-genome-assembly--contig:-NODE-17220-length-10368-cov-4.435526_pt1 | contig 10368 bp, 9 predicted proteins | sample MGYA00237777_ERZ505514 | MGnify/ENA primary metagenome ERZ505514 (study PRJEB26160, sample SAMN06269048) | microbial mat metagenome | isolation source: Oligotrophic lake microbial mat | place...
GCCATTAGCTGCGAAGGCCGGCTGCCTGTTGGATCAAATCCAGAATGCTAGAGCGCTGCTGGCTGAGGATCGCCAGGCTGGCGACGGCGTTGTTGATCAGCTCTTCGTTCTTGGACATCAACAAGCTTTCTTCGGTCTCGTCGACCTTGTTGATGGAGTCGATGTTTTCGTCCAGTTGATCGCTGAAGGCCGACATGAGCGCCGCAGAGGAACTAATCGTCGCGTTGGCAAAGCCGTCGACGAGGCCTTCGATGCGGTCCAGATCGCCTAAGGCCTCGTCCGCGATGCGGATGGCCCGCGAGGCGTTGGCGTCCAATCCGCCAAACGTTTGGCCGGTGGCGAGATCGGCCAGCGAGCCGCTTAACCCGCCAAGCCGCGCGGCGTGTACGCTGGAGACCGCGAGTGTGGAGCGCCGCTGCACATCGGGGGCGAGCGCGAATTGCAACGCGCCGGATTCCACGGAGATCGTGTCGAGCTCCCCGGTGAATCCGCCGGCGAACTCGATCTCGTAGCGAAAACGATTGTCCGTGATAAAGAAGCGATTGCCGTCGACGCGGCCGCTGTTGGTCACGGCTTCCTCGCCTCGGGCCGTGCCGTCGCCGTTGCCGCCATCGATGGCGAATTTGCCCGCCGTCACGTTGAGCGCAATCTCCGCCTCGTAGCCGGTCGTCTCGCTGGAGAGAATCAGTTCGGTGCCGTCAACGCTCGCGCCAATGCCCGTCGTGCCGCTTTGGGCGTTGATCAACCCCGCCACGGCGGACAGCGTATTGCCGGTCGCCACGACAATCGGCGTGGAAGTTCCGTCGGGACCCGCGATCGTGAACGTGGCGTTGTAGGCGATCGTGCCTGAGCTTTCGGTGTGGACTAGCTTCGCCGGCGCGGCCACCTGATTGCCGCTGTAGCGCACGCCGTTGATCGTGGCGATCGCGTTCAGGCCATTGGACGTGCCATCGCCGTTGCCGCCGGTCGTCGCGAAGGTTCCGGCGGTGACATCCACCTCAACCTCGGCCTTAAGCCCGTAGTTCACACTTTCCAACAGTATACGGTTGCCATCCACCGCAGCCGTGACGCCGGAGACATGGCTTTCTAGATTGATGCGCGTCGCGGCGTCGGCCAGCGTGTCCGCCGTGGTTACGGCGATGGAAACGCTGCCGCGATCGCCCGTGAGCGTGAACGTCGCGTTGGCGGCGATCGTCCCGCCGCCCGCATCGTAGACGAGCCTCGCGCGTTCGGCGGCGCGGTCGACCGTGCCGGCAATGCTTGGCAACAAGCCATGTTCCGCGTCGCGGCCATCCGCTCGGCCAGACCCATCCGCGCCGGTGACTACGAAGGCGCCGGAGTTGACATTCACGTCGACGAACGCGTGGTCGCCGTAGGCGGTGCTGCGAATCGCGAGTTGATCTCCGGAGGCCTCGGCCACCAACCCGGTCGTGCTCGTGTGAGCGTTCACATTGGCGGCAATCTGCGCCAGGCTGCTGTTTGTCGTCACGGCGAACGTGACGCTACCGCCGTTTCCGGTGAGCGTGAGATTCGCGGCGGCCGTGGCGAAACCATCCGCGCCCGTGTAAATTACTTCGGCTTGCTTCTCGACCAGCGACTGGCGTCCGCCGTCGGTCTGATAGACCGAGAGGTCGCTGACTTGCGCGCCGTTGCGGCCGAGAAAATCGAAGTTCGCCGAACCGTCGAGCACGCGTCGCCCGTCGATCGTGCTGCCCGCGAGTCGATTGATTTCGGAGATCGCCGCGTCAATGGCAGTCTGGTTGGCCGTGCGTTGCGCCGGCGACAGGGCCTGTTCCTGGTCTTCGAGCGCCTTCGTGCGGATCGTATTGAGCTGGGTCCGCACTTGGTCTAGCGCCAATTGCGTTTTGCTGACCATGCTCGAGGCGGCCGCAACGTTCGAGAGCGTCCGCGTGACGACTTCGCGTTCCGTCTCAAAGTGCGACAGGGCGATAAACGCCGAGGGATTGTCCTTCGCGGCGTTGAACTTACGTCCCGTGGCCAATCGGAGCGCGTTCAAGTTCGCCGCGGCTTGCGAATCGGCCAGCCGATTCAACAGCTTCCGCTCGATGCCGTTCAGCGTTGCGCCGATGCGGGACATGGGGGGAGGATGGGAAGTTTGAAGTTTTCAGTTTTCAGTATTTGAGAAACCGTCCGTCCCTTGATCGAGAATCGTTATGCTGGCCGGCTATTTGAAGTGTCGCGTTGTCAAATCACTGAAAACTGAACACTGAAAACTTCAAACTGTTTCCGAACACTTCAATCAATTCACTTTTCCGGCGACTTGAACGGGTTCAGCCATTCGCACGCTCGTTGCAGCATACCGGCCGGGGCGACCGTGGTTTGCGTTTCTTCTAAGGTGGCCATTAAGTAAGCGCGGAGACTGACCAGCAGGTGGCGAGCGCGGTCCAGGGCGTCGGTGCGTCGCCGGTCGCGTCCGGCGACGGGATAGATGCCCACGCGGACGCGCGTACACATGAACGTCCCGTCATGCCCTCGCAGTCCATCGCGCACTTCTTCGAGATCGACTTCCATTTCGAAGTTAACCGGCCGGTCGGTGGTGCGGCGCACTGGCGAGGCCTGCTCGTCACCCACGCGCAATACGACTTTGAATCCCTGCACGGAGACGACCTCCGCGCGATGATCGGCGATGAACCCGCGCAACTTCTCCAGCACAACTTGCAAGGGCACCGCGCTGACCATCGCTTGGACGATCATCTGCTCGCGCCCGCCGTATTTGCCGAGCAACCAGCGACCCAGCGACGAATTCGGTTCGCGCGGATTGACACCGGTGCCGAGTTGCACCACCTGGTTGCGGCCGCTGTCCTTGGCCATCAAGAGTGCGCGATCGGCGCGACGCAGTAGTGTGGCCGGCGTATCGCCGGCTTGCAGGGCCGTGACGCCGAAGCTGGCCGTGATTTTCGCGCCAGCTAGCGTCGATTGCGGGATGGCCGCAAAGGCCGCGCGCATGCCTTCGGCCCGATCGGCCGCCGAGGCGTTGTCGCAATCTTCGCAGAGCAACACGAATTCTTCGCCGCCATAACGCGCCGCCACGTCTTGCTGCCGGGCATGGGCGGCGATCACCTGGGCGAAGGATTGAATCACTGCGTCGCCGGCCTGGTGGCCGTAGTTGTCGTTGACTTGCTTGAAGCGATCGATATCGCAGATCACCAACGCACAGACGCTTTCGCGCGTCGTGTGGTCGGCGGAGAACGATTCCAACTTGCGATCAAATTCCGCCCGGTTCGCGAGTCCGGTGAGGGGATCCTTGGTCACCATCTCGTGCAAGTCGTGGCAGCGTTCTTCCAGCGTGAGCTGCTGCGTCACATCGTAAAGCATCAACATCGCGCCATGCGGCGCGCCATCGACGCCCAGGATCGGGATGCCATGCGCGTCGACCGTTTTGGGATCCCCGGAGCGACCATCCAGCATCAATCGCTTGTGCCAGGGCGTACGAGACTGCAGGCAGAAAACCAGCGGGCAATTCTCATCCGCGATGCGCCGGCCTTCGTTATCGCGTAACGATACTAAACTGGGGGACCATTCACGCTCGATTACGCTCGACGCGCTGATGCCGGTCAGGCGTTCCGCGCCGGGGTTCCATTCGGTGATACGGTGACGCAGATCGATTGCCACCACGGCGCCGAGCATCTGTTCCACGAGTCGCCGATGCATCAGCGATTCGAACCCGCCGCCGGCGCTTGGTTCCGACGGAGCCAATCGCTGCCAGGGAGATTGCGTCCACTCGCCGAGCATCGGCCGCAGCCAGCCACGGGCGACTTCTTCTTCGAACCGCCGGCGGTCCGCCTGGTGAAACTCGGTAAAGCGCCGGACCAGCGTCGGATCGAATTGCCGCCCGGCGTTACGATAGATTTCGAGTAGCGCTCGCTCCGGCGTCAACGGGCGGCGGAACACCTGGTCCGCCATCATCGCCTCGTAAGCGACCGCGATGGACAACATGCGTGCGCCGAGCGGCAATGAGTCACCCGACAAGCCTTGCGGATGATTGGAGCCGTCGTACCAGAGGTGCGCATCGCGCACGATCACGAGCACTTCGGTCGCTTCGCAACTGCCGTGCAGAATTTCCAAGCCGAATTCGCGATGCCGGTTCATCATGCCGGCTTCTTCCGAATTCAACGGCCCTGGCTTGAGCAGCACCCGGTCCGGCACGCCGATTTTACCGACGTCGTGGACCAGCGCGGCCAGCTCCAATTGCTCGCGAAACCGAGCTTCCTGCTCCATCCACAGCGACCAGGCCGAACAACCGAGTGCCACGCGCAGCGAGCGGCGCGCCGTGCCGGGGTCTTTGTGCTTCAGCGCCAAAAACAAACTTCCCGCGACGCCCAGCCGGGCTTGCGCCAAGCGATCGTGATCGTCATCGGAGAGTTCCAACCTCTGCGCGACGGTGCTTTCCTTGCCCCAGCCGTCCAGCTCCGCCAATAGTTGGCTGAGCTCCTGCACACGGCCGGTCGCGTCTACGGCATAATCCGTCGACGCTGGTGGCGCCGGGCCGTCGTTCGAGAGAGCGCTGGAGGAAGTCGCCGCTGGAGTCATCGTTGGGTCGAGCGAAGCTGTCAGGCGATGGGTAGAGCAGTGCGAGGGCCCGCGCGCGGCGTGATATCCTGATGCGCGTTCCCGGCGGATACGCGAATCCCCATCACCCGGTAAAAAGGCCCTCGAAGCTATCTAAACCCTAGGTCGGAAAAGGACTAACGGCAAATTGCCAGTTGGCATCCGACAATTCGCGCATAGCGGATTTACCGTCGCGCAGCTCAGCTCATCGCTCGTGTCGATCATATCAATTGACGCGAACTTATCGCGCGACATGGGCTCCATCTGTCGACGCGAGTCGTAAGCATTGGAATCGAACGCAATAGCATGCTTATCGCAATGCGCCTTTAAAGCCCTGTCGGGCAGCACGTTGTGGGCCCTGGGAGGCGGCGTTACAATGCCTCCTTTCCTCAATTTGAGCGCCTGTTGAGTCGGAAGTCCGTAATGGCCAAGGTTCGCAATATGGTCGTCGCGCAGAGCGGCGGCCCCAGCCCTGTCATCAATAACTCGCTCCGCGGCATCATCGAGGCCGCCCGCGATCTGGCCCCGATTGGCACCGTCTACGGCGCCCGGCACGGGATCGAGGGGGTGCTCAAGGAAGAACTGCTCGACCTGTCGTCCCAGCCCGCGGAAGAGATCGCGCTGCTGCGGTTCACGCCGGCGGCAGGTTCGATCGGCACCTGTCGCTATAAGCTCAAGCCCAATCAACTCGAAGATTTCGAGCGGGTCATCAACGTCTTCCGCGCGCACAACGTCGGGTACTTCCTCTACATCGGCGGGAACGACTCGAGCGACACGTGCCGGCTCGTGAGCGAGACGGCCGCGGCGAGCGGGTGGGACATGCGGTGCTTCCACGTTCCCAAGACGGTCGACAACGACCTCATGGAGAACGACCACACGCCGGGGTTCCCATCGGCGGCGCGATTCGTGGCGATGGCGTGCATGGCCGACTTCCTGGACAACATCTCGCTCCCGGGGATCAAGATCAACGTGGTGATGGGGCGGCACGCGGGCTTCCTGACGGCGGCGAGCGCCCTGGCCCGCCGGCACGACCGCGACCTGTCGGGTGCGGGCGACAGCACAGACGGCCCGCAACTGATCTACCTCCCCGAGGTGCCCTTCGAGACAGACCGCTTCCTCGCCGATGTCGACGCGATCTACGCCAAGAAGGGGCGCGTGCACATCGTGGTGAGCGAGGGAATCAGCGACGCCAAGGGACAGTCGATCGGCGCGACGCTCATCAAGGGGGGTCAGACCGACGCCCACGGCAACGTGCAGCTCTCGGGGTCGGGCGCGCTGGGCGATGCGCTGGGCGACCTGCTCAAGGAGCGGCTGACGCCCAAGGGCGGCAAGCCCCCGCGCGTGCGGGCGGACACGTTCGGGTACGTGCAGCGGTGCTGGCCCGACGCGAGCCCGGTGGACCAGCTGGAGGCGCGGCGGAGCGGGCGGTACGCGGCGCAGCTGGCCCTCTCGGGCGAGCGCGACGGCTCAGTAGCCATCGTCCGTACCGGCAGCGGCTCGGCGCTCTGGAAGGGCCGCGACGACGGCGAGGCATACCTGAGCGAGTACAAGCGCGTCGAGCTGTCGGCGATCGCGGCGAAGACCCGCCACATGCCCAAGGAGTTCATCGCCGGGCACAACGACGTGTCGCGGAAGTTCATCGAGTACTGCCTGCCGCTGGTGGGCCACCTCCCCGGGTTCGAGCGGTTGTGAGCCCTTCAGCGGCGCCGCGACCGTCGGCGAGCGGTCCCACCCGGTGCGGGATTCTCGCCGCGACCCTCCGAACCCGCCATCTTGCCCTTGTACGCGAACCGCGGTGGTTCTCACGCGGATCGCGTAGGTCCGGGGGCGTCCGTCGATGACATGGGATCACCTGCTCCGCGAGGGTGCCGTCCAGCCGCACATGCCGACGAAGGCCGAGTTTGACCGGCTCCGTGGCGTGGTCACCCGCAACCTCGCCGACGCGTCGCTCAGGGGCCTCTCCGCCGACAACCGCCTGGGCCTTGCGTACGAGGCGGCCCTGGCCTTGGCGCGAATGGCGGTGCACGCCGCGGGGTACGCGGTGCCGGTGGGCGTGCCCCGCGCGCACGCGCTGACGCTGGAAGGCGCCGAGCTCGCCCTGGGCCCGGCGCTGCGGCACGAGCTCGCGTACTTCGACGCCGTGCGGAAGCGTCGGAACACGATGACGTACGACGTCGCCGGATCGGTCGACGCGCGCGAGGCGCAGGACGCCCTCGGGCAGGCGGCGCGGTTCGAGCGGGCGGTCGAGGCGTGGCTGGCCGCGAACGCGCCGGGCCTGTCCCGTCGGCGTCCGTCGCTTGGGGCCCGCATCCTCGGCCTCTTGCGACGGCGGGGCGGCCCCGCGGCCGGCCGGGGCTGAGCATCGGTCCGCGGAGCGGCAAATCTACGCGGAGCGCGTTGATTATTACGCAAAATGCGTCGATACTTACGCACGATGCAGACGACACTCCGCCCGCTCGACGCCCTCTTTCCCCGCACGCGCCAGGCCGTTCTGGGCGCGATGCTCGTGCGGGGCGGCAAGTGGTGGTACCTGAGCGACCTCGCCCGGCACCTAGGGTCGACCCCGTCGAGCCTTCAGCGGGAACTCGCCCGGCTCGCGGCGTCGGGGATCCTGCTCACCCGCAAGGACGGCAACCGCGTCTACTTCAAGGCTGACACGGACAACCCGATCTACCCCGACCTCAGGCGGCTGATGGAGAAGACCTCGGGCGTGGCCGAGGTGATCCGTCAGACCGTGTTCGGCGGGACTTCCCGCCGCCCCGCGGTCGCGTTCGTGTTCGGCTCCGTGGCCCGCGGCGAGGATGACGCTTCGAGCGACATCGACCTCCTGGTAGTCGGAAGGACCACGATGTTCGCCATCACTCCCAAGCTGCGACGGGCCGAGGCCGTCCTCGGTCGTCCGATCAACGCGATCGTGTTTCCGCCAGAGGAGTTCGCCCGCAAGGTCGGGGCGGACAACCATTTCCTGAAGAACGTCGTCTCGGGCGAGAAGCTGTTCGTGGTGGGAGGTGAGGATGACCTTGCAGCGGCGGTTCACGGAGGGCGTCCTTCAGCGCCACGCGGCGACCAAGAGGGAGATCGACGATCTCCGCGGCGTCGTGGCGCGTGACATCGCCGACGCGGCCGTGCCGGATGTCTCCGCCGACAACCGACTGGGCTCGGCCTACGAGGCGGTCCTCGTGTCCTGCAAGCTGGTGGTCCACGCCTCGGGGTACCGGGTTCGATCCGGAGTCGCCGGCGCACACGCCCACACGCTCGAATGCGCCGGCCTCGTCCTGGGCCCTTCCGTCGCGGGCTTCGTCAACTACTTCGACGGGGTCCGCAGGCGACGAAACACGCTCAGCTACGACGTCGCCGGAACGGTGAGCGATCACGAGGCGGCGGAGGCGTTGCGGCGGGCCATCTCGTTCGGGCAGGAGGTCGAGGCGTGGATCAGGGCGAACCACGCCCACCTCGCCTGAGGCCGACTTCGCGACGCCCGCGAGCGGCGTCGCGGGGGCGGGGCCGCCGCCCGCGCCCGCGACCCCGCCGGGGAATGCTCACCGCTTGACCATCCAGAAGCTGCACCCGATCGACGGCTGGATTCCCTGGTAGAGCGCCTCGACCGTCGGCCGGTGGTGCGCCCATAGCCAGCGGTTGGCGATCTCGATCGAATAGCGCGGGTTGTTCATCAGGAACGCCTGCAGCAGGTACTGCTCGTTCCAGCTCTGCGTCCGCTCGAAGAGCCAGTGCTCGGGGTAATCGAAGGGCAGGAAGATGTCGTGCAGGTGGATCAGCACGCCCGCCTTGAGGCGAGGCAGGACGCGGAAGAAGAACCAGTTCACGTCGCTCGCGGCCTTCGCGGCGTGCGAGCCGTCGTAGAAGAGGATGTCCCCCGCCCCGAGGGCGTCGAAGACTTCCAGCGGGGCCCGCTGCAGCATCACGGGATGGTTCACCCAGTGCCGCGGGAAGGTCGCGAACAAGTCCGCCCGCGGGTAGGGCTCGATCGTCGTGACCTCGGTCCGCCCGCCGTCCTCCGCGGCGTTGCGCTCCAGCGCCTTCATGAGCAGCAGGCTCGACCACCCGCACCCGACCTCGATGTACCGCTTCGGGCGGCGGGCGCGGACCAGGCCGTACTGCACCAGGGCGTCGGCGTTGTTCCAGAAGTTGTTCCGCCATGCGTACTCGACCGGGTTCTCCGTGGTCTCGGGGATGGACCGCAACTCGGGGAGGAACGGGGCGATCTCGCGAGCGACGGCGAGCTGGCGGTCCCCGTTGAAGTCGAGGTCGGGGCAGGGCTGCACGCCCTCCCAGAGGTCTCGGTTGGCGTCGAGGAACGCCACGTCGTTGAGCGGGCTGTAGTAGTCGTTGGGCTGGAAGTGGTACCCCGCCCGCTGCACCGCTCGCCGGTCGGCGGTGCGGAGCGTGTCGAGAGCCTGCTGGAGGGCGTCTTCTTCGATCGCGGGCATGCGTCGGGGTCCTGAAGCGAAGGCTGCGGGGGGAGGGGGGTCCCGGAGAGCGTAGGGAGAAGCGGCCGCGACCCGGTGTGGGGCGCGGCCGCGGGATCGGCGTGTCGGGGACGCGCCCGGGCGTCCCCGCGGCTCATCAGCCGGGTTTCTTCTCGGGCTTCTTCTCGGTCTTCATGTCGGTGGTCTTGGTGGGCTCGTTCACGCCGCCCTTGCCCACGCGGGTGTAGACGATCTCGCCGGACTTGAACTCCTTGCCGGCGTCGGTGGTGTCGTACATGACGAAGGTCATGCCGTCCTTGCCCTGCGAGGTGGAGACGCCGCGGAAGTTCTTCTTCTTGCCGCTCATGGGGTCGTCATAGGTGCCGACCCAGGTGAACGAGCCGTCGGAGGCCTTGGTGCCGGTGGTGTTCATGATGCCGGTGCTCATGTTGTCCATCCACATGGACTCGTACTGCTTGGAGGCGTTGTTGTAGCCGTAGAAGCCCGTGCCCTTGTGGGCCTTGCCCATCATCTCGCTCTCGCTCTCGCTGACGATGAAGCGGCCGCCCATGATCACCTTGTTGGTGCACGTCCCCTCGCTGGTCATCGGGGGGGCGCCCGGGGCCATCCACAACGTGTTCACGGTCTTCCACTCGCCCGCCATCATGCCCGCCAGCTCGCCGTGCTCCTTGCCGGGCTTGTTGGCCTTCTCCCACATCTCCATCATCGCCGCGGGGTCGCCCTTGGCGCCGTCGGCGTGCGCGTCCTTCTTCGCGTCCTTCTTGGTCATGTCGACCACGGGGCGGGGGTTCTCGGGCTTCTTCTCGGGCTGGCCGAGCGTCGGCGACGCGGCGAGCGCAAGGCCGGCGACGGCGGCGAGCAGGGCGGTCTTCACGGTGGTCATGGCAGGAGACTCCAAGGGTCGGGACGCGCAACGCCCGCGCGGCACGCTTCCGATCCGGGGCGACGCTCGCCCCGGGGGTGCCGCGGGCCCGCCGCCCGAGGCCAGCAGTCTACCGAACACAAGGCGTCCCCGGGTGATCGCCGGGGCTCCCCAATCGTTACCCCTTGCCGCCAATGGGGATGCGCTCGACAACCTCGAGCCCGAACGCCTCCAGGCCCGGCAGCGCCACGTGGCTATTGGTCAGAAGCCGGAGCTTCGACAACCCCAGGTCACGGAGGATCTGCACGCCCACCCCGAGGTCGCGGTGCGTGATAGGCGCGCCCCGCGCTCCCGGCCCCGTCGCACCGAGCAGGTCCGGGTCGTCGGGCGTGCTCGTCCGCCGCGGCGGGGCGTGCGGGCTGTCTCTTATACACATCTGACGCTGCCGACGAATAGAGAGGTGTAGATCTCGGTGGTCGCCGTATCATT
>ENA-ORBV01017221-ORBV01017221.1-microbial-mat-metagenome-genome-assembly--contig:-NODE-17221-length-10367-cov-6.473567_pt1 | contig 10367 bp, 3 predicted proteins | sample MGYA00237777_ERZ505514 | MGnify/ENA primary metagenome ERZ505514 (study PRJEB26160, sample SAMN06269048) | microbial mat metagenome | isolation source: Oligotrophic lake microbial mat | place...
ACTACACAAACCAAAAAGCATCCTCCTCCATACCTCCTCCAGAATCCAGCCACTGCTACGCAGTTTGGCGGAGTAAACTGTTGTACCAGTACGTACCAGTACTCTGTCTTTAGTTTTTGTGGTTGTTGACCGCCGCCGCGAGCAACTATTAGTAAGTTAGCCACAAGTACAATAACGAGCACTCATCACAACGACAAAAACTTGACTTTCTGCCCATCTTACACATTGCCCCCAATAGAGCAGCTGTTAGCCAATACAACACAGCTACTGTCTAGCTGTAGTTAAGTAGCGTAGCTACGTAGTAGTCTGCGTGCTCAGTGTGGGGCTTGTGGGTCTCGGTTTCGTTGCTTCTACAAAGAAGGAAGGAAGACACACGATGAATTCCATCGCATTTGTTTGTTTCTTTCTGTTCGGGTCCTCGTTGTTTTCTGCTGCTGCCTTTATTGGGAAAAGATGCTGCAGCCAAGGCTACAACACTTGCTATGGCAGCAATTATCATCGCCGATTACCTTCTTCTTATGCGGTTTTCTCTGCTTTGCCCAAAACGGAAGAAGTGGATTTAGTGTTGTCTTCGTCGTCCGGCAATCTGCTTTTTCTTCAAGAGTGCTTTAACTTTACAGAGGAATGGCTGGCAAACAAAAAGAAAATGAAGACTCACGATTGCTTTGATAAGATGAATCGCTCTGTGGCGCTGGAGCGTCTCGACTGGTTAGAAAAGCGTCTCGAGTTGACCCAGAAGGATCTTGCTTTCATTGTAGGCAGGAGACCCAAAATTCTTCGATCGGATCCAGACACAAGTTTAGGGCCGACAATTGATGCTTTTATGGAACAATTGGCCCTGAATACGACACAACTCACCAAGATGGTAAAAAAGGTCCCTGATATCATCCAATGTAGTCGTGGTAATTTGCAACACATGTTGTTTTGGCTCCGTGATCGTGTTTGCCTCAACAACACTGAAACTCTCGTCAAGATAGTTCAGAGAACACCAGTATTGCTCCTGCTGAGCATTGACAACAATCTTGTCCCGACATTAAAGTTGCTCCAAGAAAGGTTGAATACAAGTGACACCCAATTAGCAAGACTCTATTCAAAGGCGCCGGAGATTCTTGCATGCAACTACACGACCGGTATCGAACCAAAGCTGAACTGGTTGCAGGAACGACTGGGTCTAGACAACATACAACTTGCCAGGATTGTGACTAGCCAACCTCAACTAATAATGAATAGCATTCCACGCAACCTTGATCCCACCCTCATTTTCTTCAAAGAGTGCCTGGGAGAAGAGTGTGCGTTGGCGTACCTGAAAAAGAATCCAAGTAGTTTTGGTTATAGTTTGGAAAAGAGACTGAAACCACGGCGTGAGCAACTTCAAAAGGCTGGCATCCAACTGGATGTCAGTAGTGTTCGCCGAATGTGTATGTATACTGAGAAAAAATGGAATGCCAGCCTCGGCATTTAAAAACATCAATAGGCTTAAAAGAGATTGGATTTTGTCATGCCGAAGGCGTTATTTTCGCTTCGTAAGGGAGAAACCGCAAGAACGAGCAGTCAACTCTCCTTTGGAAGAAAACAATACGAAATGCTCCCCTCCTGTGGGCGCTTGGAGACCATTCAATCGGGTAACGCGCCGCCTGCCAGGAGTTTACCGATATTGCTGTGCTTCTGTGAGTGGATTCTGCGTCGGCCTGGTCAATTTTGCATTCCCAGCAAGAACGATTCCGTTCCTGGCGACAGCATTAGCAACAAACGACAAACGCCAATCAGTCTGCCTGTGCTGCATCAAAAGTACAAGCCTGCCAAAATCGACTACAAATGATACCGTTACAATGAACTTTAGATCAAAGGTCTCCTCTTCTTTTACATTTTAGTTTTGCATCATTCTAAATATTATCATTTTTATCTTCATAGAACTTAAGAAGACCTTGCTTTTCGCGTAGAACTTATTTCGGCTACACTCGCTGACAAAAATGAAGCCCACTCGTTGTCTGATGGCATATTTTTTTATGTTCGAGTTAACGTTCTTTTAAAAAAAACAAGTGGCGCGCAATAGCACTAGCACTGGAATTTCTTTTGAGTAGTGGCTTCAGCTATAATGGCTTGCTTGTCTTCCTTGGTGGCGGCATGCAGGTTTGACTGCTCGACGTACAGCTGAAACTCATAATCGTTCAGCGTAACAAAGTATTCAGCCTCTCCCGTATCGGATGAAGATGAATGGATGGTTTCTAGTCGCAGCTTCTTTCGCTTCTCGGTGTTTGTATAAGACAGAATGTCCTCAACAGCGTTTTTTAGCTTTTCCGCACTCGAAAGCAGCTGCTGATTGGTGTGATCAGCACAGAGTTCAGATTTTTTAAGCTTCGCGATGCGTTGCTCCATCGCACCCTGGAAGCTCAATATGCATGGCTGAAGCTTGGGCAACCGTTTCTCCAGGTGCTCTCTCTCACTTCGAGTTTGTTTTCGTGCAACTTCCAGGGATTTATGCTCTCTCAGCGCTGTTTCAAGCCGGTTCTCAGCTTGTGCCTGGAGTTTGTCGGCGCTGGCGTATTGGTCTTGTAAGTGCGAAATGTTCTCTTCTAGCAGCGAGATCTCGCTGATCAACGTGCGGGTCTCTACTTTTTCACGCACTTTCAGCACTCTCAGCTCTTCACGAAGCGTGTCGATTACATTGCTTTGCTGTTGTAAGTGATTGTCTTTTTCCGACATAGATGACTGTACCTCCTTCAAATAGTTTTTATTTACCTCGTATAGTGCCTTGATTTTTTGCTCGCTCTTTTTCTTATCAACAATAAGTAGTTCAAGCATTGCTGCAAGTTGTGCGACATCTGCGAGTCGGCACTCCAATTCAAACTCCAGCGTTTGAGAATCACCCGACGGAGTGCTATGAATGCCACCGTTCAGGGCCGATCGCTCATCTAACGAGCTTGCAGGCAGTGATCCGTTCAATTTCAATATCTCTTTTTGAAGCAAACTGACTTTACGTAGCACCGTCCTTACAACCTCATCTTCGCGCTCTTTTGATTTTCCTAATTGTGCATTCAAGCCTTGAGAAAAGACAGAGTGTTTTTGGGTGATCTTGGAAAGCGAAACTGAGCTGTTCACGCTCATTACTGTTCGGCTTGCTACACTCATGTCGCTCATGGAAGGACCGATCCCTAGACATGAGCTTGCATCATCTGCGTCGTCAATCAGGCTTCTTATTGGATGGGCCAGGCCGTCATCGATATGGGCTTGAAGATAATTAGAGTTAGAAATACCATTATTTCCAATTTGGAAAGAGGTCGTGGAGAGTTGCTGTCTTAGCTTGTTTACTTCATCAATGTATCGTTGTCGGTCACATTCGACTCGCTCCAGACAGTCCTCGAGATGATTGATTCTGCATGTCTTCTCATCTTCCTCGTTTACATCATTTGTTTCTTGCACTTTATCCTCAGCTTCACTTTTGAAACTTTTGATGGACTCTTGTAGAAAGGCGAGCGTGTCTGCAAAGCCTTCCTGACCCGAAAATGCTCTTTGCAGTTCTTGTTCCAGATGAGCGATTCGTTCCTTTTTTTCATCCAGCGCTGCCAATGTTGTCTCGAGCTGAACTGCAAGAGTTTGCTTGTCTTGATTGCTCAGTTCGGGTGTATTTGCTGCCTCATTATACGAATTTGAGCACTTTTCGCGTTCATCTAACCCCTTTATCTCAGCCTTGTGTTCTTCCAGAGCACTAGAAGCTTGCTCATACTTCACCAAAAGAGCCCCCTTCTCATCTTCTATCTTTTTTCGTTCCTCCTCAGCTGCCGCTATGTCATTTTGTAGAGCCTTTATCAAATTTCTCAACTCCAAGAGCTCTCTTCGGTCTCTCTTCTGTTGAGATGAAACCAATGCACATTCCACTGACTCAAGGCTTCTGTCTTCTGCGCTATTGCAATCTTCCTCGTCGTCGCAATCGACACAGGTCTTGTAAGCACCTTCTTTTGTGAAGGTACGGTCACGTGTCTTTGAGGAACTTATTTGCTGGGAAAGGTTGGCGATTTCCACTTGCTTAATCTCAAGCTCCCTTTCAGTTGTAGTAAGCTTTTCTTCCATCTCAGATAATTGCAGTTTTAAATGCGTGGCTTCTTTTTCAGCACTGGTTGTTTTTGACTTCGAACGTTGGAGCTCAGACGACAAGCACTGTCGCTCTTCTGCTTCACGTCGGTACTTTTGCATAGCTGCGTTGTACGAGTTCTCTGCTGTTTGGAGTTTTAGTTCCAAGTCAGATATCCGTCGACGAACCTGGGCATCTGTCTGTATGTTTTGGTAAGATAACCTTTCCTGTGCCTCCTTCCTCATGAGAATACATTTCAATTGCGAGACTTCGGCGTGAGCTGCACCTAAAGCAATTTGTTGACGTGATATGTTCGCCTCAGAGCTGCTTTGAAGCGCTTTGAGACGGTCAATCTCATCCATTAAGGCTTGCTGGTGTTTAATTTTTGACTTCAAGGTGACTTGAAGTTCCTCCAGACGTTTGATCTCGTCCAACAGGGCTTGCTGGTGTGATGATTTCTCCTCTGCGTCAGCTAGAGAAGTTTCGAGACGCTTGATTTCCTCCGTGAGTGCTTTAACCTCGCTTGTAGTCGATGACGACGACGGGGACGACACGTCGTGCTTTGTAGTAGCTTCTTCAAGCACCGTGACTCTTTCGACAAGCTCTTTTTTCTCCTTTTCTAGTGCAGAAACCGTTTCAGATAAAGTAGCATCCTTCTCATGGAATGACGCATTCTCCTGTTCAAGATTCAAGATTGCTGCTGCCTTTTCGATAGACTCGTTCTGTAAAAGCTTCAGGTGCTGCAAGAGATCTGCCTTTTCTGACATGGCCCTAGATCTAATTTCCCGCAACACTATATCTTGCTTCGTGGAGGTGGTCTGAACTTTACATAAGCGTTCCAATTTTGCCTGGAGCTCTTGATTCTCGAGATGCGCCTGTTCAAGCTTCTCTGAAAATGAAGCATTCTGCTCGGATAGACTTTTCTGAGCCTTGAGTGCCATCTTGCAATCCTCGCATGGCGTATTTGATCGAACGATTTCTCTATCGTTCATAGCATCGTCGAGATCCATTTCTAGCCTAGATACCTCAATGATGGTTCTGCTTAGGTCAGTTCTTGTGATATCAAGTATATCCGTAAGCTTTTCGTTTTCTCTCGAAAGAAAAGTACACTTGGCAAGTGCTTCTTGCCTTTCACGGTTGACTGTGTAAAAGTCATCTGAGTGGCTTTCACGAGAAGTACTATCCTTAAAATCTTTCTCCTGTTCAATCTTCGCGAGATCACGAAACTCTTCCACTTCGCTCTCCAAGGTTGCGATCCGCATTTTAGCCATCAAGAGATCCTCAGTTTGGTTTTTTTCTAATGCGGGCTCTAGTAGATTGGCCAATACGCGGTCCGCTGTGCGAGCTTCCATTGCAGCGATCTTCTCCTCGCACTCCTCCTTCGAAAAATACAACTGTTCTATTCTAAGCGAAAGCTCGGTGTTATCGAGGATGCGACTCTCCAAATCACGCTTCGTTCGTTCCAAATCAAGCGAGAGACCTCGATGAGACAATGCAACTACATCTCTTTCCTTCTCGACACGAGCGATGTCTTCTTCCAGGTTAGTCATTTTCCCTTTTAAGACAGCGAGATCTTGCTCGGTTTCTCTCGCCGATACCTTTTCTTGTTCTAATTCCTTCTCCAGTTTAACAATGTGGTCTTTTTGGGAAGAAACCATTTGCTCTTTTTCTTCTGAATCCCATTTTTGGAGCTCGAGGTCCTTAAGAGTGTCCTTCAATTGCGCCATTTGCAGCTTGTGTTGCTCCATAATCTCTTCTTTTGACCAAAGACATTTCTTCTTAACGTCCAAGGCATTATTTAGTTCTAAGCGTAGTTTTTCGAGGCGACAATCGTAGTCTTCATTTGCCACCTGAAGTTGTTGGACTTCATTAAAAAGCTTTTGCTTGTCCCGGACTGCCTGATCTAGATTGAGTGTCACGTTTTCAAGGTCACTTGAAATGGCTTTGCGCTCAGCCACTGCATCATTACGTTCCTTCGCCAAGTTAAGGACTTCCTCTTGAAGCATCAATAGCCTTTCTTCCAAGTCCCTCACTTTTTTCGCTGCGTGTTCGTATTGGCGACCCAAAGGATCACTTTCGAGCAACAGTATTTTCTCGTCGCATTCAGCCTTTTCAGCGAAGAGCTCCTCAGTCTTCTTTAGAAGATCTTCACTGTCTAAAGTTCTACTTTTCAAGTCTTGCTTGGTTCGCTTCAGATGGAGTTCCAAGGCTTCACATTCTGATGCAGTTTGAACACGGCGTCTCTCTGCTTCTGCATAGTCCCGTTGCAACGTCTCAACGAGATCTCGCAAAGAGGCGATTTCATTCCGCAAAACGTCTGGCTGTCCTAGCTCCGGGTCATCCTCCAACACCCGAACTTTCTGTTGGTAATATGCCAATGACTTCTCCATATGCACGGCACTTCTAGCAGAAGCCTGTCTTAAAGAAGACATTTGCTTTTCCATCGAATTAAGTTTGTCACGATATTCCTGAGAGATTGACCGAGAGTGTTTGAGCTCTTTCTTGAGTCGGTCTCTATCCGCTGAAGCCTTTTTTGCTTCTTTTTTTGTTCGTTCGAGTCGTTTTGATAAAGCGTCCCATCGCTTTGAGCCATCCTTCAATTCGGCAGCAGCAGTGTCTTTTTCATCTGTGTCGGCGTTATCACTTTCTGACTCCGCGCCCGCCTCTTCCTTATACGTATCCCTCCTACTCATTTGAGAAGCATTGTGACTCTTCAACTTCTCGTCCACAAGCTCAACTTCGAGAGTTTCAACCCGCTGCCTGAGAAATGCTGTTTCCTTTTCAACAATTTTAGATATGGCTGTTTGTATTTGGTGATCTGTTGTTGTTTGGGCGTCATCTCGTTCCTCTTTCTTAGGAGTCGCGTTCTTTGTATTGCATACTTGCAGCGTCGTCACTTCTTTCGTTTTCAGTTCAAACATGCAACCATCGATTTTAACAAACTCTGAAGATGTCATTCGTTCGGCCCTGTAGAGCCTTGCGGCATTGTGGCTTATTTCGTCTGTTTCCTCGTTATTGCTGGGTACAACGACACCGTTTGTTTCCAACTCTTGAAGCTTTCGATTCAACTCCGTCATGTCACGATGACAAGATAGATCAGAGGCGGGATCTTTTGCCGCCTTCACTTGAGCTACTTGGATACGAAGCATCTGGTTGGCCCGGCGTAGGCCTCCGATTTCGTGGTCCTTGTTAGAGATTGCACTCCGATGTGTTTCAGACCATTGCGTCAATTTACTCTTCACGGATGAGGCAGTAGCGTTGGCTCCATTTCTTTCCGCAATCAATCTCGTCAAAAGTTGCCTTTGTGATCTGTGCGTGGCCTTGAGCTGGCGCAGAGAATCCATACTTGATTGCCAAAAGTCAGTGCTGGTGGAAGTTGAATTTTCTTTGTTGTCGGCCTTCGAATGGATGCTGTTGCTGTCTGTTGACACGTCCAACGGAATTGGATCAATCTGTTCCACTATTGTGTCCAAGTAAGAACGCCCTTGGTGGTCGATAGGGAGCTCTTCACTTCTGGTGGCCCTAATGAGCAAGTCATCGCTTTGCGAATGCGCGTTCTGGCGAAATGCTGTTTGTTTGGTAGAGCTTTTGACTGGTTGGCGTGATTTGGTATTGAGGTTAGGGACATGTAGATTAGATGATGGTGTATTGAAAGTAAAGGTAGGAGCCTCAACGTTGACAGCCAGCGTTCGAGCAACCAGTGGCCGTGTATTCAATGCCAATTTGTTCTGTGCTTGACCGCCATGCGCATTCTCTGGTCGATAATTGACAGGGTTGGCGTACTCTAAATCATTTTGAACGACCGTTTCCGAACGCTGAAGAGCAGCAGGATCTTCTGAGTCGTAGGATAACGAAGCAGATAGTGGAGGGATTGAGGAAGCGGTGCGTGAAGACTGATCGTCATTATTCCCCGGCCATTCTCTTTGCAGCGTATCCAATTCTCGCACGTAACTTGAATGGGAAGAGCAGACATCTGTGTCAATAGTCGGTAAAGCTTCAAGCTTGCCGATGCTGTTGTGCCGTTCTGCTTCGAGCAAGATAACTTCAAGCTCTTCTGGCTTCCAGCCCCTATATTTGGGAGAAAAAACCCGCACTTCTGTATCAGCAATGCTTATACGACGGGTTTTACTGACATTGCCGGTACCCGTTTGGTCGCAATCTTCGTCGTTGTCATTACTGTCGCTGGTTTCTTCTTCTTCTTGCAGTTGAAGACCCTCTCCGTAATTCGACGGCGAATCGCCGTCATACCGCAAGCTTTTAGCCGGAAGCAAAGCCAATAGGTTATCGCTACTATCGTCTCCCCTTTGAGTTGTTCCTTCTGACAAAAGAGCTGATCCGCATGAATTGCTTTCCATGGCTGCAATACCCTCGGTTATGGCATGGCCTCTTTCATTTATTCCGGATGCTTTGCTTGTAAGATCAGAATGCCCACGATGAAAGTCAACCTCCGCCTCCCTTCTGTGTGTTTGCAATTGCTTTTCCTTTACGAAGGAGGGCAACTGGGTGCTCTCGCTTCCAACGTCTCTCGCTCGCCCCTCCCCGGAATTACTAAGAGCTAATTCATTGACAAATCGCAGTGGATGTGATGTAGTACTTGTCGAGTTCATACCACCTGATGACGCGTTTTCTTCGAAGGTAGTTCCCTCCTCAAGAGTATCACTGGCAAAGGTTGGAATGTACGCATCAAGGACAGCGTTAATTGGTCCATCACTGACATCGTCTGGCAAATATCGTTCTAGCAAAGTCATGATCCCACTGGGCTTCGATTCCAGAAGCGGGTTGTCATTACTTTCACTGAACTCACTCATGGGCGACAGTGGTTCGACCGAAAAATTGCAAGCCAATCGGTCTTCGCGTGCCCTCTTCTTTTGTATTTCAGAAGCACTACTTTTACCGCTAATACAACTTGTGCGGTCGTCCTTATTCGCACTTTTATTGGCACTAGTAGTATTGCTGATTTTGGCCTCAAGTGCGGCTGCCAAATTTAAGACTTTATCATTTTTTCCTTGACAGTCGTCGCCTACAAATTTGTCGACAATCGATCCTTGTGGCTCACTGATGATAAACGTTTTGGATTTGGAAACTGTCAGTCTCATGTCGGTATCTGCGTTGAATCTCATGTCAGAATCTGCAAGGGAGTCTGGCTCTACGGACATGATACATGGATCCTTTTCGTCTTGCTTATGGCCCTCCCCAATGGCGTTGCTTTTGGGTTTTTCTGCGCTCGAAGCGATACTCCGGCGTGAGTTCCACCCTGAATTCACTGCACTTTTTGTTGTCATCATGGTGCGATGTGATGTTCTCTGGCTGCCATAGTGATGGTGGCGGCGATATTTTGTATCCTTGTCGTCCTCTCTTGCGTTTTCTTCCTCCAGATCACCATAGTCACCTTCTTTCTCAGTTTTGGAATCGCCTTTACTTCTCACGCGGGGACCCGTAAGAGTATCTGAGACCTCACTACTCGCGGAATCGTCGTGATCATCTCGGTGGTCATCATCTTCGTCATGTTCAAGATAGTCCTCTTCATCTTCCTCTTCGAATGTGCCATGATCGTGGACCTGGCTGGGCGCGGACCGAACAGTCGGATGTGTGTCCAGGGTGGATGGCTGCGTCATGGAACCCGCACTCTGCACTCCCCTGCGAATACTTTCAAAATCAACATCTACCGTGGACGTGCTGCCATGTGAATTATAAGAAGAGGCATTCGTAGATGATGTCATTGTGTGGGTTGCGGCTACTACAGCACTGTTGTTAATATCGCGATGATTGCTGCCCTTTCTTTTTTTCAATATAGAAGCCGATGGAAATTGAGGACGACGGCCCAGTTTTTTGAGTTGCTTGCGAGCGCGATGTTGCACTCGTTCTTGAAAGCTCAAATTGCTGGTTGTGCTTTTATTATTGATAGAGATTTCGTCGCCGCTGCCGTCTTCACCACGGGAAGTGGGACTACTATAGCGTGTTGTGTCATCTTCATCGTGACCGTCTTCTCCTCGGGCACGCGAAGGAAAGGTTCTTTGAGTCGTATTGTCGGTGTAGTTGTCAGAGTCAAAACGATCATCCCGGTTGTTGTTGTTGTTGTTGCTCGCCGATCGCTGCTGCTGGCGACGGCTGCTGCCCCCAAACGTGGGAAAGGCTGTGCGCTTTTTGTCATCGTCGTGGCGCTTTAGTCGTCGTGAGTTTTGAAGTGGTCTCATGGTGGCCAGCTAGCTGAGTGATCTGAATGCCTTCACTACTTTAACTCTGTCTCTTATACACATCTGATGCTGCCGACGAATAGAGAGGTGTAGATCTCGGTGGT
>ENA-ORBV01017222-ORBV01017222.1-microbial-mat-metagenome-genome-assembly--contig:-NODE-17222-length-10367-cov-4.399417_pt1 | contig 10367 bp, 12 predicted proteins | sample MGYA00237777_ERZ505514 | MGnify/ENA primary metagenome ERZ505514 (study PRJEB26160, sample SAMN06269048) | microbial mat metagenome | isolation source: Oligotrophic lake microbial mat | place...
ATCATTTTCCATGATTGTCGCGGAATGGAACAAGGATTCCAAGTTTGTTGGTGAACCCCCAGTGCACGGTGGTCCAAGTGTGGAAAAAATGCCATGCATGGATCATCCACGAACACGTTGCAATGAAAAAGATCAATTTCGGCAGCAACTTCAACCAACTGGTCTCAGTTCTGACAACTGCATTCTTCCGGTGACTTCTTTTCAACGCCCTTCTCTTTTGTTGTCTGCCATTGAAGTGTGAATGAATCACAGAGTGCACGATGCAACAACTCATTGATGCGCACCGACCTGTCAATGTGGTCAACTTCCTTCTCATCATCCAAAGGTTGCTTTGGGCACACTGTGCACGCTGCAGAAAATGATTCAGCATTTCCAGCAGCAGTTGGAATCGCACACAGCTTCTGCATCCATCCTCAACTGCGATAGCAATGCTCTGTCTGGCGCTACAGCACCCGCTGCGTCGTGCAGCGGGGTTTGGTTGTGAAGCGTTGGTTGTGTCAAGAATCTGTCGCATCAACCACAGATCCGTATCCTGAGAATGACGTATTAATCGGACCAGATGGGCATTGATAGATTTCTACGACATCATACTTAAAGGCTTCAGGGTCAGGTGGCAACAAGCCTTAAATGCAAGTTGTCAGTCTTTCCGAAGAGAAACATTGATGTCTGTTGTTGTTTCTTGGTCGGCAACTCGGAAAAGAGCTGTTGGCCGTCCGGCCATTGAAATTGCATCTCAGTTTCTCCGAATCGATTCTCATTTGGCTTAGAAATACCATAGTAGAATAGTAGCACTTCCGATGGAGTAGAGGCAGTATGTTGGGAACTGTTCGACTCCTCCAATCAATAATACAAATGTATTAATGCACTGACGTACTCGAACAGGACATTCTTCCAGACTGGAGAAAAAGATTTAAACGTACGGAATCTATGCTACTAGCTAGTACAGTACTTTGCTTCTCGGAAACAGTATAGCGCTTCTCAAAGGGGATGGCAACTGCAGCCAATCAGCACCTGACGACATTCTACCTTTTCGGACCATAATCAATTTGAATACCGCTAGAACTCTCTGGTCTGACAGCTTCAAAAGAAAAGATGCTTCGGCTTCTTGATTGCTTCCCGTAAAGTCAGGCTGTCATAATTGTTTTGACGATTGCGTCATTTCCTTCAAGAACAACAATTTCCCCCTTTAAAGCCAAATTTTTGTCTGACGATTTATTGACAATTTGTAGAATAGTACTTGTGATTGGTCATTTTTGACATCGTTTGTGATGCTGATTCTCGTTTTGTTTCAGGGGGCTATTACCTACTAGCTAGCTAGTACTAGTACTACTATTACATCACTCACTTCAGAGCGAAGCGAAGCATTGCAGTGCGCACGAGATAGTTAGACTACGACGTAGTAGCGTATCCAAATGACAGTATGACTCTAGAAGTTGACGCTCCTCTTGGCCCCCTTCTCTGCGCCCGGTGTAGATGAAAATATTTCTGGAGGCAAAAAGAATCAGAGAACGACTGACAAGATGACCACGCACGTTAGCCTTACATACAGCTCTTTGGACTAGCTAGGGTACACAATCCTACTTGATTGCGTTGACCAAACCTTGAGTGTGTGTGCCTGAGGCTTCAGCCACAAAATAAAAAATAACCACAAAAGACGCTTTACAAAAGATACTTCTTCCTTCTTCTCTCTACTTCATAAAAAACAAGAACTCATCATACAAATTGTAGTACGGCCTGTGGTGTAAACAGTAACTCAGTAACACAACAACAAAAGAGCAACAGTCATGGAAAACACAAGAGCTACTACTACTTCTACAGTTGGCAACATGACTCGCCACGAAGGTACTAATGAAAGTCACGATGGCCTCAACCACCTCCATAAGAGGCTGTCGGGTAGTAAGGCCTACGCTACTAACAACACTTGCAACAGTAGCAACAATAGCTCTGCTTCTGCTGCTAGTAGTAGTGCACCTCCATCCCCCACAGTCTCCACCAAGCTACTAGTCTCAACCTCGGGACACAACAACAACAATAGCAAGGAAGAAAGCTCCAACACGAACAACAACGCGCAGAGCAACACGAACTTTGGGGATCAAAAGTGGCATGAAATGTATCAGCGATTGGTCAAGTACAAACAGGTATGTATGTACTGTATGTCCAGCTATGTCCAGTACCGATTTGTATTGGAGGGACTGTACACTACTAGGCTGATTGAGTTAGTACCGCCTATCGTCAACTTCTCTCTGCTTTGGCTTCCTTTTCTTCTTCATTGTGACTGGTTTACATACATGCAGCTTATACTGACTGACTTTTTCTTTCCTTCCTTCTCTTGTGTTTCTTTTACCTATCGATCGACTCTACCTCTGCCATGTGTCTTGTCTGTCTTGCCTTGCCTCCTTCACTACTCTACAAATGGTGACTACAGAAGCATGGTGATTGTCGAGTCCCCAATCGGCATGACCCGGATCAAGCCCTTGGCTATTGGGGTACGTACTGTACAAGTCCAGCGAATTCAATAAGGAGGAGGAGCTCTGAATAATCCATCGTTTGCAATTCAATACTCTCGTTCGTTTTACTCACTTCTGCTCCTCCCTGCTTTCTGTGCTGACAGTTTCGACACAACGTCGCCAGCATCGCATCATGGTGTCCCAAAACCAACAAGACCAAGAGGAAGGACCGTCGTCGTCCTATTCCATGACTCGAGAACGCGCCGCCTTGCTGGAAGAGATTGGCTTTGTCTGGTCCGCCAAAGACCCGTCGTGCAAACCCTGGGAAGGACGCTATGCCGATTTGTGTGCCTTTGTCCGCAAGTACGGACATGCCGGTGTCCCCATGGACTACAAGGAGGACCCCCGACTGCCACCTTGGGTTAGTGCGCAACGACACGAGTTCAAGTTACTCTCGGAAGGCAAAGTCTCCCGATTGACGCAAGATCGTGTCAACAAGCTCAATGCCGTGGGATTTTTATGGAAGGTTCCGCGAGGACGGAAAAAGAGAAAGGCGGGAGCATCGGATGCCTCGGCGGCCGATTCCATTCAGGAAGACACAAGGATCATTGCGTCCAATCCAGCGTCCGAACACAAGAAGCTCAAGCCGTCTCCCATACCGTCGTCATCTGAGCCGTCTTTGGAGACGGTGGCCACTAGTCATTACCTACAAATGGTGGCCGCCAACAGTGCTGCTGGCGCTGGCGCCAATACGGCTGCTCCTGCTGCCGCTCCGGCAGCCGCCAATACGAGTGGCATTCCTTCTTTCCAAGACCTACTAGGAAACAATCCTACAGGCAGTGGTGGCGCGGCTGTGCCCACCATGGATCAGGCAGCATTGCTGCGGGGCATCCTTCTTGGATGGAATGCGGCCGCCGCTGGAACGGCCGCACCCACACTCGCGCCAACGACGAATCGAGTGGAGGCTGCTCCTCCGGGACTTTCCCTTTCTCAACTCACCGATCTGATCCGAAACCACCAGCAGCAGCAGCAGCAGCAGCAGCAGCAGCAAGCGCCTTCTAATCCTCCTCCTGTTGCTGCTCCGGCTCCTGTTCCTGCGGCTACGACAGCCAATGACCACCAAGATTCTAGTGCCACCAAACGGCAGATCTTCCAGCAACTCATGATCCGGCAATTGATTGATGCGTGTACACAGCAGCCCACTAATAGTAGTAGAAATGCCACTACTGCTGCGGCTGCGGAAAGCATCCAACAGCCAAGGCAACTGGCGGAAGCTTTGATTCAGCAATCCAAAGCTCCTTCGCTTTGTGCCTCCTCCACGAGCAGTGCAAGCAGCAGCTTCTTGTCGTCCACCCCCACCAGCAGCACCAACTACATCCACCAACAGACAGCAGCAGCAGCACCGTCAGCTCCCGCCGCGAGCAACCTGTACCATATCGCGAATCGTGCACTGGCAGCTTCGTCGGCTTTCACGTCAGCCCCGGTTGCCAACAGCCAGCAGCAGCAACAACTACAACAGTTGCAGCTTCAGCTACAGCAGCAGTTTCAAGTTCAATCCAATGTATTGTCGGTCACTTCGCATCAACACCCTCAAGCCGGAACAAACTCCTCCTCACATCATCAGAACCAGTTCCATGCTGCCCCGTCCTCCTCGTCCGGGCTCAACCTAGACATGGCCGCCAAGTTGTTGCTGCAACAATTTGGCTTTTAAAACTGTACTTCGTACCAACTTTTTTGTAATTTTTGCATTATTAGCTACCAACATTGTTCAATCACAGAGATCGAGTCTGCAAGTGTGTACTGACATTATAGTTTATCTAGCTAGCTACTAGCTTCTACAAGAAGAGAAAGGTGGTCTTTTCAACACCAAAGGGTAACTGCTTTGGTGCATGGTCTCTGTTTTGTTCTGGACAGATGTTGCCCAGGAATCTTGTACATGAAAAGCAGATGCACGTTTTTGGAAGAGGGGGCCTTCTGGAAGATGCCCTCCATCCTGGAAGGAGGAATGACAAAACAATGGCTATGAGCTGTCCCAAAGCATCTTTGACAGCTAAGTTTCACTTTCCTTTTAGTTTTCTTTTAGATTTGGGTTCAAAAAGGAAAGGAATGGAGTTCTTACTGTGGATGAACACTGAAGGAACCAACACAACAAATTCCATTTTCAGGCCCAAAAGGAAGATGAAAACAGGGAAAAAATGACATTGAGGGAACATGGTGCCCATGTTGCCAGAAGGGTGCAGCAGGGATCTGCTAAATGATTGTCTCAAACAGCACGTTGCCCTGTGCAGACATGTTTTGTCTTTGACCATCTTCATGGCAAAGCATGAAATGCATGTTCAGAGCCGCATGCATTTGATGTTAGGATGACGTGCAGTGTGTCTGCAAAAGCGATGCCAAGTGGCTGGTGTGGCAGCCAGTGCCATTTGTGAACAAGCAGATGTGCTGCGGCCCAGTGCATCTCATTCAGCAAGACAACCAACTCAGACTCAATGTCCCCCAAGCATGCCGTTGAAGGGCACAGCATGTGTTTTTGGAACACCTCGGCAGCTTTGTTTGCGCACCCAAACAACAATTTCCAATGAAGCCAAAACTCTAGTCATTCAGTTCTGTTTGATTTTGGTTGATGCATCAAAGAAAACACCATTTGGTTGGTTGACAGAAAAGAGATGGGAGAAATGCATGAATTTGTTTTGTGAAATGCAACACAGCTTGACAATGTTCCACAAACTGAGCAAGTCAACAACACAGAACTGAATTTCAAAACAATTTCAGAGCAACCGAATGGGTTTGGTGACCAGAATTGGCAACACAGGCCACACTGAGCCCCAGTGAATCCCACGGGGCTCACTTTCGATGCACAACATCACCAATTTGTTCAAGATTCACAGCGCCATTGTTGTTTGAAAGATGTCCATTTGAAAGGAATCATGTCAATTGAACTGAAGCTCACCAATTTCAGTTTGCAGCTGATGTTCCAATCAGTGCCAAAAAGAATCAATGTTTTTGTTCCATTTGCCTTCACATTTGTGTTTGTTCTCAGTGTGCAGCAGAATGGCGGATGAACATCATGCAAGAATCAATGAAGTTGTGTTTTTGTTTTGCAAATTGAACTTCATGGTTGAGCACCTGTGATTGAGAGATCATTGTCCGGAGCCTTGAAAGACAAATCTTGAAAGACAAAATTGTTTTGCCTCTTTGCTGAAAATCAGCAGTCCAAGATTTGTTGAAGCAAGCCCAAGCCCAATCAAAGCAACTCACTGATTTCAAAAAATGTTTTGGAAGTCCCCCATGCATGGCAGCTGTGACACTGACAAAAAGACTTGACAATTTTGACCACAACTCGTCTGTTTGTTCAGCAAGGGAACTTGGACCAAAGTTGTCAGACATTCCCATTCCTAATGTGGTTTCCTTGTCATTGTTTTTGTTCTCAAAGAAGGACATGAATGACAAAAAGCTTCAATTGTGAACAAAACTGCAAAAAGATCAAGTCATGAATTTGAAACACATCAATTGTCGCAACCAATGATCATCCTGTTTTTCAGTCTTGAATTGATTTTGTTTCATTCTGAAATGCCAATTTGGGAGAACCATTGAATCCATTGTTCAGACACTTGTTTCAACAACATCACCTTCAAGTTGTCAATTTTTTAAGTGAAAGGATCGAAACCGCGGACGATCGACAACCAACCAACAGCCAACCAGCCAGTTGTGCAAACTTCAAAGACTTCATCCGATTGAACAATTTTGCCACAATCAAAACAATTGTGAAATCAACATTTGACATTCCAATGTTTTTTGAAGCATGTTTGGCAAAATCCCCCTGCTTCATTGAGCAAAACTTCTGCTGAATTTGTCTTGCTGTGGCTGCGATGAAAAACATTTTCTTTCTGACAACTGACACATGAGACACACTAGGATTGTTTTCTTTTGAAGTCACAAGAAAACAATGTTTTGTCTGATGAAACATCAAGCGCAATGAATCGATGACTGAGCATCAAAAAGTTGTTAAGAAACAATGTTTCACATTGACGGCGGCATCTGACAATTTCGAACCAGAAAAGCCTGGTCAGTTGACAACCAATGGAGATTGCTTTGCAAGGAGAACATCTGACACAACCTGCAAAATGGAGCCATTTTCATTGCTTCCAAAAGAAACAATGTTCAATGGACAAAGAATGGGGCATGCAGGAGAAGCTGTGCCAACCTTGTGAACAAACCTCATTTTCTTGATCCAAGTGAATGCCAACAGAAGGTTGCAACCTCAATGAAACAAGCACAGACATTTTGAGATCATCCCAGAAATGCAAACGCTTCAAATGGAAGGTGGCTAAGAGCTCAGCATGGCCTGGATGAATTGCTTGAAACATTCATGACGGAACTCCACAGTGACCCCATGGACCAACAAAGACGCTGCAAGGAAAAGAAACCTGACAGTCTTGCATGGCTTTGATGAAATGAAATCTTGTGGAACATCGGATCAGGTGATGAACCCAGTGATGATCTCAGAGATCAAAGTGATGCACATGGAATGAACTGCAACACATCGTTGGAAGTTGGATCTGTTGTTGTTCTCAACATGAGACACATTTTTTTCTCATGGACAACAATGAGAATGTGGTGCTGACTAATCAAATTTTGTAGAAAAAGCAGAAAGTTAATGAGTTGGCAGTGTCCATTTGAACAAACAGATGAAACCTGACAGTGAACCTGCAGTCACACTTCATGGATCAAAGGTCCATGCTTGTAGGTCACCGAGATGAAGGGAGCATCACATGTGACCCTGACCCTGCCGCTCCCACCACCATGAAGGAAAAGCACAAACCAAACGACCCAATAGAATTTCTCCTCTCCGACGTCGGTCCATGTGGGTGTTGCTGTGTTCGGGTGCTATCATAATGGCACTTATTGCTGTTCGTTCTGAGTAGTCCAACCTGCACTCAAGGTGCTATGTTTCTAGCTAGTGTTAAAGTTTTCTATGGGTTTGTTGGAAGGCCGGGTACTAGTACTGTTGAATAAAATCGACGCATGTGCGACGTGTACTTTTGACTTAGTGATGGCCGCATAGCAGTCAAATCCAATGTCTCCCTGCGACAGACTGCCTTCTGTTTTGACTGCTCAATCCGCCTTCTGGTTGTCACGCCAGCGCGCAAAGGGAAGCCTGTTAGCTGTTGCTGCAGCAATGGTGCAGTCACGCCAAGGCAGACGCCAAGGCAGACGCCATCTCGTTCAACCACTGAGAATGAGAATCACGACACAAGAGCTAACCAAGCAATGGAAGGCTGGTGTGCTGTTCACACTCCAGCGCTGCCGGCAGCACCAAAAAGCGCACCTGCCGGATCCTTTCCCGGATCTTGCACTGCACTTTTTGCCCACAGTGTTCGAGCAACCTAGCAAAACGAAGCCATGGTTCGCATCAATGAGTTTGAAGCGGCATTCGCACTTGCAATCTCGGCGCAATTGCTTTGGAACGTGACAACACAAAACTAAGCCCCAACAAACAGACAAAAGACAAGCCCAACGCACTGAAGTTGCCAAATTTGCTCGGGGCTGTCATTTTGTCGCAACCAGTGATCCGAAGAATGCATGCGTGTTAAACAGCATGAAGTTTCTTCGCGCTTCTTTTGAGGAGAGTGCGCAGACTGGCAGTGCATCCTGCTTTTGTTCGTTCCGGATTGTTGCCTGCAATTTTGGCATGTGCAATTGCTGTGCACTGCTCAGACAGTTTGTTAATCATGCAGCGTTGTGTGGCAAACGCAACACGCACAACAACAGCAAGCTGCCTCAGCAAGGAACCCACCGCAATAACAAAATCGAGAGCAAGTACTCGTAGCGTAAGTACCAGGTAGTAAGTGCACGGTGTTGCCACAACCACTGACCCCGTCCGCAAAACGACATACATACACCACCTCAGCTCTAATCTAATGGCGAGTAGTCTCATTCTTTTGACCATCTACGGACCTACTTGCTAGCTAGTAGCTACTTTAGCTATAACCACTGAAGACGAAACAATCCTCCGATCCAACTAGAAGCTAGCCATCTGCAATTGCGTGCATTAGGAGCTACTCTACCGGCAGCTGTGGACCCGAGAAATTGCCAGCAATCACAAAAACGAATCACTCAATCGTACTGTAGCCAAACAATCCACACAAGCATTCCTTATGGTTATTATTATTAAATTTGGAATGCCATCGTCTGCACCAAGATGAACTCTGCAAATGTAGCAACACCTAGTACTACCACCCCAAACGGTCCCTTGACGTCGTCCATTCATGTATGGCTCGAACGCAGCATGATGGACCACTCTTCGGAAGACGGTTCTTCGTCTGTCTCGTCCTTGTCGACGGCCTTCTTGTCGTCCTTGTACGACAGTTGTGACGACTTTGACGATGATAGTGACAGCGAAACGTGTAGTCGGTGTTTTGAATTGACTTTACTGGACGATGATGAAGATGACGACGAAGACGAAGAAGACGACGACCAAGACGAGAGCTGCAGTGTCGTCCTGGACAACGTGTCTCTCCAAGCCCAACACCACGGCAAAGTAGACCCCCAGCATGCCATTCGGCGTGATTCGAGATGGGAATCCGATCCCTCCTTGCAACTGGACGGCGTGGTTCCTTCTGGCAAAGAAGAACCTACGAAGGCCACGGCGGCCACGAGTAATCCTTCCGTGCTGGTGGTGGTAGATCGAACTGCCGGCTCTGGACCTGTCGTGCCACCTCGTCGATGGAGCAGCAAATCTTCGTCGGCCGCCAGTCGTTGCTTTGGCGCCACAACCACGACGACGAGTCTCAGTCCTAGTCATAATACTAGCAGCAGCAAGAAGAGTGCCAGCAGTGGCAGTGGTACGGGAACGGCCAGCACGAGCACGGGAAACAGCAGTCGCCACAACCACAAGAACGCCAAGGCACTAGCCTTGGCGGCGCTGTTACAGAGTCAACAAAAGCAACGGCAACAACGTTGTTCCATGCCTCGTTTGCCACGAAGACAGCTCAGCAATGCCAGTACCAAGCTCTTGAATTCGGTCGTCAAGGAAGAACAAGAACTCCGGAGGCAACAACGGCGGAGCCACAAGAAAGAGGACGAGCATGACGATGATGGTGGCAATGATACCGAGACGGAAACGGTACCCGATTCTTCCGAAACTCCCACGGAAAGCAGTACCTGTTGTCACGCGGGGGAGAGTAGTACTCCCACGTCCCCTGTCAAAGCTTGTATTGCAGTTCCTGCCGTGGCCTCCAAGAAGAAAGCAAGTCTGCTTTCGTCCTTCAAGGCCAAACGTCAAGTGGCTCCCACGTCCACTACTACTACAAGCACTATGCCGTCCTCCTCCTCCGCCGCCGTGGCAGTGACCGCAAACTGCCAAATGCCCATTCGACCTCGAACTCCCGTCACCACGTGGCAACGTCAAATCAAAAAGAGTAGCCATCACAACAACAACACGAGTAGTTGTTCCAGCTGGTCTTCGGCATCCTCGTGTCGGTCTCCCAAACCCTTGGCGCCGCATCATCGAAATGTGCATGCCCAGCTCTATTATTTGGAACGCATGCGACGATTTCCCCTCGATGTGCCCATGCCCACGACCCTGGCCACCAAGGAAGAAAGCGAACATGACGATCAGCACCCTAACCACATTAAATCCGATCAAAATAGACGATTGCCGGCCCGGGGGGGACCACGATTGCGACGATTGTCGCGACCCAGTATCACTTCGACTACGACTACTGCGAATGGTGTTGGGAATACTGGTGCATCCAACAGCAACAACAACACCAAGCCATCGTCATCCACATCATCGACACCCTTGCCCATTCGACATCCACCCGCGCAACAACGATGGAGTCGTCGGGCCTGTCTCTTATACACATCTGACGCTGCCGACGAATAGAGAGGTGTAGATCTCGGTGGTCGCCGTATCAT
>ENA-ORBV01017224-ORBV01017224.1-microbial-mat-metagenome-genome-assembly--contig:-NODE-17224-length-10366-cov-7.058801_pt1 | contig 10366 bp, 9 predicted proteins | sample MGYA00237777_ERZ505514 | MGnify/ENA primary metagenome ERZ505514 (study PRJEB26160, sample SAMN06269048) | microbial mat metagenome | isolation source: Oligotrophic lake microbial mat | place...
TCCTCCTCGACAAAGTATATCATAGAGGGATACAGATCGTATCAATCCGCTACCCACTTTGATGGTGCGCGTCTAACAGGCAGGCGTTAGCTGCGCCGCTGGCGGGCGTCTGAAGGGTGGCGGACGACGGCAAGGAGCGACCGCATGAATCGCGCCCAGCCCACGGACGCGCCAGCGGCGTCAGCTGCACGCCGTGGTTAGACGGCCCGGGGCATGGCACCACGGCCCCCATCCGCCGGGCACGCCACGCCGTTGACTGGGACTCACGGGCACGGGACTCGCGGGCCTGCCACGCCGTGGTTGGGACTCACGGGCACGCCCCGCTGTCGTTAGGACTCGCCCGGCATAGGACTCGCGTGTGGTCAACGGGCCGGGCACAACGGGCCGTCATCCGCCGGGTCACAACGGGCCGGGCACAACGGGCCGTCATCCGCCGGGCCACGCCACGCGCGTCGGATTCTGTCCGGTGCCCGCCATCCGCAGCCCGCCCACCGGGTGTGGGGAGGCCGCCCAACGGGTAGTCGGCCGCAGGCAGGCTGCCGTCGGGGTCGCCGGTGCCGAGCAGCGTCCAGCCGTCGAACGGGCTTGGCTGGCCGTTGCGGGCAGTGGCCAGCACGCGCATGCCGCAGGCGTCGGCGCGGCGGGCGATCTGGCGGCCGATGGCGCCGTAGCCGATGATGCCGACCGTCTGGCCGCGCAGCTCGCTATGGGCCGGCTCGGCATGCAGCAGCTGCGCAAGCTGATCAACGGCGACCCGATGGGCGGCAGCGGCTACACGCTGCTGGAAAGCCCCCTGATCGTGCGCGAGTCGACTGCGAGCTACCGTTCTACTCTTCACGAAGCCGAACAGCCGCCAGCCAGGTGAACTATGAGCCTCAACCTCTTCCGCCTCGACGGCCAGGTCGCCGTCGTCACCGGGGCCAGCCGCGGGCTGGGCCTGGCTATCGCCATCGCCCTGGCCGAGGCCGGCGCCGACATCGTCGCCATCCAGCGCGGCGCACACGCGCCCCAGCTGGCGGAGCGCGTGCAGGCCGCCGGGCGGCGCCTGCTGCCGCTCAGCCTGGACGTCGCCGCCGATGATGCGGCCGCGCAGGCGCTGGCCGCCGCAAAGGCCGAGCTAGGCGGCGCGCACATCCTGGTAAACAACGCGGGCATCCAGCGCCGCCACCCCGCCGCCGAGTTTCCCCTGGCCGACTGGGACGCCGTGCTGAACGTGAACCTGCGCGCCGTCTGGAGCTTCTGCCAGCTGTTTGGCGGCGAGATGCTGCGCAGCGGCGGGGGCAAGATCATCAACGTGGCCTCGCTGCTCAGCTTCCAGGGCGGCTACAGCGTTGCGGCCTACGCCGCCAGCAAGCACGCCGTGGCCGGGCTCACCAAGGCGCTCTGCAACGAGTGGGCCGCGCGCGGCGTGAACGTGAACGCGATCGCCCCCGGCTACATGGCCACCGACATGAACGAGCGCCTGCTGGCCGACCCCGAGCGCAACGCCGCGATCAGCGCGCGCATCCCCGCCGGTCGCTGGGGCGTCCCCGCCGACATGGGCGGCGTCGCCGTCTTCCTCGCCTCACACGCCTCCGACTACCTGCACGGCCAGGTGATCGCGGTGGACGGCGGCTGGATGGCGCGCTAGGCCGATTGGAGCTTGCAGATTGCGCCGCAGCAATTACGGCTCCGCCACAACCGTAAAGCCCAGGCGCTCGTAGAGCTGCTGCGCAGGGGCGTTGCCGTCGGTCACATACAGCGCGAGCTGTGTGTAGCCCTGCGCCCACAGCGCACGCATGCTCTGGCGCAGCACAAAGCGCCCTAACCCCCGCTGCTGCTGGCGAGGGGCAACCATCACGAACGCAACCAGCGGCACCGCGTTCCAGAGCGTGATCAAGCAGGCCGCAGCGAGCGCTCCGTCGGCCTCCACCACAAACGAGCAGCGTTCCAGATAGGGCCCGTACGCGCCGGCCAGCGTGTGGTCGATCTCGGCGAGCGCCTCGGCGGGCGTCTCGCCCTCGTCATCGATTGTGCCGCTGTAGGCGGCGATCAGCAGCTCCGCCAGGGCCTGTCGATCCTCCGCAGTGGCGCTGCGCGACGGCCACTTATCGTCCGGTGGCAGCTCGCCCAGCCCCACCTGCAGCTTCAAACGTCGTTTGCTCATGCGCGCTCCATTATGGGCTGGCAACCTGTGTCATCTGTGGAGAATATGTCCGACACGCTGCTGTTGCCGCAGCCCTACGTGGTATCATACAGCTGTGATCCCACAGCCGACCAACGAGGTGAGCCATGGTGACCGAAGATATGGTGCGCGCCGCCCTTAGCAATGTGATCGACCCCGAGATTGGCCTCGACATCGTGAACCTTGGCCTGATCTACCGCGTAGATGTGCTCGATGAGGGCCGCAAGGTCGACATCGACATGACCCTGACCACCCCTGCCTGCCCCGCCGGCCCCCAGATCCTCGACCAGGCCAAGCGCGAGGTGCTCGCCCTCGCCGAGGTCTACAAGCAGCTCGAAGAAGTAAAGATCAACCTCGTCTGGACGCCATTCTGGAACCCCAGCCTGATGAGCGAGGATGCCCGCGATGAGCTTGGCTTCTTCTAGGCCTGCTTATCGCCTGGCCTCTATCGCTCGATGATCATCGCGATGCCCTGGCCCACGCCGATGCACATCGTGGCGAGGCCGTACTGGGCCTCGGGTCGGCGCCCCAGCTCGTGGACAAGCGTGGTGAGCATACGCGCCCCAGAAGCCCCGAGCGGGTGCCCGAGGGCGATGGCGCCGCCGTTCGGGTTGACGCGCGGGTCGCTGGCGTCGAGGCGCCATGCGTCGAGCACGGCCAGGGCCTGGGCGGCGAAGGCCTCGTTCAGCTCGATCAGCCCGATCTGGCTAAGCGCTAGCCCGGTTCGCTCCAGAGCTTTGCGCGTGGCGGGCACCGGGCCGATGCCCATCACGCGCGGCGGCACCCCAGCCGTCGCCATGCCACGGATCTTCGCAAGCGGTGGCAGCCCGTGGGCCTGGCCGAACGCCGCCGAGACGAGCAGCACCGCCGCAGCGCCGTCGTTGAGCGAGCTGGAGTTGCCGGCAGTCACGCTGCCGCCCGCCGTGAACGCCGGCCTCAGGCTCGCCAGCCGCTCCAGGCTCGTGTCGCGCCGTGGCCCCTCATCGAGCTCCACCAGGGTCTCGCTCTTGCCGGAGCGCACCGGCACGGGCACGATCTCCGCCTGGAAGCGCCCCGCGTCGGCGGCGCCGATAGCCCGCTGGTGGCTCGCCAGGGCGAAGCGATCCTGCGCCTCGCGTGAAACGCTGTAGGCGGCGGCGAGGCCCTCGGGGTCTTCCTCGTCCGGGGTGATGGCGTAGCGGGCCTGCGCCAGCTGCTCGGCGGTGATGCCGAGCGGGTCGGTGTGGCCCAGCTGCTCCATGCGCGGGTTGACGAAGCGCCAGCCGAGCGTGGTGTCGTAGAGCGTGCTGTTGCCCGTGGGGAAGGCGCGCTCGGCCTTGGGCATGGCCCAGGGGGCGCGGCTCATCGACTCGACCCCGGCGCCGATGGCGGCGTGGGCCTCGCCGAGCATGATCATGCGGGCGGCGCTGGCCACGGCTTCGAGGCCCGAGCCGCAGAGCCGGTTGAGCGTGGTGCCGCCGACATGCTCGGGGAAGCCGGCCAGCAGCAGCGCCATACGCGCCACGTTGCGGTTATCTTCGCCAGCCTGGTTGACGCAGCCCATCGCCACATCCTCGATCGCCGCAGGGTCCACGCCGGTGCGCTCCACAAGCGCGCGCAGCGTAAGGGCGGCAAGATCGTCTGGGCGCACACCGCTCAGCGCCCCGCCATGCCTGCCGATCGGCGTCCGCACAGCGCCTACAATCCAGACCTCGGCTGCGCCCGCGTAGGCCATTGCTCATATACCCTTCTCACAAGCGCTTTACGCCTGAACGACCTGGAGCAGCAGGGCTCGCACCGCCGCAAGCTCGTCCTGGTTCACCGCATGGCCCATGCCTGGGTAGATGCGGGCGTCCACGGTGGCGCCGAGCCCCTGTAGCAGTGTGGCGCTCCGCTCAACTCGCCCACGTGGGATGTGCGCGTCCACGTCGCTACAGCCCAGGAACACCGGCGTGCCCGCGAGGTCGCCGGTGTAGGCGCGCGGCTGATCGCCGCTCTCGATCAGGGCGCCGCTGAGGCCCACCAGCCCGCCGTAGCGCAGCGGGTTGCGCGCCCCGTACTCCAGGGCCAGGCAGGCGCCCTGCGAGAAGCCCAGCAGCAGCGTGCGCTCGGGCGGCAGGCCCGCCGTGGCAAGCTGGCCGAGCAGCTCGCCCAGCACGGCCAGCGCCGAGCCGAGCCAGGGCTCGTTGCTGGCCACAGGCGCAACAAAGCGGTTGGGGTACCAGGCACCGCCGGCAGCCTGCGGAGCCAGGTAGGCCACCTCCGGCACGCCAAGCTCGTCGGCCAGGCCAAGGATGTCGTCGGCCGAGGCGCCGCGCCCGTGAACCATGATCACGGCGGCGCGAGCCTGCGCCGGGGCCGCGCCGCGCCGCAGCAGCGGCTGGCCTGTGTGCAGCGCAGGCGTGCCGCTCATGGCGTCACCTTAGCGGGGCGATTGCTGAGCTTGTACATTGGTATGGGGGCTCCTGTTTGTCACAGTCTCACCCGTGCATTGTACACGCGTCTTGGGGGGGCAGGCGGCAGGCGGCTGAACAGCGCCTGGCACTGGTGACTGATCCTGTGGGCAGCAGCGCCCGCACGCCCCCGCGGCCGTATAATGAGCCACGACCCCCTCGCCCAAGCAGCCCTACGAGAAGACGCAAAGGCGCTTTACAGGTTCTGCCAGTTTAGGCCGTGCTTATGCGGCGGCCCTGTACCCTGTACCCTGTACCCTGTACCCTTGCCCAAGGAGAAGTGCGATGACGAGCAGCGCAGAGCGTAGCACCGACTCGGGCCTGCCGCTGGAGCCGGCCTACAGGGCCGCCGACGTAGGCGCCCCTCAGCCCGACCCTGGCGCATACCCCTTTACACGCGGCATCTACCCCACCATGTACCGCGGCCGCCTCTGGACCATGCGCCAGTATGCCGGTTTCGCCAGCGCCCGCGAGAGCAACCAGCGCTACCGCTACCTGCTTCAGGCCGGCCAGACTGGCCTCTCGGTGGCCTTCGATCTGCCCACGCAGCTCGGCCTCGACAGCGACGACCCCCGCGCCGAGGGCGAGGTGGGCCGGGTGGGCGTGGCCATCGACAGCCTGCGCGATATGCAGACCCTGCTCGACGCCATCCCGCTCGACCAGGTGACGACCTCGATGACGATCAACGCCCCCGCCAGCGTGCTGCTGCTGCTTTACGAGCTGGTGGCCGAGCGCCAGGGCGTGAGCCCCGACAAGATCGGCGGCACGATCCAGAACGACATCCTCAAGGAGTACACCGCGCGCGGCACCTACATCTTCCCGCCGCGCCCCTCCATGCGCCTGATCACCGACACCTTCGCCTACTGCCAGGCCCACATCCCCAACTGGAACACGATCAGCATCAGCGGCTACCACATTCGCGAGGCGGGCGCCACCGCCGTGCAGGAGATCGCCTTCACGCTTGCCGATGGCATCGCCTACGTGGACGCCGCGATCAGGGCTGGCCTTGCGGTGGATAGCTTCGCCCCACGCCTCTCGTTCTTCTTTGTGAGCAACCCAAACTTCCTGGAGGAGGTGGCCAAGTTCCGCGCCGCCCGCCGCCTCTGGGCGACGATCATGCGGGAGCGCTTTGGCGCCACCAAGCCAGCCAGCCTCATGCTGCGTTTCCACACGCAGACCTCGGGCGCCTCGCTTACGGCCCAGCAGCCGCTCAACAATGTGGTGCGCACCACGCTCGAGGCCTTGGCGGCGGTGTTCGGCGGCACCCAGAGCCTGCACACCAACGCCTACGACGAGGCGCTCGGCCTGCCCACCCAGCAGTCGGCCACGCTCGCTCTGCGCACGCAGCAGGTGATCGCCTTCGAGAGCGGCGTGGTCGATACGGCCGACCCCCTGGCCGGGTCGTATGTGGTGGAGGCGCTCACCGACGAGCTTGAGCGCCGCGCCACCGCCCTAATCGCGGAGATCGATGCGATGGGCGGCGCCGTTGCCGCCGTAGAGCGCGGCTGGATGCAGGATCAGATCGCCGACGCCGCCTACGCCTACCATCAGGCGGTGGAGGCGGGCGAGCGTGTGGTGGTGGGCGTGAACAGGTTCACCGAGGCGGGCTCGGCGAGCGCGCCGGTCTTCAAGCCGAACGAGGCTGTGGCCCGCGAACAGGCCGAGGGCCTGGCCGCCCTGCGCGCCGAGCGCGACAACGCCGCCGTGGCCGCCGCCCTGGCGCAGCTGCGCGCCGCCGCCGAGGGCACCGCCAACGTGCTGCCGCCCATGCGTGAGGCCCTGCGCCACTACGCCACCGTCGGCGAGGTCTGCGGGGTGCTGCGCGATGTTTGGGGCGAGTATCGACCGTGAGGGGCAAGACCAGACGACCTGAACCACGAACCGTTTGGACCGCGAACGACACGAAACGGCGCGAACCGCCGCGAAGTCGATTTCCACCTTTCGCGTTCGCGTCCTTCGCCGCCCTTCGCGCTATTCGCGGTCCAAACGGTTCGCGCCCCTATTCGTCGTCACGGGGTGGCGGGATCGGGCGCCCCAGCAGGGCGGCAACGCTCTCGGCGGTTAGCTGGAGCGTAGCGCGGCCATCGACGATCAGGCGCTCCATCACCGTGGGGTCGCGCTGCTCCACCGGCAGGGCGGCCACAAAATGGTTCAGGATCTCGCTGCGCTCGTCGATCAGATCCGACCACTCTGTGTCCGCGTTATCGCGGCGCATCGCGGCCAGATGCAGCTCGGCGAACTCCAGCAGCTTCGGGGCGGTGTCGTCGGTAAGCTGGGCGGCGGCGCCTGCCAGGTAGTAGGTGGGCGCGTCGGCGCCGGGGGCGGTGTCGGCGGGCACCAGGTGGCCCACCACCACCTCGCCTACGTCGAGGCGCTTGGAGGCGCCGTAGTCGGCCACCTGGTAGACGCGCTCCTCCAGTATATCGCGCAGCGTAATGCCCTGGCCCTTGCGCACCGCGTCCACCACGTAGGGGCGCAGGCGCACCAGGCGCCAGGTGGCGAGCAGACGCCGCTCCACGGGGTCGGCGTCGAAGCTCTCGCTGGCCTCCAGCTCCTCCACAAGCGTGAGGCCCGCAGGGCCACGCACATCGAAGGCGAGCCAGATCAGGAAGCGCTCGGCGCCGCGATCCTCCAGGCTGTCGAGCGACTGCATCTGCTCAAGGTTGTACTTGCCCTGCCAGAAACGCTCGAAGGCGGCTGGGAACTGCTCGGGCATACTCTGGGCGGCCTCGATGATCTTGGGCAGCAGCGTGTCCTGGGCCTGGCGCAGGCGCAGCTGCTCCGAGCGGGTGGCCTCCTCGATCGGCAGGTGGCAATCTTTGTACTTCTTGCCGCTGCCGCAGTGGCACGGGGCGTTGCGACCGAGCCGGACCTGCTTTATCGGGGGCTTCGCCATTGGGGCACCTTCCTCGTCGTATACGGAACGCTGGCGCGATTGTAGCACAGCGGGTCGCGGGGCCAGAAATGGGCCGGAAATCTGCGTCATCTGCGGATAAAACTGCTCGGCAGGCGGGCGTACTTCCACCCTGGGCCACGCATTACCCCAACGGCAGCGTAAACGAAAATGTACTGCCCTCGTTCACCTTGCTCTCGAACCAGATCCGGCCGCCGTGCAGCTCCACCAGCTTGCGCGTGATGCTCAGGCCCAGCCCGGTGCCGCCCACCTCGTCGCGCAGCGGGTTGTCGGCGCGGTAAAACGGCGTGAAGATATGCGGCCGCGCCTCCTCGGGGATGCCGACGCCAGTGTCGCGCACCTCCACGCGCAGCTCGCTGCCACCATTGCGCAGGACCACGCGCACCTCGCCGCCGCCTGGCGTGTACTTGCAGGCGTTCCCGATCAGGTTGACCACGATCTGCTCCAGGCGCTGCCGGTCCGCCGAGGCCGGCGGCAGCCCCGGCGGCAGATCCAGCGACAGGCCCACCCGGCGCTCGCGGAACTGGCCCGCCAGCACCTGGGCCACCTCGCTCAGCACCGTGCCCACATCCACCCGCTCGGCCCGCAGCTGCACCTCGCCCGCCTCCACCCGCGACATATCCAGCAGATCCTCGATCAGCAGCACCAGGCGCACCACATTCGCCTTGACCACGCGCAGCGGCTCGCGCTGTCCCTCGGGCACCTCGCCAAACGTGCCGAGCAGCAGCATATCTACGTAGCCGCGGATGCTCGTCATCGGGGTGCGCAGCTCGTGCGAGGCCGTGGCAACCAGCTCGGTCTTCAGGCGGTCGGCGATCTCCTCAAGCGTCAGGTCGTGGTAGACCACCACGCTGCCAAGCGGCTCGTGCTTAGAGGAGTGGACGGCGGCGCAGTGGGCGCGCACGGTGCGCTCGCCCACGGCAAATTTTTGCATGCGATTCGCATCATCTACGGCTTCGATGTCGGCGGGGACGCCGGGCAGCTCGCTGATCGGGCGCCCCAGGAAGGCCTCGGCGCGAATGCCCAGGATCGCCTCGGCCGCCGGGTTCACGATCCGCACCAGGCCGTGCCTGTCGCTCACCACCACACCGTCGCCGATGCTGCGCAGCACCGAGATCAGCTTGCTGGCCTCCTCCTCGCGCTGGCGCGCCACCACGCCCAGCTGCTCGCTCTGCTGACTTACGTGGCGGTGCAGCTGGGCCTTAGAGAGCGCGGCGGCGGCCTGGGCAGCGGCGGCGGTGGCGATCTGCGCATGCTCGACGGTAAAGTGCCCCACCTCGCTGTGGATCAGCAGCAGCACGCCCAGCGCCTCGTGCTCAAGCATCACCGGCACGGCCAGCACCGAGCGGGGCACAGCGTCGAAGCGGCTGCGCACCTGCCAGCGCGCGTCCTGGGTGGTGTCGGGCACAATCGCATGCACGCGGTTCGCCAGCACCCAGCCGGCCAGGCCCTGGCCGCGCTCCAGCACGCCCTGCGGGTCAACCCGCTGGCGCTCCAGGGTGGTGCGATAGACGAGCCGGCCCGTGTTGGGCTCCAGCAGCATAATCCCGCCGCGCTCGCAGCCCATGTGGGCCACAATCAGGCTGAGCGTCTGATCAAGCACCTGGCGCTCGTCTAGGGTGAGCGAGAGCGCGCGGGCGATCTGGTAGAGCACCTCCGCCCGATCACGGGCCCGGCGCAGCTCCTCGGCGCCTAGCTCCAGGTCGGCGGTGGCGTGGCGCACGCGCTGCGCCATGGTCGTGTACAGGTCGGCGTTGTCGATCGCCACGGCGGCCTGGTTGGCCAGCAGCTCCAGCAGCGGCAGCGCCTCGTCCAGAACAGCGCGGGTCTGGCGCGCGGTGGAGACGGTGAGCAGGCCGCGTTGCGTGTCGTGCTGGGCGCGCAGGGGCAGCACCAGGTGCTGCTCGGCGGGCAGGTTGCGAAAGGGCAGCGTGTCCACCTCCACGGCGTGAGCGCCCACGGGGCGGCCGCGCTCCATACGCGCCGCCAGCTCCGCGTAGGGGAAACTCAGGCGTTCCACCGCGCCCAGGCGGCGGCCGCTGGCCCCGATCGCCACAGCCACGCTGGCCTGGCCTTCGTCCAGCAGGCTGAGCGTCACACAGTCGAAGTCGCCTGCGGCCTGCACAGCGCCGGCCACCTCTTCGAGCACGCCCTGCACGCTGGTGGAGATGCGCAGGCGGTTAGACGAAGCCAAGAAGCTGTGCAGGGCCAGCTCGCGGGCGCGCGTGCGGGCGCTGAGGGCGCGCTGGGCACTGACGGTGCGCGCCACGAGCAGCGTTACCAGGCCCACCTCGGCGCCGCGCAGCAGCCAGGCGGCGGCTGCGGGGAGGCGCTCATCAGGCGGCGCCACCAGCGTGAAGGCGCCGTAGCCAAGCCAGATCGCGGCCGTGATGCCGACACCGGGACGACCGGGCAGCAGCAGCAGGGCGGCGAAGATCGGCGGCAGCAGGGCGGGCCAGAGCGGCGAGGCGGCCCCGCCACTAGCGGCCACAACGGCGAAGGCCAGCGCAACGCAGCCTACCAGCAGCGCCAGCGCCAGCAGGCGGCGGCCCGCCCTGCGCGGCGCCGTGAGCAGGCCGAGGGCCGGGGTAAGGGCGGCAAATGCGATCAGGGCGGCAAGGGCGAGCGACGTCGTGGCAGAGGATAGCGCGTAGACAAGCAGTGCAAGCGCAAAGACGGCGAAGCCAAAGCCGACCCAGCGCGGGTCAATCGTCGGGGGCTGCTCGTTACTCGTCGCCTGTTTGCTCACATGTGTACCGTCTACCGTCTACCGTCCACCGTCTACCGCTGTCTCTTATACACATCTGACGCTGCCGACGAATAGAGAGGTGTAGATCTCGGTGGTCGCCGTATCAT
>ENA-ORBV01017225-ORBV01017225.1-microbial-mat-metagenome-genome-assembly--contig:-NODE-17225-length-10366-cov-4.735932_pt1 | contig 10366 bp, 6 predicted proteins | sample MGYA00237777_ERZ505514 | MGnify/ENA primary metagenome ERZ505514 (study PRJEB26160, sample SAMN06269048) | microbial mat metagenome | isolation source: Oligotrophic lake microbial mat | place...
TTCCAGGTGAAGACCTTTCTTGGAGGTTGTGCAACTGAAACTCCAATGACATTTTGGGAAACAATGAGTTCCATTTTGCATCATCCCATGGAAGATTTTGATGGTCTGCAACCTCCCCAGAAAAAGACAAAGGGATTGATTCCAATTGAGTCAAGCAGTCATCAGCAGCTGTCAATTTGAAGGGTTTTTCCAAGATGACAAATGGGCAGTCTGCGGCCAGACAGCCTGGACATTTGAGCACTTTTGCAGCTCCAAACCTCCCTTCCCTGATGGTTAGCTCATCCAGTGGAATGTCAGTGACTGTTGGTGCCACATCATGATGATTTTCAAAGGCACAATTGGCCATGTGCTCTTGTGCTACTTGATCTGTCAAGATGACTTTGAAATCTTGCCACTGATCACAAAAGTCACTGACCAATCCAATCTTTCTGCCATGACTGCAGTTGCCTGGAATCAAACATTTCAATTCTCCATTCAATTTTGCACGAGTACAAATGTCTGGCCTGCAGTGGGTTCTCAGCTGGTTTGAGCTGCAGTGGCAAAGCATTGTTGATTTGTTGTTTGCATTGTTGTCTCCAGGAAACAGGCTTCCTGGGTCAAAATCATGCCTCACATGAGTGCGATGATCAGTTTGCCACATAGCAAATTCATTTTCTTTTCTTTTGGACAGTTTGTTGTCATTTCTAGTTATTGTTTCCAAAAAAAGGGTTCTGATAGCCCCCACTTCTGTGAAAGTTTTGTGTTTCTTTGTCCTGGCATTGATCCTGACCAAAAATTGATCCCAGCGCCGTGGGTACAAAAAATCAGGGATGGCAGATTTGTTTCTTATTTTAAGAACTTTTATTGGCCTTGCGCACAAGATTTTTTTCTGAAAGTCCACCTCTGCGACCTTGTCATGCAAAACACAATCCATCTTTCCATTTCTTCCGTGGATTGAATCTTCTGTTCCTTGGACATAGGCATTGACCACAATGCTCCAATCCCACACATCGGTGCCGGCCACCACTGGACTGGGCAAACCTTGGATGTTTCGGATGTTCTGAATCCTCCTAATGCTAGTAAGAATTTCTCTCCAACATCTCCCAGCAACAATTCTTTGGGTTCCCAAAGACAAATTCGGTTTCAAAATTGGTTGCTGCTCTTTTGATTTTCTCATGAGCAAATTTTCCACATTTGTTAAGCACAGCTTTCCTTGTGAGGTGAACCTTCATGATGGTTTCTCCATCAGGATCCAATTCCAACAATGGACTGCCACTAGTGTGCACAGGCGGCTTGACTTTGTAGAAAATCCAATTGGGCATTTCAGGAATTGCTCTTTGTTGTTGTTCTCCTTGTTGTTGTTGTTGGGAGTGGTGGAAGCGGACGCCGTCGTTGTCTTTTTCTTCCTCCTCCTCCTCTTCCTCGTAGTCCTTTTCTTCCTCCTCTTCTTCCTCCTCTTCTACCTCCTCTTGGGACAGCACCCATGCCTCACCATCCTCATCATTTTCACTTGAGTTCATTCTTTGTCTCCAGGTGACGGAAGGAGGAGTTTCATGTGGTGATACAAAATGACCAAGCGGTGACATAAAAAGATCAAGCGGCGGCACCCACAAGCCCAAACAACAAACATCATTTTTTCAGAATTCTTTCTTCTTCTCCAGACTCACACAAGGTTAAGGTTCATGCTTGTACAAGATCAGGAAAGGAAGGAAAGTGCACACTTCGTGTTTTTGTGATGGGGGCACAACAGAATTAACAACAGAGGTGAACTGCAGAATTGAGACAAATTAGCTCTGATGAACCGGCAACTCTTTCGCTAGTCAGAAGCAGCCAAAATTGAGCATGAATGATGTGCTAAACTCAACTGATGGTTTCAACATTTCAAAATCAGCTGCCAAAAACAACTCACTGCTGTGCCCACAACTTCATTGCATCTCACCATGTCTAACCAGGAATCAGCCAATGTCATTTCTCCTGTTGTGGCTTCTCCTCCTGCTGTGGCTACACCTGCAACAGCTGCTGCTGTGGTTGCAGTTTCTTCCAAGCCCAGGGCAAAGGAGGTTGCCTCCAAGCCCAGGGCAAAGGAGTCACTTGGGTCAGGGTCCGGGACACGGCCTGAGAGGGCAAACAAGGCACCTGGAGGGTCAGGGCCTGGAGCAAAAGAGAAACCTAGAGGATCAGGGCCTGTCGTGCAACATCACAGCAACTTGGCTGATGATCTCATTGACCTGGGGGGTCTTTGTCTTGGAGGTCAGAGTCTGCACCGCAAACCCAAGGAACCAAAGGAACCACAGTCAAAACCCAAGGCAAAACAACCCAAGGCCAAACCCAACCAAACAAAGGAACCAAAGTCACGAACGTCGTCAAAGCCAAAGCCGCGTGCTGCGTCGTCCACCAAGGAACCAATGGAACTGTCATCCACCAAGGAGCCAACGTCGCAAACATCGTCTACCAAGGAACCAAAGGCCAAATCCACCAAACCAAAGGAACCAAAGTCGCGTGTGTCGTCCACCAAACGCAAGGCCGACACCACCCAACCAAAGGAACCAAGCCAACCAAAGGAACCAAAGTTGTCGTCGGGAAGGTCCACCACACCCACCAAGCCCACCAAGGACAAACCCACCAAGGATCAAACTGATTCATCCAAAAGAAAAAGGAAAAATGAATCATCCAAAACTAGGTCTGGTAAAAAGAAAAGGAGGAAGAGAGAAGTCTTTGGTCTGGAAAGCTTTCATTTGAAAATTGATTTGTCATTTCCAAAATCACTTGAGCCAAGAGTGGTGATCATGCGGATGAGGGACTTGATTGATGCCTCAAATCCAATGGAGGTAAAACAAGGTGCCCTGGAAAGGTTGTTTGAAAAAGTCATGACAAATGAAGGAAAGACAATCAAGAAATTGTTCCCACAAGTGGACAGTGTCAATTTGTCCGAGCTTGTCAACTTGGAAGGCTGTCTGGAAAATCAGAGAACCAATTTGTTATCTGACGATGACTTGAATGTGCACATCAGCATGCACAGGCCCGCCAGTCTCCTGGTCAAACAATTGTGTGCCTTTGTGATTTGAGCAATCTCATGGGATTGGGATTTGGATCAAAAGAAATTCAAGCCACTTCCGGTGGTGGTGGTGCGCATGGTGGCAGTGGCGGGCGTGGTGGCAGTGGCAGTGGGGAGGAGACTAGCAGCAACAAAAGTGGTGAGGACGAGACTAGCAGCAACAACAGTGGTCGGCAAAGCAACAACACTGGTTGGCAAGGGCGCACTGGCAGCACGAAGATGCGCTGCTGTGGAGACAACAATGAACGCAGTGCGGAGGACAACAGCCACACTCACACTTGCAATTGCACCCATAACACTTGTTGCGACACAGACAACAACGGCACCTGTTTTTACAACAACAACGATGGCGCCGATTTTTGCCCTCCGGACAATGAAACAGGATGCAATCTTGGAGTCCATGAGGCCAAGAATGCCATGGAAGATGCATCTGAGGTGGAGGCCATGGCAGATGCAGAAAGCAATGTAGAAAGTGTCTGGCAATGGATGTCTCCATGGTGAAATTGGAGTCCATGGCGGAACACTGGAGCTGTGTCAACTGTGCCAGAAGAACAAGAAGAATCCGGGAAACCAGCGAGATCCGGGACTCTGACACAAGAATCTGGGACACCAGTGAGGATGACATCCAGGAAACCAATGCAAGAATCTGGGATGCCAGCGATGACACCATTGGGGACACCGACACCATCTGGGAAATCATCAGCCGCAGAGGCGACAACATTAGCCGCATTAGCCGCAGAACCACCCGCTGCGTCATCAGAGCTTCCACCACCGGCCAATGACGAGTCAGATACAGAGATTGGGAATGACTCAGACGAAGGTGAAGGTGACCATGACGCGCACAACGAAACCCCAAATAATAATAAGGGTCTCAGTGAACATGAACTGCTGCGATTGCGCAACATTGAACGCAACAGCGAACATCTCAAGGCATTGGGCCTTTGGAAGCTATCTGTTGAAGGCAACACGTCGGCCAGGACCTCCACCGCCAAGCGGAAACGCTTGCCCATCATTCCAACCCGCCGATCGCCCATCATCCCAACCCGCCGTCTCGGTAGACTTCAATCAATTCCATCTGCTGTACAGTAGGTCCATGTCCGGTGCGCTAGAAACTTGAAACAGAAAGAGATTGTATCGCTACGGGCTGCCCAATTATTGTGGGTCCGACATTTGCTACGTTTACTATAATCTAAACCGTGATGCGGTCAAGCTCTCGACGAGCCCTTCATATTGATGGCTGAAGGTACTGGTGTCTCACAAATTCATAATCGAGTCCACCCGTGGAGCGTTGCTTTCGGTCGGCTTGGATGCATTCGCTGGATGGCAAGTGCTTTGTAGCCTGGATTTTTGTCAAAAGGATGTACCAAATGAAGACAGCTGTGATTCCCAGCAGAGGGCCCAAGCCAGAGACAGCGTACCAGCTCTGCTTCAATAACAAAAATCCAATCAAGGTAAGCTGGGCAATGACCATACAAGCAAACATCATGAATATGAAGTTTTTGAACAGCTTGCCCCCGCTGTCAGGAGTGGGTGGATAATTGTGGTAGAGCTGATAGCGATAGCCACTCTCCAATAAGAGAAAGCACACCGCCAGAAAAAAGTTGGAGAGTGGTGCTACGACTGTGTAGACAAACAAGACCATAAAATAAAGCACAACCGTGTTGGCCAAAACCTTTGCATGCTCAAACTCGTATGGGTCGTCAAGAGGACGAAAGTACCCTTTCAACAGTTCGCTCTCTTCTGGGTCTGGAAAGCCCATCCAAATTATTGCTCTACGAACAGCAGCCATCCCAATCGGGTATATTCGTAGCAACTCCATTCCCATGTTGTACACCATCGCAACGACGACAATTTGACAAAAGTATGAACTCTGCGCTGGAAGAGAATTTGCTAGGAAAGTTATCACGTGGCCAGGAGAGTCTCGTATATTGGTCAACTCGGCCGTCACGCTCCCTGATATTGCCGATACATAAAAAGTTTGGAGAACCTGGAGGCAAGAGGAGAGGTGGTTAGTTGGACTTACCGCGGCTTGTACAGCTGGACTGGCTGCCAAATTGTAGACACATCTATTCACGTACCATAAACGCTGCCAGCTTGAGGAAGATGGAGGCTTCTAGTCTCGCAAATGAAATATGACCCTCCCATTTTGCAAAGATTTTCAAGATCTCAGGAAGAACAAGGTCTTGCAATATCAACAGCAATAGAGGTGCAATCAACGCGAGGACTAATTCGAGGCTTGGCATTCGCTCTACCATATCAGCGAGTTTTGGCATTTTCTGTTTCAAAGAATGTACCTCGGTAAATGAAGACAGAACGGCGACAGGAGCTGTCCAGAATACAAACAGGGCACAGGTTGCTGCAAGGCTAAATAGACGCCCGGTTCGTTTGGCTTCTGGTTGCAATGTTACATTGTCCCAGTATATCTCATCGGGTGGTGGGGCCTCGTGAACTTTCATAGCATCCTGATCTGGGAGGTGGATAATTTGCATCGCGACGTTTTTGGCGTAAAGGCTCTTAAAGACAACAAACCCTGCTGCTCGTGGAGTCCCATCTCGTTGCTGTCCCATTAGCGCAGCCGGGACAACAACAGACGCAGCAGCAATGCCAAATTCCCCTGCTGTTACCACTGTTTTTGTGACACTTTTCCCCACTTTTTGCACTTGCTGAACTCCTCTTTCTGAGGCAGCGCCGACAATATTGGAAACTTGACCTCCAACAAACTGAACATTTTGCACTCCAACTTCGGATGCAGCCAATACAGTTTTTGCCACTTGGCTACCGGCTCTTTGGGCACTCTGAGCGCTAAGTCCGCCTGCTGATATTATTATTTGACTGCCTTTGGCGATTAGATTTCTTGGTCCTTGTGGAGTAGTAGGTCTCCTTCGTTTCCGTCGTTTAGGAGAATTGTTTCCCTCGGATGCGACTCTGGTGGAAGAAAATATACTACTGGAAGAGCTTGACTGGGACATTTGACTATTTCCTTGTCCAGCAAACCGACCTGATGTGCTTGCCATGGACAGCTGGCTGACCTCTTGTCCAGCAAAGAGTACTTCGGTTGCAACCTCCGATGCCAATCTTCTTCTCCGGCCACATGTGCTTGACTGCGGCATATGACGAACTCCTTGTCCATTCATCCGCCCAAATATACTTGAATTGGGCAGCTGACTAACCTCTTGTCTGGCGAACAGCACTTCAGTTGCAACCTCTGATGCCAATCTTCTTCTACGGCCAGATGCGCTTGCTGCAGCCTGGCAACTATGGTCTTCTTGTCCGGCGAACAGGATTGCTTCCTCAGATGTCAATCTTCTTCTTCGGCCTTCGATTTCATCTTTGGAAAAGAGTTGCTCCGTTGCCACCTCTGAAGCGCATCTTCTTCGTCTCCTGCGTGCAGTTTCATCTTTGGAAAAGATTTGCTCCGTCGCCACTTCTGACATCAATCTCCGTCTCCGCCTTTTGTTCTCCATTTCTTTCTGCGTATCACTCATCGTAGTAGGAATTGGCAAAAAGTGTGCAGTTGGAAGTGAGGTACTTCGCTCATGAATCGGTGGAAACACGAAACTGTTGGTTTGTGGTGGCACAATCGAGTTCCGTCGGACATGCGGGCTAGGATTCAACGCAATCGGTGCAAAATGTTTAGCTGGCAGAGACACGCTTCGTTGATGTATCGGTGGAGCCACAGTACCCACATTCAGTGGCACAACAGAGCCCTGCCTAGCGTGTGTGCGGGGCACAACAGAGCCCTGCCTGACGTGCGACCTTCTAACGCGGTTCACAAAACTGCAAGGTGGAACCACAGTCGAAAGTGAATTGTTGTTTGCGCCCAACCACGACGAAAAGTCGAAGTCGCTGGACGCGGAAAATGAATTGTTCGTTGGCGTTGAAGTATTTGCAGCAGTAGGTGTTACAAACGACGCGGGGGTGTCCTGGTCTATGTTCAAAGAACTCATTAACTTTCGAAACGACGTGTTGGCAACCTCCGTGGGAAGGATGGCCGAGGAAGCGTCGCTATTCTCGACTTCTGTAGTTTGCAATGTAGGCGAGGAGCCAGATTTTCTCATCAAGTCTCGATACTCGGGCAATACCGCTGTATTCCAGTCGTTGACAACACTGTTGAGGTTTTGCACCATTTCCGGTGTGTGCACTCTGTCCTCGCTCGATTCAGTTCCTTCTTCGTCATCATCATTCTTGGCCATATAGTCGCTGCTTGTCATGCTCCATTCAGCTGAGGAGGATGAGCGGAGAATAAACTCGTCAAGCTCGTGCTCTGGAATGTCCATTAGGGATGACTCACTGGTAGGGCTATAACTTCTTGGGACTATTGGTGCACTTGTCTCGTCCTGTGCTTCTTGTTTCTTCTCCTCGGCACTGGGTGAACTATAGGACGTGCAATGTTTGTTCCTTACGGCTCTTTTACGTCTAGCAACCCCCTCCTGCGGTTTATTCTCCGTATTTTCTTGTGCACTATTGCTTGAATTGTAGTCGATGATAGGGTTTCCATCAGCGTCCCATTCGAAACTGATGCCGGGTGCAGTCGGAACGCAGTCTGCTTCGTTCTGGCTAATGTCGTCGTTGGTATGGCCGTTTTCGCCAAAGCTGTTAGTTACATATTCCATGTCTAGCTCGAGTTCGTCTTCCGACCCCAAACAGGTGAAAAAGTCGCTCGAATTGTTGCTGTGAATGTCATTGTCGGATAATTTGTCATTGACACTGTCAGTTTGAATGATTTTTTGCTGCTGGTTCATCCATTGTGCTACTACGCTTTGTAGCAACTCATTGCGAGGGTGTATACGCTTGTGCTTGCCACTCTGATTCATTGGAAATGCGGTGTCCGAAGAGACATGGCGTTGGTGATTTGGTAAGGTGGAGGTGGAGTCATTTAGGACTTGATGCTGCTGTTGGGATGTGAGAAAAGTAGACAATGATTGCGGCGATTCCTTTTCTGGTGATTCCGGACTAACATCGACGATGGAGTAGGCAGGATCATAGAGGGGTAGCGAGGACATGGAGGAGGGCGGTGGTGGGTGTTCCCATTGAGGAGCTTCACCTGCTTGGTAATGAACAATTTGAAGCATGTCTTCCTTGATGGGTGGTAAATCGCTCGTCATGGTGCTCGCATTGTGGTTGTTGCTGGTTTTGAAACGCGACGACAAAGTAATATTGGAAATAGTACTTTTGTCACAGTCAATGACCGTATCATTGTCGGCATACGAGAAGTCATCGTCGTGAATATAGGTCTGGCTTCCCTGCTGTTGCAAGATGATGGATTGGCTATCCGCACAGTAACGTGCGTGCTCCACTTCGTGAAGTTTCAAGGCAATTTTTCGATCCAGATCTTGCATTTGTCGGCCATCACTTTCACTGGTGGTAGAAAATATACTACTGTTGCTCGACTTGTCATAGTGTTTCCATCTGCTTCTTCGTGACGGGAAGGAAAAGCTGCGTCGCGAAGATGAATTGTTGTTGTTCTGCGAAGAATCGTCCATATTGTTGTTGTAACTGCTGCCCCCTATCAGTCGAGCCTTTTCGAGGGCCCTCAGGTGCCTCGCTTGCATTTTTTTGAGTAAATCTTGTCGCATAGCCATCAGCTTGTTGAGCTGTGGAGTATCCCGGACAATATGCGCTTCTAATACAGTACTATTCCATGGGTTTTGTGGAGTAGATGAGTAGCTTTCACTGAGATTATTCTTTGAAGTGCGGTTCGGAGGTGGTCGTGGGGATTGATTCTGTTCAAAGAATTCACAGAGGGCTTGACTGCTTCGATATTCCGGTGGAATCCCTGTAACGTAAACAGCATAATTGCGTGCTTGATCGGTCATGCTCAAATACAAATGTCGATATTTGGTAAACCACTTGAACTCCTTGTAAATCATATAGAATGTATATCCAAACATGATATAGGCGGCAATGGCCGTCCCCAAGAACCGTGGTGAATTCATCGGTAAATTGGCAATGCTCAGTTTGACCCAGCGGTCTGTTAAATACGCCGTGGTTTCATCTTCCACATAATTTTCGGGGTCCATATAATACGTGTAAACGGGCAACAAATACAGAGCTTGAAAGCACCCCAAGAAACTCAATTTTCGTCCCATTCTTAGTAGCCGTAGAAAGCAAAGAGCATCCAATCCACAATGCTCTAATATAGAAGTGTCATCGACAACCGTAAAAACTCTCCACATCCAGGAAAAAAGCCGCCGAAACAACTGTCGAAACAACCGACTTTTGATCCTCTTCCTCTTCTTCTTTTTCTTCTTTTTCGGGCTGTTGTCATTATCACTATCACTGCTATCATTGTCAAGATTGGCCTGATCATTGGCACGATCATTGTCATCGCAGTCATACTCTTCCGAAGCAATTTCCGTGAAGATTTTGGTTGACCAACTACGAATGTTGAAATAGCGTGGAAATCCATACCGACTTCGCAAGATACAAAACAGGAATAACAGCACCAAATAAATGGAGCCGTAGGTCCTAAGCGTTTCCTTGATCAATTGTGTATCCGTACTAGTCACAAAAATGGGTCCTCCCTGTTGCATCGTCAGAGATGGATCGTCCCTGACGGCTTCTTCCCTTATTGTGGCATCAGCTGCAGCAGTTACTAGGCTGTCGTCATGGACGAGATGAATATCCGTGTTCATAATAGTACTCGCAGAGCTGTTGTTGATGATGTCATACGCGCCGCTGCTGATCAAAAAGGCTTCGCCCAGCGTGGCATTGACAATATTATCGTCGTGAACATTCATGGTGGAACTTTTGATTGGATGCTCTACAGAAAAGGACGGACAACAACGAGTTGCAGAATCATTGTCGGTTCTCTCTTGATCGCTTGGGATCCCACTTGTCTTGGATCTCTAAAATCTGAAAGGGCACACTGTGCAGTCGCCCTCGCGATCTGTATTCGTCAAAGTATTGTTCCGAGTAGATAGCTTGTTTTGCGATTGAGTTTTCCTTGTCCGTTGCTAGGTCTGTTCAGTCTACTAGAGTACTGTCTATTGGCTTTGGGTTTCGGGTCAGATACACAATGGGAATAGCCATGGGAATGCTTTTGGTCTTGGCGTGGTGGTATTACTGCATGGTAGTGTTGTATGACTTCGTATGCACATGATAAGTTCTCACGAAAACATCACGGAAGGCTCGAGGATCGATTCCCGTCCGCCAACTAGCTAAGTAGGAATATTTGAAAATAGGATGGCGTGCAATCTAGAAAAATCAATCGCGGTTGGCGAGAAGAGCAGGGGGAGTCATGCGAGCTTATTATTTCAGACCTGTCTCTTATACACATCTCCGAGCCCACGAGACTAAGGCGAATCTCGTATGCCGTCTTCTGCTTGAAAA
>ENA-ORBV01017226-ORBV01017226.1-microbial-mat-metagenome-genome-assembly--contig:-NODE-17226-length-10365-cov-4.252916_pt1 | contig 10365 bp, 11 predicted proteins | sample MGYA00237777_ERZ505514 | MGnify/ENA primary metagenome ERZ505514 (study PRJEB26160, sample SAMN06269048) | microbial mat metagenome | isolation source: Oligotrophic lake microbial mat | place...
ACGGCATACGAGATTCGCCTTAGTCTCGTGGGCTCGGAGATGTGTATAAGAGACAGATGCAGTTGTAGTTCGGTGTCGTGTGGTTAGAAGCCCTGACAAGACAACTTTTCGCCACTACTACTGTGGCGACAACAACAATCAATTATATTGCTCATCAACCTGTGACACGCAGACAACTCTGAACAATTACAATGTAAAGAAAAACACCATTAAGAAAAGATTTTAATAAAAAAGGAGGTCTCGCGTTTACCTACGAGGCTAAAGCAACCTTAAGTCTATTGCTTGGGAACGGAATCGCAGCTCAGTCCAGAACCAATACACGGCGTTGCCGGAACAAACACACGTTCTGTTGCTTCCCACCGTGGTTGCTATTACAATATCCAATTTTGGTATACAATTCTTTTTTTTGCTCATCACGGGAATCACTGGTTTACGGAGACAGCTCGCTGAACGGAACGGTGAGATGATGAGCTGACAATACACACACACATAGTGGTGTTTTCTCGTTACTTCCTGGGTGGGGGTCTTCAAAAGGACAGCCAGCATTGGCCGATTGTTGTTTCTGGAGATGATACCTCTGGCCGTGGGGCGAAGGTCCTTGAAAAAGAGTCATCACCACGCACACGCTCATTGCCCAATTTTCACCGACACAAGAATCAACCAATAGCCAAGTGTGTCAATGACAGCCAACGAAAAAATGGATGCCGGGAGCGCATACTTGAGAAAGTCCTTGGTAGTCAAATATCGATTTCCTAGACTGTCTTCGACACTGACGGCTGTCATGTTGGGGAAACCACTGACGGGCAAGCCCATGGCTGCCGAACACGCCAAGGCTGCGGCAAAGACAAGTTCATTGGAATGGCTCACAGGTTTCATTTGTGCCCCGACCGCTTGCACAATGGGAATCACCACAATGGCGCCAACCGTATGGGACACAAAGGTCGTGCAAAAGAGAATCAAGGCAGTGAAAATCACCATAGTTTCCCAGAGACCCAGCGAATGATATTGAATGAAGAGTGCAATATTCGCGGCGAGAACGTCCAGCAAACCCGATGTCTTGACGGCCTCTCCAAGTACCAGTCCTCCCATGGCCAAGATCACCACGCTCCAAAGAAAATTGTTGAGATCTTCCTTTGACAAGATACCAGTACCAAAAAACATGACGAAGGGAACAATCCCAAGCAAGCCCATCTGACCCGTTACGGATTCCATACTGTCATTGGCACACCACAGCAGGATCACACCGACGGAAACGACCATGACATAGTTCTGTGTTCCGGTAAAGGGTTCGTACTGTTGCTTGTCATTTCCACCCATGGCATGCGCCACAGCGGCAGACTCTGTCCTGGCGGGCAACTCGAAGCAATAAACCAACCAGGCCCAAATCATAATATTCAACACAATGCATAGTGGTATGGAAACTATAAACCATTGAAGCCATCCAATGGCATGTTCCGCTGCAGAGTATTCAATCGCAAATAGATTCTGAGGACTGCTAATCGGACTGGCCATGCCTCCGACATTGGATGCCAAGGCAACGGCCAATACCAAGGCCCGACAGAGTCGTGCATCTCGCTCGGCCGACAAACGTTGGGCCGTCCCAAAGGCTGCCCGACTGGTACCTGCCGTTGCAGCTTTGAGAATGGGGGCAATCAAAGAGTAGCACAAGACGGGTGCCGCCACATTGCTGATCCACATGGACGCAAAGGTGGCCAAAAACAAGTGCACCGCGACAGTCGTCCGGACTCCACTGCCACATTGACGCGCAATGCGCGATGCCATGGTCTTGGCAATGTTGTGTTTGGACAAGGCGGCAGCAATGGAAAATCCACCCATCAATAGCATGATGACGTGTGAAAACATGGCTGCAAAGGCATGTTGGGAGGCTGCCTTGGCATCGAGTCGGTGACCGTCCACAACAACGACACGAAGTACGACCGTCAAAAAGGGCACCAGCATGGATGTCACAAACAAAGGAAAGGCTTCCGTAGCCCACAAGAGCGAGACAAAGACAAAGAGCGCCAAGGCATTGCGTTTGACAGGGTCGGTATCGAAAATGCCAGGTGTCATCAAAATGGCAAGGAAAAAGGCCAGACTGGTCAGGGCTCCGAAATGCGTCATGATGCCATGTATGATTTGTCCTTTCAGAGTGTAGGTGTCGGTGGGGTGCGGAAAGAAAGAACCTTTGTTGTCCAGAGGAGCGGCACTGTCTACAATTTGGGCGTTCTCATGCCTGCGTTGATCTTGAATAACATCAAGCCATACCGTATGGCGTTGATACGAGACCATTTCCCGTACCATGAGTTGCAATCGCCGCAAGGCTTCTTCTTGATTGTCATGACAATAAAAGTGAGCAAAATAGTCTTGCAATATTCGCAAAGAATGATCTATTTCGGGTGTATAGGCTTGGTCACTTTTATCGCTGTCTTGGTTGTAAAAAGGCAACATTTGACGAATCTTGAATTGGAAGGTTTCATTGCGTTTGAGATTGTCGTGCATCACCTTGTCGTACTTTTTGAGAATCTTGCGCACTGCCGTTCCATTGAGAGTGGCGTACAATTTCAAATTGTGATATTGTGTAAACAAATCACAAATTTCCACGCGATTGTCTTCGAGTCCTGTCAAACTCATGCAGGACAAGGATTTGAGCCCCATGCCTTGTGACTGTTGTTGGTTGTTGTCACTGCCATTGCCCTTAATTTCCTCGTATGTGTGCTCGTCTTCGGGCAGTGAAAGAAGGGATGACTGCATCAAGAGTGGAGATTCTTCGGTTGTCGTAGTAAAGGTTGCTCCTTCTTTGATGGTGGCAGTGCTGGTCGATGTCGTCATGGCAGTGCGGCTGCTCAGTTGCTTTTCCAGCAGTAAAGCTTTTTGATGGGCGTGCTGTTGGTGTTGTTCATCACGTTCCAAAATGGACTTTAAGCGGGACAAATTGGCGTCCAATTCACAGCGCTTGGATTCGTAAAAGTGACGGACTTTGGTCATCATTTTGGTCAATTTTTGAAGGAAGAGTTCCCGTCGTTGAACCTCCACATCTTCGTCGCTGATGCCATCGTCTTCGGTCGTACTAGTAGTAATGGAAGATTCGAGTTCATTGATCAACTTTTTCAAACTCGCATAGTCAATGTAGTGATCCGTCCAGTCTGGATTGGCGTTCAAGGAGAGTGTGTGGGAAAACTTCATCTTGCTTATACAGTATTTTTGTGTTTCAACACAGCGATCCGACTATCTTTCTCGTCCACTCGGATTCTCATCCACTCGGAGTGGTTACGTTGACAAGGAATCGAAGGAGCTAATAGTTTTTTTGGCAGGAATCTTCTTTGATAGCCGATGAGAACTGAACCATTGATTCAATTGAATACCGGTAGAATGCAAGTAACAAGCACATCATGATGGTTTGAAAATGCAGATTCGCTTTTCATGTTTGCCGGAAGGGGTTGCATGAAGGGACTTAGAACACGGGATTTACCCTTCGAGTCATGAATGAAAATTTCGGCAGATTTGACCCTGCAGACGCACTCGTACCCCGAGACGAGAGCGCGTGAGCGTCATGCATCGGTCTGATAATGATTCGATGGATCATGGATGCACAACCAATGGCACCGAACTAGCTAGCTAGCTAGTAGTACTGTACTAGCTAGTAGTACCGTGCAATGTCGAGAGTTCTATAGTAGTAGTAGAAGACAAAAAAAAGTCCATCCGCAGATGCAATGATTTGATCTGATCTCACAAGGTGTACCATAGCTAACACTGTCTATGGTTGATGGATGTTGCGACCGTTGTTCCTTTGCTTTGCCTGACTCTTTGCTGCTCTTCCACAAAGGAGTGCCAGATAGGAGGCAGTGCACAGCACAAAAAGATTCCACCAAGAGATAGAAATTGCACTCCATCTCTGCTAGCAGCTTTAATCTCCTTCTTCATCTTCAACAACTTTTTTCAATCGAACGGAACAGGTACTGTCCAGTTTTCCATTTACAAGCAATTCGAAACGGTCACTATGCGATTTGATCAAGTTCGTCATTTTGTTATACTTGGTCTGTTTCTTGACTTTCACCTTGGCATGACTGGTCAGATTTCCCAAGGGAACCCATTCATTGTTGGGTGCCAACGCCTCCAAGCTCTTTTCCAGTTTCAAAACGACCTTCATTTCTGGGCTCGTGGGTGACACCTTGCTGGCTGAGACATTGTCATTATTTTCATTTGTGGTCGTCATCGTATTGTTGTATGGTTGTTGTGTGGAAACATTCGAATCCATCACATCCTTCGGCTGGGATGGAAAGAAATCTTCAGAAATTTTTATCGCGGATACCATATTTCGCCGCCGCCCAACCCTAATGAAGGATACGAAACCGCGGAATAGATTCCAAATCCTGTTCAGTCTCTTGCCGCCCCAAGGGTTCTGATATTCTTGGGGAGAATACAGCAATAATTGTGGTTTGGTTTGTTGTAGTTGTGTACCTTGTTCGTTCTGATTGCCTCGCCTTGGAAATGGTCGCTGCGGCTGTTGGTTTTGTCGATCCCGCAACGATTCTAGGCTCATATCTTCGGTATACAAATAGTCGTGACACGCATTGGCCAATGTTTCGTCGGCATTGGTTTTCAAACGCTGGCCCACACCCAGCACTAATTTATCACTTTCCTTGAGTCGAATCGCCAAACGGATAAAATCCGCATCCGAGGTCATCAAGACAAATCCGTCCAAAAATGGTTTGGTATGCAGCAAGTCCATGGCGTCCAAGGCCAATTCCATATCCGCGAGGCCGTGGCCCGTGGCCACGGGAACCAGACAAAACTGCTCGATCAGTACTTTCCACTGGACAAAAAAGATATTGGGTTTGCCGTAGATTCTTCGAATGGGCATCTCAATGCCACGAAGTTCTAGATCGGTCATGGCGAGTTGGAAGGAAGACGGTGTGGCATTTTCACCGTCGATCAGTAGGGCACATTTGTAGTGGGACTCTTGTGGTTGGTTGGCAGCGTGGAGAGCTCGACATGATGACGACCTGGTGCTAGTAGCACTTTTACTGGTGGTAGTGGTAAACGAGGAGAGCACCCCAGGTAAGAAAAATAAAGAACATGTAGATATTAATATCGCCTTCTTTATCATCTTTTACAAAAAGTCTGTGATGCATGCATGATGCCTGTTGCAACATTCTGCAATAATGAAACTGGTGGGCCGCCACTGTATGGTAAAAATATCTCACCGAGTTACATAAAAATCATCGGTACCTCGAAGTGGATCCCTACGGACCGCTACGTAGCATCGGTAGGATTAGGGAATCTATTAGAGAGTCCCCTAACGCCTGACCGTTATCACATGCACGAAACGAAGCAATGACACGAATTTGATGCCTCATGCACGAATCATGCACTGGTGACATTCGTGCCTCACCAGTGCATGATCCTCCACAACGGCCAACATGGATGTTGTTTGCGACAAGTCGACAGCCCTCAGCTGTGCAACAACAGCAGAAGACAAAGAGTCAGATTACGAAGCCCTGTGTGACATTAGGGGGGTGCACCTCGCATCATCCGAATCAAAGACAGCAAACGCATTGAAGCACTTTAACATCTTTCTCGCCAGTTGCTGTAAGAAGATCAACGCCCCCTTTGTCGATTGCCACCACCTCACCTACCATGGTGTCAAAACAAGCGGAACCTTTGAAGAAGCCAACGTGTGGTGGGACAACAAGATAGGAAATTTCTTCAGTTACCTGCACAAAGATGCCTACAAGTGTGGAGAGAGAGATAAAGGCCGAGTCTCTCGCATGAAACAGCAACAGGTTATGCATCAAGCGTCAAGGTGCACCACACCAACAATTTCCGCAATCAAGGCCCAGAGCTAAACGTGTTTGGTGCAACAAAGTGGAGAGAGCTACATAACAGACTGCTCGCGCAATTCAAAGAGGAAACAAAGAGCACGGGAAAGTCACTGGTTAATGGTCATCAAGCCTCAGAGGATGCGGATCGCGATGCGATTGCAATCGGTTGCTATTGGCTTGGTGCTGTGGAAGCAGCAGTGTTCATCCATCTCAACAACACAATGCTGCAATGCAGTGGCAGAGGCACGGAAGTGTCCCTGTTAGCGAAGGATAACATTAAAGCATCGGACGTCAATGAGTCATGCTACAGCTACAAGATCTTAAAGATCAATCTCGCGCGGCAAAAGGATGGTCCGTGCCAATCAATCTCCACCTATCCACACCGCGATTATGTCCACCAGGATGTCTGCTTCTCCCTTGTGTACCTCATTGCAATGAATCCAACATGTGGCATGTCAAAGTGTCTCTTTCCCAAGTTCGCCGGTAAAGCCTTAAACATCAACTCCAAAGGAAAAATCGAGAGCAAGGCATCAGCACTCTGGGCGGACTGTTTCAATGATCTGTTGAAGAAGTTTAAAGAGTTGGCGGAGTCAATCAACAACAAACTGTCCTCCCACCATGGAAAGGTAGGAGCCAATCAGAAGATGGGAGAATCATCCATCGCCGGTCTAGCACAGATCTTCAGGACCGGTTGGGCCGTCCGCGGCACAGCTACAATCTTCGACCATGTCGCAGGTTTGGAGAGAATGTCCCAACAAGCTGGAAAGGTCGTCAGCAACTGACACAGCAAGGTTGGTGACACAATTCTCGGTGGCCAGCCTCCAAAGCTCCAAGACGCAAACACCAACCATGACCAACTTGATGACTTTGTTAACATCTTGTTCGCGTGTGACAAGGATGATGACTGGTCCCCCTCGATTCGGAACCTCCTAGCCTCCTCCCTACTGTGTCATTATGGAGAGTTCGTCTCGATTACAAAATCCCACCCAAATGACCTATGCAACAACGCAAATCATCACCGGTTCGTCCATCGAGTGAACGAAGCATTAAGAGCGCGAATGTCTCACAAGAAACGTTTGAAGCCTGGCAGTTAGAGATCAGACATGGGTTCGCAAGCCGCAATGCCCCAGTGTTACCTGTAGAAGCGCTGCGAGATCAATCCCCAAAGGTTGTCGACAACTTCTATGTGGACACCCGCACATTCACAGACCACTACAACCAAATCGTAGTTTGCTTCCAATCACTTCACGGCACCGCCGCAGTTCAAAGCGAGCAAATAGGCGCAATGTCGAAGCGCATTGACGCCCTCGAATCAGAGCTGAAGGAATGCAGATCAGAACGAAAAAGCTCCAGAGAGTTGTTGGAATCCATCGCAGATCGAATTGCGGTAGACTACCAGAACGGTCCCTTTCAGAAGAACCAGAAGGCCATCGACAACGACAAGGTGTTGCCTTTCAGTGTGTCACATGAGCACTTGAAACGCAATCCCAGGTTGATCGACATGTTTGTTTGTTTCTTTGACGATGAAGCAAAGTTAGGATGCTGCAGTGAGATGCAATCCAACAAGTGCAAGTCAAACCCACAGCATCGGAAGAAAACAATAGCAAAGTTCGTGAGAGTCAAGAAGACAGTCAAGCTCATGCTTATGAGCGTAGGTTCACATCCCGGCAAGAAGCCGTCGGACCCCAAACAGTTAGTGACATGGCAGGAGAACCTGTTGAAGCTTGGCAAACAAGCAGAAGGCAACATGTGCGCACACTTTCACGGCAAAGTTCCGCATGACAAATTCAACGTGTCGAATGCATTGAACAACAGCGATGTGTGCAAACAGATGCAACGGGACTTAAAGTTGCCCTCAAACACACCGGCAGAAGAACTGCAATTCTACACTAGTCAATCATGGCAACAAATTTTTTTCCTAACTCTGTCCCAGAAGATTAAGGACCTTCTCAGATAAATCGCATTGTCCCATTTTACGAAAGCAGGAACATCGTGCAGGTTCACTTTAGCAATGCGGTAACCCATTTGGTAAGACCGCGCACCTGATCGAGCATGGCATAGCCATTGATTGTGCCTGTAGTCACCAAGGAACATTCTTAATTGGCCAGCCTCTGTTTTCTTGAAAATTTGATTGTTAGCCATGATGACACAACCTTTTGACGTGGACGCTGAGCTTGCCCCACTGGCAGCCAATGGAGACGACGCCCTGGACATTCACGACGAGGAGGCGTCACTGCCCCGTTTGGATCACAACATGCGCGCTGTTTCCTGTGAGGACCTTGTTGACTTTCACAAAATGGCATCCCGTCATTGCGGCCGGTGGAAACATGGAAGCAAGATGATGAGGGATGTCAACAAGGATTTTATTGCTCCATGTTGCGAGGCAACCGGACAGCCGTGCACGCGGCGCCTTTTTCATCTGTGTGGGAACAGATGCAAAGGCTGGATGTAATCCCAAAGGCACCCGCCTCTCGAGGAACACGGCGGAAGGCTGCTGCTCATCAGTAAAAGGTTGCTTCACCAACAAGTTCAGAGTTGAAATCGCAATCCCTGTCTTCCAACAAGAACAATGGGCAAAACTGCGTGACAAACTCAAAGGGCTCTGCCGAGAAGACAACCGAAAAGGTAAAAACACCCAGCACCCGAAAAGATCGCGAAGCCATGTCCACCGCGTGTGTCTGGCTTGGAACGCCCGAATTTGCTGAGTTCTGGCACCTACTGAACACAAGCTGTCACTGCAGTGGCCGAGGCAGTGAAGCATCCTTAATTACATCAAGAGGCACGAAGACTGTAGAAGTTAACAAGTTTACCTATGACTACGAAGTCCTCGCAGTCGACATTCAGCGCCAGAAAGATGGTCCATTTCAAACCCTTCCAATTTACCCCCATCGAGACGGAATCTTTGAAGACTTCTATTTCAGCCTGATCCACCTAATCGTGATTAATGGATGCAACCATGAGCACACCTTTCCGAACTTCTCCAAAGCTGCTCTGAAGACCAAAGCAGGTAAATGCGACAGCGGCGTGTCTAGAGAATGGACGAAGCTTTTCGATGAACTCTGCAACACCTTTGAGGTGTTAGCCGACGAGACAAACGAAGAACTAACCTCCCATTGCAATGGGAGTGGATCCAATCAAGTGATGGCAGAATCATCCTCGCTGACAGGATTCGCCCAGATGTTCAGAACAGGCTGGACCGTCTGCAGCATCCATTCGGTTTTTGACTACATAACCGGATCCCTAGTCCTTGCCTAACAAGCAGGCAAAGCTGCAAGCAAGTGGACGACCAAGATCGGCAATTCAATCATTGGAGGACAACCCCCAACATTTGACAACATTGAGTCCGACCCGGACACCCACCGACGTGCTGTTCGATGATGATGTGAACAGTCATTGGAGCCCCAAAGTCAGAGAGCTACTGGTCATGTCCCTGCTCCTCCGGCATGATCAATTTGTTGAAATCCTACAGTCCCACCCTTTTGCCACAGTTGTTGAAGACCATGATGACCAAGGCTTCACTTGTTCCACTGTGCGAGAACCCCTTCATTTGCCGTGTCAACCAGGCATTGGAGAAAGTAGACGGAGATGACATGTTTGAGCACTGGACATCTGAATCCCGCAAAGCGTTCCTGTCTCGCAACCTGCCGGGACTCCCGACAGAAACCTTGTGCGGCGGTGTGACCTCCAATGCAACCGGAGGAATCCTCATGGACACTCGCTGTTGCCATGCACATGGAGCAACAGCATCTGAAGCAGTGGAAGGACATGGAACCACAAGAAAAGAAGAGCATTCGTAACAAATTCGGAAGTGTCAAGCGTGCCGTCAAGATGGTTCTGATGCATGCAGATTCCTACCCCCTGATGCCTGAGGACCGATCGAAGCACAAGGCCTTAGGGTTCGAAGACAAAACCATCAGCATGTGCAAACTTGAAAAGGCCCTAAAGGATCCGAACATGAAGGAACTGGAAAGAACCTTGAAATTACCTACAAACACAAATTCTTTAAGATCGATTGAACGAGCCATTGACCTTAATTGGCCTCAACACTAGCCCCAATGCTAAGAAAGAAGGATGATGCATGCACCAACTGCGCCACCATGCAACTGTGCCAACTGCACAAAAAACAACCTTAACAAAAAGCACTCACGGCCTCCGTGGCCTTGAGCGGCTCCCCAAACTCCCCTGAACTTTAACTCCCTAACCAACACCTTAACCAAAACCAATCACTAAACTTTAACTCCCTAACCTAAACTTTGACTCACCAACACCTAAACTCCCCTAAACTTCAACTCCCTAACCTGAACCTGAACCTGAACCTTAACAAAAACCAATCACTGAACTTTAACTCACTGATGCTCGCGGCCTCCGCGGCCTTGAGCGGCTCCCTAAACTCCCCTAAACTTTAACTCCCTAACCTTAACCTTAACCAAAACCAATCACTAAACTTTGACTCACTAACACCTAAACTCCCTTAACTCCCTAACCTAAACCTTAATCAAAAGCAATCACTAAACTTTGACTCACTGCCTCCGCGGCCTTGAGC
>ENA-ORBV01017227-ORBV01017227.1-microbial-mat-metagenome-genome-assembly--contig:-NODE-17227-length-10364-cov-5.331486_pt1 | contig 10364 bp, 8 predicted proteins | sample MGYA00237777_ERZ505514 | MGnify/ENA primary metagenome ERZ505514 (study PRJEB26160, sample SAMN06269048) | microbial mat metagenome | isolation source: Oligotrophic lake microbial mat | place...
GTTCTGGGCAATGGATTCCACCAATGATGTGTTAGCCAATTTGTTCTTCTAGAAACTACCAATACCTACTAGCTAGTAGTTTAGCCAGCTACAAGGTTGACTTTTGGCGGAGGCTGACTTCACGGAGTAAGGTTTTGACGGAGGCTGACTTTACGGAGTAAATCATTTTGCGTATATTGACTTATTCGATTCACAGTTTAAGCTAAGATTGTAATGATCTGGCGGATGCAGATTTGGCGGAGGCAAGCATTCGGTCGTGTTCGATCATTCTTTGCGGAAGTAAAAGGATGGCGAATAGCCCCCTGTCAGCCTGGCTGTGATATTTGTTCCGTATCCAATTCTTGCGAAAAGTGCGATATTATCCCTAACTCTAATATCTTGGTAGAGATGACGTTAACTTAATGAACGCCATGGTACCGGTTGCCGTCGCGGGGGCTCTGGATAGTAATCAATCACGTGAGTATTCTAGCCTTTTTTGCAAGCAAAATGAATCACCATGTCCTTGACAGAGTTTACGGGCAGCGGCGCGGCGTAGCACCAAGTACCAGACGGCGGTTTCCAAAGGCATGGAAGCGAATTTCTTCGCGAGGCTGTAAAATTGCTCCGTTGGAAAAACCTTGAACGCCTGAATGAGTGTAGGTGCAACGATGGGAGAGCAAAATGAAGCTAACGTACGGCGGCGCTGTTCTATTATAAAAGGCTGCGACGGGCACGATGTGGCCGATCCCAACATGATGCTACAGTAGTAAGCCAATGAATACAATAACTCTCATTTTACATTAAACGCACATTTACAAAATTGCTTGTCAAAACTCCATTGTTCTTTTTGCTGTAACTCTAGCTTCAACCTCAAACTAGCTATCCTAATGACTATATGGAATATGAAGAGCCGATTCCCATTTTTGAATCAAAATCTTTTGCAACTTGGTCTACATGTTTGGTCGCCGTGACACAATGGAGATAATGCCGCCGCCGCCGCCGACAACGACAACGAGTCTGACTTGGAAGTGGCATCCACGGCCTTGGCTGGGTAGTTTACCCGTATGGTTGCCAACTCGACTCGTTTCCAGCAGATGGAGAGTCCGAGTTTTGGTGGTCGAGATAATGTTTCCGGGGGCATCATCATCATGGCTTGCCGTTGTTGTTGTTTTGTTGGACCAGGACAAATTGTCGCGGTTGACTAGCCTCTTGGAGAGCCTGGTACAGCCCCCCAGGTGCCGATAGTTGCACATGCTTGGTAGGGAACAATCGGCGTGCTTGCTTTCCCATGAGGGGTATCAACACATTCTGCTCTGTAGTGTCGTCGTGTTCTTTGTTTGCAGTATGGCTGTCGTTAGTTGTGGTTGCAATGATGGGTACTTCTTGCCATTCCTCGCGTGGTTGACACCACACGTCACGACAATCGGTTCCAAAGTCTTCTTCCCATGCCTCCATTTGATGTGCCTTGGCTCGTTGTCCTCGGTCCTTGTCCTCATCTCCAGAATTCGCATCCTGGTCTTCTTCCTCGTCTTTTACCAATTGGATTCCATCCGGCAGTTCTCCCTTGGCCATATAATCTTCCGTGACACCCCGTGGTCCTTGATCGAACCAGAGATTGAACAGAATGACTGATCGCTCGATCGTATCATCGTCTTCTTCTTCTTCTTCTTCCTCGAGTGTGACTTGTTGTTGTTGTTCTTCGAGGGTTTGAAACCACAAGGTGGCGGGTTTGGGAACGGCATGCATGGCACTGCCCGGAAATTGAAGGACACGGCCGGAGACAGCCGGCACTACCGTGACGAGCGTTGATGTTGTTGTATGCTCAGCAACATTCGAGTTATTATCATGGCCGTCATCCTGCCAACCACCCAATCGTTGTGGAAACACACAGGTGGGTCCTCGCACGGTGGGGTCCACTTGCAAATACAAGACGTGTCCATAGTGAGGACAACGAATGTCCGCGTCATCCAACAAATAACGTTCATCAATGTCGGCATGGGTATCAATGTTCATGTATTCCGATCGACTCCAATATTCGACCATCCAATCTTTCCTTTGGGCGTTGTTGTCAAGCTTGGCGTCTTTGGGATACAATGCTTGCAAAACACTTTTCAGTGCGTGTTCGATGGGCGTCAAGACAACGGCATCGTCCTCATCATTTTTATCCTCCGAAGGATTCCAAGAAAACACCGACGATCCATCGGTTCGTTCCGAGTGTTCCTCGGCCAGGTAATGAAGTTCCATGCACGCGTCCTCATCAAAGACTCCATCCAAAACTCGTATTATTGGTTGGTATTGGTCTTTGTCATGTTGACTACTACTAGTAATACGGGCCATCCTTGTTGTCCCAAGGCCCATGACACCGCCACCTTCTGTGACAGTATTACTAGATCGTGAAATTCTACCATGATGACTAGGAGTCGATACTAAGAATGGTTGTGGAACCACAAATCCGTGGACGGCCAACGACGTTGCCATAAAACTCCATAGTGCTACTATTAGTCGTGGTAATGGGACGATAGCAGTAGACAACAGAGTTACGTGTTGCTGTTGTTGGATAGGAAACATCGCCTGCTACTTCTAGTCTAGTCTAGTCTAGTCTAGTCTAGCCTAGTCTAGTCTAGCCTAGTCTAGTCTACAGTCTACCTCGTCGATGCCCAAGACTAATGCTGTAGACGGTGGGATTTCATAACTGCTATTTTTAATTCATCCCTTCCTTGATTATTATTATTGATTAATTTTGTTCGATTTGAATGATCAATCAGTGGAGGACAGTCAACACCGATCTATCTAGCTAGCTACAGTAGCCCTAATAGCTAGTAGGTGACGGATCTCGGGAAGATTCTTAAGAATAAGGCTGAATCTTGACGTCGCACATCAGCTCAATCTGACAATGTACACACACAGACATCACATCACGTGCACTCATCCGACCATCCGTCAGTTTTCGATCATCTTTTCATGCATAGAGTGTGCATGCCGATGGTTTGAATGGCGCCATCAAGAATACAGTAATGGGCTCCAAGCTATGACCTCCTTCATTTACATCATTCCTTTCCCATACACACCCACAAAACAACGTCTTTAGCAGTTCTTTGGTCTCTGATGATGACGACCCAACTTCCATTGCTGTGGGCTCTGGTCGTACCACTCCTACAACTTGCGTGGGCCTTTCATCCCTTGCCGCCATTATTGTCTCCATTGTCTCGATCGTTTCGATTAGTACAACAATGTTCCACTAGCAGTAGTAGTAGTAGTACAGATCCAACCGCCGCCACCACTAGTCCTTCTACTGCCAATGCTAAAGTCATCCACATCGGCAGTGATGATGGAGCTAGTACAACCTTTGAGTGCCAGTTTTGTCAAGAACTTTTTGTCTCGAGGAATGCGTTGTTTCGGCATTTAAAATCCGACCGGGTGTGTAGCCAACAAGCCAACCACGGAGCGTCGGAAAGCAAACCCCATTCTCTGGCCCTTCAATTTTCATACTACAACAACAACCATCATCATCATGACAACAACAACATGGAAGATGAGGAAGCATCCGTAGTAGAATCCGAGGCACAAATAGCAGGACGGTTCCTCCAACAAAGCATTCCCATGGCCATTCAAGACTACCTTCAGGAATTCTTTTCCTCCAAAAAGAAGGACAACGACGACGACGACAGGGAACCAATTATGGTAACTATTTTGGGATCCTCGCAAAGTTCCTTGGCGCGGCTTCGGCATGCGGCGTTGGATCAAGAAGTGGGTTGCTATGCGGCAGGGGATGCCCTGGTGATTCGCCTGCAGGGCCCGTATGCTCTGGACTTGATCTTGTCGCCCCCAATAATGAGCAGCAGCAGCGACGACGACGACGACGAAGATGGCAGTGTTGTACAAAAGCATCATCAACAACAACAACGACACTTTTTAAAGTATATCATGGAACGAACGAATGAATTACTACTTGGGCTGCAAACACCATCCTCCTTGATGGTCCAATTGGAGGCCTGCAAAATATTGGCTCCCTCGGGGCGTCAGAAAAATTTGGTGCACGGGGAACAAAGCTGTACGCAACGCGTCTACCATTATGCCATGCCCTTGCGGTGGTTGCCCGATGGTCTTGCCTTGGAAGAATGGTGGATTCGGTCCGCCGTCCCCGTCGAGGGATCCCATACCAACAAGTCTACCGAACGCCAACCGTCAGAGTCCTTGAAAGGCATGAAAGCCATATTACGATCGGCCGAATCCGAACGGTTGGACCGTTCCAATTTGGAAGAGACCAAGGAAGAAAATGCCAAAGAGGAGGAGGAGGAAGACGATAATAGCAATAGTAGTAGTATATCCGTGGCAGAAGCTGAGGATGATGACGAGAATCGAAAGGCTGGCGGTCGCTTTGGGGCATTGGGGGAAAAGAAACGACGAGCGTGGCATAATTTTGCCGATCCACAGTTGAAAGGCAGTGCCAGTCCCAATACCAAACCGGTGTGGAGAGTTTTGGATAAAGGACGATTTCAGGAACTATTGACGAAGGATCGGCCTCGTGGCAGTACAGCCGCAGCAACAGAGGCAACATTGAAAGAGAGAACCGAAAAAGAAGTCGTGGCCATTTTGGAATTTCGGGGCGATGACTTTTTACCACAACAAATCCGTCGTTTAGTGGGTACAACCTTGGCCATGACCCATGGTTGGCTTCCTCCCACGACCCTGGACATTGCGACGCGCGCAGATTGCTTTCTGGAAACGCCCCTGGCGCCACCTGGGCGTCTGTATTTGGTAGACAATCGGTTTCATTGGAACGAAATGAGAACCAAGGGCCAACCCATTTTTGAAAGCGACATTGACGGTGTGGCTATAAGTAGAACAACATCAACCACACAGGGCAAGTACGCCAGTACCGCTGTCCAAACGATTCAATCTTCCATTTTGGATGCCTGTGATAATGATTCGGTACGAGAAAGCGAGGACCAGTGGCTGTCCGAACTCCAAGAAACGGTTTGTCCCCGAATCCAATCCAGTCTTGACGAATGGCGCAAGTCCAAGACAATGTCTGAAACGACGATTCCTACAGATCTGGAACCAGTGGAAGGCCTGACTCCTCCGCCGGAAGAATACCAAAGGACGCTTCATCTTCTTCGTGAGATTATTGCCACGGGACAATGGCCAGAAACGTCAGTGGCGCGGTCGTCCGTGATTGGAAATGTGGCCCGAGGAGGATCGGACGGGACGGTTCACAAAAAGGGATCCTTTTCTGTCATCAATCCACAATTCCAGAATGGAATCTACAAGACGGGTGTTGGCAAGGATCGTTTGCCGCTTGGCAATCAATTGTTTCCAGAATTGGTCGAAGCGGTCTTTGACCTCGAACAACAGCTCTCATCCACCGACCTGCAACAAGCCGAAGGCAAACCTGCCGTCGTGCCTCGTCCCGCTTCGTCTCATTGTGCCATTAATTGCAATGCCCAATTTACGCCACATGTCGACTCGGGGAGAGGAGCTGGTCAGTCGTTGAGTATGATTGTGGGCCTAGGAGACTACGTGGGAGGAGAACTAGGTGTGGAAGGGGTGGGACATGACATTCGGTATCAACCACTAGAGTTTGATGGATGGCGATTACGACACTGGACCAAAGCCTTTGAAGGGGAACGGTACTCGCTCGTGTGGTTTACACCCGAGATGAAAGGTGACGAGAAGTCTGCAGGTTCGTTGGATGGAGAAATTGGTTGATGGGTTGCTTCCTCGTGACGTCTCCACTATTGGTGACCAAGGATGATCTCGTCGACAAAATACCGCTAAATACTGATTGTGCAGATCCTGTAAGCCAGACTCCTTTTATTTCACCTGCTGCCAATGCAGCAGACAAGCTCGCAGTTTCGATGCAGCGCATGAGAATTGGCAAAATGGATTGATCCTAGATGGACATTCTTGATAAAACTGTTTTGACAATAATGGTAGTCCCCTTCTCAAAAAAAAAGTTGAAGATTAAACTAGTCAGAATCCAAAGATAGCTGCAGCTGATGATGCCGCTCTTATGTGGAAACACGTCCGCCATTGGTACGCCAATGGAAATTTTGAACTTTTTAGAAAATAATGATCCTTTCTACTTTTTTTTCTTCGTTAGAAAGAAAAGGACGATGTTACCATTACCGCACAGTTACTCCACCTGACACATTACTCGCACTCGAAGTCTCAAACACCCCCATGGCCAGAACAAGACAAGCAACAGGCTTGGCCAGTCAAGTGGTTTAATTGCAACATGAGGTGCTATACCAGTACCAGTTAACCTATGACAGCCTTGATGTATGTATGTTAAGCCACCTGTGGATTCCACGCGATGGGGTTCTCGCAGAGACGGAAAACCCTGGGACGTCTTATTGTAGTGGTCCTTATTGCCACAGCAAGTACTACTAGATTTAGGTTTCGAGACGAGAATTCCTGGCACCACGAAGGAACCAAAGCCCAGCAGCACATCACTACTGAGCCATTGTTGTTGTTGGAGAAGAAGAATCGAAGTATTGTCTTTGTTCACGTTGGGAAAAGCGGTGGAATGACCTTTCGATCTGCCACAGCGGCGGCTTGTCGAAAGAGCTTGAAATGCCACCAACGCTTCTTTCAAAACAATCAGCACAACCTATTGGCCATTCAAACCCGAAGTTTTTTTCATTTAAATCACCACGACGAAGATGCCATCCAACGTGCCACCAGTTTTGTGGTTCCCTTTCGGAATCCTGTGGATCGTATCGTCTCGGCGTACCGATTCAGTCATCCCGAAAATTGTCTTTCGTCTTTTGAATCCGAGGACAAGGCAGTCCAAAATGTCACTGCTACCAATGGACCCCAAATACGGGCATGTGTCGCCAAGGACCAACTACTACAATCGCCCACTAAATTGAGGCATGTCTATCAAGAATGTTTTCCATCTCCCGCCATGGAAAACTTTGCTCAAAGCGTCATGAGTCCATGGAATGATGATCATCTCAACCATACCACAACTAAGGACCAGAAACGATCCTGTCGAAGAATGGCACGAGACATGGTCATGGGTCGGGACGACAACCATCATCGTCATCCCGGTGCAGCAGCTGCCCCACAAATGCAATGTAATTTTGAACACTATGCCCAGCGCAGTTTTGATTTGTATCCGGATCGGGAAGTATTTGGCATACGAACCGAACGGGAATGGGAGGATATGGTAGCGCTGGACCAACTCCTGGGTGGGAGTGGGATCTTCAGACGTAACGGCGCTATGCAAACCCATGGGAGTTCCCGCTATGCACCTTCACCTCTGTCTGTACAAGCCTATCACAAACTCTCCTGTGTCCTGGAACGGGAGATTGGCATCTACTTGAGGACACTGCATCGGCGCGTTCTGAATTTGGATGTCAAAACCAAGCAACGACATGACGAACAATTGCGAGAGAAATGTGGTGTCCACAATACAAAGAATACGGCCGTAGCGCCGATGCGTTCGAATGCTTCGTCATCTTTGGCGTCTTGGATGTGGGATGCCTGGCAAGCTGAGTGTCGAGAGAAACTGGAAGCGGATCGAAAGGTCCTATACGACGACTGAAAGGAAGGCCGTCCTTTTTGTATGAAAGAGAGGCTTTATTGTTTAATCTGCGCTCTTTCGGATGGTTCCTAAAATTGCCCCCTCGGCATGAAACCTTCGTGGCATGCAATGGTGGCCCTGGCCTTTTCTAGTCACCTATGCCACCAAGCTTCGGTAATTAGGGTTAGATCTTGGTACTTACAAAATAAGTCGTCAAGTTAAACTCTGAAGCAAGGCGAAAAACAACAACGTCGTGACACCATCACCCGCATCCACTGGTCACCGAAGCTATGGCTCCTCAGCTATGGCAACAAAAAGGAAGAGTCTAGTGTGTGTCTTAGATGAGTCAAACCGCCTTTTGAAACGTCCCCGCAGTGAAGACGCGAATGGAGTTCCCACCCCTGCAAGGCTCATCAATGAATAAATCCGAAAAGATCCAATGGAATCAGACATGAATGCGGATTACGACGACAAAGACTTTGGGATGCTGATCGATGACGACGATCCCACTGACAAAAACTCCATCGAAAATACATCACCAACGGCCGACCGCCCTTCAGTCAGCAAAGTCCATTCAATTGACAACGACCCATCGGGAGCAGGCGGCAACGGCCTCGGCGCCACTTCAATCAACGGCCCTACCTTAGATCCATCCACAGCCATTCAAAACGATCCAATCGGAAAGGGTCCATCGGAAACAGCCGGCAAGGCAACCTCGCGCATCGAAAAGCCTCTTGGTGCAACAAAGGTCTTACAAGAAGCAAGCAAAAAGGGTCCATCGGAAACAGCCAACAAGGAAAATCAGGCACCAACAAAAAAAGCTCCCGTAACAACCAACAACAACACCGACTCCGCGTGAATCGACAAGGGTTCATCGGAACAGCCAACAAGGAAAATCAGGCTCCCGCACTCACGGGAATTGAAAAGCGTCTTGGTGCAACAAAGGTCTTGCATGAAGCAAACAAAAAGGGTCCATCCGCGCCAACGATAACAGCTCCCGTAGCAGCCAACTCCACGCGAATCGAAAAGCATCTTGGTGCAACAAAGGTCTCGCATGATTTGGCCATGCGTCTTCCCCTAATACAAGAGCAGAAAACAGAAGTATGGCGCAGGGTAGCAGCGAAAGCGCGACAAGAACTTGCAGCCAAGCCTGGAGATTCGACCGTACCTACTAGTAGTGCTGGAACGGCCAAGTCCGAGAAGTCCGCAGGAACAGGCATATCCGATGCTGCGGACGAGCGCCAATTGGCCGCGGCGGAGGCTGGTCGTCCTAGATCATTGTCTTCGTCCACCGAATCTACGCCGTCGTCTACCCAAACAACAGCAACGAAGCTAACACGAGAACAGTGATTGGAAAGGCGACAAATTCGACGCGACAACGATGTTGCAGCCATGCCTGGCAAGTCGACAGGAACGGCTAGCAGTGGAAAAACCAAGTCCGCAGGAACCAGTGGAAAATCAAAGGCCGCCACGAAGAAAAATGACACCTCCGCCGCCAAGGACGCGGAGAAAGAAAATAAGAGGTCAGGACTTTTGGAACTATTGGATGGATACGGCTCCGCATCGGACGTAGATTTCCCAAAGAAGATCGCCGCCAAGCCAAAGGCGGAAGGCTCCAGTGAGTCGCTAGCCACAGCCACGAAAGATCCATCGGAAGCAAACAAAGCGGTGACAAAGGAAGGTTCCAGCAAGTCACTTGCCACAAAAAAGGTCTCACGCAAGCCAGCCACGTGGCAGGAGTGGATGGAACAACGATCTGAGAAGAAGGAGCTGGAGGAAATGTCAACCAACACCTCACCTAACTTTTCTGCGCGAAAAGCTGTTCTCATTGAAAAGGGTCTAAAGGAATTGAAAAAGCGAACGGACATCCCATTTCGGTTCAGCGTTTTCAAGGCCCACAAGCAGCTTAAGTGGATGCTTATTCCTGGGTCAATTGAGGCAGCGCGGCGCCTGGATGACGTAACGTTTGAGGTCAAGTTTATAGTGGGGCTTTCCAAGTTGGATGGCGTAGTCACTTCATTTGATTATATGACACACGTGGTGAAACTATCATTTCTGGTGTGGCTCTTCACCCCAGGTATTTCCGACTGCTCAAGAAAAGCACCAAGGGCAATGACAACGGGTGGAAAAATATTCGCCATCCTCGCTATTACAATTATTTTGTGGACAACTTGGTGTTTACCAGCGTGCGACCCAACCCCGTTGGTGGCATGGATCTAAAAGCTGAGCATTGCATTGTGGTCTTTGATCAGTGCGACGAGTTCTTCGGCTCGGCCATACGTGCTGACAACAACCAACTGTTCCCACCCAAAATTGCAGATGAAGTTGAAGCACGCCGTGCAAAACAAGATCGAGAATGGCTTGACCTCCCAGTTGGTAACACGAGATCCGTTATGAAGGACACCTATGCAGCCCCGCGAATTGAAATAAGCTTTCGCCATAAACCTGGGGAGTACTGTACACTTGTTTCCAAACCAGTTGGTGTTCAGCTGTAGCGGCCTTGGACAATCGATTTGGAAGGGTTGTGGACTATCTCTTTGAAACCTTTCCAACCATGAACGGAAAAGGGATGATTGCACACTACGAACGGACTTGCCAGCAATTCATTGAGCGCTCTCTTGATGTCACAGTGTTTAAATTGAAGAATGTTGAAAGTCTTGACGATGTTTTGAAGCAGACGAAACCAGGTGGTGGCAAAGTCAACAACCCTGTTTGGATCAAGCTCAAGACCGAGAAGTGCATTCACGTGGTCACCATTTACAACAACATGATCTTTGAACCCTCCGCGCCCTTCGCATTGGCTGTCTCTTATACACATCTGACGCTGCCGACGAATAGAGCGGTGTAGATCTCG
>ENA-ORBV01017228-ORBV01017228.1-microbial-mat-metagenome-genome-assembly--contig:-NODE-17228-length-10363-cov-15.783978_pt1 | contig 10363 bp, 6 predicted proteins | sample MGYA00237777_ERZ505514 | MGnify/ENA primary metagenome ERZ505514 (study PRJEB26160, sample SAMN06269048) | microbial mat metagenome | isolation source: Oligotrophic lake microbial mat | place...
TGTGTATAAGAGACAGCCTGTATGTCCTGCGGACAACCGTCCTTCGGACGGAGGGTGTTCCCGTCCGAAGGACGGTTGTCCGCAGGACATACAGGCGGGTACTTTCAGTACCCGACAACGGGGTATGTTCAACCCCCGATCTCATCACAGCAACGAGATTTACCCAGCGAAAGGAATTTCTCGTGCGGGTCTCGTTCTGCCGTGCCGGGCTTCGCACTCAATCCCAATACAGAGAGTGACGCTCACAATGAGGGATTGCGTCTGTAGGGGCGATGGCTTGCCTCGCCCTGTTTTTTAGGCGGGTACGTTCTTGTACCCGCAATGGACGCCTACTGACTGAGGCGAGAGGTCTAATCCGTCAATAAATCCCACGCCCGCAGGGTTTCGCCCACACTCCACGCCTGAGCAATGCAACCGTTGGAGGAATGGGGCGCGTCGCCGTCTGCAACTTCCGACAGCGAACCCATTCCATACGTCTGTAACTGCGCTTCAAGCGGTTCGAGGAACCTTCGCGCCGCCGATTTGTCACCAAAAACCTTCCAATGTGCCTCTGCGAACGCGCCGAGCAGCCACGCCCACACCGTTCCCTGATGGTATGCCGTGTCGCGCTCCCAAATGCCACCGCCGTAGTGACCGACATACGCGGGATCGGAAGGCGACAGCGTGCGAAGTCCAGCAGGAGTGACCAATTCCCTTTCGACGACACCGATAATCTCCCTTGCCAACTCCGACGCGGCTTCAATCGGTGCGAACGGCAGACTGACCGCGAAGATTTGGTTCGGGCGAATCATGTCGTCGTTCCAGCCGTCCGGTTCGCCGTCTACAACATCATAAAGCCCCAATCCATCGCCCCGACGGAACCGCCCAACAAAACTTTCACAGCACCGCATCGCCATTTCGCGGTACAATTTCGCATCGTTGAGGAGTTGCAGACGCCCGGCAAGCCACGCCATAATATGCAGAGCATTGTGCCATAATGCGTTGATCTCTACAGGCTTGCCAGTGCGCGGCGTAACGACATAATCACCAATTTTCGCGTCCATCCAAGTCAGCTGCACACCCGATTCACCCGCATACAACAGCCCGTCCTCCTTATCGGCGTGAATTCCGTAGCGCGTGCCGTCGAGATGGTGCTTCACGATGCCCGCCAGTACAGGGTACAGTTGCGCTTGCAGTTTTGTGCCGTTGGTTTGGCGGATCGTTTCGTATGCCGCGTTGAAAAACCAGAGCGTCGCGTCTACTGTATTGTAATCGGGAGTTTCGCCCTCGTCCGGGAAGCGGTTCGGGATCATGCCTTCGGAAACAAATTTTGCGTAGGACAACAAAATACTTTCGGCGAGGGGAAAATTCTTTGTGGTGAGGCACAAACCGGGCAGGGCGATCATGGTATCGCGTCCCCAATCGGAAAACCAAGGATAGCCTGCCATAATAGTTTGTCTGCCCGATGTTCCGGTGTCTATGAGAAACGCTGTGGCGGCAAACTTCAACGCTTCCGTAAAGTCGGACGGGGTTTCAATCTCTGCGATAACAGGATATATTTTGCGCGTGCCGACTCCCGCCGTGACGATGACCGTTCCGAACTTCGCGATGGGAATATTTATTGTTCCGGGCGCAAACAAATCTTCTTCGTAATCCTGTCCGCGCTCCCGTTCGCGAGGATGCTCGAACCGCCGATACCATGCCGCTATCGGTTTATATGTCAAACCCGCAATCGGCTCTCCCGTCTCGTCCGTGAAGGCAAGATAGAGTTCCGTCGGCTCTGTTGTGACGCCCGCTATGGGAGCAAATTTTGCCGTCAATGTCGCGGTTTCTGCGTTATACTCAATCTCAGGCGCGTTCGGGTTTTCATGCAATTCGGCGTGATAATCTTTTCCCGCGAGCAAAGGCACAAGCGATAAAATCGGGGCGTCGCTGCCCTCATATCGGTACACAATCTGCGTGGCGTTACTGCCCTGAACCATCGCAGCGGTCTTGCTGAGTGTGTCGCCGGTATCGAGCGTCCAAGTCCACCGACAAATATTTCCGCCCTGCCAATCGCTGAGAAGTTTATGCCCTTCGGGGTGTATAGTCAAAGGATAAAAGTTGGCGGACAGAGCATATTCGCTGCCGCCGTCGTATTGCAACGTCTCTTCGAGTTTACTAAGCAGCACCGCACGCCCCAAAGGAGCCTGTAAAGCCGCCACAAGCAGCCCATGATACCGCCGCGTATTGGCAGTCCCAAGCGTCCCCGACGCATAGCCGCCAATTCCATTCGTCAACAGCCACTCGCGCTCAAATGCGACTTCACTTCTCAAAAGGTCAGGACTCAATGTCATTTTTTACTCTCTCGCGATCAAAGTTGTGTCTCTTATTATACGCCTTTACTGCCCTGTTTTCTGCGCCGAAGGTCTCACACTCACAAGTGATGCTTCAAGGATTCTATTGGGACGTGCCTTCTCCTGCGGCGGGGCAACCAAACGCTCCGTGGTGGTGGAATGTTCTCGCAATGAAGGCAAAATCTCTGCGACAAGCCGGTTTTACTGCTATATGGATACCTCCGGCTCTCAAGGCGAACTCTGGCGGTTACAGTGTAGGCTATGATCCCTTCGACGACTACGATCTCGGCTCAAAGAACCAGAAAAAAACTATCCCGACACGCTATGGAACTCGCGATATGCTCCAGCGATGTGTCGGAATACTCCGTGCAAACGGCTTGGACGTGTATCTCGATCTCGTTCAGAACCACCGCAACGGCGACGACGGCAATTTCAACTTCCGCTATACCGATGCCTATGGCAATCCAGACGGCGGACGCTTCCCAAAGAGTGCCAATGACTTCCATCCAACGGTTCCGCAAGACCCGAAGGTTCCTCTCGGCAACATGGAATACACATTCGGGCGCGATGTGGCTCACGTAAACGGCGTCAACGGTTACGCGGGGCGCGGTATGATGAACGCGGGCGACTGGATCACCCGATCACTCGACGCACAAGGTTACCGCCTCGACTATGTCAAAGGCATTTCGTCCGATTGGCTCCTTGATTTCCTCAATTATGGAGCCATGAAGAACAAATTTGCTGTTGTCGAATTCTATGACGGGAACTTAGACCTCCTTCGCCCCTACGTCCAAAACGATTTGAAGAACCGCGCCGCCGCTTTTGACTTCCCCTTGCGCGGTTTACTCAAAGAGATGTGCGATAAAGGCGGCGATTTCGATATGAAGCGTCTTGTTCGCGCCGGATTGTTGGGTGTTGACCCCAAACGCACCGTAACTTTTGTCGAAAACCACGACACGGATCGCGATAGTGCCATTGTGCGCGGCAAAATGCTTGCCTATGCCTACATTTTAACCTCCGAAGGTTATCCCAGCATCTTTTACCGCGATTATATGGAAGATGCGGGTTGCTATAAACTGAAAAAACGTCTCGATCCCCTGATTTATATCAATCGGAGACTGGCGGCAGGAGCGACGAAAGTTTTGTGGTCTGACGACGCTGTTTACGTTTTTGAGCGCGTGGGAGCAACAGGGCTGTTGGTAGGATTGTCCGACCAAAAGACACCTCAAACTGTGCGCGTACAGACTCAATTCGGCAAAGGAATTCGTCTCGTTGACTATACAGGGAACGCGCCCTCCGTTACGACTGACATAACGGGCGGTGTGGCAATCACGATCCCCGCGAACAGAGACGGTGACAGTTATGTATGCTACGCGCCCGTCGGATTGGGCGGCAATCTTCCTTATAAGTCGAAACGAGTTAATCAAGAGTTCTTTGGTTCTAGTGATTTAGACATCAAGCCCGCCGAATCGGGCGTCTGGAACACTGTTGGGCGTATCTATCCCAAAGCATTAAGCACCGTATTGCTCGCTCTTTCTTTCGAGACAAAAGGACAGAATGCCAATGCCGCGTTTCAAGTTGCCGTAACTTCCGGCAGCAGTCCCAATGTTTACAGCCGAGTCTTCAAGCGCAGCGATATACGAAATGGCTCGCTCAAAATTCTCGCACAGAACACCGATTGGCATACCATACGTATACGCGAAGTCTCAAAGTTGTCAAAACGTCGCATCAATTATCGCCTGACAGCAAACTATCTCGCTCCTGAAACGCTCAATTTAGCAAAATAGCATCATCTATGCACATTTTTTCCAAAAAAGTATTTGTTCAGTCTTCCAAGTTGAGTTTTTTAGATAATACGGCACAATCGGAGGAGCAAAATTTGAGATTGAAGTCTTATGTGTAGAGATTGATAAAGCAAACTGCAAGATTATTGTTCTGTCTGTAGAAGTTGATAGAGCAAACTGTAAGAACGGAGCCAAAATATATTGTGTTGTTTGACAAAAATGAGTGATATTTGCCTTGACCGCGTAAGAGTATGAGGCGTCAAGAGAAAAAACTTTCTTGTGCAGGGTTTTTTATCGGAAGCGTGCTGACGGTGAACGCTTGTTGGATAAGAGCGACAAGTAAGCCGATTGCGCCGCCAATCTCGGTGGCGTTGTGCATAGAACCATCCCAGCCAAAGATGCAAACATTCTTGAGATTTGCGAGGAGATACCGGATATGGCAGAATGAATTGTTGCTGTCCAAATCTCGTTGCTGCGATGAGACCGGGGGTTTTAAGCATAGTCTGCACAGTCTGCGGCTAACTGTCCTTCGGACGGCACAATCTCTCCCCCGTATCGCGTCCTTCGCACTCAAAAAATGGGAATTTCGTCCGTAGAACGCCTGTTTTTTAGCCGGGTATGTTCTTGTACCCGATAAGAGGTCTCTTGAAAAGAAAAAGCCCCTCCGCATCGGTGCGGAAGGGCTGTCTATTGAAGAAATGTGATGATAAGAGCGAAAAATTTGGGGTCGTACGAATACGACCCCATGGGAGGGTCTATAAATAGACTCACGTTCTCTAATCGGAACGCACAACTTTGGAGCGTAACAGATGCGATTGTGTTGGTTCTGTAACATCATCGTTACAGCACAATTGCGGACGCTCCCAAAATGAGATTATGCCATTGCTGGCGCAGAAATTTATACAAATCTTTGTCTGTACGAATCTCAAACATCATTATATCCTAAGAGACGAACACTAGGTTGCTTCGTTTCATTAAGTTTGTGTTAAATTTCTTGTGCAAACGGTTTCTGCACGTTGCACACTCTTATAGATGGAGAAGAGTAGGAGAAAGGTTCATTCTTTTTTCGAAAATGTGACGCAGATCACTAAACGCCGCAAAAAAAGTTTTTTTCAGTGTCCCCAACCGCCTCCTCCGGGCGTCCGCAGCGTCAGAACGCTCTCGGCTTCGACATCTCCGCTCCATTTGCCGGGCAGGAGGTGGATTTGTCCTTCTGAAGTTTCCAAACGGTTTTCGCCGCAGGAGCCGTTTGCGCCGCCGTTTGCTCCTGCTGGCGGATGAATGCGTCGTTCCGTCAACAGGGAAACACGACACGGGGCAAGCAGTTGGATTTTGCGCTCAATGCCACTGCCGCCCGCGAACACTCCTGCACCACCCGTTCCATCCGCCACTCTATTGGACAAAACCCGCAAGGGATAATGCGATTCCAGTACTTCGACGGGGGTATTGCGCGTGTTCGTCATGTGAGTATGCACCGCAGAAGCCCCTGCGCCTTCCGGTGAGGCTCCTGCACCGCCCGCAATCGTCTCGTAATAGGCGAAGGGCTTGTCACGCTCGGCGTCATAGCCTCCAATTGTCAAATTGTTCATTGTCCCCTGACTCAGTGCTGGAATGCGTTCGGGAATCGCTTGTCCTAACGCTTGGAGCAGAACGTCGGTGATCCGCTGTGACGTTTCCACATTTCCGCCCGCAACTGCCGCCGGAAACCGGGCATTGACCACCGTTCCGGGCGGCGCGATCACTTCTACCGGAGCGAAACAGCCTTCATTCGTAGGAATTTCCGATTGAACGAGACAGCGCACGATGTAGTAACACGCGGATCGCGTAATCGCCTCCGTTGCATTGAGCGAGCCTTGCATCTGCGTAGCACTGCCCGCGAAATCGAACACAATGCGCCCCGCCTCTTCGATGGTCACTGCAACGGCGATCCGAATATCTGTCGCGCCCATGCCGTCATCGTCGAGAACGTCCTCGGCGTGGTAAGTTCCGGGTGGCAATGCGGCGAGGGTTCGTCGTACTGCTTCGGCGGCATAGGCGATATTCTCCTGCGTGCGGGCTTGAAACGTCGCCAAGCCGTAGCGCGTGATCAACTCCTGAAAGCGACGAATGCCCGTCTCGTTGGCAGCAATTTGTGCCGAGAGATCGCCGCGCCTCTCGGCAGGAGTGCGCGAATTGGCACACACCAGCCGCAAAATCTCCTCGCTGACCTTGCCGTTCTGCACCAAAGGCATGGGAGGCAGAATCAGCCCTTCCTGAAACGCCTCGCGTGACAGTGGAAGCGAGCCGGGAGCCATTCCGCCCACATCGGCATGATGAGCGCGTCCCGCGACAAACCCAACCAGCCGATTGCGCCGCCCGATGTTGAGATACACCGGCGCAATCAAGGTCAAATCGGGCAGATGTGTGCCGCCATAGCGCGGGTCGTTGCACAGCCACATCGCGCCGGATTTCCATGCAATGGTATCGCGCAGGGCTTGCATCATGAGCGGCATCGCGCCCAAGTGAACGGGAATATGTGCCGCCTGTGCCAGCAGTCGCCCGTCCGCATCGAACAGAGCGCAGGAATGATCGAGCCGATCCTTGATGTTGGGCGAATAGGCGGTACGTTCAAGGGTCGCGCCCATCTCCTCGGCAACCGACGCGAGAAGATGCCGCCAAACTTCCACCTGAACGGGATCGAATGCCTGAGAATGAAGTTGAGACTGAGCCATTTTGTTCTCTGTTTTCCTGAAAAATTCCTCGTATAAGCCGTTTGCTTCTCTTACACAAACAATAGCAAGAGTCCAGCAGAATAAATTCTTCAGACGGAGGGCGTTCCGCCGTGCCGTGCTTCGCACTCGAAGGGCAGGGGAATTTCGTCCGCAGGACGGCTGTTTTTGAGTCGGGTCCGACGAGCGCACGGACTTTATCTTCGGGAAAGGTCATCAGGGCTTTGAGGTTCATGTCTCACTCTACCCGATGGCTGCCTGTCAAGGGATTATTCGTCGGATCATCTAATGACCCAATCACCTAACGACCCATTTTGAGAGGAACCGGCACAAACTCTTTCAGCAATTTGCCCGAAGGCACTTCATAGAGGCGAACTTTGCCATCGAAACCGCCGACTGCGACCTGCTTGCCGCTCGGATGAAACGCGACGGCGTGAACCGTTCCTTTGCCGCCTTTTAATATCGCCAGCGATTTCCCCCCAATGATCGGCTTATCGGGAGCCGCCGCCCCGCCGTTGTCAGTCATATAGATTGCTGCGATTCCGCCTTCTCCCCCTGCCGCGAACATCGTGCCATCATTGTTGAATGCGAGTGCGTTGATCTGCCCCGGCTGTTTCTCGTAAGCACGAAGCAGATTGTGATCCTCTTGATTCATCGTTCGCACCGATGACCGAAACGCTTGATAGAGGCGCGGCGTGCCGTCGTCTCCCGCCACCAAAACCTGATCGCCTTTTGGGTGTCGCGTCATTGCCCGAAAGGGACTGGTATGGGTGTTGATGTCATCCACGAACGAACCGTTCTCCGCAACAATGAGTTTGATTGCCCTATCGCGCCCCGTTGAGAGTAAGTGCTTGTTGTCGCTCGCCCACACGGTTGCCAGCGTCCAGTCGCTATGATTGTCGAACTTGGTTTTGACTTTGCCGTCAGGAACGGAGACGATACGTACCGCATTGTCGGTACTCCCACAGGACAGAAATTTGCCGTCCGGCGAGAATCCTGCACCATAGAGAGTATCGGGACTGATCTCCACCGCGTTGACTTGGGTATTTTTCGTGGTGTCCCAAAACTGCACTTCGCCGAACTGTGCCGGTGAGCCGCCGATTGCCGCAAGAAGTTTGCCGTCTGGTGAAAAAGTCAAGGTTTCGAGCCGCTTAGATTTGCCGACAAGCCGCGCCACAATGCCAGAACCGTCCGATTTGTGAAGCAGAACTTCCCGATAGCCCGAAACCGCCAGCATATTTCCATCAGGGGAATAGGCGAGGGCGATCACCACCGGTGATACAGTATAAACGGGCGGATGCGCGGCGTCAATGCCGTCGTTTTTTGTCGCATTTTGGAGCTTGGGATTTGGTGTTTGCGCGTATGGCACAGCAACCGCCATTGCCAAAAACAGCCCCAAAAACGGGAGTTGGGCAATAAACACAACCGCAATACTGGCGAGCACTCCGATACCCAGGGCCACTAGGCCACCCACCAGCGCGTTTCCTGCATTGAACTGATAGTTGGCGGGCCGCCGCGCCTTGCGGCATTCGGGGCAAATCTGGCCAACTGGTGTCAATTGGGCACAGGCATAGCATATAGGGCGGGAACACTGAACACAGCACAGCCCGGTCTCACGATCCGAATGGTTATAGCAATACAGCGTTTCGGCAACTGCCGTTGGTTGTGGATCGGGTGCCGCCAGCAATGGTGAGGCATCGCCTGTGGCGCGGCGCTCCTGGGTGCGCTGCGATGGCGCGATCTGCAAACCATCGCCAATCAGCTTTTCCACATAAGCGAGGCTGGCCTGAGCATCGCTGTTGCCTGGTTCTAGCACAAGCACATGCCGCAGATGATCACACTTCTCTGCGAGGATTGGAACCACACCACTTAAGCCAAGCCATGCCTCAGCATTCGATGAGTCCAGTTCAGTTGCACGACGAAACGCCGTCCGCGCTGCAAACGTATCGCCAGCGAGTGCGGCTGCTCGGCCCTCCTGGATCAACCGATGTGCCTCAATAGCATCTGCCTCGGTCATGCGCTCCTCAATCAGTGTGTCCACAACCTACTCCTACCATTCCTACCATTGTTTCCTGTATCAGTGATGATACGCTGGCAATAAGGAACAAGGGTGCAATGCAGGATGAGTGTTATCTAAGAGAATGCTATTCGGCATTAATGACATCAAGCATTTCTTCAACAGTCGTCAGCTTGACGCGTGGGCGGCCCTGCGCCTGCCCATTGGCTATCTCATAGGCATTGATCTTCTTCCAGCCCTCGTGTGAGACATAGTTTGGCTTGTGGGCGCGCACCAGTGCCTCTGCGGCAGACTGGCTGCGATGTTCGTCATAGGCTCCCGGCAATTCGGGCAGATCCTCAAGCATGCCAAAAACCGTCGCAGAAGCATCGGCCTTATTGGTGCCGATCACACCACTTGGGCCACGCTTCGCCCAACCGACAGCATAGATTCCTGGCAATTCCTCACCACCGCCATTGCTGAGCACACGCCCGTTCACATTCGGAATCGTGAAGGTCGCCTCATCGAAGGGCACCCCCGGCAGTGGCACGCCTCGGTAGCCAACCGAGCGAAAAACAAGCCCCGTCGGCAGCGTTTCGAACTCGCCAGTGCCTTTGGCGCGTAGCCCGCCAATATCGGCCACCAAACGGTTACGCTCGATCCGCACTCCCACGACTTTCCCGTGTTCGCCAATCAATTCAATCGGCGATGTCAGGAAGCGCATACTGATACGGCGAGAATTGTTCTGCGCTGGGCGTGCAGCATAGGTGTGTAACAACTCAAGATTACGTATAGCCATCTTATCGCCAGTCAATGTCTTGATGCTGGTTTCATCCAACTCAAGATCAGCCGGATCAACATGCACATCAACTCCGCTCAGTTCGCCAAATTCCTTCAACTCTGGCGTCGTGAAGGCAGCCTGAACCGGGCCACGCCGACCAAGCAGAATAACCTCGCGGATCTTGCTGGCTCGTAGGGCAGCCAGCGCGTGATCGGCAATATCACTCTTGGCCAGATGATCTGGATCAGCAACCAGGATGCGGGTCACATCCATTGCCACATTGCCATTCCCCACCACAACCGCCGTCGATTGTGAGAGATCGAAGTGCATATCGTGGTAATCCGGGTGGCCATTGTACCAACCGACAAACGCCGTCGCAGCATAGCTGCCATCAAGATCCTCGCCTGGAATACCCATGCGCCGATCTGCCGGAGCGCCAGTCGAGAAGACGATTTGATCATAATAGCGGCGCAGGTCATCGATCATCAGATCGACCCCAAACGTCACATTGCCATAGTAGCGTAGGCGGGGATCATTGAGGAGGTTTTCGTAAATACGGGTAACAGCCTTAATCTCCTGATGGTCGGGGGCAACACCTTCGCGAACTAGGCCAAATGGGGTCGGAAGTCGGTCGATCAGATCAATTGTCAAGCTAAAATTCTTCTGCTTGAGCAATGCCTCGGCAGTATAGAAACCGGCTGGCCCGGCACCAATAATTGCGATTCGAGCTGGGCGCGCAGCGCTTCCAATAGAATCTGTCACTGTGTGTTCCTCTATAC
>ENA-ORBV01017230-ORBV01017230.1-microbial-mat-metagenome-genome-assembly--contig:-NODE-17230-length-10362-cov-9.956344_pt1 | contig 10362 bp, 7 predicted proteins | sample MGYA00237777_ERZ505514 | MGnify/ENA primary metagenome ERZ505514 (study PRJEB26160, sample SAMN06269048) | microbial mat metagenome | isolation source: Oligotrophic lake microbial mat | place...
GACCAGGACGCGCGGGCACGGGACGCGCGGGCACGCCCCGCCGTCGTGCGGGACTCGCCGGACATGGGACTCGCGGGCCCGCCACGCCGCTGAGCAGGATGTGCGCCGCACGGGACTCGCCTGCCCCCAACGGGCCGGGCACACCGGGCCGTCATCCGCCAGGCCACGACGGGCCGCTCCCCAACGAGCCGTCATCCGCCGGGCCACGACGGGCCGCTCCCCAACGGGCCGTCATCCGCGCGGGCACGCCACGCGCGTCGGATCGATCCGGCACCCGCCATCCGCAGCCCGCCCACCAGGTGTGGGGAAGCCGCCTAACGTGGCGGTTAGCGGCGCCGCTGGCAGGCGTGTGGAGCGCGACGAACGACGGCAGGCGGCAGGTGCATGAATCGCGCCCAGCCCACGAACCGCGCCAGCGGTGTCCACTGCACCGCCTGGTTAGAAGGCCGGGGGCATGGCGCCACGCACGCCATCCGCCGGGCACGCCCCGCCGTGATCAGGACGCGCGGGCACGGGACTCGCGGGCACGCCCCGCCGTGATCAGGACGCGCGGGCACGGGACTCGCGGGCACGCCCCGCCGTCTTCAGGACTCGCCCGGCCCAGGACTCGCGTGCCGCCAACGGGCCGGGCACGACGGGCCGTCATCCGCCGGGCCACAACGGGCCGCTCCCCAACGGGCCGTCATCCGCCGGGCCACGCCGGGCCGCTCCCCAACGGGCCGTCATCCCAGCGGGCACGCCACGCGCGTCGGATTCGGTCCGGCGCTCGCCATCCGCAGGCCGCCCACCAGGTGTGGGGAAGCCGCCTAACAGGAAGTAGCCGGATGGCGCTCGCCCTATCGTCTAGGCGCTACACGGACGCTCGTCGGCAAGATCTCCCGGCGGGGAGGTTTCGACCGACCGTATCCTTCTATGCTGCCACCACGGTACTATAGACAGACAAACGTCCGCTTGCTCAAGTATACATCGACACGAGCAGGGTCGCGCCGGGAGGTTGCTATGTCCGATAAACCGCCGCGCCTGCTTGACCAGGTCCGTCAGGCGCTGCGCCTTAAGCACTACGCGCTGCGAACGGAAGAGGCCTACGTCGGCTGGGTTCGCCGCTTCATCCTCTTTCACCATAAGCGGCACCCCCAAACGCTCGGCACGCCTGAAGTCGAGGCGTTTCTCTCTGATCTGGCGGTCAATCAGCATGTGGCCGCCTCGACCCAGAACCAGGCCCTGAGCGCCCTGCTGTTCCTGTACACTGTGGTGCTCAAGCAGCCGCTGGCTGGTCCGCTCAACAGTGTTCGGGCGAAGCAGCCTCAGCGCCTGCCAACGGTGCTTACCCGTGAAGAAGTGCGGCGGGTATTAGACGCGCTCACGGGCGTGCATCAGGTGATGGCGCAGTTACTTTATGGCAGTGGGCTGCGCCTGATGGAGTGTGTGCGCTTGCGCGTAAAGGATCTTGACTTCGCTCAACGGCAGCTGGTGGTGCGTGAGGGGAAGGGCGCCAAGGATCGGCTGACGATGTTGCCTGATCGGGTGCTCGCCCCGTTACAGATGCAGCTGCAGTATGTCAAACTGCTCCACGAGCAGGATCTGCGCGCAGGCTATGGTAACGTCTATCTCCCTAATGCCCTTGACCGTAAGTACCCCAATGCTGAGCGGTTGTGGATCTGGCAGTATGTCTTTCCCGCAGATGGGCTCTCGACAGATCCACGCACCCAGGTGGTGGGTCGCCATCATCGTGATGAGAGTGGACTCCAAAAGGCGGTCAAGCGCGCGGCTCAGCTGGCTGATGTGCCGAAACATGTGACGTGCCATGTCTTCCGGCATAGCTTCGCCACCCACTTGCTCGAAGATGGCTATGATATTCGCACGGTGCAGGAGTTGCTGGGCCACAGTGATGTGAAGACGACGATGATCTATACCCACGTGCTCGCGCGCGGTGGGCGCGGCGTGCGCAGCCCACTCGATGACGCCTGACCCCCGCAGACGGTTCTAAAGCGCGCGTATCGCCAGCAGCGTGATGTCGTCGGCCTGCGGTGCCTCCCCCTGGTGTGCGTAGACGGCAGCGACGATCCGCGCGCACAGCGCCTCGGCGGAGGCGGCGGGCACGGCGACGAGCGCCTCCAGACGGGTGTGTCCAAACAGCGCGTGCGCCTCGTCGCGGGCCTCGGTCACACCGTCGGTGAAGAGCAACAGGCTGGTGCCCGGCTCCAGCTGCACCCGCTGCGCATCGAGGATCAGCTCGGGGAAGATGCCAATGGGGATGGAGCCGCTCTCGGGCGGCGGGGTCAGCGTGCCGTCGGCGCTCCAGACCAGCGGGAACTCGTGGCCGGCGCGCACGTAGCGCAGCTCCCGCCGGGCCGGGTCGAGCACGGCGTAGATCGCGGTGATGAACATGCCGTGGGCGGCGCGCTCGCGCACATGCCGGTTGAGCCGCCGCAGCGTGTCGGCGGGGTCGGCAACGCCAGCGCCCGCCTCGCGCAACGCCTCGGCGCGCAGCAGGCTACAGGCGAGGGCCATCAGCAGGGCGGCCGGCACACCCTTGCCAGTCACGTCGCCGATGGCAATGCCGAAGCGGCCGCCGTCGAGCGGGAAGACATCGTAGAAGTCGCCGCCAACGAGGCGCGCGGGGATCATCAGGGCGTGCAGGTCGAAGCCGGGGATGGCGGGCAGCGCGGGCGGCAGCATGCTCACCTGGATCTCCTGGGCCAGGCGCAGCTCGCGCTGAAGCGTCTGCTGCTCGATCATCTGGGCCTGGGCCGTCTGAAGCTCGGCGTAGGCTAGGGCGAGGCGAGCATTCTTCTCGTGCAGGTCGCGGATCGTGCGGTCGTGGGCGTCGCGCAGGCGGCGGCTCTGCACGCGCAGCATCTGGAGCGCCAGCGCGGGCGTGCTCGCGGCGAGGGCCTCGAAGTCGGCGCTGGTAAGCTCAAGCAGCTGCGAGTCGCTATGGACGCGGGCGCTGGCGGTGCGGCGGCCATCGCCGGTGAGCAGGCTCATCTCGCCGATGAACTCGCCCTCGCCGCGCACATTCACTAGGCGCTCGTCCGGGCTGCCGAGCGACTTGATGATTGCGACGCCGCCCTCCAGCACAATGTAGAGCCGGTCGCCCGCGTCGCCCTCCACAAAGAGCAGTGTGTCGGCGGGGTAGCGCAGCAGGCGCAGCGATCCCGCCAGATGCGCGAGCTCATCCGGCGCGAGCTCCGCAAACAGCGGCACGTTGCGCAGCAGCGCGGCGACGCGCTCAGAAAGCGCTGAGCGCTTTAGAGACATGGGATTACTCCTCGGGCGGCAGCAGCGCGTCCCACCAGAGCTTGCCGGAGCGCTTCTGCTGGAAATCCACGTAGATATGCTTGGGCTGGGTGTACTCCAGCAGCCCCGCCGCGCCCATCTCGCGGCCGATGCCGCTCTCCTTGAAGCCACCAAAGGGCGCCTGCGGGCTGAGCACGTGGTGGTCGTTGATCCAGACCGTGCCAGTGCGCAGGCGCCGCGCCACCTCAATGGCCTGCTGAATATCACGCGACCAGACCGAGGCGGCGAGGCCGTAGCGCGAGTCGTTGGCCATTACGATGGCGTCGCCGATATCCTCGTACGGGATCACAGCGAGCACCGGGCCGAAGATCTCCTCCTGGGCCAGACGTGAGCGGTTATCCACCTGCGTGAAAATTGTGGGCTCCAGGTAGGGGCCGTCGGCAAACTGTGTGCCGATGGGCCGGCCGCCGCCGATGGCGAGCCGTGCGCCCTCCTCACGGCCAATGGCGATGTAGCCCTCCACGCGCTCGCGCTGGCCGAAGCTGATCAGCGGGCCGATGTCGGTCTCGAACTCCAGCGGGTCGCCGATGCGCAGCTGGCGCGTGCGGGTCACCATGCGCTCCACCACCTCGTCGTACAGCGAGGCGTGGACGAAGCAGCGCGTGCCGGCCTCGCAGAGCTGGCCCGAGTGATAAAACATCCCAAAGAGCGCGCCGTCGATGGCCTTGTCGAGATCAGCGTCGGGCAGCAGCAGGCTGGGCGACTTGCCACCAAGCTCCAGCGTGACCTTCTTGATATGCGGCGCGGCCTGGGCCATGATCTTGCGACCAACCTCGGTGCTGCCGGTGAAGGCGATCTTGTCGACGAGCGGGTGCGCCACCAGATCCTCGCCGGCCTGGGAGCCCGGCCCCATCACCAGGTTGACCGTGCCACGGGGCAGCAGGCCGGTCTCGTGGATCATGTTAAACAGCGCGATCGTCGTGAGGGGGGCGAGCGAGGAGGGCTTGAAGACCACGGTATTGCCGGTGGCCAGGGCGGGACCCAGCTTCCAGACCGCCATGCAGAAGGCGTAGTTCCAGGGGATAATCTGCGCGCAGACGCCGTACGGATCGCGCCAGATGAAGCTCCAGGCGAGGGTCGGGAAGTCGTTCCAGGGCAGTGGCTCGTAGGGCGAGCGGCGGGCCAGCTCGGCGAAGACACGCATCATATGCAGGCCGAGCGGAATATCGTTGTAGGTTGTCTTGCGGATAGGCACGCCGCCGTCTCGGCTCTCTAGCTCGGCGAGCTCGGGGGCGCGCTCCTCGATCAGGTCGGCGATGGCGTGGAGGATACGGGCGCGCTCGTAGGGGGGCGTGTGTGGCCAGGGGCCGGCATCGAAGGCGGCGCGGGCGGCACGCACGGCGCGATCCACATCGGCACTGCTGGCGTTGGCGGTGCGGGCGAGCAGGGCGCCCGTGGCCGGCTCCGTAACGTCGAAACACTGGCCGTCGGCGGCGTCGCACCAGGCGCCGTTTATATAGAGCTGGTGGTATGGCAGCTCGGAGGATTGGGATGTCATGGGCATCATCTCCAGATTGAGCGGGGACGAGGCGCGTATGCCGCCGTGCGTCATGATAGCACGGAATGCTTATTCGCCAAGCAGCGCCCGCCGCTCCGCGTCGCTGAGAAACGCGGCCCGCACACCATTCAGCTGGAGCTGGCGCAGCTCTGCCGAGCTCAGGCCGAGCTCGTCGCGGGCCACGCGATACTCGTGGGGCAGGTCGATCGCGCTGATGCCGGGGTCGTCGCTGGCCAGGGTGACGCAGAGGCCACGGCGCAGAAACTGGGGCAGCGGGTGGGCGGCGTAGCTGGGCACCGTGCTGGTCTGCACGTTGCTGGTGGGGCAGGACTCGATGGCGATGCCGCGCTCCGCGATCAGCGCCATGACGGACTCGTCCTCGATGGCGCGCACGCCGTGGCCGATGCGCTCGGCGCCAAGCTGCTCGATCGCCTGGCGCACGCTCGCCGGGCCGTCCGCCTCGCCCGCGTGCACCGTGATGTGCAGCCCGGCGGCGCGGGCCCGCGCGAAGTGGCGCACGAAGCGCGAGCCTGGAAAGTTGGCCTCGTCGCCCGCCAGATCGACGGCCACGACGCCCTCGCCCATGCAGGCGATGGCCGCCTCCAGCTCGCTCCAGCAGATCGCCTCGCCAAGGTGGCGCGACATGATCCCGATCAGGTTGGCGCGCACCGGCCACTTCGCTGTGCCGGCCCGCACGCCCTGGCAGCAGGCACGCAGCACGCGCTCGGGGCTCAGGCCGTAGCGCTCGCCCATAAAGGCGGGGCTCAGGCGTAATTCGAGATAGGCGATACCCTCGCGGTGGGCGTCCTCGATATTCTCCTCGGCGATGCGGGTGATGGCGTCTTCATCCACAAAAGCGAGCTTGAGCAGCTCGAACTTGGCGATAAAATCCATCAGCGAGGGGGCCACGCCCTGCACCTGGCCGAAGGGCCGCAGCCCCTCCACCGTGTCGGCGGGGAGCGCCACCCCGTGCATGCGCCCGAGCTCCAGCACAGTCTCCAGGCGCACGTTGCCGTCGAGGTGCCGGTGCAGATCGACGAGCGGCAGATCATGGGCAATCGGCGTCATCGCGTATACTTGCTTCATCAAAGCGTAGAGCGCAGAGCGCAGAGCGTAAAGCGTAAAGCGTAAAGCGCAGAGCGCAGAGCGCAGAGCGCAGAGCGCAGAGCGCAGAGCGCAGAGCGTAAAGCGTAAAGCGTAAAGCGCAGAGCGCAGAGCGCAGAGCGCAAAGTGTAGAGCGTAAAGTGTACAGCGCTTTGCGTAAAGCGTAAAGCGGGTGCAACGTACGTTTTTGGGATGCTGGTTCCATGCGCACGCCGGTGCGGCTTGCGGCGCCCGTGCGAGCCCGCGCAGGCGGGCTTTGGTCTACCTAGCCGCGGCTTCAGCCGCCAGGCACCGGGAACGCCACCGCGTCACCCGAGAGCATACGCCGCACCCGCGGAGAGCGGAGAACAGAAGAGCAGGGGAGTACGGGTGATGCCACCTGATCGCTACTCGGATCTACGGGGCCGGACGAAAGCCTATGCTAGTCGGATCATCCGTCTGTATGCTCATCTGCAACAGCAGCATCATTTCAACGACGCGGCACTCGTGCTTGGTAAGCAACTGCTGCGGTCTGGAACATCGGTTGCGGCCAACCATCGTGAGTCGAAACACTCGCGCAGCAAGGCTGAGCGCATTGCCAAATTTCAGGTTGTCCTTCAGGAATTGGAAGAATGCGCGCTCTGGGTCGAGCTTCTAGCTGAGCACCAGATGGCAAACCAAGAAGGACTTCAGCAACTCCTGAACGAAACCAACCAGCTGATCGCTATCTTTATCACCAGCATCAAGACGCTGCACACCAGCGAGCACGATGCATAGCCTTTTTGCGCTTTGCGCTCTGCGCTTTGCGCTTTGCGCTTTGCGCTCTGCGCTTTTATGGAGCAGATACAACTGTGGATCTTACCCTCACCCCCGCGTGGGTGATCGAGCTGGCGAGCGATGATCGCACGGCCCGCCTGGCCGCAGAAGAGCTGCGCGTCCATCTGGCCGCCCTGGGCGGGCCGCAGCTGCCGATTGTGGCTGCCGCCGAGGGGCCGCGCATCGCGCTGCGCCATGGCCCTGCCGGCGAAAGCTTTGTGCGCGCGGCGGATGCGGACGGGCTTGTGCTGAAGGGCGAGGGGCCGCGCGGGCTGCTCTACGCCGTCTACGAGCTGCTGGAGGCGCTGGGCTGTCGCTGGCCGGCCCCCGGCGAGCAGCAGATCCCGCGCCGCGCCCGGCTCCAGCTGCCCGCCGCAGGCGTGGCGGATCGGCCCGCGCTGGCCCAGCGCGGCCTGATCATCGGCCACGACCACTACCTCGCCGAGGCCGAGCGCTGGATCGTCTGGGCCGCCCGCAACCGCCTGAACACGATCTTTATCCACACCACGATCCACGCGCCCGCGCTCGGCGCCTGTCGCCTGAGCAGCTGGCGCGCCCGGCGGCGCACGCTGCTGCCGCTGATCCGCCAGCGCGGCATGGCGCTAGAGCTTGGTGGCCACCATCTGCGCGACATGCTGCCGCGCCGGCTGTTTCGCGTCGCCCCCGCGCTATTTCGCCACGACGGACAGCGCCGCGTGCCCGACCACAACCTGTGCGTGAGCAGCCCCCAGGCGCTGGCGTGGGTGCGCCGCACGGCGGCGGCCTTCTTTAAGGCCTACCCCGAGGCCGAGCTCTACCATCTGTGGCCGGACGATCTGCGGGCGGGCGGCTGGTGCCACTGCCCGCAGTGCGCCGCCCGCTCGCCCGCCGACCAGGCCCTGATCGCCATGAACGCGCTTGCCGAGGCCTTGCCGCAGGGCCGGGGCAAGCGCCTGGCCTACCTCGCCTACCACGACACCGAGGCGCCGCCGACGCAGGTGGCGCCGCACCAGGCGCTGGTGCCGCTCTTTGCGCCGCGCCTGCGCAGCTACGCCGAGGGCATCGACGGCCCAGCCAACGCCAGCGTGCTGGCCCACCTCGCCCGCTGCGGGCGCGTCTTCGCGGCGCCCCCTGCCGTGTTCGAGTACTATCTCGACGGCATTCTCTTTAAGTCGGCGCCGCCGCCCCTGCCCACCACGCTCGCCGCCGATCTGCGCGCGTATGCCGCTGCGGGCGTGCAGGCGGCCCACGCTCTGCTCACAGGTGACCGGCCCTTCCTGCACGCGCCCGTGAACGCCTACCTGTTTGCCCGGCTGGCCTGGGCGCCCGGCGGCGACCCGCAGGCATTGCTGGCCGACTACGCCGCTGCCCGCGCCCCGTATGCCGCCCCCGCATTGGCCCTGGCCTACACGGAGCTCGAGGCCGCCTGGCGCCCCGCGCTGGCCCGCGACCCTGCCGCCGATAGCGCCGCAGGCCGCGTGCGCGGGCGCGACCCGGTGGCATCCCCGCCCACAGATGTACTCGACACTATCGCCGAGCCACGGCGCGCCGCCGAGCTCCGCCTGGAGGCGATGGCCAGCGCCGAGGTAGCCATCGCCCGTGGGCGCGCCGCCTGGGATATCGTCGTCGCAGTGGAGGGGCGTGACGGCGCCGCGCTTGCCGGGGAGCGGGCCGAGTGGGAGCACGGCGCGGCGCTGCTGCGCTACCTGCGGCTCCGCCAGCAGCTCTACCTGCTTGTGGAGCGTGGAGCGCCCACCGAGCGGCTTGTCGAGGCGCTCGCCGAGGCGCAGGGCGCCCTGGACATGCTCACTGGCTGGTCGGCGCGCCATGTGCCGAAGGCGGCGCAGGCCGGGCACCAGCTGCTGCGCGCGCCCTTCCAGCTGCAGCTCGACCACATCGCCGACCGAGCGCTGCTCTCGCCGCTCGCCCGCCTGAGGCTGCGGGCCCGGCGCGCAGGCGACCTCGCAAAGCTGCTGCCACGGCTGATACGGTGAGGTGGGATTGCCGATGAGCTAGAGCATAACGTTACCCAGATCTGCCTGGACGCCCGAGCCCATTGGACCACGAACGGCGCGAAAGGCAGCGAACGACCGCGAATCGGGTCACACGCGTTCGGTTTCGCGTTCGCGGCGTTCGTGCCCCTTCGCGCCGTTCGTGGTCCAAACGTTTCGCGTTCGCGGTCCAGACGGCTTGGGGTACGCTACGCCAGATTAAACGGGAACGCATCTGCGAAGCTTGTCAAAGCCCGAGATCTCGATTGTGCTGCCGATCCGCAATGCTGGCGCGACGCTGCCCGCCTGCCTTGCGTCGATCACGCGGCAGCGCGGCGCGGACTTTGAGCTGCTGGCGGTGGACGATGGCTCGGACGACGCTTCGGCGGAACTGGTGGACGCGCTGGCCCGCCGGGACGCGCGCGTACGGCTGCTTCAGCCAGGCCGTGTGGGGCTTGTCGCCGCGCTCAGCCTGGGCGTGGCGGAGGCCCGCGCGCCGCTTGTGGCACGCATGGACGCCGACGACCTGATGCACCCCGACCGGCTGCGCATGCAGCGCGACTTCCTGGCGGCGCACGCTGAGATCGCCCTCGTAGCCAGCCGCGTCGCGCTCTTCCCGCGTCCGCTGGTGCGGGCGGGCAACGCCGAGTATCTGCGCTGGCAGAACCGCGTGCTTACGCCGGAGCAGGTGGCGCAGCAGATCTATGTCGAGTCGCCCTTTGCGCACCCCTCGGTGATGCTGCGCCGGAGCGCGCTGGAGGCAGTGGGCGGCTACCGCGACGGCCCGTTCCCCGAAGACTACGAGCTCTGGCTGCGCATGCGCGCGGCCGGGCTGGCGATGGCGAAGCTGCCGCGCGTGCTGCTGGCCTGGCGCGAGGGGGCGGGCCGGACCTCGCGGGTCGATCCGCGCTACGCCAGGGCGGCCTTCGACCAGCTGCGAGCACGCTATCTTGCCCAGGACCCACGGCTGCGCCAGGGGCGCGAGCTGGCCTACTGGGGCGCGGGGCGCAGCACGCGGCTGCGGGCAAAGCTGCTGATCGCGCAGGGCTTTCCGCCGACGGCCTGGATCGACCTCGACCCACGCAAGCTCGGGCAGACGATCTGGGGCGTCCCGGTGCGCCCGCGCGCCTGGCTTCTCAAGCGGCCCCGGCCATTCGTGCTCGTCTACGTGACGAACCACGGTGCCCACGACTTGATCAGCGGCTGGCTTGGGGAGCTGGGCTACGCGCCGGGCGAGGACTACCTCTTTGTGGGGTAGGGCAAGGGGACAGGGGACAGGGCGCCGCGCGAGCGCAGCCCAATGAGAGAGCCAGCCATAGGACAGCGTACCGCTCCAAGGGGCTGAGCAACCCATGCAGATAGCGTTCGGCCCATGCTCGCGACTCACTCCGGCTGAACTAACGACCCGTAGATCGCGTAGTAGGCGCAGTTTTGGTGCGCAGGCATAACAACATGCGCGTATCGTACCAAAGTACGAGCCTGCGTCCCCATACTAAGCGCCCTGTTTCCTGCAACCGCCTGATGCGTCCCGGCGTCACATCCGCGATACTAAGTAGTGCTGAGTGCTGAGTGCTGAGTGCTGACCCTGAAAATTGCCCCTGCGAACTGCCGCCTGACGCTGCGAACTGATCCCCTCAAGGAGTGCGAAACAATGGCTTCCGCGGCCCCTTCCTCCCTGTCTCTTATACACATCTG
>ENA-ORBV01017232-ORBV01017232.1-microbial-mat-metagenome-genome-assembly--contig:-NODE-17232-length-10361-cov-34.655387_pt1 | contig 10361 bp, 4 predicted proteins | sample MGYA00237777_ERZ505514 | MGnify/ENA primary metagenome ERZ505514 (study PRJEB26160, sample SAMN06269048) | microbial mat metagenome | isolation source: Oligotrophic lake microbial mat | place...
GAGCATCTCAATTGGGCATGCACCATGGACACCTTGGACTGAATGAGCCCCAAATCGCACCTTGTAGAAGGCATTTTCGATACACTGCTGAGAAAGCTCCTTTAGCTTCACAAGGTCAAGTTTATCCACCAATTTCTGGATGTATTCGGGCGTCTTCTTCCTGTATTTGGCAAACTCATTGTCGGATTCATCGGTTGGACACATGCAGTAGCGGCAAAGTTGGGATACATTCTTGCCTCTTGAGGTGTATGAACCGCAAAGTTTGTCTGCCTCGTCAGTGTCGCACCTAATGAAGGGCACAAAGAACACTAATTCAATGTCTTTGTGAACCTCACCCTTGTAAACAAGGTTCCACTTTAACCCGGTCTTCATCAATTTTACCAAACTAGCCAATATTACATCTAGCATAGCATGCAAATCCTGGGCTGAGTGCACTGGTGCCTTTCCGTTTTTGGCATTATTTTCTTTTAATTCCCCTTCGTCATCCATCATTTCGTAGTAAGGAATGGCTCCATCGGCATGTCCGGAGTCAACTAACTGGCGCTGACCTTTTGATTTGACCTTGGTGGGGCTAGGAATGTATCCAATGGTACCCCAAAATAGCCCCTGTTCACGGGCTTTTCGTGTGTGAATACCAAGGGCAATTTTGACTGCAGTGATGGGATTGTTGACAAACTGACCTGTAGCTGCCCCATCTAGGTAGAGAGGAACAGGACATAAAATCTGCTCACCAGGCTTAGTGATTAGCCTTTTGTGGGTTTCACGGTAACTTCTGCCAGTATTAAGGTCACTGATGTAGTCTTGTTCAGCCGGTGGCGGGGCAAATGGGTCATCATCAAACCATAGGTAGTGTTCCGGCATTGCTCGGGGCTCAGTTAGGAGCGACTGGACGACCATTTTCGACTCATTCCACAGGATTTTGGCCTTTGCTTTGGCAGAAGGAAGGATAATTTCGGTGATATTGCCATAACCAGTGTCGCGATTGTACCTAATTTTCAACTCTTTGTACAGTTTCTCACGGGATATGAAATGGGGTGAAGTATATATACTTTCCCGTGGGTGAAGACGGCCAACAGTCTCTAGATGCCACCTCATGAGACTTTCATAGGTATCAAGACTGGCCTTAGTGCGCCTCAAATCCAGCAACAATTTGATAGCAGACTCCTGCTTTCCACTGAAGGGAGCAAAATCAGCTGCTCTCTTGAGGTAAGCCTGCCAGTTGTCTAGCATGCTGCTGTCCACGGAGGACTGGGTTATCTCCAAAAAGTCATCATCACTGTCGCTACCATGGTAAACTTGACCAAAGTTATCTTCCATATCATGGTCAATTTGAGACTGAGTAGCCTGTTTTTGGGACTCAGTTACCCAAAACGGTTCCATTGTTTTGCTGGGTAAGTCGTAGTATTTAGCGGCCATTGCACCTAATTCGGAAATCATTTGGGCATATTGAACCGCATCTTTGCCGCCGATTTCCTGCTTCGTGGGCTTGAAGACTGCGTCACATGGAAGGTATGCAGCAGCAGTCTTGAAATTGGCTGTGGCACCATAGCTTGCTCTAATTTTGCCAAAGCATCCTCCCTTGTTTGGGTTAAGTTGGTGCTTTGTTAATCCACTTTGGCTTCGGAAATTGCTTCGGCCACAGTGCTCACATTCAAGGAACTCTTCGTCCATGGTGGGCAATGTCGATAATTTTTTATGAAAGAGGCACCTTTTAGCTTCAATTTGGACTTTGTGGAGGGCAAATGCCGCCGGAACTGCAGCACAGGTAATTTTCTTTACCGATGAAACCAAGGACGTTTGCTCTAAGCAATTCAATGTAATTGTTTCTTTCCCCTTAAGCAAAGCATTCAATTGGGGCGAAACGGCAGATGGATTGAGCATTCCCGCAATGCTTGGCAAACTTTGGCGCCCTGCTAAGTGTTAACGCAAGCATCACTTGGTCATTGCATGGTTGAGGAGGTGGTGTTTGCCCCTAATCAAGGAAAATTGAGGCCTGGAATGAAAATGACGTTACACTGTTAAGGGCCAATTGCTGTCTGTTTCGGCTCAATGACGACTGTCTCATGAGTCTTGCCGATAATCTGCTTTTCAGACGAGCATGCTGCACATGACACGCAAACAACCAACCTGGTTCGCAGAAAGGTCAAGAAATCTGAGGTCGATTTGTGGGTTTTGCTTGAGTTGCCTGTCAACTGGACAACTTGAAGGTTGCTGGACAATCTTTGCGACGCAAGGCGCACTTCTGAACAGCCATGCATGACCATTGTGTTGCAGAGGGATTCATCATGAAGACTTCAGTTCATGATGATGATGAGGTGAATTATGTGTGCTTTGCTCACAGTCAAATGACAGTTGAGCCATGCAGATGGGCAGAGTGTCCCACTGGTTGTGACATCCACAGCGAGAAATGTCTAAGTCCACAACCATGCAACATTTTAGCAAAAGACTTGGGGGCACTGACACACCATCAAGTCCACCAGCAGTTTTGCTGGTTAATTTGCTGGTTGCTCACCTGAGAAAAGCTGGAAACACACAAAGAAATAGATGGCATGCATGTTCACAACTGGTCATGGGAACAAGTCATCATTTTTAACTGTGGTCCAACATTGATTTTTACAATTTCACCAGGGATGACGCTCGGAGTGTTCTTTGGGCGCCAGAAAACCACGTTGCAACGAAATTTCAGGCTGCTGTTTTGCACCTGCTGTTTGCTAGCTCGCTGATGCGTAGAAGGCATAATCAACCATGAATGTGTTGGTTCACTTGACCTGCTTTTAGTAATTGAAAGTCATCGCGACCATCGAGAAGCTTCGGATGGATGCTTCTCTGCGACGAAAAGGAAATAGTCAATTGCGAGGCGGAGAAGCCCTTCGATTGCGATGACCTGAAGGGGCAATTCCTTATATCCTGATAGCATTGGTTGACAGCATTTGATCGAAATAAGGCGAAGGTGAAGTGATCATTCCTCCTGACGAAATAGGCGCATTTTCTTCCGGCAGATAACGCGTGAGGGTCTTTCAGTGTATGAAGAAGGCGAAGCGGTTTGGTCGTGCGATCCAGTATTGATAAAAATAGTACTAGTACGAGTAGCCTAGCTAGTACTACAGTCGTAACTCTACTAATTAGCACGGTTCCACCTCGTAGAAACAACTCCTAGTAGACTCAAACATGAAGAATTTTGATATTTTTATTCACTGACGTACTTTTAGCTGGGCCATAGTAAACCCGGCGAAGCCCCCCGCGGATTTTTTTATATTGGCTCGCTAACCACTTCTGAGTTCTGACATCATTGCATCCGTTCAGAAAATGGAAAAAAAGGGCAATAGATAAATGTACACATAATAGCCTACTAATTGCATTAGGGAACCAGATGCCCTTAGGAATTCGGATTTGATAGTGACCGAGATGAAGAAGAAGTGGTGATCATTCCCGACGACCCAAAAACCAAAATTGATGGGGCTGAAGACGAAGAAGTGACCTTACGACCTTTTGCAAAAAAGGCAAAACGAAAGTTTTGATGCTCCCCTCCTCCTCTTCATAAATTGTTGCCGCCGTTTTTTATAAAAAAGTTTAAAAAACTCCACCAAAATACCAAATACACGCCAAGACCTGCCTATTAATTCTTAATCAAGCTCTCCATTGCATCACTTCAGCACAATGAAGAATTCTTCATCTCCGACCACATCAGCGTCCACCTCCACAGCCATGAACGTCCGTCAACCCCGAGAAGGATCAGGACCCATGTATTATTACCAACCCAGTCCTCAAGCCGCCGCCGAAGCTGCAGCCCTCGCTCATCAGAGTCGAGCTGCTCGTCTGCATATGGTGCTCTCTGAAGTCTTGGATATTATTGATGATGAAGACTTTTGAAAGAACGGGTTGCAGTTGTTGCAGCTTGCTGCAGAGGCTTGGAGAGAGATTAAAGAGAGAAAGAGAGAAAGAGAGAGAGAAAGAGAGAAAAAGAGAGCGACCCCTTTTGGCAAACATGCGCATGCTGGGTTGGGGTGTTTTTCTGGCTCGAATCAAGCGAAATCGTATCGTTCCCTGCACAAAAGAGAGCCATGGAGGAACGGGAAGGCTTTCATACACACATACACACACGCACACACACATTTTTCACTCATCATATACTTCACAATTTAAACAAGGGAAACAAAACAGCTGGCTAGCTACACATGAAACTACCTACGTGCTGTGCCATGTAATTACTTGAGCTAATAACATTATTGAAGAAAGCAAATTATACTGGATTTGCTAAACATTGTTGTCATGCACTGACTGACTGATTCAGTTGCTGCACCTGAGTTGCACCGCCAGTTTATTATACTAGTAAGATACTGTTATACCCAGATATCAAGCATCTATTAAAGTACCGTTTGATTGTATCCGTCTACCTGTCTCTGCCATTCAGTCAGAACAGATTGTTGGCGCCAGGCTTGCTGTTCGAGTCTGACGATCATTTACTTCCTCACTGCTTTGAAATCATCCACACTGCGTGGTTACCACTCTTCGAGCTACTAGTCTATCTAGCTAGCGGTTTACCTACTAGTCGCTACAATTGGTTTTCTTCTTGCCAGTGTTAGGCAAAAGGAACTCCAAAAGAAGACCAGAATGCTTTGTTCTAATTGTACCTCCGGCCCCAACTTCTCGTACAATACTTCCACCTAGTAGTAGTAGTCGGTAGCAGGCAAACCCAGTACCTGGTAGCTACTTCTAACTGCTTGGGTATCAGCTAGCTAGTAGTGGTCGTTGTCCATTTCCATTGCACTTGCTGGATGGCTGTCAGAAAAGTCTGAATGACGCCATGATGAAGAGCCGTCATTCAATCGTTTGGTAGGTCGGTCACGCATGTCAGAATAACGAGGATCCGTTGCAAGCCCCGGTTCATCAAGGACATGAACTGTGACTACTCCCTATGTACCGGAGATCTGTCGCTTGTCCGCTTCTTGTTTCCATCGAATGAGTTAGTGGCAATGGGTTTCTTTTTCGACTGAAAGAACATAGTCTAACAACAGACAACAACCCAGTACTAGCTAGCTAGTACGGAAAAACTATGCCAAAAGGTACCGCCCTTTTCTGACACTACTTCCGCCAACCGTCAATTGCCAGTGTTTGGCAAGACAAAGCGGGGAAACTACTCAAGTACTGTCCTGTACATTGTAGTGACCGGATGCCTCGACGGTGACATCAGTTCGCTGACGCTGTACGTTGTTACTTACTCCAGTACTCTAGCTACTACTAGTAGCTAGTACATACGTGATAATCAGTTTATGGGTCGTTGGTTAATCAATGCGGCATAATTCGTGAACGTTAACCAGAGACTGCCTGTACTTATTTCCTTTTCTCACAACAACGACCAAAAATTCATGCCCACTCGACAGAATGGAGCAAGCACTCGAGAACGATGCAAATAAATGCAATAGTCCAAATAGTAACAAACCTGTAAGTGAGTATCTTTACAGCGATACTACTAGCAGCAGCATGACCACTCGTCCCAAGAGGGATCGCGATGGCAATGGCATCTACGGAGGCAGCGGTCAAGGATCGCCAGTGTAGGTTCGATCTGCAAAGCTAACAAAAGTTCTGCGAGACGTATTGGACATGACAGAAGATGACGACTTTTAAACACGATGCACTACGCTGGTCCACTTGCACCAAGGTGGAACGAGTTGGGGAGAGCCAGTAACTGCTACAGGATGACCAACTCACCAACATGTATGCACGCTTGGAAAATTGCAACTTCAATTGAGCGAGAAGCAAGATCGCTGTCTGACCGATAGGCTGCGAGCTAGCATCTGCGATAGCGATGTGGGGGTGATTTTGTACTACGTTTTTGAAGAAGCTATCTGCAATAAAGCAGAGCATGTAAAACGCTAATGCTACTATGTTATTGAACTCCTTTGCTGTGCTTCTATACTGTCCGCCAAGGGAAATTCTTATAGCGAAAGCCTGTAGAGGGTGCTGGGGGCCAATTCGTTGGGCCAGGGTGGTGTTCCACGTTCAATGCAAGCAAGGACGAAGTACAGAGTAGATACAACCTCCGTTCATGGTAACAACCGCTTGCCTGCTGATTTCTTTTGGCTGGCTTGCCTCTTCAGGGAATTGTGGCTAGAAGCAAAAGGTTGCAAGTCTATTCGCAATATAACATGCCTTGATGCAGCTGTATTGAGGGGCAAATCCCTTGTAGTAGCCCAGAGAGACCGCGGCCACATCTATTAGATCTCATTTGGAGTGTGTCCAACCTATGAGCATGAGTCATGTTTCGTTCAATACGATGCGATGCCAACGTACTTCTTTTCTCAGGATGGCTCTGCGGCTTCTAGCGGCCAAAGTAGATCACCACGACAAGGCAAGATCTTGGCTTTGGTGGTGTTTAGAAATGCTTCGAGTGCTTGAAAAGTGCCAGCACTATCAACATCCCAGGAATCAGCCCATCGCAAATCATTGGAATGAATGGCACTCCGCCATTGTGGATCACCCACCACCTCGATCCAGTTCTTGAGACTTGCAAGATTGTAGTCGGCTACGTCTTGAGCAACAGTTGGGTAGAACACCACCGATCGTAGCGACTGTTCCAGGGATGAGACAGTGGAACGATAGGATGCGTGGTGAATTAAATTGGTCATTTCGTCGGGATCATGGGTCAGATCAAAAAGTTGAGAATCCACCTCGTGACCGGTACCCCAAATGACAAGCTTCATGGTACACATTTCTGCCTTGTCTGTGGCCGCTGTGAAAAAGTGACCCCGCATTTGTTCTATTGCGTGTCTAGCATTTTCAGTGCCAATAAGGTCTCCGGCTTGCCCAAATTTGATACGGGAACATGGCATTGGGCGAACGATCAAGAACCAACTCATGGCGATGTTATCGCCGTGAAATTGTGACACAACAAAATCTGGCCTTGTTGTTGTTTTAGTCTTGCTGGCTTGATCTGGGTTGTTGTCGTCGTTGCCGTCTTTCATTAGTGGGAGCAAGGAATGACCGTCTAACTTATCTTTCGGATAGTCTCGAGGGCTCATACCTGTCAGATCCATAATAGTCGGATAAAGATCAATCAGTTGGGTTGGGATATCAATCACATGGCCGCCACTTCCTTCTCTTTGTCGGCTTTGTTGGCCTCTTCCATTTCGCTGGTCACTGTCGTAGCCGTTGTTGCTGTTGTTATTAGTAGAAGTACTAATGTGTCGTCGCCCATCATAAATCACCAACGGAACACTACTAGAGGCATCGTACGGGACCATTTTGTAGCTTTGTTGATGTTCCATTTGCATATCTCCATGATCCGATGTCACTATGAATACCGTATTTTCCCATTCCCCAAGGTCACGAATGGCATTCATGTACGCCCCAACCATGGCGTCAAATTCGGCAATCATGGCATAATAAATGCGACGGACGTTCCGACGTCTGTCATCCGAATAGTAGTGTTTTACATCAGTTGCATTGTTCAAGGATGGGAGACATCCCTTCATCATGGAGGATTGAAAATCACAGGGATGCATGTCCTGCAAGGGAACAAGTTTGGGAATTTGAATCTTGCTGGGATCAATTTTGTTGTAGTAATATTCGTTGGTCACATAGGGTGGATGAACAATGTTCATTCCTTGATAGACAAAAAAAGGTTTATGATCATCATCATTGCTGCTATTGGTTTGACTTTGTTGATAGCGACGAATCCAGTCGAGGGTGTCATGCAACGTATGCCAATCGGCTCCATACGTCGACTGGTTGCCTGGAATCACGGTTCCATTGTCGGAACACAGCAATGGAAATTCATCTCTCCACCCACCCGTTGTGGGGACACTATAAGGAAATTGGGTGTACATGGTCCAGGCACTCAATTTGACTTGCTCGGAATGTCCCCCCCCGTTGTAAAATCCATTTTGCCCGCCATTTTGGTTTCATATTTGCCGCTTTGCTGTAATATTTGATCGATGCGTTGGTCAAACTCTGGCGGCAATCCTTCATAATTGTTCCAGACACCCTTCACAGGCAATTCTTTGGTTTTTTGTCGTGTGCGTTGTTTTTGGACGTGTGGAATCTTGTGCGCATGACGACCACTCCAAAAGGTGGCCCTCGATGGGCAACACACCGGCGTATTGGAATAATGACGCTGAAACGTGTGCCCGCCACGTTGCAATTGTCGCAAATTGGGCATGGGAATCACATGATTTTGGTATCCTTCTTGCCAGGTCCTACCGTCCGTGGATTCACATACCAAAAAGACAATATTCGGTCTTTTCTTTGGCGTAGTGTTGTCGTGCTGATGAGCTGCTGGACCCGCGATGGTTGTAGTGATACAAAGGGCAGCCAGGAGGCCAAATAGAAAGTCAAAGTGTTTGTTCGTCATTTACAAGTGAAGCTTCCTTGGATGCTACAAATAGTATATTCGTATAGCTGGCTAGCTAGGTAGCTAGCTACGTAGCTATATAGCTTGCTACGTGATCCTCTGTGTTAGCTGCAGTAATAATAGCTGTGCTAGCCTTTGTAGGTTGTCAGCATCAGTCATTATTTTCATCTAACACATCGTACAGTATCATGACAGATACGCACTGGTACGTCGTACATACTTGAGCGCATCAGTTGTCAAGAAGCAACGGCTGGAAAGAATGATTCATTAAGGTACGGGCTACTAGGGACTTCCACGCATTGAGAATCAATCAAAATAATCGTTGGCCCGGGTTGGTCTCAATCGATCCACGGGGAGGTGAATGACGAACTTCAACTTGTTTCATTTTTTATTCCCCCCGGCCCACAACCAATCCAAATAAATGAAAAACTTCGTTTGGTTTTCTTCGCCCACAATGCCGACAGCACACAACCTACAAGTACAAGATATACGTTGACAATGAAGATGATTTCTGCGCATCACCTGAAAATGGCGGAACAGCTTTTGTTGTTGGTGGCAGCCTTTGCTATCACTACCAGCAGCGCCTTTGCTCCTCAGCAGACCTGCTTTACACGACAACCATATCATGTAAATAATCCTCTGTTAATGACGTTGGATGAGTCCTCCCCATCCAGTCCGTCGACCGCGAACACGCTCGACGATATTAATAAGGATGACTGGTATTATCAATGGGCTGTCAGTAACGGTGTAGAAATGGACCCCAAAATCGCCATTCGCACGCCTCTAGAAGAAGAGCGAGGCAAGGGTGGCATTTTGGCCACCGACGATGTAAAAGCCTTGGAAGTCTTGGCCAAAATCCCGCGATCTCTCATTTTGTCCGCCGTGGATGCCCCCCCTCGGGCCATAGAAGCGGCGGCCAATGCCAACAACTTTTCTTGGGCTACGGATTTAACCAGTGCCGCCTTGGTAGCATTGCATCCTACGGACGAGGAATTAGTAGTGGAGGACGCCGCCAAGGCCAAACAACAATTTGTCCAGTCATGGCAAGCGGGTGGATGGGCTACGGATGGAGCCGATTTGGGTCCTCCCGATGTCAATTTTGGGGCCAAAGATGTTACGGGAAGTTTGTTGGCGACGGGATCCGACAATGATCATAATATTTATTCCAAATTTCGCATGCCCTGTCATCCAGTCCTATTTCGGGCGTCCAATGGCTTATCTGTATTGACGGGGTGTACTGAGGAGCAAGCCCGAGAGGTCTTGGCAGCCCGAGGGCGCATGTACCGTAGCATGAGAGATGCTCTGGAAGGATTGGTGTTAAGTCCAACTGAACGAACGAAAGGATCCAATCGTGAAAAACGCTGTTGGGATGTAGCGGATTTGTTGTCACGGGTTTTGTCAAGAGCCACCTTTTTGAATCTGAACGATGACGATGATCATATTCCTCAAGCTGTCATTGTACCCTTGCATGAACGTTTGGCGCATTCTAGTACTGAAAATTGCAAATTGGTAGCGGCTTCCGAAAATGAAATTTGGTTGGTGGCAACCCAAGACATTCCCGCTGGAGAAGGTCTAACCAGAAATTATGATGCAGCTCCTCGGCTGGAACAAGATGAGTCGGAGGGAGCTCTCCATCTGCTAACACAATTTGGTTTGCCACCCAGTGCATGGTAGTCCAACTTTGTTATATGTTTAGATTTTGAAAGCAACATTGCTGTAAATGCAATAAGAAGTATACACATAGATAATATGTTCCACGAAATTAAAAAAATGAAATCGGAATAGTCCACAGTATCTGTCTAGCTGGCAGGAGCAGCAGAATTCTTTCATTCTTCTGGTGTTGGTTCCATTTCTCGCACTGAAATAGAAGTCTTCTTTTGGATTTAACTAATAGCTTCAAGCAGTGTGATGACGTCTATACCTTCCAACGCCAACCGTATCGGCGCAGCAGTTTTTTTTAAAGCAGCGAATATTCTGAAATGTACATAGACTGTCTCTTATACACATCTCC
>ENA-ORBV01017233-ORBV01017233.1-microbial-mat-metagenome-genome-assembly--contig:-NODE-17233-length-10361-cov-4.498639_pt1 | contig 10361 bp, 10 predicted proteins | sample MGYA00237777_ERZ505514 | MGnify/ENA primary metagenome ERZ505514 (study PRJEB26160, sample SAMN06269048) | microbial mat metagenome | isolation source: Oligotrophic lake microbial mat | place...
ATACATCCCCGCGGCTACGCGGCGCGCGGTCTTTAAGCGTGATCACGGGCGCTGCAGCTATGTCGATGCGTTCGGGCAGGCGTGCCGCGAGACGCACGGCCTCGAGCTTCACCATCTCAGAGCGTTCGCTCGGGGCGGTGAGCATGCGCTAGACAACCTGGCCCTGCGTTGCCGGGCGCACAACACACTGGCCGCTGAAGAAGACTTCGGACGTGAGCTCATCGAGCGGAGACGCGGCTCGTCCAAGCACGAGCCATTGGCGGTCCAACAGCGCTGACTCTCGGGCGCCCGGAGAGCGCTGCTCGCCGGAGTGCGGGACCGGGAGCGGTGGGGGAAATGCGAACGCTATCGGAGCCGCCATCGATTTCTTGCCGACCAACCTGTTCGACAACATCGCGAAATGCGCGCAAATATACCCCAACACCAGCCCCTGCCCAGCCAGCGTGCCGTGTCCATGAAGCGCTACGAAAGACGGGGTCTACAGTATCACGGTCAGCAGGGCGACACGCTTGCAGCTTGAATCAGTGCTTCGGCCAAGCTAGCTTGGCGGCCGTGAATAAGAGCTTTGGGATCGTGGCACTGGGCGTCGGGGTCGTGATTCTGTCGCAGGCATGCGGTTCGAGCCCAGAGAAAAAGAAGCTGCCACCCAGCCAGTACGATGCTGGTGGTGACTCTTCGAGCAGCGGCACCAGGAGTGCCAGCGCTGGAGATGGCAGCGGCGACGGCGGCACCACGGGCGTTACGGATGGCGGAACCACGGGCGCCATGGACGGCGGCACCACGGGCAGCGGCACGGCTGGAGAAACAAGCAACGCGGGCGCCGGCGGCAGCACTGACCCAGGGGATGGCTGCGAGGCGGGGATGGCCGAATGTGACGGTGACCCGCTGATCATGTGCGAGACGCCGTTGAACCTTCCCACCAGCTGCGGCGGGTGCGACAGCACCTGCAAGTCGACCAATGCGAATGTGATCTGCGACCCGGTAGAGCTGGAATGTAAGATCATCGATTGTGTCAGCGGCTTTGGCAGCTGCGACGGCAACGCCGCCAACGGCTGCGAAACTCCGCTGGCCTCCAACGCCAGCCACTGTGGCGCGTGCGGCCGAAACTGCGCGGCTGTCGGTTCTACTTGCGCAGTCGATCGCTGCGACAAGATACCGCTCCAACAGAACCTGCCGCCCCTTGGTGCGCGGAGCTGGACTTTCGGCGCCACCGACGCCTTTCACATGGGCGCCTACGACTACGTCGTGCGGCGCCTGCCCTTCGACGGGGCGACGCCGGCTACGGTGTGGGACCCCGTCACCAAGACGGGCGGCGCTGAGAGCCTGCTCGTCACGGCAACCGACGTGATCTGGGCCGAAAGGGGCAGCGGGCCGTTCCTGAGCGCTGTGTGGACGAAGCCCATCGCGGCCGCGGCGGCGACGTTGCCAGTTATCCTTTTCACGCCGGAGTATCAGCCCACGTACCTGCGCATCCAGGGCAACGCTTTCTACTGGATGTCCGGGGATTACCAGTCGGGCGACCCCGGAGGCTACGTCTATTCGCGCTCGCGCACCGCTTTGGACGACGAGCCAGGTACGCGCATCGTGACCGTCAACCAAGGAAACCACGGCGCCGTGCTGGAGTTCATGACCACCTCCAACGCGCTCTATTGGGTAACCAATAGCGCGACGAACGGCGCCGCCTACGAGCTTCGCACCACGCCCCTGGCCGGCGGCACTCCGGTTGCGGTGCCACCGGTCGTTGGCGGAGGCACGGTCACTGCCGTGAGCAGCTACTACGGCGTGCCGGTGCTTCAGGCGATCGGTGACACGATCTACTTCAATCGCAACGTGGATACGGACCCCAAGAACGGCATCTACCGTTTCAAGACCGGCGACACCAAACCGACCGTCGTCGCTCTAGCAGAAGACGTGAACACCATGCTAGTGGACGACACCCACGTCTACTACGCGAGCCAGAACATCGTGGGTATCTTCAAAGCGCCTCTGACGGGCGGCGCCGGCGTACAGATTGCCGACGGCAATTGGACCCGAATCGTCGGGCTCGACACCAAGTTCGTCTACGCCTTCGGCTACGGTGAGAACACAGTCTTCAAGATCATCAAGTAGCGCCCTTCAATTGGCGAAGCTGGCCCAGAAGTCGCACTGCGCGAGGTGAAAGCCTGCGCTCACCGAGATGGGATCCGCCAGCTCCACGTAAGGATCGTCGGGAGTATAGGTTGGCCAGGTCGGGGCGCCGGCGGCATTCGGATCTCCGGTGGCGGCGAAGCGAGCCCAGTACTCCTGAATCGACAACGAGAGGGCCTCGTCACCGGCGTCCGCCGTGAAGCCTGGAAGGGTGTTCATGGTGCGGAACACGTACGGCAATTCCAGCGCGTGGGAAGCTCCCGCCGCTCGCACCAGCGCGGGCAAGGTTTCTGACACGTGCGTGAACACGTAGCGGAAGACCGCTTGGGACTGATTTGCGGCGAGATCGAGTGCAGCTTGGCGCGCGCCGCAGACGAACTTGGCGTCACTCGTGAGCGCGACGAACGCCGCGCGTGGCGTCGGGTAAGCGCTCGCCGGATAAGCCTCGAGCACTTGATCGTAGCCGACTGGAAACAGCGCCTTCACGGTCGCAACGTACTGAGCCTCGGTTTGGATGGTCTTGGGAGCGGTCTTGTTCGTCTCCGCGTCATTGTTGCCGATGATGACCGGCACGCGGTTGTGTTCTCCCCGGGCGATGACATTCGCCGGCGTATCGAAGACCACGCTTCGCCGGCGGCGACGCCCCGGACCACTCCCGAGTCCGTTCGGACCATTCCGGCCTCGAGCGCCACGTCCGCGCCACATTCAATGGATTGCCCGCCGGCTCCGCTAACGCCGGCCATGGATTGGCCGGCGGGGCCTGCCTCTGCGGGGGCCGAATCGGGACCACCAAGGGCCGAGGATTCGTCGCGGGTCGAGCCGCAGCCCCACGCGTGCATGAGCGACACCACATAGAAAACAGGCCAGCGCGTTCGCTGGACAACGTTCAGCACTTGCATTGGGATCCGCAATAAGCACGTGGCGTGCCAGCACTGTTTGCTCGGGCGTGGCCGGCCCGCGGCGACCCCGACAACCAGTTGACTGTCGCCGCGTTCCGGAGAGCATGCGCGGTACGTTTTGCAGAACCAGCGCGAAGAACCATGAGCGACACCCCGCCCCAAACCAGGCCAACGAGCTCATGGACTTTAACCGCGAGCGCGGTGGCTTTGGCTTTCGGAACCTACTTTTGCATGTATGCGTTCCGTAAACCTTTTGCTGCGGCAAGCTATTCGGGAGCGCCCCTGTTTGGGTTGACGCTGAAGACCGTGTTCGTCGTCAGTCAGATCGTCGGCTACACCTGCTCCAAGTACTTGGCGGTGAAGGTGGTGTCGGAAGCATCCCGCGCGCGGCGCTGGCCCCTGCTGATGGGGATCGTCCTCGCCGCCGAGCTCGCACTCTTGGGTTTTGCGGTGCTGCCCGAGCCGTTGAAGCTCGTTGCCATCTTTCTGAACGGGCTACCGCTCGGAATGGTGTGGGGGTTGGTCGTCCGCTACCTGGAAGGGCGTCGAACCAGCGAGCTCTTGCTGGCCGGCCTGAGCGCGTCCTTCATTGTCGCGAGCGGCGCGGTCAAGGACGTGGGGCGCTGGCTGCTCGGCTTGGGGGTCGGCGTGTATTGGATGCCGTTCGTGGCCGGTCTGTTATTCCTGCTGCCCTTTGCGCTGTTGTCGCGCGGGCTAGACCGCCTGCCAGAGCCCGATGCCGCCGATATTCGTGAACGGGTCGAGCGCACGCCAATGACCGCAGCGCGAAGGCGGGAGTTTTTCATTCGCTACATGCCTGGGCTCGTATTGCTGTTGTTCGTCTACTTGTGCCTCACCGCATTTCGGGACTTCCGCGACAACTTCGGCGTCGAAATTTTCGCCGAGCTCGGCTACTCGAACCAGCCGGCGCTTTTCACTGTTACGGAGGTGCCAGTAGCGGTGCTGGTGCTCCTGACGCTGGCTAGTCTCGGCGCGGTGCGCGACCCAGTGAAAGGCTTGGGCGCCTTGTTCGCCGTCATGTTGGCGGGCATCCTGCTGCTCGGCGGAGCGACCTTCTTCCTTCAGCGTGCTCAGCTCTCCGGAGCGAGCTGGATGGTGCTGATCGGCTTCGGCGCCTACCTGGCGTACGTGCCCTTCAGCTCTTTCTTATTCGACCGAATCACGACGGCAACGCGCTTCACCGGCACCGCCGTCTTCGCCATCAACCTGGCCGATGCCACCGGCTACACCGGCTCCGTGGCCTTGCAGCTCTATAAAGACGTCTTCGCAGGCGGCATGACCCACCTAGGCTTCTTCATTTCCGTCACCTACGCCCTCGCCGTTCTCGGTACCGTCGGCCTGGCAGGTTCCGCCTGGTACTTCCTGCGAGCCGCGAGAACAGGCTGAAGCTTCAAGCCGAAGCAAGGCTACTCTGCACTGCGGCAGCCCAGTCAAAGGGACCAGCAGTCTGCTGCTCATCCCGGTATCTTGAGCGGGTAGGCACGCCCGCCGATTTCGGGTTTTGGCTTCGTTTTCGCTGCGGTCCGATGCTCACGTAGCAACCTACGCTCCGCTTCTGTCCTCGCGAAAGCCTCGCCAAAATCCCGAACTAGGCGGGCGGGTGTTCCATAAGCGTCTGGCGATGGTCTGCTGCTAGACGGCCGCTGGCGTGCTTGTTGGTGGGGCGGGTGGCGGTGCGTCTTCTGGGCGAGCAAGCTTCTCGATTTGTCCGTCGCGCTTGCGCTTGTGAACGAAGAGCGGCGGGGGAGAGCCGGGGGTGTTCCGCTCGTCGCGCCGACGCTGTGCGGGGGTGCGGAGGCCGTCGAAATCCAGAGGTAGCTGTCGTGCGGGGCGCTTGCGGGTCGCTTCGCGCAGTCGCCGTCGTTCTGACTCGAGCTCGTGTTTGAGCGCTAAGCGCTTCTGCTTCAGAAGGTCGTGCTCCGTCTGGCGCTGTTCGCGCTCCGCGAGACCGGCTGCCTTCACCCGCTCCTTTTCCTGGAGCCGGGCTGCGCGCTTTTTCTCGCGCAAGCCAGCTTTGTCGGCGCGGCTACGTTCCTTTTGAGCGCGCCGTTCGGCTGCCCGCTCTTGCCTTAGCTGGGCCTTGCTCTGCTTTGCGCCGGTTCGCTCCGCGGACGCGAGAGCTCGCGTGAGCTCCGTGTCCAGATGGGCGCGGACGATGCCGAGCAAGTCATCAGCGAAGGCGTCGATGAAGCGGTCGAATACCCGCTCAACGTCTGACATTTCGTGCCTCAAACATACGGTTACCTAGCCGTGCCTTCTCCGGTGCTTCCGGAGGGGATCACGGATTTTTCCTGGCTCAAACTTTGGCAATTGCCAAGGTCACTTGCGAACTTTCGGCTTCTAACGGCGCCCGCCTTATTTTCTTTTGCTCGAGTTGGTTACGAGCCGTACCGGGCTTGTTGTCGGTGCCTCCGAGCGCGCTGCGCGCGCTGCGCGCGGTGCCAACCGACACACTGCCGTTATGCTAATCCCCGCGGGTCGTCAACAAAGATCCGTCTTGTGCCCGACTCTGCCACTCACGCGGCGGTCTCGCCCGCAGTCTGGCGCGACCGCCTTCGAGGCTGCGATTCGTTTCCGTGAGCCTCTCCGCGGGATCTTGAGGCGAGCGCTTTCACTCTTGCGACATGTCCTTTCACTCTTGCGAGGCTTGGCTGAGAACGAGGCGCGCCTGGTTTGTGCCATTGTTTGTGGGCGTTCCGCCGTGTTTCGGGCCACGGCCCAGGGAGGATGGGGCGGTCTTTCCGTGCTACCCTGAGCGTGGCTTTTCGCGCCGATCGCAGTGCGCTCAGCCGCTCATGGCCGTCGATCTCAAGGTTGCCGCTCACCGCGCAGAGGCGCGTCTCGGATCCGTCATCAACGGCAAGTGGCACCTGGATCGCTTGCTCGGGGTCGGCGGAATGGCGTGCGTGTACGCCGCGACCCACAGCGGCGACAAGCGAGCAGCAGTCAAGATGCTCCATCCGGAGCTGTCGCTCGATCCGGCGATTCGTGAGCGCTTCTTGCGCGAAGGCTACGTGGCCAACTCCGTGGGACATCGCGGGGCGGTCACCGTGGAAGACTACGACGTCACCGCGGATGGTGCGGCTTTCATCGTGATGGAGCTGCTCGACGGGGAGACCATCGAACATCGCTGGCAGCGCAAAGACGAGCGCCTGCCTTTGGAGGAAGTGCTGGCGATCGGCGATCAGGTTCTGGATACGCTAGCGGCAGCGCACGACAAGGGAGTCGTCCACCGCGATCTGAAGCCCGAGAATCTGTTTTTAACTCGGGATGGCGTCGTCAAGGTGCTCGACTTTGGCATTGGGCGGGTCCGCGAGCTCTCCGGAGTCCGGTTCCGGACTCAATCCGGCGCTGCTATGGGCACGCCGGCGTTCATGGCTTCCGAGCAGGCGCGCGGCCGCTGGGACGACGTCGATGGTCAGACAGATCTGTGGGCGTTGGGCGCCACGCTCTTCACGCTCTTGACGGGCCAGTACGTTCACGAGGGGGAGACGGTGAACGAGACTCTGGCGCTCGCGACGAGTCGGCCCGCGCGCTCCATCAAGCCTTCGAGACCGGATCTGCCGCCGCGGGCGGTCGCCTTCATCGACCGTGCGTTGTCCTACGCCAAGGCTCAACGCTTTCCAGACGCTCGTAGCATGCAAGCCGAGTTGAGACTGATCTACGCGGAGCTGTCCGGAAAAGACGTCAGCTTTTCCGAACGCCTCATGCCGCCCCACGTGTCCTCTGCCGTAGCCACGCAGGGCCCGCGCGGCGAGTGCGACCCACGCTTACGGGTGACCACGATCGCCGCCCACAACGCTTCGGCGTTCGTGCCGGTCAAGAAACCGGCAGCAAGCATGTCGTTCGGGAAGCGGCGAGCGATGCTGATTGGCGGGGGGAGCGTCATGCTTGCGGTCTTGGTGGCCGTCGCGGCGCGCAGCGCTGGAAGAGGAGCCGAGGCTGTGGCCCCAGCGTTGGCCAGCTCCGTATCGGGTCCGGCAGCGGCATCTGCGAGTCCGGTGGTTACGGCGGCTAAGGTCGTTCCCGAGCCGAGCCCCGTCCAGCCGCCTCCGCTCTCGATCGAGCAGTTGCCGGAAGAGAAACCCGACAAGGCGGTAGCTACCGAGCGCAGGCGCAAGAAGCCTCGCGCAGCGACGACGCCCGCGAAGTGAGGACCCGGCCCGCTCTCGCTACGGCTTGGGTGGCTCCGAGCAGCAACCGCCCGAAGCGTTCGGCTACAAACAGCCGCATTTAGACTCGCCCGGCGCCAGAGGCAGTTGGGCTAGACTGCTACGGCTTGATCACGATGAAAACGAAGTACGCCCTAAAGGCGCTGGCGCACTTGGCGTCGGGCACCTGGGGCGAGCCTATGCTCATCGCAGAGATCGCCGAGCGCGAGGAAATCCCCAAGAAGTTCTTGGAAGCGATTCTGGCAGAGCTGAAGCAGCACGGCTTCGTACGCAGCCGAAAGGGGCGCGGCGGGGGCTACCTGCTTGCCAAGACTCCAGAGACGATCACGCTGGCTTCGATCGTACGAGTGCTCGACGGTCCGATCGCGCCCGTTCCGTGCCTCAGCCGTACCGCCTATCGGCGCTGCGAGGGCTGCAAGGACGAAGCAACTTGTGGCGTGCGGCTGGCGCTGAGAGAGGCGCACGCCGCCAGCGTCGCTGTGCTGGAAAGCACCACGCTCGCTGACATGGTGGCGCGCCAACAAACCGCTGCGACGCCGAACTTGCTTCGCTACAGCATCTGAGCGGCACCCTGTTGGCGCGGCCGCGGAGCGGCTTTCGCGCTTCCGCGGTGGCGACGCTTTTGAAAGTCGGCTATGCGTGCGGGCGATGTTCGACCCCCTAACTCGCGAGTACGGCGGGTACATTTTCGATTGTGACGGAACGCTCGCTGATTCGATGCTGGTGCATCACCAGGCTTGGCGCTCGGCCCTGCTAGCTCACGGCGCGCGTTTTGATTTTCATTGGGAGCTATTCACCAGTCGGGGTGGGATGAGCCTGCGCAAGACGGTGGAGGCACTGAACGAGCAGTTCGGCCTCAGTATGGATCCCGAAGCGGTGGCGCTGCATCAAAGTAGGGACTACGAGCGCTTGATGCCGACGTTGCAGCCGATCACGTCCGTTGTGGAGTTTGCTCGCCGCGTGGCTCAGACGAGGCCCGTGAGTGTGGCTTCGGGTAGCCCGCGCGGGATCGTACTGCGTACCCTCGAGCTGATCGGCCTCGGGGATGTTCTGAGGATAGTCGTGACGCCAGAAGACGTGTTGGCGGGTAAACCCGCGCCGGACATGTTCCTCTTGGCAGCTGAAAGGATGGGAGTCGCGCCGGCGGAATGTGTGGTGTTCGAGGACAGCGTTCTGGGCATCGAGGCTGCCAATCGCGCAGGGATGGCGTCGGTCCTGGTGCGATCGCCAAATTTCCGCTAGCTTGAGCGATGCTCGCTAGGCGGCCAAGAGGGTACTACGGGGACGATCATCTGACGATCGGATCCGACCTGATCGCCGTGCTCAAGATCCTGAAGATGCCGGAACAGGTACTCGGCAAGTCGCAGCTACGGCGGCTCGAGTCGGTGGACCCCAATGAGTGGTACCCGATCGATTGGCTGTTGGAGCTCATGGAGCAGCTCGAAACGCACGTTGGCCGCTACGGACTCATACGTATGGGGCGCATGCTTTTTCAGCTTTCTCACAAAGAGCGTGTGCTGCTCGTTGCGAAGTCCGCCAAGGATATTCTCTATGGCATCGACGGCATGTATCACCATGCCAATCGCGGCCGGGGGATCGGCGGCTGGAAGGTGCTGAAGTTCGAGCCTGGCTTGGCGGAGCTGGAGAAGAACACGGCGCACCACTGCGTGATGGAGCAGGGCATTTTGACCGAAGCGCTGACGTCGGTTGGCTGCGCTTGTAACATCGTACAGACGCGCTGTTTCCGCGAGGGCGCTGACACTTGCATCTATCAGATCACGAGCGCGTTCGTTGACCAGCGTTGGTCGGGGCTCAAGCCTACCTGAGCGGCGGCTCCGCCGATTTCGACAGTTGGTGTTTGATACCACCCTCCTAACGTTGGCTGCGATACACGCCTTGTGAGCTGCAGAGCCAGACGTCCTTCACGTCTCTCCCCAAGACTTGCGCCACGCCGCGTGGAGCCGCCGGAATCGAGACCCACGCGCCGTCCTGGAAGACGGCCACGCCACCTTCGCCCGCCACCCAAAGCGAGTCGGCGGTTCCCCATAGCGAGCGGGGCCCAGAAACCGGCGACTGGGTGCTTCGCCAGCGCTGGCCATCGAAATGATGCATTCGGCTGGTTTTCCGCTCGATCACGCAGGCGCGCTGCTCGCGGATGAACGCGTCGTCGGCTGTTTGCCAAGGCGCTCCTGGCGAGGCCGGGCCCACCGCTACCCAATCCTTGTCGAGCCTGAAGAGCGAAGCCCCGACGAGAGCCCAGCCAGTTCCGAGCGAGAGTCCTACGCGCTCGAGGCCGCTGGGCGCCGAGGCCTTCGTCCAGCCGCTGATGCGCTTGATGAGGCAGCTCATGCCGGGCCGACACACGATCTCGGGATCCAGCGTTCCCAGGAGCGCGACCAGACCGGGAGCGCCAGCCTTGCCTAGCGGACCAAGCTCGTCCGGTGCCGGCCTTAGGCCGCCCGGTAGAGAACGGTAGTAGCGAGCCTCATCGCCCTTCGTGGTTTGGGACGTGCCCGCGATGCGTACGCGGTAGTCGCGACCAAAGAAGACCCCGAGCTCCTGATGAGCGCCCCGAAGGAGAGGAGGAAGCGGCTCTTCGCGGATGCCTTTCTTGTCCTGCACCGTCACGACGTCGTCCCCCAGCGCGGCCCAAAGCGGCTCCCTATCTAGGGCGAGCGCGCGGCAGGGCGTTTCTAGCACGCGTTCGAACACCACGGCCCGAGCGAGGGCAGGGGTCGCAGCTACCGCGACGAGCAGCATGGCGCTGGCAGCGAGGCGACCGAGTCGGCGCGCGTTCGCAAGGCGAAAAGGAAGCATGGGTCCAGAAATCATGGCAGGTTCGTCGCGGGGAGGGGAGCAGGAACGGCCGCAGCCAGCGCCAGCCCAGCTCCGCGCGGATCCGCGACGCCGCTCGCCAAATCGTTGTCAAGTAGCAGAACGTTGGCGTCGCCCATGGCCAGATGCGAGCCTTTGATCTTGTGGCCGCGACCCTTCAAGCCGAGCAACACTTCCGAGGCAAGTGGCCGTTTCGACTCGTAGCGCGCCCGGTCGGGCAAGAAGCTCTGGTGAATCCGTGGCGCCGCCACCGCCTGATCGACCGCCAAACCGTGATCGACAATGCCGCGTAATACTTGAACGATAG
>ENA-ORBV01017235-ORBV01017235.1-microbial-mat-metagenome-genome-assembly--contig:-NODE-17235-length-10360-cov-5.134786_pt1 | contig 10360 bp, 10 predicted proteins | sample MGYA00237777_ERZ505514 | MGnify/ENA primary metagenome ERZ505514 (study PRJEB26160, sample SAMN06269048) | microbial mat metagenome | isolation source: Oligotrophic lake microbial mat | place...
TCTATTCGTCGGCAGCGTCAGATGTGTATAAGAGACAGGGCATCGACGACCTTGGTGCCAGGTGGCTTTTCGAGCTTGTCTCCGACGCTGTGGATCTTGCCGTCGACACACAACACATCGGCCTTGAACTGCCGGTCGGCGTTGACAACCGTGCCGCCGCGAATCAGGAAGGAACTCATGGGGATACCCTTTCGTCAGGTTGAATCATTGGAGGATGATAGGCGGGGCGGCGCGCGTGGGGATTCTTCACCTTACGCTGCGACCCGCATCGGGTTGTTCGGATGGGTGGTCCAGTTGGCATAGTTGCCGTCGACCTTCTTGCCCGACCGTTTGTCGATCTCGCCCGCTGCCAGAGTCCGCATCGTGATCGTCTCGGGAACCGGGCAGACCGACACGCACAGATTGCAGCCCACGCATTCCTCTTCCATGATCTCGAAATGCCGCTTGCCGTCCCTGGTGGCAGAGATCGCCTGGTGCGAGGTGTCTTCGCAGACCACGTGGCAGCGCCCGCACTGGATGCAGCTGTCCTGGTTGATGACCGCCTTCTCGATGTGGTTCATGTTCAGGTTGCTCCAGCCGGTGATGCTGGGGACCGCCTTGCCGACCATCTGCGACACCCGGGTGTAGCCCTGCTGGTCCATGAAGTTGGACAGCCCGTCGCACATGTCCTGCACGATCCGAAAGCCATACACCATGGCCGCGGTGCAGACCTGTACCGTGCCCGCCCCCAGCGCAATGAACTCGGCCGCATCGTGCCAGGTGTGCACGCCGCCGATGCCCGAGATCGGCAGCCCGGCGGTTTGCGGGTCGCGCGCAATCTCGGCCACCATGTTCAGCGCGATCGGGCGCACCGCGGTGCCGCAATATCCACCGTGGGAGCCTTGCTTGCCGACGCTGGGCGTCATCGTCATCGTCTCCAGATTGACGCCCATCACGGAGTTGATGGTGTTGATCAGCGACACCGCGTCGGCGCCGCCAGCCTTGGCCGCGCGTGCCGGGTAACGGATGTCGGTGATGTTGGGTGTGAGTTTGACGATCACCGGCAGTTTGCTGTAGGTCTTGCACCAGCGCGCGACCATCTCGATGTATTGCGGCACCTGGCCCACCGACGAGCCCATGCCGCGTTCGCTCATGCCATGCGGGCAACCGAAGTTGAGCTCGATGCCATCGCAGCCGGTGTCCTCGACCATGGGCAGGATGCGTCTCCAGGAGGCCTCCTCACACGGCACCATGATCGACACCACCATCGCCCGGTCTGGCCAGGCACGTTTGACCCGGCCGATCTCGTCCAGGTTGGTCTGGAGCGGCCGGTCCGAGATCAGCTCGATGTTGTTGAAGCCGATCACACGCCGGTCGTTGCCCAGCAGCGCGCCATACCGCGGGCCGTAGACGTTGACGATGTGCGGATCTTCGCCCAGGGTCTTCCACACCACGCCGCCCCAGCCGGCTTCGAAGGCGCGCACGACGTTGTACTCCTTGTCGGTCGGCGGTGCGGACGCCAGCCAGAACGGGTTGGGGCTCTTGATGCCCAGGAACTCGGTGCTCAGGTCAGCCATGGTGCTTCTCCGTGATCGTGGTGGTGCAGGGGCAGCGGGGCCGTGTCATGCGCTTAAAGCCGCGTGGATGGCCAGCGCGGCGACCTTGCCGTGTTCCACCGCCTCCACGGTCAGGTCACGCCCACCGACCCGGCAGTCGCCGCCTGCCCAGACCTTGGGATGCGAGGTCGCGCCCTGGGCGTCGGTGACGATGCGCCCGCCCTGGAGTTCGACCATGGCGCCCAGCGGCTGCGCCACCAGCGACTGGCCGATCGCCTTGAGCACCATGTCGGCCGGCAGCGTGAAGTGCTCGCCGGTCTCCACCAGCTTGCCGCCGGCCTGCTGTGTGCGGGCAAAGCGCACGCCGGTGACATGGCCTTCGCGCGCGAGGATCTCCCTGGGCGCAGCCCAATGCCGCACCAGCACGCCGTTGGTGCGTGCCCAGTCGCGTTCATGCAGCGATGCCGACATCGCGTCGTCGCCACGCCGGTACACGATGGTGACCTCATCCGCGCCGAGCTTGCGCGACTGCACCGCCGCGTCCACCGCCGTCATGCCGCCACCAATCACCACGACACGGCGACCGACCGGTACCTGAGCGTAGTCTTTCGCCTGGCGCAACTCGGCGATGAAATCGACCGCGTTGCGCACACCGACCGCGTCGGGTTCCGGTATGCCGATGGCATTCACGCCGGCCAATCCCAAACCCAGGAACACTGCGTCATAGTCCTGCGTCAACTGCTCGAGCGTGACATCGCGCCCCAGTGCCGTCTTGTTGCGGATGTCGATGCCGCCGATCGAGAGCAACCACTCGACTTCGCGTTGCGCGAAGTTGTCCACCGTCTTGTAGGTGGCCAGGCCGTACTCGTTCAGGCCGCCGGGTTTGGCGTTGGCGTCGAACACCACTACGTCGTGACCCAGTCGGGCCAGTCCGTGGGCGCAGGCCAGGCCGGCCGGACCGGCGCCGACGACGGCAACCGTGCGGCCGGTCGATGGCGCGCGGGTGAACAGCGGCGCTCCCGGGTCGTCGAAATAGGCGTCGGTGGCATGACGTTGCAACTGTCCGATCTCGACCGGCTTGTCCTCGTTGGTGTTGCGCACGCAGGCCTCTTCGCACAACACTTCGGTCGGGCACACCCGGGCGCACATGCCGCCCAGCGGATTGGCACTGAGGATGGCGTGCGCCGAGCCGCGGATATTGTTGTCGGCAATGCGCTGGATGAAACTGGGGATGTCGATGCCGGTCGGGCAGGCGGTCTGGCAAGGTGCATCAAAGCAGTAGTAGCAGCGGTCGGCCTCGATCCGGGCCTGAGCCAGCGTCAGCGGCGGATGGACGTCGCAGAAATGGCTGCGGTATTGCGCGGCATCCAGGCGACCGGCCCGGATATCCGGCTGCGCGGTGCTGGCGGTTTCGGTGGGGCTCATGGGCTTGCCTCGTTGTGGTGCATTGCGTCGTCAACTCTTACCATGTGGTAAACATTTGGTGCATTTGATCGCCATTGCGGTGCCCGTTCAACTAGGGAATACCCGCTTTCAAAGCTCAGCAAGAGTCAGGCCAGGGACGAAAAAATTGCCGCTACCATGCGCAGCTATGGCGACCAAGCGAAAACCGTCTCCGGTGAGGGAAAAGCGCAGCGACAGCCGGGAGCGGCTGGAACAGGAGATCCTGGAGGCAGCCAAGCAGCTGTTCGCCCAGCGCGGTTTCGGCGGCGTGTCGCTGGACCATATCGCCCGCGCGGTTGGCACTGCCAAGCAGAATCTGCTGTATTACTTCACCAGCAAGGAGGCTTTGTACCGCCGGGTGCTGCACGGCGTGCTCGACGTCTGGTTGTCCCACATGGCCGCCATCACCGAGAACGCCGACAACCCGGAGCTCGCGCTGCGCCGGTATATCGCCGGCAAGTTGCGTTTCTCGCGCGAGCATCCGTACGACTCCCGCGTCTATGCGAACGAGGTGATTTCCGGCGCTCCGTTATTTGCACAGGAGATCCGCGACCGGGTGCTGCCGGCCCTGCAGGCCGACATCGCGGTGTTCAACCAGTGGGCCGAGCAGGGTGTATGCCGCAAGGTGGACGCGGCGCATCTGATGGTGATCCTGTGGTCGTCGACCCAGGCCTATGCCGACTTCGCCAGCCAGATCTGCCTGGTGCTGGGCAAGCCGGAGATGGAACCGGCGGATTTCGAAGCCGGCGAGCAGCTGCTGGTCGACATGGTGCTGCGCACCGTGCTGATCCGGCCCACCTGAGCGCCGGGCGCTGCGGCGTCGGGCTTACTGGGTGCCGAAGATCCGGTCGCCCGCGTCGCCCAGGCCCGGCAGGATGTAGCCGTGGTCGTTGAGCTGGCGGTCGACCGCCGCGGTGAAGACCGGCACATCCGGATGGGCCTTGTGCATCGTGTCCAGTCCTTCCGGGCAGGTCAGCAGGCACAGAAATTTGATCGACTTGGGTTTCATGCGCTTGACCCGTTCGATCGCCGCCACCGCCGAATTGCCGGTGGCCAGCATCGGATCGACAACGATGACATCGCGCTCCTGCATGTCCTGCGGCATCTTGAAGTAGTACTCCACCGGCTGCAGCGTCTTGGGGTCGCGGTACAGGCCGATATGGCCGACGCGGGCGCCGGGCACCACGCTGAGCATGCCGTCCAGAATGCCGGTGCCGGCGCGCAGGATGGATACCAGCACCAGTTTCTTGCCGTCGATGGTGGTGCCGCTCATGGTCTCCAGCGGCGTCTCGATCTCGATCGGCTGGGTCTGCATGTCGCGGGTGACCTCGTAGGCCATCAATGTGCTGAGCTCGCCCAGCAGACGGCGAAAACCGTTGGTGCTGGTTTCCTTGCGGCGCATCAGCGTGAGTTTGTGCTGCACCAGCGGATGGTTGACCAGATGCAGGTTGGGGAATCGGGAGAGATCGGTCATGGAGAGGTCCTTGTCGTGAAGCTGCGCAGGTGTCGTTGGTTGTGGCCGCGTCAGCGCCGCTTGCCCCCGAAGATGCCACCGAGTACACCGCGGATGATCTGGCGCCCGACCTCGCTGCCGATGGCGCTGGCTGCGCTCTTGAACAACTGCTCGCCGGCACCCATGCGCCGGCCGCCACTGCCGCCACCGAGCAGGCCGCCCAGGGTGCCCATGATCCCGCCGCCGGAATCGTCGGCAGGGGCGCCGCCCTGGGACTGCGCCGTGCGTGCCATGCTGGCGGTCTTTTCCTTGGCGGTGGCTGCATCGGCCATCGTGGCCTCGACGCGGACCTTGATGGCCTCATGGGCCGACGCGCGATCGACGGCCTTTTCGTAGACACCTGCGACGATGGAGCCCGCGATCAGCGCCTGGCGCTGCGCCGCGGTGATCGGGCCGATCTGGCTGGCCGGGGGCAGCACGAACACGCGTTCGGTCACGCCGGGGCGGCCTTTCTCGTCCAGGAAACTGACCAGCGCCTCGCCGACGGCCAGTTCGGTGATGGCCTGGGAGATGTCGAGTGTCGGGTTTTGCCGCATCGTTTCGGCAGCAGATTTGACCGCCTTCTGGTCACGCGGTGTGAACGCGCGCAGCGCGTGCTGGACCCGGTTGCCAAGTTGGGCCAGCACCGAGTCGGGAATGTCGAGTGGGTTCTGGGTCACGAAATACACACCCACCCCCTTGCTGCGCACCAGGCGCACCACCAGTTCGATACGTTCGACCAGGGCCTTGGGCGCATCGGTGAACAGCAGATGCGCCTCGTCGAAGAAGAAGACCAGCTTGGGCTTGTCCAGATCGCCCACCTCCGGCAGGTTCTCGAACAGTTCGCTGAGCAGCCACAGCAGGAAGGCGGCGTACAGCCGGGGCGCGTTCATGAGCTGGTCGGCCGCCAGGATGTTGACGACGCCCTTGCCGCTGCCATCGGTCTGCATGAAGTCGGCGATGTTGAGCATCGGCTCGCCAAAGAATTTGTCGCCGCCCTGGCTCTCGATCTGCATCAAGCCGCGCTGGATCGCGCCAACGCTGGCCGCGCTGATGTTGCCGTAGCTGGTCGTGAACTGGGAAGCGTTGTCGCCGACGAACTGGCACATGCTGCGCAGGTCTTTCATGTCCAGCAGCAACAGCCCCTGGTCGTCGGCGATCTTGAACACCAGCTGCAACACGCCGGCCTGGGTTTCATTGAGGTTGAGCATCCGCGCCAGCAGCAACGGGCCCAGGTCGCTGACCGTGGCGCGCACCGGATGGCCCTGTACGCCGAATACGTCCCACAACGTGACCGGGAAGGGCGCAAAGGCGGGGGTTGGCAACTTGCGCTCCGCGATGATCTTGCCCAGCTTGCCGCCCAGGCTGCCGGCTTGCGAAATGCCGGTCAGGTCGCCTTTGACGTCGGCCATGAAGACCGGAACTCCCGCACCGGAGAATGCCTCGGCCAGCGTTTGCAGCGTGATGGTCTTTCCGGTGCCAGTTGCACCGGTGATCAGGCCATGGCGATTTGCCTTGTCCGGCTGCAGGCAGCATCGGATGTCGTCGCGTTGCGCGATCACGAACGGTTCGATCATGGAGATTCCCAAAAGTACAATCGTGCCGCTAGGGTAACCAATTTTTCGAAGGACTCCGCGTGGCAGGACACAGCAAATGGGCCAATATTCAGCACCGCAAGGGGCGGCAGGATGAAAAAAGAGGCAAGGTCTGGACCCGCGTGATCCGTGAAATCATGGTCTCCGCCCGTACTGGTGGCGGCGACCTGAGCGCCAACCCGCGCCTGCGGCTGGCGGTGGAAAAGGCCAAGGCGGCCAACATGCCGGCCGATACCGTCAAGCGCAACATCGACAAGGCCACCGGCAATCTCGAGGGTGTCAACTACGAGGAAATCCGCTACGAGGGATACGGCATCGGCGGAGCTGCCATCATCGTCGACACCATGACCGACAACCGGGTGCGCACCGTGGCCGAGGTCCGCCATGCGTTCAGCAAGTACGGCGGCAACATGGGAACCGAAGGGTCGGTGGCGTTCCAGTTCAAGCATTGCGGCCAGCTGGTCTATGCACCGGGCACCGAAGAGGAAAAACTGATGGAAGTCGCGCTCGAGGCCGGTGCCGACGATGTGATCGTCGACGACGATGGCGCCATCGAGGTCCTGGCCGCGCCAGCCGATTTCGAGGCGCTGCAGCTGGCGCTGGATGCCGCCGGCTTCAAGGCCGAGGTCGCGGAGGTCACGATGCGGGCCGACAACCCGGTCGATCTCGATGGCGACGACGCGGCCCGGATGCAGAAACTGCTGGACGTGCTCGAAGACCTAGACGACGTGCAGGCGGTATACCACAACGCGGCGTTATGAACGTACTGGTCATTGGCGGCGGCGGCCGCGAACATGCGCTGGCCTGGCGTTTGGCCCAGTCCGGCCGGATCCAGACCGTGTTCGTGGCCCCCGGCAACGGCGGCACGTGGCAGGCCGAACGCATCCGCAACATCGACATCACCGACCTCGGTCAATTGTGCGACTGGGCCGCGAACGAGAAGATCGGCCTGACCGTGGTGGGGCCCGAGGTGCCATTGGCTGCCGGGGTGGTCGACCTGTTCCGCGAACGGGGCCTGCGCATCTTCGGTCCGACGAAAGCGGCGGCGCAGCTCGAGAGTTCAAAGGCTTTTTCCAAGGATTTCATGCAGCGCCACGGCATTCCGACGGCATTGCACATGACATTCTCCGACCGGGCGCAAGCCCATGCCTTCGTGGCCGAGCGCGGTGCGCCCATCGTCGTCAAGGCCGATGGCCTGGCAGCGGGCAAGGGCGTCGTCGTGGCCGGCACGCTCGAGCAGGCGCGCGCGGCCATCGACCAGATGCTGCCCGAGCTCGCCGACCCCGATACCCGGGTCGTCATCGAGCAGTTCCTCGCGGGAGAGGAGGCCAGTTTCATCGTCTTGTGCGACGGCAAGAACGTGCTGGCACTGGCCACCAGCCAGGACCACAAACGCCTGCTCGATGGCGACCAGGGACCCAACACCGGCGGCATGGGGGCCTATTCGCCGGCCTCCGTGGTGACGCCGGCCGTGCATGCCAAGGCCATGCGCGAGATCATCCTGCCCACCATCCGCGGCATGGAGAAGGACGGTATCGTCTATACCGGTTTCCTGTACGCCGGGCTGATGATCGATGCCAAGGGCCAGCCGCGCGCGCTGGAATTCAACTGCCGGCTCGGAGACCCCGAGACACAACCCATCCTGATGCGACTCAAGACCGATCTGCTCGAGTTGCTGCTGGCTGCGACCGAAACCGGAGACGACCGCAAGCTCGACCAGGTCGAGTTGCAATGGGACCGGCGTACCGCACTGGGCGTGGTGCTGGCCGCCAAGGACTATCCGCGGCCGCCGCGCACCGGCGACCGCATCCGCGGCCTGCCGCAGCCCGCGGCCGACTTGATGGTGTTCCACGCCGGAACCCGGCGCGAGGGCGACGAGATCGTCACCAGCGGTGGCCGCGTGTTGTGCGTGACCGCGCTGGCCGACAATGTGCGCCAGGCCCAGCAGCGCGCCTACCAGGCCGTGCGCGAAATCCAGTTCGATGGCATGCAATACCGCAGCGACATCGGTTATCGTGCCGCCTGAGCGACGCGCGGGTCGACACAGCGAAACGTCACACCATGTCTTCCGACTCCATCGAACATCGGGGCCGGCGCGTGCCCGCGGTGCGCGAGTACCTGCTCGGTCTGCAGCAACGGATCTGCGAGTCGATCGCCGGCATCGATGGCACGGCGTTTCTCGATGATGCATGGCACAAGGCGCCGCAGGAAGCGCTGCAGGGCGATGGACTGACCCGCATCCTGGAGCAGGGCAAGGTGTTCGAGCGGGCGGGTTGCGGCTTCTCGCACGTGCGGGGCAAGGCATTGCCGCCCTCGGCGACCCAGAATCGAGCGGAACTGGCTGGTGCGCCCTTTGAGGCGCTCGGGGTTTCGCTGGTATTCCATCCGCACAACCCCTATGTGCCGACGGTGCACATGAATGTGCGCATGCTGGCCGCGTTTCCTGGCTCGGACCGGGAGGTCTGCTGGTTCGGCGGTGGCATGGACCTCACCCCGTATTACGGCTTCGAGGAAGACGCGGTGCATTTCCATGCCACTTGCAAGGGCGCGCTCGAACCCTTCGGAGCCGACCTGTACCCGCGTTTCAAGCACTGGTGCGATGAGTATTTCTTCCTCAAGCACCGCCAGGAGCAGCGCGGCGTGGGCGGCGTTTTCTTCGACGACTTCAGTGCCACCGATTTCGACACCGGTTTTGCAGTGCAGCGTGCCGTGGGCGACGCATTCCTGCATGCGTACCTGCCCATCGTGCAGCGTCGCGGTGCGATGCTCTTTGGCGAACGCGAGCGTGATTTCCAGCTGTATCGGCGCGGGCGCTACGTCGAGTTCAACCTGGTCTGGGATCGCGGCACCCATTTTGGCCTGCAGTCCGGCGGACGCACCGAGTCCATCTTGCTCTCGATGCCCCCGCTGGTGCGCTGGTCCTATCAGGAGCACGCGCAGCCGGGCACGCCCGAGCACGATCTGGTGCACCGGTTTCTGTTGCGACGGGACTGGGTTTGACCCCACCAGCTGACCCGGTGCGGCGCCTGGGGGTGTTCGGTGGCGCCTTCGATCCGCCGCATGGCATGCACCGGATGCTGGTCGAGACGGCGCTCAAGCAGTTGCAGCTCGACCGGCTGCTGGTCGTGCCCACCGGGCAGGCCTGGCACAAGAGCCGTCCGTTGACCGACGCCACGCACCGCCTGGCGATGGTCCAGCTCGCGTTCGACGGCCTGGAGAAGGTGTGTATCGACCGGCGCGAGATCGAACGCGCGGGACCCAGCTATACCGTCGATACACTAGCCGAACTGCAGATTGAATTTCCCGCCGCCGAGCTGTTCCTGATCATCGGACAGGACCAGGCGCGGGCCTTGACCAGCTGGCGCAAATGGCGGCAGGTCCCGGCCCTGGCTACAATCGCGGTCGCCGAACGTGCCGATGCGCAGTCGGACAGCACCCGGTTCCAACCACCCGAAGATCTGCGCCAGCGCTTCGTGCAGCTGCAGTTGCCGCCATCCGACACCAGCGCCACCGATATCCGCCAACGTGCCAGCAGCGGCCAGAGTTTGGCTCCTCTGGTGACTGATCCGGTTGCGCGTTATATTGTTCTCCATCGCCTATACCAGACCACCTGATGACCACTGAAACCGCCGCCAAACGCAATACCCAGAAGCTCCAGCGAGCCATCGTCGATGGGCTCGAGGATGTGAAGGCCCAGGATATCCAGGTGTTCGACACCGAACATCTGTCATCGCTGTTCGAGCGGGTCATCGTGGCTTCGGGCACCTCGAACCGCCAGACCAAGGCCTTGGCGGCCAGTGTGCGCGACGCGGTGCGCGAGGCGGGTTTTCCCAAGCCACGCATCGAAGGCGAGGCCAATGGCGAGTGGATCATCGTCGATTGTGCGCAGGCGGTCGTGCACATCATGCAGCCGACCTTCCGTTCCTACTACCACCTCGAGGAGTTGTGGGGCGAGAAGCCGGTGCGGCTGAAGTTCGGCGCCAGCAAGCCGGTGACCGAGGCGCCGGTCGCGAAAAAGTCCGTCGCAGCAAAAGCTCCGGCGAAAAAGGCGGCAGCAACCCAGGCGCCGGCCAAACACTCCGCCGGCGCACGCGGCGCGCGTCCATCGAAGGCTGGTGCTGGCCGCTCAAGCCCGGCCAAGGCTGGTGCTGGCCGCTCAGGCCCGGCCAAGGCTGGTGCTGGCCGCTCAGGCCCGGCCAAGGCTGGTGCTGGCCGCTCAAGCCCGGCCAAGGCTGGCGCTGGCCGCTCAAGCCCGGCCAAGGCTGGTGCTGGCCGCTCAAGCCCGGCCAAGGTTA
>ENA-ORBV01017236-ORBV01017236.1-microbial-mat-metagenome-genome-assembly--contig:-NODE-17236-length-10359-cov-5.309765_pt1 | contig 10359 bp, 10 predicted proteins | sample MGYA00237777_ERZ505514 | MGnify/ENA primary metagenome ERZ505514 (study PRJEB26160, sample SAMN06269048) | microbial mat metagenome | isolation source: Oligotrophic lake microbial mat | place...
AATGATACGGCGACCACCGAGATCTACACCTCTCTATTCGTCGGCAGCGTCAGATGTGTATAAGAGACAGCGGGATGGCTGATTGAGCACCACGTTCTCGAGCACCGTGCCGAACATCTGTGTCGTCTGATAGATGTCCGGTTCGTTTTCAGCAGAGAGGTTGATCACCTTCGCGTAGCAACCACCTTCGAAGTTGAAGGTGCCTTCGCTCGACCAGCCGTGTTCGTCGTCGCCAATGAGTCCACGCTCAGGGTCTGCCGAAAGCGTGGTCTTGCCGGTGCCTGAAAGACCGAAAAACAACGCCGTGTCGCCGTGGGCTCCGATGTTCGCCGAGCAGTGCATGGAGAGCACGTCGTGCTTGGGGAGCAGGTAGTTCATGACCGTGAACATCGCCTTCTTCAGTTCACCGGCGTAGCGCGTGCCGCCAATCAGAATCACACGCTCGGAAAGATTGAGCACGATGAATGTGCCGGTGCGCGTGCCATGCTTTGCGGGGTCGGCCTTGAACTCCGGCGCGTGATACACCGTGAAGTTCGGCGCGAATGTCGCGAGCTCCTGAATCTCCGGGCGAATAAACATGTTGCGCACAAAGTTCGCGTGCCACGCATTCGGCAGGATGTAGCGCACACTCAAACGCGTGGACGGATCGGCACCACAGTACAGATCCTGCACGAACAGTTCGTCCAGTCCATCGAGGTACGCCTGCACCTCAGACTTGAGCACGAGATAGGAATTTCGATCGGGGTCAGTCGAGTATACGGCGCGATCCCCGACCGTGCGAACACCGACGGGCGGGCGGCGGCGTGCGGTCCGCCTCGTTTACGCGCCTCGCGAGCCCTCTGGTTCACGGTGCCGGCAGGAGCTCGGGGCGAGACGGGGCGGGATTTCAGGCCCCGATGGCACGATCGCGCACGCCGAACGGCCCCGCGCAAGGTCGGGGCGTCGGGGTGAGGCTCAGGGGGCCCGGTGGGCCGCTGCGGGTCGTGGCATGACGCCGGAGGCCGACCGAGCTCGGGTCGAGGGGGGGCGGCCGCGCGCCGCCGGGTGCGGCCGTGGAGACTCCGGTGCGAAGGTGCGTGAGGATCTGGTCGATCACGGAGCGGTGCGGGATGCACGCCACGATCCGCATCGGCCCACGGCCGGTCGGGCCCGCATCCCACGCGGGCGGTTGGTGTACCAGCCGTAATACCGCGTGGTGACCTGACCCTTGTCGGGAATGTGCAGCAGGACCCGGGCGAGGAACTCGCGCGGGTCAGCGGTCTCGGTGCCCGCGGTCGGGCCCTCCGATTTTGTCGGAGCGGCAGGTCACGGCCTTGGCCGTCCGATCGTAGGTCAGCCGCTCGAGGGCGACGGGATTCCGCGCACAGTCCCGGGCGAGCCGCGTGGCAAAGGCCCGGTCATCCTCCGGCACTCAGACGGCCGTGTGGACATGGAACCCCAAGTACGGCCACCTGGCATGCCCGTGGCGTGTTCTTCGTCGAAGAGGTGCAGGCGCTGCGGGCGGCGACGCGGGCGATCTCGCCGAGGAGACGGCGGCGATACAGACCGTACGCGCGCAACCGCTTGGGGATGGTGAGCACCACCTGCCGATGCGGGACGGGCGCGAGGAGCGTGGTGTCCAAACACTGCGTCCAGATCGCGAGGCGCTTGGGCGGGCAGCTCGGGCAGAAGGAGCGGCACTTGCACGTGAAATCGAGCAGATATTCGTGCGTGCAGTTTTCGCAGCGGATGCGCGCGAAGCCGTGGTCGAGGACCCCGCAGGCGAGGAACTGGTCGGCCACGTCGCCGACCACCGGACGCCACGGGCCATGCTCGCGGGCGAAGCGCTCGTCGTAGATCATCTGCAGGCGAGGCAGATGGTCCGACACCAACCGAAAGAGCGGCGACGCCTGTGGGCGCCGGGGTGTGTAGACGCCCCGCGCGGCCGGTGCCGCGTCTGGCATGCGCGCTCCGGGACCAAGGAGCGCCGAGCATACGCCCACTGCACACGCGGACCGTCCCAAATCACACCTGGATCACGGCCAGCTCACACGCCAGCCCCACACTTCGGTCGAACGCCAAACGCACTGTGCCGATGGCGCGACCTCAACCGGAGTCTCTCATGCCTGTTCGCCCATTGCTCAGCACCCTTGGTCTCGCGCTCCTGCTCGGTGCCTGCAGCGATTCCCAGATCGTCGACCCACTGTCCGATGTCCCCGACACCGCGTCCCTGGTCCGCGCGGCAGAAGCAGCTGGCATGGTGCGCGTCACGGTCCCCCAACCGGACCCCGGCATTCCGGCTTATGCCCGCGCATTCCCGGGCGAAAAACAGTTCTTCCACAACGGAGAGTGGCTGGCCATCCCGTTTTATCGGGCGCCGAGCGCGATTCCCGCGGACTTCAATTTGATGACGTTCTTCCATTTCCCCGGCCCCACCGGGCCCGGCGCCTTTGCCACCCCGATCCTGATCAAAGGATTCTATTTCATCGAGCGCAACGCACCCCTTGGCACCTTCCCGGTGCTCGCCGTCTCGACCGGCGATGCCGTACCGATCTGGTTCGTGCGCTGGTCTGTTTACCAGACGGCCATGTCCGACGGTGTGGTCACCATTGGCGACGTGAACGCCATGCAACCACTGCGGGGAATCGCGACCACGTTCAACGAGACCCTGAAGCCGCGAACCGGCGATCACCTCACGGTCATCACCGCGAGCGGAAAACTCGCAGACGGTCGCACCTTCGACTTTCACGTGACCCACGTCGGCGACACGTCGCGCGCGCTGCGGATCAACTTCGGCCGATAGACAGCACGAGGTAGCAGGCTGGAGTACACGAAGTTACGCGAAGAACAGCAACAGCGAAATGAAAAGCCGTTGCTGTTCTTCGCGCCTCCCGCGGGCTTCACGCCCTTCGCGTCAAGCTTTCGATCGATCGGCGTCACGTCGGAACTCGCCACTCAGTTCGTCGCGGGCGGCGAGAATACTGGTTCGCGCGAACCAGCGCTCCAATAGGATCGCCCGGCGCTATCCGTACGCACGCGCCCGAGACGGCGTACCAAGGGCCCCCGCCCCCTTTCCGGGCGGCGGCGTGCGGTCCGCCTCGTTTACGCGCCTCGCGAGCCCTCTGGTTCACGGCGCCGGCAGGGGCTCGGGGCGAGACGGGGCGGCTCCTGATCGGGACCCAAAACTGCGACGCATCAATGAGCTGCACCAATCCCTTTCGCGTCGACGCCTTCCGATTCGACACCACTCAGATGTAGGTGGCAATCCCGGTGTTACAGAACAGCTGTTCCGGCAACGCGATCATCGACTCGAGCGAGTCATGCTCGAAAATGAAGCGACGAATCTCGCGTTGCCCACTCCCGGCACCGCCCGCGAACAACCGCGATCCGTCTTTACCGTACGGCGGATTTGAAATCAGGTAGTCGAACGTCCGGCCGCGGAAGCTGCGGCGCGTCGCCCAACATCTTGTCGAAGTCGTAGCGCGACGTGTTGTAGAAGGCGAAGCCGGAGACACGGCGAAGCTGTGCGTCAGGATCTTCCAGACCCTTGCCCTTGAGTTGCGCCTGCTTCGCCAGCACCTGCTCCTGCTTGCCCGCGAGCACGCAATCGAGGCGGCGCAATACCGTCAGCGGCAGAATGACGTCCTGGTACTTTCCGCGCTTGAACGAATCGCGAATGAGATCCGCGACCCCCCAACGAAACCCGACGATTTCGCTGTGGTGCAAGGTCACTCGCGGTAAGAGTACTCGTCGGGCAGCGTACGCCGGGAAGGACAACACCTTGAAGCGACGTCCAAAGGAAAACGTATGGAGATCGCCTCTGGATCTGGGGAAGCTATACCGGAAACAGCCCGTCGATCGACAAGTACCGCTCGCCCGTGTCGTAGCAGAACGTCATCACCTTCGCGCCATCCGCCATGCCCGGTACCTGCAGCGCTACCGCCGCGAGACTCGCGCCGCTCGACACGCCAATAAAGATCCCTTCTTCGCTCGCCGCACGCTGCGCATACGAAAACGCATCTTCTTCCGTCACCTGAATGACGCCGTCGAGCGTGTCGCGATGCAGGTTGGCCGGAATAAAGCCGGCGCCAACGCCCTGAATGCGGTGCGGACTCGGGCTGCCGCCACTGATCACCGGCGACTTGGCCGGCTCGACGGCGAACGTTTTCAGCTGCGGCCAGTGCTGCTTGAGCACTTCGCTCACCCCGGTGATGTGTCCGCCGGTGCCAACACCGGTGATGAGATAGTCGAGCCCTTCCGGAAAGTCCTCGAGAATCTCGATCGCGGTCGTCTCGGCGTGCACGCTGATATTCGCCGGATTGTCGAACTGCGACGGCATCCACGAATGCGGTGTCGACGCCGCCAGTTCGTTCGCGCGCTCGATCGCACCCTTCATTCCTTTCTCGCGCGGCGTCAGGTCGAACGTCGCACCATAGGCGGCCATGACGCGACGACGTTCGATCGACATCGACTCGGGCATCACCAGCACGAGCTGATACCCTTTCACGGCCGCCACCATCGCCAGGCCAATACCCGTGTTCCCCGACGTCGGTTCGATGATGACGCTGTCCTTGCTCAAGATTCCGCGCTGCTCGGCGTCTTCGATCATCGACAGGGCGATTCGATCCTTGATGCTGCCACCCGGATTCGCGCGCTCGAGCTTCATCCACACCGACACGCGCGGATCGAACAGGCGCTGAAGCTGCACATGCGGGGTCTTGCCGATCGTCTGAAGAATGCTGGAGGCGCGCATGAAAGTTGGATTGAGTGTTGGCCGTGGAGTGAATTGTTGAAACGACGTCGGAACAAAGGTGCCGCGAACTTCGGATCGTTGTCACTGGGGAATCAACGCGACATTGCGCAATCAGATATGGAACTCGATCCCGTCGTCATCCGACGGACGCTGCTCGACGCGACTGCTGAACTGCACCACACTCCTCGGCGGCACCGAGGAGGTGAGCCACACGTTGCCGCCGATGATCGAACCGTCGCCGATCAATGTGTTGCCGCCAAGAATCGTCGCGTTGGCGTAGATCACCACATCGTCACCGATGGTGGGATGACGTTTGCGGTTGGCCATGCGTTTGCTGACGGCTAGCGCACCAAGTGTGACACCCTGATAAACGCGCACGCGGTCGCCGATGCTGCTCGTCTCGCCGATCACCACCCCCGTGCCATGATCGATCGCGAAACCTTTGCCGATCCTGGCGCCGGGATGAATGTCGATGCCGGTTTCGCGGTGCGCCCACTCCGAGACGAGGCGCGGGAAGAGCGGCACCCCAAGTTGATACAGCTCATGCGAGAACCGGTGCACGGCGGTGGCCAGAAAACCGGGGTACGCGAGAACCACTTCTTCGTACGTCCGCGCCGCGGGATCGCCAGCGAGAATCGCATCGGCGTCGATCATGAGCGCGTTCCGCACCTGCGGCAACGTCTCGAGAAAGCGCGTCACCTTGGTGGCTGCGTCGGTGGTCAGCGAGCCGATCACATCGTGCAACAATCGCTCGAGCTGTTGCGCGTCGGCGGCCACGGTGCTCGGCACGTGCTCGCCGCGCGCGAAGGCCGGAAAGAGCAGCGAAAGCGTACACCGGGCGAACTCCTCAGCCATCGCACGCAACGGTCGCGGCGACTGCATGAGTTCGCGTTCGGCGGCCAGCGTTTGCACGAACGCGGCCCAGGTGGATGGGAGCTCAGCAGCGACGTCTGTCATGGCAGATACTTTACCACCCGCGCTCCATACGAGCGACCTGTGCCTGTCGCGACGCGGTCACATAGCACTGCATCCCCAGCGAGAGCAGGCCGGCCGACGACAACAGGTCGCGATACCAGTGGGCGGACTTGAGCGGCGGCCAGTCCGTGTCTCCCTCGAACGAGTCACCCTTGGCGAAGATCTCGAGATACGCCACGCCGCCGACTCGCGCCGCGACCTGCGCCGCACCGCGTCGCAACTGCCTTGCCGAGAGATAATTGAGCATGCCGCAGCACACGACGAGGTCGTACTCAGGACGCAGCGTCAACGCGTCGAGCGACTCGATGCTCCCCTGCTGCAGCCCGCGTCGCCGGCCAAACCGTTCGACGGCATACGCACTCGGGTCGACGCCGTCGTAGTGCAACGTCGGGCGCAGCTTCGTGAGCACGGGCTGCCAGTTCCCCTCGCCACAGCCGACATCCAGTAATGTCCGTACAGGCCGTCCCAGCATCCATTCGGCCGTGTGTAATACGAACGATGCCTGTCGCGCCAACTCCGTCGCCGACTTCACGCGATGCACGGGATGCCGGTACCATTTGTCGAAATAGGCTTGGTCATAGTGCGGCGCGCCGCTCTCAGCGCTTGAACGGGTGCGCGAACGAGTGCTCAAACGAGTGCTCAGAGAATCCCCCAGAAGCCGCGATCGATATCGATGGTGAAGCGCCACTGTCCGCGGCGCAGTCCGCGCGCCACGTCCGCGCGCACGAGGTCGTAGAAGAACAGCACGCCGAGTCCGGCCGAGGGGTACACGCCATGCCGAGGCACGACGGCGTCGCGCGGGTCGGTCGACACGACAATCGCCTGGACGAACGGTGCCAGCGTGACGTGTCCCGGTGCCTTGCCGAATTTGCCGAGTGGAATCGACGGTGCCGGAACGGGCTGTCGCAACTCCAGACGCTGTGAGAGGTACGCACGCGTGGCGAACGACGCGTAGTCGTAGCCCGGCGCACTCCACGGCCCGCCGGCAAACACCAGCCACTGCGGCGGGACGTCAACGCCGCCGGTGACACCAAAGCCGGACTGCGACACGAGCGTGCGATCACCACGCCATTTCCGCTCGAGCGACAACGCGCCCGTGACGCGCGCGATCGCCGGCACGGATACCTCCCCGACATCGCGTTGCACCTGTGCCAGCGGCGTTCCCCTGAAGTCCGGCGAGTCCGCCGCGAGCCCGCCGTCCTGCACGTACGCGCCGCCCGACACGGCAAGCAACCAGAGTCGGCGTACGGAGTTGGCACCACCGGACACGTTGCCTCCGGTTCCGCGTACCTCCGCGCGCACTCCACGCATGCGCTCCGCCGGCAGCACCGGCTCAAAGCGTCCGGACACCGCCGACGCCGCCAACCGCACCGGCCGGTCGTCCTCATACGCCAGGCGCCACGTCCACGGACTGCGCGGATGACGACGAACGAGCAACCCCGCCGCGCGCGTGTCCACCTGCATCGTGTAGTCGCTGCCAAAGAGCGCCGCCGCCATCGAGTTGGTGACACCGGCACGCTCAGGCGCAGCGATGTCGCGATAGTCCCGTTCGACGAACAGTTGCACACGCGGCACGCGACCAAAGGCCGGTTCGCGACCAATCGCCAGCTGCCCCTTCACTGCCTGATCGCTGAATCCGTACCGCGCGCGCCCGGACAGCACGATGCCATCGCCCCACCGATGCGAGGCGCCCGTACCAACGGCCAGTCCCTCCGCACGCGAGAAGCGAGCGAAATCACTCACACCGCGTCCGGTCACTGCGGCGCGCGACGGACGCGATAGCATTGAGGCGCGCACGGCGGCCATCGCCTGCTCCCGCGCCTGCACGACATCCTCGCTACTCGCGATCTGAAGGTCTGGTGGCAGCATGTCCACCACCTGCCCTTCGAACTTGTGCGCTTTGAGCGCTTCGCGTGACGCCGCACTCCAGCGCGGCATCAGCTTCGTGGAATCAGGCACGCGCTCGTTCACATCGTAGTTGGACACTTCCCACTTGCCGCGCACAATCCCGCGCGCCGGAATGTCCAGCCACGTGCTGCCGCGCGACACTTCCACCTCCTGCCGCCTCGGCAACCAGTAACGCTCGCGTACCAATCCGTTCTCGAGCGTGAAGAAGAGCGTCTCGATGCGCTTGTCGAGGATTGCCGCGCGCGTGAACGTCATGGACAGCCGCACCACCGCCGCGGACTCGTGATCGAGGAACACCGAACCGATCGCCGCTGGTTGCGACGCATCGCGCGGCCGAAAGCGCACTTCGTCCACCACGATCTCGCGCCCCGGAATGCGAATCGTCAATTGACCCACGCGCTGATACTCGTAAAGGGCGCGCGCCGACGCGGCCAACGGATGCGGCACATCGCGCACGTCCTGCCCGTCACCCAAACGAATGCGGTCGGGAAGGTTGTCGAGAATCACGCCATAACGGTCGCGATAGTAGCCGACGTCGGCCGGCAGCAATGTGGTATCACGCCGACCCACCAGACGCTGCGCGCTCTGGCCCGGCTGCCACCACGAGATCGTCAGCGCCAGCTCTTCGCTTTGCACGACCTTGGGCGGAATGATCACGCCTTCGCCCAGCTGCGCCAGAAAGGCAAGGAATCCGTGCGCATCGGCGCGATAGCTGAGCAACGTCGAATCGGCCAGCTGCAGTCTGCGTCGTGCTATCGCACGATCCACCAGCGAGTCCGCCGTCACGTCGACCCATCGTGCATCGGTGGCGGCGCGCCTGTCCTTCGATTGCGCCGATGCCGCCCGGGCGTCCACGGCGACGCTCAACACGCTGACGCCAACGAAAAATATGTGACGCAGTCGGCGAGGGGTGGTCGGGCGCACATGCATATGGCGCGGGAATGTAACCATTACCGCTTCATCACCGGAATCATCAAGGGATGAGTCCCGCATTCAGCGTGGCGGAGGCGCGTTCGGCCGCACCATTGTCTGCGAGTCGGGAGACGCCACGAGTAACCACCCTCGAAAGCCCGACGCCTGCGCGGGACGTCGGCCGCGCGTGACCACCGCCACGTACGACCAGCCGTAACGCCACGACTCGGGCGACGATGCGTTCGCCGACAGTGCACCGGGGGCACGAAAAGCACGACGCGCCAGAATCCGCGCCGAATGCGTGGTCATCGCGCCGCTCGGCCCACTCAATCGCACCAGCGACGCGACGCGGAGTGCGGAGACGTCGTCGGGCCCGCCGAAGTGCACTGCGTAGAGCGTGTCCGACGCGCCCGCGCGCACGGACTCCACACGCGGAAAACGCACCGCACCACTTGGCCGCACCGCCACGCTGTCGTCGAGCAGCTGCGCGTCGCGAAATCGCGTCACCAGCCAGCTGTCCAATGCCGTGCGCGCTTGTGTGGTTACTGTTGGCCAGCGCTGCGCGACGATCTCGCGCGGCGAGAGCGACAGGCCTGCCCAGAGAACGAGCGCCGGCCGCACCACGCGCGTCCACCGCATCAGGAGATCACCAGCTGATCACCGTTGGTCACCCGCCGAGTACGCGCCGCACACCGCTCACCGCGCCTTGCGCTTGCTCTCAACACGGGCGCTCGGCGGCGCCATCAACACAGTCGGGAAGACCGGCGACACATCGATGCCCGGCGAGAGCGCATCGAGCCCCGCCCGCAGCGCGGCATCGGTGCGCGCGCTGTAGCGCAGCAACGGCTCCGTCTGACGAGAGAACTCGAGCAACCGTACGGTGGAGATTCGGGTTGCCACACTGATCCAGTCGTTGCGGGTCACGCCCACCAGCACCCTGGGCACCGGTAACATCGCGGCATCGTTGCGCAGCCGAGCCTCGAGCTCCGCGACCGGCGAGACGGGCCATCCGTCGCGCAACGCGTGCAGCGCGAGCGAATCGGCGATGTTGGACAACGCCATCGTGGCGGGCGCCGACCACTCACGCGGAATCGAAAACGGATCGGTGCGCGACGCATCGTCCAACAGCACATCGGGAATCAGCCCGCCCTTCGCCGCAACGCCAGTTCCCTGACGCCGCTCGAGGGAGTGCCCTTTGGGCGTCAGCCACCGCGCCGTGGTCAATCGAAGCGAGATATCGGGCGTCAGGCGCACGACGCGCTGCACGACGCCTTTTCCGTACGTCGGCGTACCCACCAGCAACGCGCGATCATGCTCGCGCAGCGCAGCGGCGATCACTTCGGCGGCGCTCGCCGTGCCGCCGTCGACCAGGATGGTCAACCGCATGGTCGACCAGCGTGATGTCTTCACCCGATGCTCTTCCGCCCGCACTCCACCGCGTCCGGCCAATGACGCCACCAATGCGCCTCGAGGCAGAAAGAGCCCCGCCGCACGCACGCCTTCGTCAAACAGCCCGCCGCCATTGCCACGCAGGTCGAGCAGGAGCGCGCGCGCGCCCCGACGGTGCAACGCCGTCACCGCCCGCTCCAACTCCTCAGACGAACGCGACGTGATGGAGTTGAGACGCACGTAGCCGATCGAATCGCTGAGCATCGCCGCGTCGGTAACCGCGGGGACGTGCCATTCCTTGCGATCCATGCGCACCGCCACCGTGTCGCCATCGGCATTGCCATCGCGCAGCGAGTCCGCGCCCCTCGAGGCGACCTGTCTCTTATACACATCTGACGCTGCCGACGAATAGAGAGGTGTAGATCTCGGTGGTCGCCGTATCA
>ENA-ORBV01017238-ORBV01017238.1-microbial-mat-metagenome-genome-assembly--contig:-NODE-17238-length-10358-cov-5.524268_pt1 | contig 10358 bp, 10 predicted proteins | sample MGYA00237777_ERZ505514 | MGnify/ENA primary metagenome ERZ505514 (study PRJEB26160, sample SAMN06269048) | microbial mat metagenome | isolation source: Oligotrophic lake microbial mat | place...
GGGTAACATCCTATCGATATAATTTTATCTTTTATTTCTTCAATATAGGGTAATAGAACATTGTCTACACTGTAGGTGCCGCTGGCGAACCTTTGAAAGATATCTAAAAAGTCTCCTACTATTGTACAGCCAGACGTTATTGCAGCTTGTACACAGGCCTCACTGACTCCTAGTGCTTCAATTGGCATATCGTAGCATTCTTGATTTTTATTCATTTGTACCCCCAAACAATCTGAGCTTCCCCTAGTTTAGTGGACAGTAAAAATGCCCGATAGTGTAAAACGAGGAGCGTGGAGCAAATCGGCGGAACTTGGCATCATTTCGCTATGTTGTATTACATCGGTGGGTTAGGGCGATTGTATGAAAACTAAGAAGCCAAAACTTTGAACAAATAACTATCATCCCAACCAGCGCGTAAGCGCTTGGTTTTAACACTGGAACGGGCTGAGCGTTCTTGTTTGAGAAGATTAAGGGCAATGTGCTGTAAAACCGCTAGATTTTCGGGCTGTGGGGGATACTTAGCGCATCTGAGGGAGAAACGACATTTCAGGCTCTGCGACGATAGTCGTGGTGCAAACCACCCAAAACTGGAAACGCGATGATTCTATTCCCCATGTTCTGTTGTATGTTCTGGCTCGGCAGGGGGTACTGGAAGGCGATGCCCAATGCCTTGGTGCGGTCGGGCAGTGTTGAAATACTTCACGTACTCCTTAATCACGCGGTGCAACTGGCGTTCATTGACAATCAACAGGTGATCGAGACACTCGCGGCGGATACTTCCCAGAAAGCGTTCACAAACCGCGTTTGCCTTGGGGGCACGAATCGGCGTTCTGAGAATCTCGATGCCGCTGGCAGCCCGGGCGAACGCAGCACCGTACTTGCTGTCGTTGTCGCGTATCAAGAAGCGTGGGCGTGTGTCGAAAGGCGCCAGAAGTGCCGGAAATCCCAACGCCGGATGAGGGCGCACTCCCGCCTGAAACCACAACGGGCGGCATGACACCTTATGCCATGCCGCCCGCCAAAATTACCTCTTATGACAAAAACGGGACACTTTTTAGGGCGTCCCGTTTTGTTATATATTTAAATTATTCGCCGCTGACTCGGAGCATCGTGTAACGCCAATCGGTCTCCCGGTTTACGAAGCAATCCTCGATGACCATGTGATTGAGTGCCACTGGTTGCCCTCCAACTTTGATCACGCGCAAAATATAACGACCTGCTTGGCACTCTTGTGGCACGACATCGAGCGGAGCGCCAGTGGAAACCGATGTGAATACGCCTGCGTCGTCAAAGCTGTAGGGGCCGCTGGCAGAGGCTGAAGTAAGATCGGAGGTACTCTCCACCGAATTGCCTAGAACCCATGTGCCATCCATATTGAAGCGGATAAAGGCTGCCTGACTCTGAAAGTAAAGGGACCAGACACCGACAATATCTTCCGGCTGTGTTGCGATCACATCGCAAACCGTCGTTGCGGTGACTTCCACCGGGCAAGGCATCAGCGCTCCGGTTGGTGGCGCGAAGTCGGAGACGGGTTCTTCCGTAGCATCCTGCGCCATTACCAGCACCGACGTGAGACTCAGTAATGCTATGATTAGTACTCCATACAAGCGGATTTGTTTCATGCTGATTTCCTTATTCTCGTTGAACGACTTGATCTGACCATCACAATCAACAAAGCGCTTTGCCGACTGATAGGTTCAGCATAATGGATATTATCGGCGTTGTGGGAACATCCCTAACTTTTTCCTACCCTTATATTTTTAGTTCTCAAAGAAGACACGTTTGAAAAATGGATAAAAAAAGAGACGACCTGTCGTCGTCCCTTCGCTTGAATGCTGCGTCTGATTTGTGAAATCCGACTTTGCCGGAAATTTATCCTGACCCGGTTGTGATCTGTTGTGATGCGGGTTCACACAGCGGCTCTAGGCGATAGAGTTCACGTTGATCGCAAGTGAGTTCGGGGACATAACGATTGGCGCGTGTCCATGTGAGAAGTTCATCGAGTGTTGCGTCAATCCGCCACAATTCTAGGTTGCCAAAGTTATTCCTGAGAGCAGTCTGATTACCCGGTAAAAATGTTGGCTGGAATATCCCACTATTGTAACGGCGGATCAGATCACCTGTATTCAAATCCCACAACAAGGTCGTGTCATCGGCTGCACCCGCAATCCCCAGACTGCCATCAGCGGTCATATCGACGATGGGGATTTGAGATGTGTGATCGGTGAAACGATAAATGATTGCGCCAGTAGCGACATCCCACAGGATGGCTGTGGTATCCGGCCCGCCGGAGAAAGCGCGCTGTCCATCGGCTGTGAAATCAACAACGTTTGGCGCTAACGTATGTCCTTCAAAGCGGCGAAGTTCCGCGCCGGTCTCCGCGTCCCACAGCGCAATGCTGCCATCGCCATACGTGTCAACGAGGTTATGACCATCCGGGGTGAACCAGACCGTGGTGCGTTCATCGCCTTGGTCGCTGCTGAACCGCCGAATCTCCGAGCCTGTCGCCACATCCCACAGAATAGTCACGCCATTCCTATCATTCGAGAAAGCAGTATGCCCATCAGGCAAGAAGCCCAGTCGTCTTACCCCTGTGAGATGCCCTGTAAAACGACGAAGTTCTGCGCCTGTGTTGACATCTAACATAATAACCTCGGCAGGTGTTCCGTTATAGTGATCAACACCTAAGAGTGCCATCTGTCCATCCGGGGAAAATGTAGCATTGGAAATAAAGTTGTCCGTGCTATAACGACGAAGCTCCGCCCCGGTGTTCAAATCCCAGATAATGACATTCATGCTTGAGCCGGTGAACCAGGGCGATAATACTGTGTGACCATCAGGGCTGACGGTTAACGTAAACAAATTTCCATCTTCTGTACTGGAATAATGGCGTATGATCTGCCCCTCTTCTAAATCCCACAGCCGTAAAGTGCCATCGACTGCTGCGCTGATGACCGTTCGTCCATTCGAGTTGAAAGCGACTGAGTTTACATCCCCCCCATGCCCCCGCAGGTGACTAAGGGGTTGGCTGGTGTCAATATCCCAAAGGATTACTCCTGCTACCCCTCCGGTGAGAAGGGTGCGACCGTCGGGGCTAAAAGCGACATCTATGATTGTCGGACCGGTTGAACCGCCTTCGGAGAAATGTTTAATCATCTCGCCTGTCTCACGATCCCAGAGAATCACCCAACTATCGTCTGACACAGAGGCAATTACGCTGTTGTCAGGACTGAAAGTAGCACTGGCAACCCATGAGTGATGACCCTCTAAACGGTGAAGTATCTGCCCTGTTGCCACATCCCACAGGATGACACTATTATCGTCAGAGGCGGTCACAAGCTGGCTGCCATCGGCGCTGAACTCAATGCTTTCTATACCACCTGTGTGTCCTTCAAAACTGCGAATGATTTCCCCTGTCTGGATGTCCCACAGAAGCATATTATTTCCTGAGCCACCAGAAGCGACGGTCAAGCCATCGGGACTCACCGCCACTGCCCATATCTGGTCAGGCTGTCCCTCAAAGCGGCGGATGATTTGCCCCGTCTGGATGTCCCATTGAATCATGGTTGTATCGTAAGAGCCAGAAATGGCGGTCAAGCCATCAGGCAGGAAGGCGACTGTCCCACTTTTGTCCATATGCCCTTCAAAACGCCAAATTTCTGCGCCTGTTTGAATATCCCATAGGATTAATGTGCCGTCCCATGAAGCAGACAGTGCGGCGAGTCCGTCTGGGCTGAATTCCACCCAATCCACTTCAGCGGTATGTCCTTCAAAAATACGGATCGTTCCCGGCGCATAGGCGGCTTCGCTCAATGCCACCTGCGCTCGTGCCGAACTTGGATCAATTGTGACCGCTTCCATCGCCAGTGCAATCGCCTGATCGGTTTTGCCGTTTGCCAGCGCCGCCTGTGAGCCGTTAATGAGAGCGAGATTCTGCGCTTCTACTGCGCTGCGCTGTGCTACCCCGCTTTGACTTACGGCAAAACTTGTTAATCCAAATGCGCCCAATGTCGCCAGCAGCAGCACAGCAACCAGCGATTGCAAAAAGCGGCGTGAGCGCGTTTCCAATCGGGTTTCGCGCGCCGCCCGTTCTGTTTCGGCGGTGTATTCGGCTTCACGCTGTTTCAGGCTGGCTGCGAGAAAGTCTCGTTCTCTGGATGTGAGCGCGAGTTGAGTCGTCTGCGCCCAATTTTCCAGTGTTTCCAGCCGTGTGCCGCGCAGTAAAAAGCTGGTGTCTTGCTTGGCTTTGCGCCATTCTTGGGCGGCACTCGCTAATTGGCGCTGTAAACGGATTTCGTCGCGGCTGTCGTTCAGCCAACCGCGCAGCCGTTCCCATTCGCGCAAAATCGCCTCATGCGCCACTTCAACGGTTGGGGTGCGTGTGCCGGGGTCGTTATCCAGCGAGAGCAGGCGGTAAGCGGCGTAAGTGTCAATGATCTCGTCCATGATTTCCTCACCCCCCGACCCCCTCTCCATTACATAGAGAGGAGGAGAATCTGCGCTTAAGTCCCTCTCCGCTTGGGAGAGGGATTTAGGGTGAAGGCTAATCGCCAGCAGTTCGCTCCGTGCCACGCGCCGACGCGTGTCTTCCGCGCCTTCGCCCAATGTGACCAAGCGCAAGAACATCTGACGGGCGGCTTCTTGACCCACATCATCCAGATTTTGGTAAATTTCCTCGGCACGTTTCGCCAATGCGCCGACGGTGCCGCCGATGGCCTGATAGGCTTCGCGGGTCAGCAAACGGCCTGATCGCTGCTCGAAAAGTTCCGTCAGTGCATATTGCAGCAGCGGCAGCGCCCCCGGTTGATAATTCACATCCGCGATGATGGCTGTCACCAATCCTGGCTCAAACGTCATGCCGACACGCTTGGCGGGGCTGGCGATGGCGCGTTCTAATTCGGCGGCGGAAAGCGGCATGATCGTCTCTAATTGGGTGCGGACGAGTTCGCCAAACTGCGGATAATGCAGCGGATGGTCATAAAAATCCGCCCGCATGGTGATGATGACGCGCACGCGGCTGCGCGGTTCGGTGGCGGCGATATAAAGCAGATCGAGAAAATGCGTCCGCGCTTTTTCATCTTCCACCAGCGTGAACACTTCTTCAAACTGGTCGATGACAATCACGAGTTCGCTTTGATCGTTGGGCAAAAGCAAATTGGCAGCCCGCAGCAAGCCGAATGCATCACGCTGAAGCTGTTCGCGCAGATTGCCGGATTGATTCGCGGCGACTTTCGTCAGTGCGATTTCGAGTTCATCAAGCGGACGCGCACCGGGCAGCATCTCGATGATGAACCATTTTTCCGAGCCGGGCAGGTCGCCGCGCCATAAGGCCGGAATCAGTCCCGCTTTGACGAGGCTCGATTTGCCGCTGCCGCTGGGGCCGACAACGGCGAGAAAACGATTGGTTTCGGCGGGGTCATGCGGCACGGATGGCGCACGCATCGCCCCAAGGTTTGCGCCATTTGTCCCCATCCTTGGCGCATCGCCCATCCGTGTGATGAGTTTATTCACCCACGCCTCACGCCCGAAGAAATCCTGATTATCAGCGGATTGAAAAGCGCGTAAGCCCTTATACGGGTTTTCAGGATAAAAATCCTCAGTCGGGATCATCACCGCCGACGGGGCTTCCCCCGGCTTCACGATCAGATTAAGTTCTCTAGCGCGGACGATGGCCTGCACACGGCTGCGAACTCCCAATTTGCTGTAAATCTGGTTCGCATACCATTTAACGGTGCCGAGCGTGATTGTCAGCCGCTGGGCGATCTCTTTGTTCGATAAACCGTCGATAATCAGTTGCAAAATTTCATGTTCGCGCTGCGTCAGCAGTTCAATCACCGAAGTCGAACTCCGATTCATGCCGACGGCTTCACGAAAATCCGCCGCGAAGGCCAACGCATCAGGATAGCGATGATCGGGATTTTTCGCCGTCGCCTTCTGGATGACGCGGTTCACGTCACTTTCCAACGCGGGTTCGAGGTTGGTGATCTCCGGCAGCGGGTCGTTAATGTGCTTATACAAGCGCTCAATGGCGGAAATATTTTCAAACGGATGATGTCCGGTAATGACTTCATACAACGTCACGCCCAGGCTGTAAATATCGGTGCGGGCGGTGACGGGTTCGCTGCGAGCTTGCTCCGGTGAGATGTAATCCAACGACCCGACAATCGCGTCCTGCTGCGTGTTGCTGCTCGGCAGATTTAAATCCTTAGCGATGCCGAAATCGGTCAAATAAGCGTTGCTGTCTTCATCGAGCAGGATGTTGCCCGGTTTGATGTCGCGGTGAATCACGCCGTTGCGGTGCGCCAGCGAAAGCGCCCCCGCGATCTGATCCAGCAGCAGCGCCGCCGCCCGTAGTTCAAACGGACCATTTTGCAGTGCATCACGCAGGCTGCCGCCGCGCAGCCAGCGCATGACCAGATACGCGCCGTCTTGATCGCGCCAATAATCATACAGCGGCGTGATATGCGGATGCTCCAAACGGGCGACGAGTTGGGCTTCGCCTTCAAAGCGTCGGATAAATTCGGGCTGGCTGGCGAGACCGGGCAGAATAATTTTGATGGCGACTTCGCGCCCGACGGTACTTTGATAGGCTTTGTAGACCGCGCCAAATCCCCCTGCCCCAATTCTTTCGCGCAGATCGTACCCTTTGATGTGCTGGCTGATCGTTGATTCCATACTGGCATCCTTTTCCGCAGTGTCAGGTTGTGTGATGTTTTCAGTATACGGTGGAACGGGGGCGCGTTGGGAGGAGTCCTAACTTTTTCCTACCCTGTCAATACGCCCAAGAGTGAGTGTGCCGGGACTATCGGATAGCAGGCACAAATTGCTTGTATCAGTATGTGGGCGCGTGGAGCGTTTTTGTATACACTAAGAATACATTGCGCTATTCATCGCGGGAGATTGTTTTTTATGAACTGTTGGCATTGTGACCGTCCCGCCCACGCTTTATGTCAATTTTGTGGTCGCGCTGTCTGTAAAGATCACTTCAATTACGTCCCGCCTTCATCTGATGTATGTGTGCTTGGCAATACGGACATGTTTTCATTCGTCAAGAGTATTCTCGCCACACCTTTCACCACACCCAGTTGGAAAGAATAATGAATTATCCAGAAACTCCTAGTCATCATCGTGAATGCGAGATGTGACCCGTGCAGTGAGTGGCAGTTGTCTATAGGTGAGTTTGTTGCCATTAGGGTGGGGTCGGACCACGACGGAGTTTGTCGCTGGTATAAGGTAAATACAGTGCAGCGTTACACTTCATTTTTGAGATGATATGTAAGCCCATTTGTTGTACCAACCAGATTGAAGGATAATTGCCAAAGTACCCGTGTAAAACGATGTGTTTGACCTGTAAATAGGTCAGTTGAAGGTGAAGAGTGGTGAGCATAGCTCCTAAAAGCTGGAGCAATGGACTGAGACCAGTCTCCGGTTTGGCATGATTTTTACTTCCTTTGGGACGACCTCGCGGGCGTTTGGGCTGAAGGAGTGACCCGCTTTCAGGCTCGGCTTTTGGCATGATCTGCTGGACATAAAGCGGATATGACTGCCTGATTGGATAAAGTTGATAGTGTCGGTTAGAGAACGATGTTAAAGAGATAACCGATTAGGATAATGCCCAGCGTCACTACAGCGACATAGAGAACAATCAGTCGCGGCTTTAGCACGCGCCGCAGAATAACCATTTCTGGTAGACTGAGGGCTACAACCGACATCATGAAGGCCAGTACAGTGCCGAGTGTGGCTCCCTTCTCCAACAGGACACTAACCACTGGGATTACACCTGCCGCATTGGAGTACAGCGGCACACCCAAAATCACTGCCACAGGTACAGACCACCACGCTTTCTTACCCATGATCTCTACTAGAAAATCATTGGGTACGTAGCCATGTATGAATGCGCCGATGGCGATTCCAATCACCACATATAACCAGACCTTGCCACCGATTTCACAGGTACTTTGGAGCGACTGTTCAAAGCGTTCTGTCCAATTCAGATGGTCGTCCGCTAACAACCTACCACTTTTGATCTTGATTTGATAAACGAACTCTTCAACGTAACGCTCCATTTTCATCCGCCCAATGATAATGCCTGCCACGATTGCGACGGTCAGCCCGGAGACCAAATACAAACCAGCGACTTGCCAGCCGAACATGCCAAAAAGTAGTACGAGTGCAACTTCGTTGACCATCGGTGCTGCTATCAGGAAGGATAAGGTCACGCCGAGAGGGACACCTGACTCGACAAAACCGATGAACAGCGGCACGGCAGAACAGGAGCAAAAGGGAGTAATCACACCGACCAGCGCAGCCAGGGTATTACCTACCCCTTCGCGTCTGCCACCGAGCCAGCGGCGACTTTGCTCAGGCGTAATGAAACTTCTCAGCGTGGTGATGAGGAAAATCATGCCCGAAAGCAGCAGAAGAATCTTGAGCACATCATAAAAGAAGAAATTCAGCGAACTGCCGATTTGACTTTCAGGAGCCAGTTTGAGCAGTTGAAAGGTGATAAAATCTGCAATCGTTTGCAAACTGTTGTAAGCAATCCACCAGACAATCGCAACCATAACAACGATCAAAAGCGATTGGCGATCATCGTGAGAGGGGATAAGCTGTTGTATGCGCGTCGTCATTATCTTTTGTCCTCGGTATGAATAGTTGATTTACTCGGCCTGCGTTGCCCATTCGACAATCTGCTGCCGCTTAGGAATACGTCCGACCGATAACACCTTCTCATTCATCACCAGACCCGGTGTACTCATGATGCCGTAAGCCATGATGTCGGCGTAGTCGGTGACTTTCGACAAGTCGTAAGCGATACCTGCTGCATCCAGTGCCGCGCGCGTTTCCGCTTCTAAGCGCTTACAATTCGCACAACCTGAGCCAAGAACTTTGATACTCAACATGATATTTCCTTTTCACTGAATTTGTGCAATTCTAATAACAGAACAGGTGGGACAGGGGCAACCTTCGACACATTGAATGCCTATATTGTGGGTTGCTCCGAGCATGAGGTTTAGCAAATCTCTAATTTGAGGATCGGTCAGTCGATAGTAGACTTGCAGACCATCACGACGGCTGTCTACCAGTCCCGCTTCACGCAGGGTCATCAACTGCTGCGAAATATATGCCTGTCGCTTATTCAATAACGCTTCAATATGGCAAACGCACATCTCACCCTCTCGCAGCAAATCCAGTATTTGCAGCCGTGTGGGGTGCGCCAGACCTTTGAAAAACTCCGCAAGCTGTTCGTAAGACAATTCCATCGTGCTACTCCATATTCAAAACATTGAATATAGTGTATCAGAGACTGCCTGATAGTCATCAATGCAGGATGTCATCATTAACCAGTAACATCCCTCCTTTAGCACAAAGAGGTTGTTCAGATGATGCGTGGATGGACTGATATAGGTTTAAAGAACGTGAGAACAATACAAAACGTATCATTCTTAGGTTTGTACATCACGGTGCAGATGGAGGAGGTTCTGGTTGAGCAGCGCGCACGGCGGACAGCCTCATATGCCTGTGAGTAAATGCCTTGGTCAAAGATTTTGAGGCAGTGGCAGTCGCATTCCCAGTATTTCGCATCATCCCGTACCAGGGGTAATCACTTGGTAGATTGTGTCACCTTCCTCTATATAAACGCACCACAGACCGATTATCGTGGGTAAGGTGATTGGAACGGCGGGACGAGGTTTGTCCACAATGATGCTTTAATCATTGAGTGTATTCGTGGTGTGACCAATATCTTTGGCCATGCCGACGCGAGGAGCTTTTTGATCAAGATCCACTAGTAGATTAAAGAGTGCCATATCGAGTATAGCTATGATGATATGCAAAATGCCATAGTAAATATTATTATATTACTTTATATGACAAGTGGTGCAAGTCTAGTTCAAACCTCTGCGTTGAATTTATATTCTTTTGCGTGTTACCCATAACAAATGTCATGTCGCGCAACAAGACAATGTCATTTTGTGATGTGACACTTATACCGACACGGGTGATATATCTCACTACATCCTGACCCTGTTTTAAAGGACAATGTAGAAGTATTTCAAAAATCTGTGCTGAAGGTAAGGTTTAGTCTCAGTCAAATCGCCTGATCTGAAGCATTCTTCATTGTGCCAATATCATTAGTGAACTATCAAAGGTCTTTATGCTGTGAAAGGAACATAAAGATTTCTTGTTAATGCACGTTTCTAATTAGTAGTCAGTCAATCTAAAGGAGTAACTTCATGAAATACCTAAGCCATCGTCTCTCAGCAGCAATGTGGTCAAGAGTACTATTACCTGTCTCTTATACACATCTGACGCTGCCGACGAATAGAGAGGTGTAGATCTCGGTGGTCGCCGTATCA
>ENA-ORBV01017239-ORBV01017239.1-microbial-mat-metagenome-genome-assembly--contig:-NODE-17239-length-10357-cov-5.062840_pt1 | contig 10357 bp, 14 predicted proteins | sample MGYA00237777_ERZ505514 | MGnify/ENA primary metagenome ERZ505514 (study PRJEB26160, sample SAMN06269048) | microbial mat metagenome | isolation source: Oligotrophic lake microbial mat | place...
TCGTCGGCAGCGTCAGATGTGTATAAGAGACAGGCGTCGCGGACCTGTTCGGGGAGTTCCTGGGCGCTGGGGCAGGCGGGGGCGGTGAGGGTCATCTCGACCTTGACGGCGCCGGCCTCGTCGATGTCGATGGCGTAGATGAGGCCGAGTTCGTAGATATTGACCGGGATTTCCGGGTCGAAGACGCTGGCGCAGGCGGCGATCAGGGCGTCCTCGGACGGGCGCGGGGGGGTTTCGCCCTCCGGGGTCCAGGTGCCGACGGCGCCGTGCTGCTGGCTGAGCGGTCCCTCGTTCATGACCTGACCCTCATCTTGATCCCCTGGTTCATGATTCGCCTCCACTTCAGGATTCGCTGGTGGCATTGGCGGCGCCGTCGAGGGCTGCGAGCAGGGCGTGCCAGGGTAGGGTCGCGCATTTTACGCGCGACGGATAGGCATGCACGGCGGCGAGCGGCTTCAACGGCGCGAAGGCGGCGCAGGCGGGGCATTCGCCAGACCGGGCCATGGTGCGGAAGCGTTCGAACATGGCGCGGGTGTCGGCGGGGGCGTGGCCCTGGACGGCTTCGACCTTGAGGTCGGCGGAGGCCTTGCTGATCTCGCAGCCGCGGGCGTCGAAGCCGGTTTGGGCGATGGTGCCGTTCGGGGCGAACTTGACCCAGACGGTGACGCGGTCGCCGCACATCGGGTTGTCGCCCTTGGCGGTGGCGTCGAAGGACTCGAGCCTGGCCATGTGGTGGGGGCGGCGGCCCCGCTCCAGGATGGCGGCGTTGTAGAGGTCGCGGACATCCTCGAACATCAGGCAAAGAACTCCCGGATGCGGGAGAGTGTGGCGGCGAGGGCGTCGATTTCCTCGTGGGTGGTGTAGATGCCGAAGCTGGCCCGCGCCGTGCTGTCCAGGTTGAGGCGCCGCATCAGAGGTTCGGCGCAGTGCTGGCCGGCGGCGAGGCCGGTCGATGAAGGCTGGATTTGTCGCGCTGGTCGGACGGCCGAATGCGGGGAAGTCAACCCTGCTCAACAGGCTCGTCGGGCAAAAGCTGGCGATCGTCTCCGACAAGCCGCAAACTACCCGCAACCGGATTGTCGGTGTTCGCCAGTATTCCAAGACCCCAAGCCCCCAGGCCCCCAAGCCTTATATGATCTCTGCCATGCGCATCGCCATTGGCGCCGATCACGCGGGTTTTGAGATGAAACGCGACCTCGCGGGCCATCTGGCCCAGGGGGGCCACGAGGTCACCGACCTGGGAACGCACTCGACCGCGCCCGTCGACTACCCCGATATTGCCGAAGCCGTGGCCCAGGCCATTCGCAACGGCCAGGCCGATCGCGGGGTGCTGGTGTGCGGCAGTGGCGCTGGCGCGGCCGTGGCCGCGTGCAAGTTCCCTGGCGTCAGGGCGGCCGTCTGCCACGACGCCTACAGTGCCCGGCAGGCGGTCGAGCACGACGATCTGAATGTCTTGTGCCTGGGGTCGCGGGTAATCGGCCCCGACCTGGCTCGCGTGCTGGCCGAGACCTTCCTGGCCGCGAGCTTTTCCAGCGAAGAGCGCCACCTGGGGCGACTGGCGAAAATCGACGCCATCGAGTCCCGGTACTCGCGAGATAAATAACAGGAGTTCAAGAGTTAAAGAGGTCGCTTTCTCATTCACTCCTGAGCTTCTCTAGTCTGCCAGGAGCTCTTTTCGCAGGGAGTCGAACAGGCCGTCGGCGCGGCGCACGCCGTCGAGGATGGCCTCGGGTGTGAGCCACGTATCGGGGTTCAGCGGCTCGGCCCGCGTCATCCACGAATCGCGGCCGGCGCCGGCGACATGGCGTTCATGGATGCGGGCTGATAGCTCGGAATGACGGGCGCGCAAGCGCGTCGAGATCTCCCGTCCCACCAATTCCTCGAGCAAGCCGTGCGTATGCCGTGGCGCGTGGACTTCGTCCGCCGCCTCGTCTTCCACCAGGTCCCGAGAGTCGGCCTGCTGCTCCTCGGCCATCACGGGCTCGGGCGTTTGGTCGCTCGTGGACTCCTCGCTGGCACTGGCATCGGGCACCGGCGCGGACGGTGCCTCCTGGCGGCGGCGCGGTTGCGCGTCGCGCTGCTGATCGCGAGGGCGCGGCTTGCGGCTTTCGGGTTGGCGCGGACGCGGCGGCGCCTCGTCCTCGGGCGTCATCACCTCGCTCAACGCGAGTATGGCGGGCCAGTCGAAATCAATTTCGGGATGCTGGTCTTCGATGGTGCGAATGGCGTCTTCATCGAGCGGCGCCCGGCCCAGGACAATGCCCGGCGCGGTGCGGTACCAGTACAGCAACCGGGGCCGATCGCCCGGGCGATCGGCATGCATCAGGAACGTGTTTTCGGTGCCCCGGCGGTCGCGGGTCAGGCGGAGGAATGGCACGGCCCCGCCCTATCGCCGCTTCTTTGCAGCAGGCTTGCCTTTCTTGGCCTGCCCCCCGAAACCTTGGCGAAGAGGGGCCTTCTTCGCGGGCTTGGCTACGGGCTTGCTGATTTTCGTCGGCTTTGCCTTCGCGACCGGCTTGGCCGTCGCCTTGGCAACCACCTTGAGCTTTGGCGCCGGCTTCACGGCGACCTTCTGCTTCGGTGCTGGCGCCTTGGCGACAGGTTTCGCCACCGGCTTCACAATAGCCTTCACAGCCGCCTTCACAGCCGCCTTCACAGCCGCCTTCTCCACGGGCTTTGCAACGGGTTTGACGACCGGCTTAGCCACCACCTTGGCCGGCGGCGCCACCACCGGCGCCGGCGCCGGCTTCACTTCAGCCACCACCACGGGGGCGACGACCGGTGGCACCGTGACGCCCGGACGCAGGTGCGGCTTCATCGGGACGACGCCCTTCAGCAGCGCGGCGTCGGTCGACCGGTGAATCATGGTGAACCGGATCTGATCGTAGGTGATGTGGAAGGTCCACACCTCGGCCACCGGAATGTCGTACTCAGCGCACAGCCGGCGGGCGGTATCCACCGAGGTCGGCGGCACGTATAAGTACAGTGGCACCTTCAACTTACAGAACACGGCCCACTCCGCACGCGCCTCGAGTGCGTTGACGGATTCGCCGGTCTCCACTTCGATGGTCCCCAGGAGTTTCTTGCCGCCATCCCCCAGCAGCAACAGGTCGGGATAGACCACGAGCTCACCAACCGTCACCGACTGGTTCTGTTCGTTGCCCACGTTGATGATGACGTCGTTCTTGCGCTTGTAACGGCCTTGCAGTTCACGAATAACCCGGTCGTGCTCGAGTTGTTCGCGAACCGGGCGGGTGAGAATCGGGCTCACTAGTGGACCGTCCGTTCGTGGTGTAGGGGGGCCATTCCTTGGGTTCGTAAAAGTCACGGCACTATAACACGCGCCCTCGGGGGTCCCGGCTAGAATGGGGGGATGTTTCTTCGCGGAATGGCCTTTCTTTTCGTCCTCAGCGTCGCCGGCTCTGCCGTCGCGCAAACCAGGGTTTCAGCCAGCCAGCCACCGTCAGGGCTGGTGGGCTCGGTCGACCCGGCCATCGCCAAGCTGCTGGCCGGCATTCGCGCCGCCGACCAGGGCCAACTGGCGGTCTCGGAAGAGGACGGCCGTTTTCTTCGCGTGCTGGTCGGCGCCATCGGCGCCAGGCAGGTCCTGGAAATCGGCGCCGCGAGCGGCTACAGCGCCATCTGGATTGGCTTGGGCCTGCGCCAGACCGGCGGCAAGCTGGTGACCATCGAGTACGACCCGGTGCGCGCCAGGGAAGCCGCCGCCAACATCCAGCGCGCCGGCCTCTCGGACATCGTCCAGGTGATCGCCGGGGATGCGTTCAAGGAGGTTCCGAAAGTGCAGGGGCAATTCGACCTCGTGTTCCTTGACGCGTGGAAGCCCGACTACAAGAAGTTCTTCGAGATGACGTTTCCGCGGGTCACGCCAGGCGGGCTGTTCCTGGCCCACAACGTGATCAACAAGCGGAACGACATGCTCGACTTCCTGTCGTTGATCGAGACGCATCCGCAGGCGCTGACAACCACGGTGTCCCCCGGCCACGAGGGCATCTCGATGACGTACAAGAAGAGATAGTCTTGCGAATAGCGAATAGCGAATGAAATCCGTTCACATCATCGGCGTGCCGCTGGATCTGGGCGGCAATCGGCGCGGCACCGACATGGGGCCGTCGGCGTTCCGCATTGCCGGCATTGGCGAGCAACTCGCGGCGCTCGGCCTGGCCGTCACCGACAAGGGTGATGTGCTCTCCCCCATTCCCGAGGCCCGTGGCGCAGGCGATGCGCGTAAGCGGTATGTGAAAGAGATTGCCAAGGTCTGCCAGCGGCTGTTCCAGATGTCACTGGCGTCGCTGGACGAAGGCGCGATTCCGATTGCGCTCGGCGGCGATCACAGTCTGGCGGCGGGCTCGGTCGCGGCGGCTGCGGTCCACCTCCGCAAGCGGAACAAGCCGCTCGGCTTGATCTGGGTCGATGCGCACGGCGACATGAACAGTCCGGCCACGACTGGCTCCGGTAACGTGCACGGCATGCCGATGGCCGCCCTGCTCGGTGCGGAGCCAGCGGAACTGGCGCACTTCGCGGGCGACGGGCCGGCGGTGCAGGCGAAGCACACGGTGCTGGTGGGCATTCGCAATCTGGACGATCGCGAAAAGGAGATTGTGAAGGCCGCCAAGGTGCACGTCTTCACGATGAAGGAGATCGATCGGCTGGGCATCGCCGAGGTGATGGACCGCGCGATCGCCATCGCCGGTCGCGGGACGGGTGGCTTTCACGTCTCGTACGATCTCGATGCCTGCGATCCCACGGTGGCGCCCGGCGTCGGCACGCCGGTGAAGGGCGGGCTCAGCTATCGCGAGGCACACGTGGTGATGGAGATGATCGCCGAGTCGGGCAAGATGACGTCACTCGACCTGGTCGAGGTGAACCCTGCGCTCGACGTGCGCAACACGACGGCGGAGTTCGGCACCGAGCTCGCGCTCTCCGCACTCGGCAAGAATATTTTGTAGGTTACGAAGCGGCGATGCGGGCGAAGCCGCTCTGGTTGCCCTTCGACTCCTCGAGCATGTCTTCGAGGGTGTCCATCAGCATGACCAGCGAATACGGCTTCTCGACCAGCCGCGTGTTGGGCCGGAGTGTTTCGAGGTCGGCCGATTCCGAGCGCAAGCCCGAGAAGATGATCACGGGCACGCCCGGTGGCGTCGACACCACCACCTCGCGGCCAGAGCCGCGACGCAGGCGCAGGTCGATGATGGCCGCAGCAGGACGATGGGTTCTGATTGCGTCGAGCCCCTCATCTGCCGTTTCGGCGGTCACCACCGTGTACTGCCGCATCTGCAAGAACTTCACAAGCGGCTGACGAACGGCACTGTCGTCTTCGACGACGAGAACCACCGGGGAGACTTCTCTGACCACGCCAAAATTATCGTCGTATAACAGCCGGAACGCTAGAGCCGAGTGGTAGGACATCGCACGCCGCGATGGGCGTTTAACTGACTGCCTCGACATTCACGCCAGAATCATCGTCCGCGCCCGTATCTGCTTCTCGTGATGGCGGGTGTGAACCAGGTGGAATCGTAGCCACTGGTTGACCGTCAGCGCACCAAGAACCGGGTGGTCGATCACCTTGGCGCCACCAAACGCCTGCCGGGCCCGTATGGCCGCATCATCGAGCCACGCCAGATCCTTCTTCAGGCCTTCAATCACCTCGGGCAGCGCGTTCGTACCGGTCGGGAGAATGTGCTTCGGCGCCTGGCGTCCTTCCGGAAAGTATCCCAGGTTGATCAGGGCAAACGCCTGCAGCGTCTGCGTCAGCGTGGGCGTGGTCGCGAGCGGCATCCCTTTTTCGATCGCCTTCTCGAATCCCTTGGCCGTGCCCGAGTACGCGCGCTGCAAGTGTTCAACGATCTCGGCGACGGACCAGCGGTCACCGGCGCGTCGCGTCGCGTCTGCCGCGCTCACGCCGGCGGTGGCGCCGATGATGGTCTCGAGGCACCGGGTGAGATGGGGGCTCATCATTCTTGGCAGTGTACAATGCCAGATTCGGGCCGGTAGCTCAGTGGTAGAGCATCTGACTTTTAATCAGGTGGTCGTGGGTTCGATCCCCACCCGGCCCACCATTCGACTCACGCTCATGGCACGCCACGCGTCGAATGGTCCTGAGCGAGCCTTGCCAGTCGCAGGACTATCGCCGGCTGGCCCGCTCCACCTGTAGCAACTCGCGCGTCGCCGCATGCTGAGGGTTCGCCAGCACCATCCGCGGGTCCCCCTCCTCCACCACCACGCCATTGGCCAAGACGACGACTCGGGTCGCGTGCTCGCGCACGAAGTCATCGTCGTGCGACGACAGCACCAGGGCGCGGCCCGATGCCGCCAATGCCCGGAGCACGTCGCCGAGATCGTTCTTCCGCGCCGGATCGAGCGAGGCGGTGGGCTCGTCCAGCAGCAGCAGCGGCGGATCGACCGCCAATGCGCGGGCGATCGCGACGCGTTGCGCTTCGCCGCCTGACAACTCGCGCGGTAAGGCGCCCGCGCGGTGGCCGACGCCCAGCTGTTCCAGCAGCCCGTGAGCACGCGCGCGCGCATCGGCGGCGGTGGCGCCGTGCACATGCATGGGCGCCAGCGTCACGTTTTCGATCGCGGTGAGGTGCTCGAATAAATAGTGGAACTGGAACACCATCCCCGTCTTCGCGGCGGTGATCTCGCCGGCGTCAGGCGCGTCGAGACCGGCGATCACGCGCAGGATCGTGGTCTTGCCAGAGCCTGACAGCCCCATCAGCGCCACGACTTCACCAGCGCGGGCGTCGAGGTCGACGCCCTGCAAAATGACCCGGGCTCCTCGCGACAGGCGCAGTCCGCGAACGGTCAGTGGCACGGTCAGTGGCATGGTCATTGGCCGGGCATCCTCCACCGCTCTTCAAGGCGGCGCGCAAGGTAGCCAAGCGGCAGCGACATGGCGAGGTAGATCGCCGCGCACAGCAGTCCCGGGATGAGCCAACTGCCGATATTGGTGGCGAAGATCTGCGTCTGCTTGGTCAGCTCCACGACCGTGATGACCGAGACCAGCGACGAGTCCTTCAGCAGCGCGACGAAGTCGTTGGTCATCGGCGCCAGCGCCAGCCGGAACGCCTGCGGCGCGCGAATCAAGCGCAGCGTCTGGAGGTTGGAGAACCCGAGAATGCGCGCGGCGTCCAGTTGCCCGCGCGGCACCGCCTCGAGCGCGCTGCGGTAGATCTCGCTCTCGTAGGCGGCGTAGTTCAGGCCCAGGCCGACCAGCGCGGCGATGAAGGCGGGCAAGCGGACCACCGAGGCCAGGCCGTAGTAGATGACAAACAGCTGCAGCAACACCGGGGTGCCGCGCATCACCTCGACGTAGACCGTCAGCAGCATCTTCGTGACGGGGTCGCCGTAGACGCGGCCGATGGCGATGAGCGAGCCGAGGCCGACCGCAAGCGCCATGGCCAGACAGCTGAGCGCCAGGGTGATGAGTGCGGCGCGGAACAGCGATGGCAGGTACGCCCTGAGCGCAGTGCGACTCCCGACTCCCGGATCCCGGATCCCGGTTGCGAGCGCGCTGCCGGCATTCGTCACTCGCGAGAACAGCACGGGCTGATCCTCGTTCCAGACATTCCACGTGCGGAAGATCCGTTCGAGTGTGCCGTCGCGCATGGCGTCGCGCAGAATGTCGTCGACCTGGTCGCGCAGTGCGGTGTTCTCGGGCGCGGTGATGATGATGTAGTGGCCGGTCGCAAGGCCCTCGGGATGCGTCACCAGGCCGGTGTTACGGCGCATGGCGCGCTCGGCCAGCACATGATCGAGCACCACGGCATCCACCCGTCCCAGCGCCAGGTCTGAATACGGATGCACGTCTTCGTCGTACGACACCGCGGTCACACCGTGCGTGCGTTCTGCCTCGAGCAGCAGGTCGTAGGCCATGGTGCCGCCGAGGGTGGCCACCTTGCGGCCGCGCAGGTCAGCCAGGCTGCGATAGCGCTCGCGATCGCTTGCGCGTACCGTGAGCACTTCGCGGAACTCGTAGTACGGCACGCTCGCCGCCAGCGATTGGCGCCTGGCGGGAATGTCTTCGACGCCGCTCAGGCCAATGTCGAAGTCGCGACGTTTCGCCGACTGGTCGAGTGACTGAAAGGCGATCTGGATGAACTGCGGCGTCCGCCCGAGGCGACTGGCTACCAGCTCCGCAATCTCCACGTCAAAGCCGGCGACCTTGCTGGGGTCTGACGGGTCCGCTTCGACAAACGGCGCACCGCCTTCGGCATCGCCGCCCCACCGCAGTGGCGCTGGTGCCTGGGCGTGGGCGTTGGCCGTCAGCAGCAGAACGCATAGCCACGCGGCCACGAGCCTCATTGGCCTAGATCCTCGTAGGGGCGCGCGGCGCTGTCAAGTGACGCGCTTGGCGACGCTCACGACATCATCGCCAAGAACAGGAGCGCAGGGCCGCAATCAGCACGGCCGACAAGACCACAGAGATGGCTATGCCGGCCCTGCTGGCTACCGGAGCCGTCGTAAGTGCTGTGCTATAATTCGTTGCTTCGGTCTACTGCGTCCCCGTCGTCCAGAGGCCTAGGACGTGGCCCTTTCAAGGCTAAAACACGGGTTCGAATCCCGTCGGGGACGCCAAACCTTCATGAGCGCGTTCAACCGGCGCTACAGCAACTGAAGAGTGGAGCGGTTACGGCGGTTCGATTGAACCGTTTTCCGTCGTACGCGACCCCGTCGGGGAGGAAGAGTTGCTGCAGCCGCTGCTTGTAGTCGAGCGACGCCTGCACCCACTGGTCGGATGCGCGCGGCAGGATCCGCTCTGCGAACGCCAGAATGGCCTCCGCGTCGAGTTCCTCGATAGCATCTGCGTGGTGGTCGATCTTGGCCAACGTCAGCTCCTCGCGCAGCTTGTCGCGTTGCCGCGCGTAGGTCGCCGCATCGATCCGGCCGCGGGCAGTGATAGTGCGCGTAGCGGCCGGAACGGCCCTTCGACCAGCTCCCGGTGAGCGAACGGCCGCACGATTCGCAACGAACAAAGCCGCGCAGTGGGAAATCCGGATGGTTTCGCTGGCGTGGCGCCGCCACGGCGACGCGGCCGTCCAGCACGGCCTGCGCACGGTAGAACGTGGCCTCATCCACCAGCGGCTCGAAGTCGCCGACGGTGGACACGCTCGGCGGCCCAGGCCGTCCTAGAAATGCCGCGTGATGCGGCGCTGCGCGTCGTAGAGCATCGTCACCGCGTAGCCGTCGGGCTCGGTGACACTGCTGACCCGGCCGTAGCCGTCGTAGCGGGCCAGTGGATCGGCTGTGCCGCCGCTAAGCTGCCGCACATTGAGCAGGTCGATGCCGTTGGCGGCGTAGGTGTACCCGGTACGCGTATGGCACAATCGGCCAATGGGACGGGGGACGGCATGATCACTGACCGCATCGAGATGAATCCGCTCGTGATGCTCGGCAAACCCGTGATCCGCGGCACGCGTATTCCCGTGGACCTGCTGCTGCGCAAGCTGAGCGAGGGCGCGTCGATGGCGGACCTCCTCGAAGCCTATCCCCGCCTCACGCAGCAGGACCTCCACGCCGCCATGCGCTACGCCGCGGATACCGTCGCGCACGAAGAGCTGGTCTTGATCGGAGACGCCCCGCCGCCGTCCCGGACCTGATCGATGCGGTTCCTGGCTGACGAGAGCTGCGACTTCGCAGTCGTTCGCGCCCTGCGGGCGGCGGGCTACGAGGTCACCGCCGCGGCCGAACTGGTGGGTGGCGCGCCTGACACGGTCGTGGCCGGCCTCGCCGTGGGCGAAGCCCGCGTGCTGCTGACGGAAGACAAGGACTTCGGCCAACTGGTGCACGCGACCTCGGGGGTCGTGCGCATCCGATTTCCAGCCGGCGCGCGGCGCACGGTTGGAGTAGCCGTGGTCGCCGTGGCAACGACGTTTGAGGATCGGCTCAGCGGGCAGTTTGCCGTCGTCGAGCCGGGGCGCGTCCGGCTGGGCCGACCCATGCGGCAATGATCCCGCGCGGCACGGCCACGCTATCCTGACATCGGTTTCGCGTCGGGGCCTCCCGGCCAAGCGGTCAGCAGCGCGTGCGCCCTGGCGGTGCGCCGGGGCACGGTGGCCCGGAATCGTCGCACGTCGGGCGACCGCCGACTGCCGTTCACGGACCGCTTTGCTCAAGAGGCGCTCAGTTCAGGTTCGCCAGGAGGCCACGCCACAACGAAGCCCGTCCAGGCCGCGGAGCCAGCCGGCGAGCCGGTTCCAACTGGCGAAAATTGGGCTGGACGCGCTCCATGCGGCAACGGCGCGCCCAGACCTGAACATGCCGGGCTGGAGTGTGCACCCATTGAAGGGCAATCGAGAGGGCCGGAGCGCCCGTGTCACTGGATCTCGAGCAGTATCAC
>ENA-ORBV01017240-ORBV01017240.1-microbial-mat-metagenome-genome-assembly--contig:-NODE-17240-length-10357-cov-3.108949_pt1 | contig 10357 bp, 17 predicted proteins | sample MGYA00237777_ERZ505514 | MGnify/ENA primary metagenome ERZ505514 (study PRJEB26160, sample SAMN06269048) | microbial mat metagenome | isolation source: Oligotrophic lake microbial mat | place...
CACTGAAATTGGCCAGGGCCGAATGACCGGTGCGCTGTATGCTGTTCTAGTGTGCACGGCTGCTACGTGCGCAGAACACCCAGACAGGGCTCGAACGGTGCCTGAGCCATGGCTTCGGAGAGGTGGGGTGAGACTCATCGGTGATGTGCTGCGAGACCACACTCAACCAGTCAACGTGATCGAACTAGCACTGAGTACGTTAGTGTCTCCCGTCACCCACAAGCCTGGTGCAATCGTAGCACCGCTAGTTGAGGCTGGCTTCGCCCATGCTTGTATCTCAATCATGCAGCGATTTGGCTCAAAGCCTTCACTCCGCGTGGCCGCAACCAAACTGCTCTGTAGCCTTTGCAGGTTCGCCAGCGCTGCCATGATGCCTGCACTGATCGCCGATGAAGTCGCTGTGGCGCTGGTCGAGGCACTGCAGAGAACGTCGGATCATCACTTGATCGCAAATGCTGTGGCACAAGCTCTTCAACAAGTGTCTGCGATACCCGAGGGGCTACTTGCGCTCGGTTGTCCAGCCGTACGCCGGGCGTTCAACATCGCGTTTCAACAGCGATATCCTGATTCATACAACGGGACGTCCAGCTGGCACCACGCAGACGCTATCGCCAGGCTGCTGTACCGTGGTGAAGACAACGATGATCTTTTGCTGACTCATGATACGACTGTTCTGATCGACGCATGTTTGAACTATATCCGAGCCGGATGGCCCGCTGAATCTACAGCCGGGATGATTCGCGTCAGCGCACAAATCCTTGCTGACCTCTGCTGTGTACCTAGCTATGCTGAAGAAGCACACCGTCTACGCGCCGTCAGAGTGTGCTTGGGTGCTGCTCGAGCCTGTCACCGTCTCTTCCGCGCTGATGACTTAAATCACAATGGTTTCTGTGAAATTCTGTGCGCCCTGTTCTCAATGCTATGGCGGCACGATGCAGCTCGATCTCAATTCATCAAGCTGAGCGGACTTCCTTTTCTGATCGAGGTGCTGGGTGACGTTTCCGCCGGTGCCAAACCAACTGCTGTTGCAGCAAGGGTATGCATGGTGCTGTTTTCGTTGACTCTTGAAAACACATCAGCCCATGCTTTGAGCGCGCTCTCGTCTGATGCAAAATTGATCATCCGAGAGGCCTTGAGCACGCATGCTGCCGTGTTCGTCTTTGATTGGTGGATCGAAAGCCAAGGATCTGAGATCCTGCTCCGGGCTCTGGCCGGGTAAGCTGTGCGTTGGTGAGTCAGTGATCCGAATAGCGTTCTCTCCTTCCTTGGATCAGAGCATCGTGTGTCTGTACGGGCACATACTACATATAGGCCTCTACTTGCCTTGCCTTGCGTGTGCCTGGCTCATGATTGAGCTTAATTGCAAATCTTGTTGCATCAAATCCAATAGATGATATCCGCATTGTATTGCAGCCCTCACTGCTTATACACGAAACCTGTTCAAGGACGTAACATACTGCCTCCAGTCTTGGAGGACCGCGCTCGCGAAATCGCGCTCGGTTGATCGAATTTGACCCAGAGCGGAAGCTGATGATGTGTACATTTCAGCCAGATCGCTTTGTCTATTTGGGTCTACTCGGGAGCGACTCCCGTACAGGCTACGGCAGCAAAATGCGTCAGTCTGACCGCTAGAGTGCATAGGAAGCGTATGCGTGATGAAAAGAATCAAGTGTACGCAACTGAAACATGACACAGAGGGATATCTTTGGAGTGTATTGCACAAACTTTCCACTGATTTACAGCTATCCAAACGTACACACACACAGGAACCGCCGCCAATGGCATCCGTACATCTCAGATCTAGAGGCACACGGCCCCGTGTCTGCTATACTCAGGATGCACGTGCCCCCAAGTGATGCAGTCGCTCACTTCTTCTCCAGGCCCCGCTGTACACCTGGCCGAGCATTCATGGTGGCTATCCAACGTGTCACGTTGGGGAACGCGTTCGCGGATAAGCCCAGCCCGTCCACTACTGCCTGACCGTAGAACACGCTGACCCCGCGAGCCCAAGGGAAGATGGCAAAGTCCGCGATAGTCAGTTCATCTCCAGTGACGAATGTTTTACCCTCCAGCTGTTTGTCCAGGACACCGAACAATCTGCGCATCAATATGGCCCAAACGTAAGTACCATTCAGCACTCACAATACCTCACACAGGGCCAACAAGCCTGATCAGCGAGAGCACTGTCATTCATCACGCTACCTCTTGGCTTCGTTGAGATAGCGCTTCTTCCCGTAAGGTACATCTTCGGGAGCATACTTCCAGAAATGACCCATCTGACCCAGCATGGGACCGAACCCTGCAGACCAACACATCACACGATCCGGTACATTCGTACGTTGAGCGACTCGAAACAGACAGAAAATGAAACGGATTGATAGCCACGCAAACGCAACGCACTCTCGCGTATGAAGAACGACCACGTGATGCAGTACCAACCTCCCATCTGCCAGAACAGCCACTGCAGTGTCTCGGATTCTTGCGCTGGATCTTTTGATAAGAATTTGTCTGCATTCAAGCGAGTACAAACGACCACCGCATTCAGCCTAGCAATCAACAGCGGGTGCATAGCGTTCACGAAGCATAGAAGAGTGATGATGAAATCGTACTGTATTTCTTGGCCAGGTACACCAGGATGGCTCCAGATTCGAACACGCGAAGCGGCTTGTCGCCAGGTCCCTGCTTATCAACCAATGCAGGGATCTTCGAGTTCGGGTTCACACGCTTGATGTACCAGTCCTCTGTCGCATCGAAGTCCACCAGCCGATCAGATCAAACTTGTGACAAACGTGACAGCACCAGACATGCGGCGCAATTACCAAACTGCACGTTCTTGCTGATGTTGATGGCATGGTAGTCATAAGGGATGCCTGCTTCCTCGAGGAAGATCGTGATTTTGTGGCCATTCGGTGTGGGCCATGAGTACAGCTGCAGCGCCTCCTTGCCATCCACAGACGGGTCAGGGACAGGTACGTCAGCAGCAGCAGGCGCAGCAGCAGCTGCAGGAGTTGAGGTTGATGATGCACTCATGTTGCGAATGATGAGCGGTGATGATGGCGCTGAAGGTACTAGTAGATGCTGCTTGAAAACTGAGATACGTCGCACCAAATGTGCTGACAATACGCAAATGCTTTGCATGTCACATTTCCTGGTCACATGAACGCCATTCTGTCCGACGGCGTATCTCCGACGGCGGAAATGGCAGCATGAGCAGTCGTATCGGCAAAGCCCTTTTCACGGGCGCGTGTGCAACTGCGGCATTTGCGATCGGTAACACACATCCTGTTGATTTACAAATTCCAATGCATTTGAAGAAGCAGCGATGCACGTGTCCGGCGTTGTGTGTCGCTTGCTTTGGCGCTGTGCTCAGGTGTAGGTACCGTGTCCGGTCATTTCAAGGACAAGCAAGAGAGGGAGCGACAGAAGGTTGCCAAGCAGCTGGATCCTGTGCTCGAGCAAGCTTGGCGTCCTAACCATGTTCCAGATGCGAATGAGCGAAGGCACATATTCGATTACATTGCCGCTCAGGTCTGAGGCGCATCCTTGCATGCAGCCTCACCACTCGTTTTGTAAATGCGATGCGATCTATGCTCGGTATCGTAGTACAAGAACTATACCGCACATTCAGAGTCTGCGTCTGGCATCGACGAGATGCGCAAGCAGCTGCTGGCGCGCGCGCAGGGCAATGTACTAGAGGTTGCCGTAGGTACGGGCATGAGCTTCGCGGACTATCGGGCCGATAAGGTAAGCTCTCCAATGCTGTTCGCTATCCGCTGCATGCCATTTGATGATAATTGCAATCTGTGCAGATTGAGCACCTGACCGCCGTAGACTGGAGCCCCGAAATGCTGAAGCAAGCTCGCTCTGCAGTCCCTGCTCCCCTGCGTGATAAGGTCACGCTGCAGGTGGGCGATGCTCAGCGCCTACCGTTCGCAACAGGAACATTCGATGCCGTGGTGGACTCGTTCGGATTGTGTTCGTTCGAGGACCCTGTTATAGCGCTGCGGGAGATGAGACGGGTGCTGAAGCCAGGAGGTGTCATCCTGCTGTTGGAGCATGGAGTGGCGGACAATGCGATTGCGCAATGGTATCAGCATCGCAACAGTTTGTGGCATGTGAGACGGTTTGGCTGCTTCTGGGACCGTGACATTGAGCAGATACTGCGCGACAGCGGCCTGCAGCTGGTCGAGAAGCAAAAGAAGCACTTCGGCACCACCGTGATGGCGGTGGCGCAGTGAACCGACCGATGAGTCTGGAGTATGCTTACGACTGCTTTACAAACCAGCGTGTTTACTGTTATATGGGCATCAACCAGCGGTTAGGTTACCACCATCACTCGAGCATTACTGAGAGGTGACCTGGTGCATGGCTGCAGCCAGGTACGGCACATCCTTGGACGTCAAGCCGGCCATGGAGATGCGGCCGTTGGACGTCATGTAGATGTGGAACTCGGAGGCTAGGCGCGCCACTTGCTGAGGTGTCATGCCAGAGTAGCAGAACATGCCTGGAGCGTTGAGACGATGGGGTAACGGCACCGTCAACAGCTGCGCTGATAGGCAAGGTGCAGTGCAAGCGGAATACGGTACCGATCTGGTCAGTGATGTGGCGCCAGTCCTGCTTGGAGCCTGCCTTATGCAGCTCGCGCACCAGCGATGAGCGCATGTTGATGATGCGATCAGCCATCTGCTTCACGTCTGCGCGCCACTGCTTTTGAAGCTAACCACATGAATGCAAGCAGTAACATAAAACATCAATGCCAACATAAGTAATCTTCAATGGCAACACACAGCGCTTACCGTAGCGTCGCCCAGAATGGTGCTGACAATGCGGGCACCGTGAATAGGAGGGTTGGAGTACATGGGGCGAGCGATGATCTTCAGCTGGCTCTCAACACGGGCCGCCTCTTGCACACTGAGACACAACAGAAGCAGCAGTGAGTGGATGAGCATAGGGCATCATTCAGAGCTGTGTTGATGGTACACATACTTGTCCGCCACCACGGAGATACAGCCAACTCGATGACCGTACAGACCGAAGTTCTTGCTGAAGGACTGAGCCACCGAGATCTGGTGACCGTCAGCCACGAACTGATGGATGGCCTGCGCGTCTCGCTCGGGGTCACCGGAGGCGAAGCCTGTAGAGGTGATTGCACATGAGCTCAGATACCAACTATAGCGAATACAGCAAGATGAATTTGGAGCTCGCAGTACCCTGATACGCGCTGTCGATGATGACGAAGTGATTCTTCTTCTTGACGGCCGCGCTGATTTCAGCCCACTGCTCGGGCTTGGGGTCCACACCTGATACAATGCATGAACAGATACAGCTCGGGTGACCATTGCCCCCGTGCAGCAGCAAGGGGGGGGGGGGTACCTGTCGGATTGTGCGCGCATGCATGGAACAGGAACGCGGACTCGTCCTTTGCGTTCTTGACATCCTCCAGCAGACCCTTCAGATCGAGCCCCTTCGTGGCGGCATCGTAGTACCGGTATTTCTTAACCTGCGATGGGAGTATGGTCATTCAGCACACATACCATAGCTCGAATGATGCACACCAATGGTAACACACTAGGCACCTGCAAGCCGCAGTCACCGAAGATGGGGATGTGGTTGCCCCAGGTGGGGGTGGGCAGATACACATCCATCGGCTTGAAGCGAGCGATGAATGCGCCGATCAGTCGCAGCGCACCAGTGCCGGACAGCGATTGAATGGCCGCGACACGGCTCTCCTGAACAATGATGAGACAGTCGATGACGCATTCACGATAACAAGCATCAACAGTAATTGATGACCGTACCTTGACGGGAGTGCTCGAGTGGCCGTACGCCAGATCAACCGCGTGCTTGTTAAATTCCTTGATACCGGAGATGGCTGCGTACTCGTTGTTCAGCTTGGCATCGTGCAGCTTCTGCGATGGCATCAAAATATGCAGTTCAATTAAGCGATAGGATTGCGTGCACAGCGACGAGATCAGCAGTATGCGCACCTGCACTGCCTTCTGGACGCTATCCAGCACCACGGGCTTGCCGTTGTCATCGCGATAGGCACCCACACTGCATACCACACCTGGTTAATCGGATTGATGAGCGGTAGCACACCAACTCGCTCGTACCCCAGGTTCAGCTTCTTCGGGTTGGTGTCTTCGAGGAACGCCTCGGTCACACCGAGAATGGGATCCTTCGGTCCCATCTCCACCTTGCTCCATCGCGAGGCCAGCAGCGCGCCGCTTGAATGGAACGCCTGAGCAATGAGCGCAGTGAGGCTCAGCTGGATCGTGAGTGGAAGCTGTGTGTCGGGGGAGAGCAGAGACCAGCGACACCTACCCGCGTGCTGCTTGCAGACGGCAGGGCCAACGTACGAGAGAGCAATCGCAACATGTTCTGTCGTAAACAGCAGCAATCAGCAGAGCAGTTCCAAAGTTCAAACGACAACAGCAGCGTAGTAGCAAGTTGTTCAAGCAGTATGGACGGATTTCCGCAGCCCGGACTCATAATCATGATCTAAAGCATTCTTCTCTATAGCCTGCATCTGGATGACGCCGATTTCTCAATTTGATATACCTTTCGAGGTGTAACGCGACTTGCAGTCTGTGACGCAATCCGCACTTGCAATTAGCTAGTGAGGGTCTAATCGAGGCAAAACATTTGTTAGCGACGAGAGAGACGGTGGGCTTGATTGCCGCTTGCGCAGCTGGTGGTAAAGCAGTCAGTAGTGTTGATGCTAAGGAGGAACAGAGTGTACTCGGACCACAGATAACAGAGAAGCAAGCTGCTGGAATCAAACACGTTTCAATCATGGAGGGAGAGCAGCGCCCAGTGGTAGTGTACCACAACACGTACGGATACCCACGAACTACTAAACAAGCACACGGTCACCATCAAAGCATCACGAGGGTGGAGAGCCTGCGATGAGGTCTTTGTTCCGCAGCACCGCCATGACTTCCTCTTGATAGATCATGGGTCGAGTGAACTCGAACCCTGAGTCAAACACGAACGGTAAGCCAGGACGTGGTTGCATATTCACGAGCCAACAACACCCACCAGCAAAAGCCGTAGATGCAGGCGCTTTCTTGTTACTACAGAGGTGCATGAACAGACACGTCCGAATCACACATCACCACAGTGAATGAAATTGAGACCCTGTGCTCCGGCTGCACTGCACTGCACTGCACACAGCATGACATGCTGCCGTACCTGTCCAGCGCTGTGGCTGCAGCCTCAAGGTACTTCGCATTGACGTAGTCACGCTATCGCACACAAATCATCAAAGGGTGGTTAAGTTCAGTCCGCAGCATGTGCTCACGGCAACTCCTCGACTTACATCCGGGACGAAAGGTGGAGCAAACTGTCGGTCCTGATCACGGCCAACAGACGCGAGAAGGTCAAGTGTAAATGCTACCATACAGCGACAGCGACAGCAGTAGAGCAACAGTTCCACCTACCCGCAGTCTATGCCAATCCATCCCGTCGAAGAATGGGTGCGCCTTGATCTCAGCAGCGCCGTTACGGCCCAGCCGCTTTGTAGGGTCGATCTGCAGCAACTATCACCAGCCCGCAACCGGCACGCATAATGAGCTTGAAGAATGCGCGCACGTGCGAGAAAAAGAGCAATACCTGTTGACAGATGGACTTAGCGTGCTTGGGCATGTCCGCAGGCCAAGGGAAGGCTGCAGATGCACGAGTCATACAGTAAGTGCGGTGATCATCACGCCATACATGCCGATACTAGCGAACACATACTGGCTAGTGTGGACTCGTATGAGATGCGCAAGGCGGCGTATCGCTGTGCACGTTGCTCAGGTGTCTCTGCTCGTTTCTCATCATCTACAGAAATCAGAGTAAACGCATACATGAGGCTGCGTGTAACAGGCGCTCAGTCAATGACCCGCCTCTCACCTCGATCATCCTTGCGACTACCCCAACCGAACCCTGAGGTAACAACAAGTCAGCACAGCGCTGAGTCAGCATTCACCAATAGTTATCGTAAAATTGTCCTCAACTGTGCCGACGTTACCGAATGTTCGAGTGCTCTTCGCTTTGGATCTGCCGGCGAAAGCAAGAACCATACGCTAGAGTGTGAGGGCAGACATACAGAGACAAAACCCGATCTGAATGATCACGTACTCACTGCGCCCTTTCTTGCTGCTCTTGGATGGCGAATGTCGTGCATGACCTGCGCGAGCTGCATCTACACAGCCAGCATGGAGCACCAGCATCGCAGTGAGGGTGTCGGCACATGACACATACATCATGGCAGCTCGATACCTGAGTCTACCGGGGACGATGTGGGACGAGGCAGTCCATTGCCTATCAAATCACAATCATACTCGGAGTCAGGTCAGCTACTCAGTCGGATCCTCGATGATTGATCTCTGTAAACCTGCCTGTCGCTTTGCCTGCGGTCAGCTCCAGCTGCTGTCCCGGCTTGGAGCCTGCTGGCGTAACGGGTGTACTGCTCGCTGATCCATTGGCTGGAGTAGCTAGGGTAGGTGGGGGGATAGCTGAGAGCACACTGGCGATCGAGGAAGGCGCACTGCCTGCAATGGCGTTGTGGACAGAGGTACCCTGATCACTACCCATGGACGCCGTCGCCCCCAGTGGGTCGGATTTGCCGTTGCTGCTTGGGATGGGCACAGGTGCCGACGGTTTGACCGGCTCTGAATCCTTGCGTGTGGACCGCCGATGCCGGCGGGAGAACGGATTCTGAACCATTCAGCAGCAGCACGTGCAGTCAATCATCAGCCATGACGACACAGGTGTGAGGTGGGGCAAGAGCCGACATACCGATCCTGTGATAAGGTGGAAGATGGTCACGCCCAGTGACCACCAGTCAACCGCCTTGCCATAGCCATCATCGCCATAGCATTGCTCGGGAGCTGTTACAATACACGCCACACGCTGCAGTGCCAAGCGACTCAGAGCCAACAAGGACACAACGTACCCATATACGACCGGGTGCCGCAGTGCTGAAAGAGCTTGCCCTCCGCAGGGATGACCGCACATAGCCCCAGATCCGTCAGACGAGGGAAGCCTGCAGCGCAACCGCAGCGCCCAGCATACATCGTAAGAAGGCGCGTATCAGCGCCCACCGCCAACATTAAGCGACACAAAATGTAAATTGGAGGAAAAAATCGACGAAAACTTTTGAAAACGTCACGGTTGTGCAAGAATTCAGAAACTTGGTGTCATGCAAACCCAAATCGCCCATGACACGATCGCTCACGACACAATATGGGTCGACCAACCCAAAATACAAAAAGGTACCATCAGCGTCCAGCATGACGTTCTCGGGCTTCAAATCACGATAGACGATGTCCAATGAGTGGAGATGCTCCAACGCCAGCACCAGAACTACAGTGGACACAGCAGCATGGGTATCTTGGGACTGACACAAGAACAATCCGCAATGCAGCGGAATACCTGCGCTGTAGAAGCGAACCATGCGCTCCGGGAATACGCCGAACCGATTGAGATGAAACTAAACCAAGCATAATCAGCAGCGCGCAGAGAATGCAGGTAAGAACGCGAGTGATCGCTAGCAGCCGGTGCAAGCAAGCAGTCGGCACGTACACCAAGCTCACCACCCGACATGAGTGATAGCACCAGATATAGCGTCTGATCGTCTTGAAAGGCGTATGAGAGGTTCACCTGCACAATCACATCAACCACACCATTGCAGCCAGATACTCTAACAGATGTCCCACTGTCTCCACGAGCACACTGCACAGCACGTACAATGCAGGGGTGATGCACTTTGGCCAGGATATCGCGTTCGTTGAGGATGAGCCGCTCTCGCTTCTTCTCCGCGATTAGCGTTTTGCTCATAGTCTTGCACGCATACAGCGCGCGCGTGTCGAACTTGCTCACAGCAAACACCTGCACCACACCAACACGTTCACAACAATGACTCGCCGTGGGCTGCAGTCGATACCGATTGTCCTCAAAGGCACATTACCTTGCCGAATCCACCCTCTCCGAGAATGCGAATAAACGCAAAAGTTTCCCGCGTGACCTAGTCCATATTACACCTTGTTTCAATACAACCCCAACCACAGTCAGATAAGCACTGCGACAACCGCTTACCGGCTCCTTTTCCTTGAGACGGAATCCAACAAGCCTGTAGTATGCATTGCGCATATGACGCCCGTCAATTAACTGGGCTACCGTCAGACAAGATGCCTCGCCTACTCACCTGGAGTAATATCTGGACTGTACGAATGCTCGCAGCGCTGACAGTTGCAGATTGAGTCTGGCTGCCTCCGCTACCTGCTGAAACAGGTGATCCACCGCTCCTGAAGACACCAGACAGCGCACAGTACAGTAGATACAGGGTTCAACACTACCCATGGATCGAGGT
>ENA-ORBV01017241-ORBV01017241.1-microbial-mat-metagenome-genome-assembly--contig:-NODE-17241-length-10356-cov-4.918183_pt1 | contig 10356 bp, 9 predicted proteins | sample MGYA00237777_ERZ505514 | MGnify/ENA primary metagenome ERZ505514 (study PRJEB26160, sample SAMN06269048) | microbial mat metagenome | isolation source: Oligotrophic lake microbial mat | place...
CAAGCAGAAGACGGCATACGAGATTCGCCTTAGTCTCGTGGGCTCGGAGATGTGTATAAGAGACAGGGCGTGTTGTCGGTGCTCCCGTCGTCGATGAGTAGGATTTCCGTGGGCTCCTGGCTGTGGAACGGCTGGCCACTCACGCTTTCGACGAGCGGCAGCACGTTGCCCGCCTCGTTGAAAAAGGGAATGATCACACTGTAACGCGGCTGCATCCGGAGGAGGGTGGGGCGGTGATCGTTGGAGCGAGGAGCGGGCTGGCTGACAGGATCTCCGCGGCTCGGAATTGTTTCAGCGTGGGCGCAATTTCCTCCGCGCACAAGCGAATCGATGACATGGCGGCTCGTCGCGGGCGCAATTCGCCTTAGAAATCGCGCTTTTTTCCGGAGAAATTTTACCGTCGACCGCTCCGGAAAACAGAATCTCTCTCTCTCAGCGGGAAACCGGCCCATTTGGCCGGCGTGGCGGGGGCAAGCAATTTCTTGAAATCGCCGCGGAACGTGCCTGATTCTCGAGTCATCCGATATGTCAAGCGCCCCCCTGTCATCCCAGCCTTCGGTAGGACCTGTCTACGCCTCCCTGTTGTTGCGGTTGTTTATCGGTTTGCGCACGCTCCTGGCGGGCGCGGAGAAGTTCGAGAGTGGCGGCGTTTATTCGCTGGCCAATTACACGAAGACGATGGGAAAAATGGCCGAGGGTATTACCAGTGCATCCTTCCTGCCGCTCTGGGCGACACGTGGATTTGCGCTGCCGCTGGGCTTTGTTTTGATCGCGCTAGGCGCAGCCCTGTTGCTCGGGTTGAAGCCGCGGATCACCTTGCTGGCAACCGGCCTGGTCTATGTCGGCCTCGCGTTCGGGCTCATGGTCGTGCAAGAAGGTGAAGGCGTGGCCTGGCTGGGCATTTATGTGGGCTTGATCGCCGCCGCCTTGGTGCTGGGGCAGCACAGCCGGTTCAATCTTTGGCCGGATCGGAACACGTGCCGTCATGGAACAATTACCTGACCGCGCTGCCCAGCCGTCCGAGCTGACGCGTCGTAATTTCCTGACGACTGGTTTGAAGCTGGGCGCCGCCGTGCTCCTGTCGCCCCATGTGGCGCGGGCCCAGGCGCGCGCCGAAGCCACCGGCGGTTCCCGCACGCTCAATGTGGCCCTGATCGGATGTGGCGAGCAAGGGCGGACGTTGCTCAACGCGGCGCTCAAGATTCCCGACATCCGTTTCCGCGCCATCTGCGACATCTGGGAATACAACCGCACCTATGGCGAGCGTCTACTCGGGAAGTTTGGGCACACGGTGAAATCGTTTGAGAGCTACGGCGACATGTTGGTGTCGGTGCTGGATCTCGACGCCGTGATCATCGCCACTCCAGACTTCATGCACGCGCAGCACACCAACGCGTGCTTGCGGGCGGGGAAACATGTCTATTGCGAAAAATTGATGGCCAACACGGTGGAGAACGCCCGCTCGATGGTGCTGACGCAACGGGAGACGGGCAAGCTGCTCCAGATCGGCCACCAGCGGCGCAGCAACCCCCGCTATTTGCATGCGCGGGACCAGATTTTCCGGAGAGGCTTGCTCGGACGCGTGACCACGATCAACGGGCAGTGGAACCGGGCGGTCGGCGACGACCTGGGCTTTCCGGCGCGCCACAAGTTGTCGGACTCGACGCTCCAGCAATACGGTTATGCAAACATGCATGAGTTTCGCAATTGGCGCTGGTTCAAAAAATACGCGGGCGGCCCCGTTTCCGATCTCGGGGCCCACCAGATCGACGTCTACAATTGGATGCTCGGCTCCAACCCGGTGTCGGTCATGGCGGGGGGCGGAGTGGACTATTACCGGACGCACGAGTGGTACGACCATGTGATGGCCATCTTCGAATACCCGACGGCGGCGGGTCCGGTGCGCGCCTTCTACGAAGTTCTCACGACCACCAGCGCGGGCGGCGGCTACCATGAATACTTCATGGGCGATGAGGGTGCCTTGAAGCTTTCGGAAAACCCGAAGTACACCAAGCTGTTCCGCGAGGCCCGGGCCCCGGATTGGGAGCATTGGGTCGCGGCCGGGGTGCTGGGCAAGCCCGGGGCGGGAGAGGAAGGCGCGCCGGCGCCCGTCAAGCTCTGGGAAAAATCCAAACCCAAATTCGCCCTGGCGGCGCCGCGGGCGTCGGTCGTCGACGTGCGCGAGACCGCGGCATTGTCTGCGTGGGAGCTGCCCGTGACGCTCGACAAGCCGATTCACCAGCCCCATCTCGAAAATTTCTTTGATGCAATTCGCACGGGTTCGCCTCTCAGCTGCCCGGCTGAGTCGGCTTTCGCCTCGGCCGTCACGATTCTCCGGGTCAATGAGGCGGTGGCGGCACGGCGACAGCTCGATTTTCCCCCGGCTGATTTCACGGTGTGATTTAGGCCAAAGAACGGAGGTGCAAGGGGTACCGACGATTGACCCCCGGCTGAGAGAAAACCGCGGGTTGCAGGCCCACGAGGCGCAACCAGAATTCCGATTCCGCACGGTCGGCGGGGACGCCGGGTCGGCGCAGGTAAAATAACTAACTTCATATTCGCCAAAACTCATGGTGTTGGCTTCGCGCGACCTGCTATCATGAAATCATTGTGTTGGTTTACGCACGCGACCCAAGGCCCAGCAATTTCACTTTAGGTCCAGGAAAAACCTGCCCCTGTTGCTGTGGGGGCGCAGGGGCAGGTTACCTGTACCGCCCGGCGGTCCTTTGAATCAGCCGCGAATGCAAAACCTCTCTGGCACGCAACGCATGGTTTTTATCGAGCTGAATTCGTTCGCGGTGAACTCTCGTCGCAGGTACGCCGCCCTGATTTGTACGCTGCTTTGCCTGGCGGGCGGCGTCAGTGTCAGCGCGGACGGGCGGGCACCGTCGACCCTCGTGCCGCTGAATTCGCTATCGGATTTCAATGCGCCGACCGCCAATTGGTCCATTGCCGGCGGTTTCACCGGTGACCCCCGCGTGGAAAGCGACCTCGTGCCATTGCCTGGCCAGGGATTGCTCGTCAATCGTCCCACGGCCCAGGTCAAGGGACACATGTTCACGGCATGGTCCCACGCTGACTTGGAGCTGGAACTCGATTTTTTGGTCCCCGCCGGGTCGAATTCCGGCGTTTATTTGCAAGGTCGTTACGAAGTGCAGATCAGCGATACTTGGAACAAGCCCCGGCACACTTCCCATGACATGGGTGGACTCTACGAACGCTGGGACGACTCCCGCCCCGAGGGCAAAAAGGGTTATGAAGGCGTTACCCCACTGGTGGAAGTGGAGCGCGCCCCGGGCCTTTGGCAGCATCTGTGCATTATTTTCCGAGCCCCGCGGTTCGACGCGAATGGCCGCAAGACGGCGCAGGCCCGTTTTGTCAGGGTCGAGCTGAATGGCGTGCTTGTGCACGAAAACAAGGACGTATCCGGGCCCACCCGGGCGGCCGGTTTCGACGACGAAAAACCGGAGGGACCGCTTATGCTCCAGGGAGACCATGGAGCAGTCGCCTACCGCAACTTCTCCTACCGGAAAGCGATTACGAAAAATGTGCCCGCCGCCCACGCGGCCGAGGCTGTGCCCGTCGAAAAACTGCGGATCGAAGAGGGGATTTGCGAAACCGCCGGCGGGACGCGCGTCCAGGCCGTGGCCGTGGGTTCACCAGCGTCGGTCCACTATGGTTATGCGCCTGAAGGCGCCGCCTTGTTACGGATGTGGCGGGGACCGTTCCTGGCGGGGGCGACCGTGTCGGGGCCCGCAAGTACAATCACTCCGGCGGGATCGACCATTGTCCTGGGGGATTGGCCGGTGCTGGCCTGGCTGCCGGACGAGAGGGCGCCTTGGCCTGATCGGGCGCCGGTCGAGGCGGCTGGGCCAAGACCGATGATGAAGTTAGACCAAGCGGGCCATCCGATATTTTCGTTCAAGGCGGGCCCACGCACGGGTTCTGACCAGCTCAGCGCCCGGCCTGATCGCCGCGGGCTCACCCGACGGATCGTAACGGATGAGCTGGATCGGTCCCAGAAACCGCGGGCGGGCGCCGCCTGGCTGCTCCTGGCCGAGGCCGCGGTGATCACCCCGTCCAAGGCCGGCTATGTGATCGGGGACCGCGAGTATTACCTTGATCTTCCGGCCTCCACGGACTGGAAGGTCATTGTCAGAAAAACTGGTGGACGCTGCCAGCTGATGGCGCTCGTCCCGGAGAAGGCCAGCACGCTCGCCTACGACCTGATTTGGTAGCCCGCCTGCGCCGCGGCCCCGCGCGTTTTCAGCAATCCTCAACCCTAGCAAAATCCAATGAAACAAACGCCCGATGGTCCAAAGCATATGTCACGGCGCGCATTCATGGAGGCCACGGCCTCGGCGATGGCGGTGGGGTTGCTCACGCCTTCGCTGGTGGGTCAGAGCACCCCGGCCGCTCCGGCCAAGCGCAAGCTGAATGTCGCCTGCATCGGCGTGGGCGTGCAAGGAGAGACCAACCTGACCAATGTAAGCCAGACGGAGAACATTGTCGCCATCTGCGACGTGGACGACCGGCAATCAGAAAAGTTCAAGGCGAAATTTCCCGACGCCAAATATTACCGCGACTACCGGCTGATGTTTAAGGAAATGCCGGAGATCGACGCCGTCGTGGTTTCAACGCCCGACCATGCGCACTTTGGCCCCGTGATGACGGCGATTGCCCACGGCAAGCACGTCTACTGCGAAAAACCGCTGGCGCACTCGGTCGAGGAGGTGCGGGCGATCACGGAGGCGGCCAAGCGCGCCGGCGTGAAGACGCAGCTCGGCATTCAGGGGCATTCCTCGGAGCACATCCGCCGGTGTTGCGAATGGATTTGGGACGGGGCCATCGGTGAAGTCCGCGAAATCCATGCGTGGTGCGACCGGCCGATGGGCGGATATTGTTTTCCGTCGAGCATCGCCCGGCCCGACGCCACACCCCCGATTCCTTCCGGGTTCGACTGGAATGGGTGGTTGGGGCCGGTCAAGGAGCGTGCGTACCACCCAATGTACCACCCGATCCTGTGGCGTGGCTGGTATGATTTTGGGACCGGCTCGCTCGGTGACATGGGCACCCACATCATCGACCCAGCGTTCTGGGCGCTCAAACTGGGCAGTCCGAGCAGTGTCGAGGCGAATGTGTGCTACAATCCGGACGCCGACTTTTGGAGGCCGCGGGTGGACGGCGCGAATCATTGGCCCGATTGGAACAAGTCGATCAAGGAGTACATGGAGAAGCAGAAGGCGGAAACGTATCCGGCTGCGTCCATTATCCGCTACGAATTTCCGGCGCGGCACGGGCTGCCGGCGTTGAAGCTGACCTGGTATGACGGCGGCCTGTTGCCGCCGATCCCGCCGGAGTTTCCGCGCGACCAGCCACTAACCCCGACCGGTGTCTTTATCATCGGGGAACGCGGCGTCATCACGCACGCCTCGATGGCGGCTGGGCTCCGGTTGCTGCCCGATTCAAAAATGGAGGAATACAAGCGCGTGCAGCCGAAGAAGACGATCCCCCGGGTCCCGGGCCATTACGGAGACTGGATCAACGCCTGCAATGGGGATGGGCAGGCCGGCGCCAATTTTGAATACGGCGGCCCCCTCACCGAGATGGTGTTGCTGGGGGTGATCGCAATGCGCGTGCCCAACAAGAAACTTTTGTGGGACGACACCATCAAGTCGTTCACCAACGACGATCAGGCCAACGAACTCCTCAAGATGAACCACCGGGAAGGATGGAAGATCTAAGCCCAACCTTGCCGCCCTGCGTACGGGACGATCCCGCATATTTTTAAAAACCCTCATATGAAAACCTTGATTCTTTCACTCCTCATCGCCGGGGTCGCACCGCTGGCACTGGCCGTGCCCCCGGCCTGGCTCGAAACTGGCGAATTTCGCTGGAAGGCATCGCCCGCGTTGATCGGACCGGATGACAAGGCGGCGGTACCCGAGGTATCGCTCAAGGACCCGACCATGGTTCAGGTGGATGGCGTCTGGCATCTCATCGCCACCCACCGGATGGCCAACGGCAAGGTAGACATGCAGCAAATCAGCTTCACCGACTGGAACGAGGCGGGCAAGGCCAAGCGGCATTCGCTGCCCCTGCACGACCAGTATCATTGCGCCCCCCAAGTGTTCTATTACCGGCCGCACCAGAAGTGGTACCTGATCTATCAGCTCGCTGACAAGAATCGGAAATTGAATTTTGGTCCGTTCTTCTCGACTACTACGACGTTGGGGGACCCGTTGTCCTGGACCAAGCCGCAGCCGCTCATCTCGGAGCTGCCTCCGGGTGTGGAACGGCCCAAGTGGATCGATTTCTGGGTGATTGCCGATGCCGACAAGGCGCACCTGTTTTATACGCGCGACGACGGCACGTTCTGGCGTTGCGAAACCACCCGCGCCGCCTTCCCGGAGGGCTGGTCGGCGCCGGTTTTGGTCATGCAGGATACTAAACTGGAACTGTTCGAGGCTGCCCACACCTACAAGCTGAAGGGCCTGTCGCGCTATCTGACCATCATCGAAGCCATCGGCAACCGGGGCAGGTATTACAAGGCCTGGCTCGCCGACCGGTTGGAAGGGCCTTGGCAACCCCTGGCAGCCACGCGGGAGAAACCCTTTGCTTCCCTCGACAACGTCACCCAGTCGCCCGAGTGGACGACCAACATCAGCCACGGTGAACTCATCCGCAGCGGCTATGACGAGCTGTTGGAAGTCGACCCGGCCAATCTTCGCTTCGTGTTCCAGGGCGCCAATGACGACGAGTATCGCGGGAACCGCTATGGGGCCATTCCCTGGAAAATCGGCGTGCTCGAGCAAGTGCCGGTGAAGCATTGACCGCGGTTGTCATGGATTTCCTTACTTTTGCCGGCCGGCTGTGCGGCGGTTTTCTGATGGTGGCCGGGGTCCTTGCCCTGTCTGCGGTGACGCGGGTTGCGGGGGAGGCGCCGTTGGGGGAGCGGCCAGTTGATACTGACCCGGCCAATTTCGTGGAAGGCCCTTTCACCTTGGTGGCCGGCCGTTCGCAAATCGAATGGGGGGCATTGGCGTACAGCAGAAACCGCGTTGGGAATTTTCGGGAGGAGCACCAAACGGTTTCCGCCCTTGTGCTGAGGACGGCGCTGTCCAACCATCTCGAGTTGCAGGTGTTTCACGACGGTCACGGGGTTGGGAAGCGCTCGGACCAGGCGACGGGTGACCGGGAGTCCGCGGGCGGGCTCGGCGACACGACCTTGCAATTGAAGCGAAACTTCCTCGGTAACGACCGGGGCGCCTACGCTCTTGGGGCGACGGCCTTTGCCGTGCTCAATACCGGCGATCCGGACATGAGCGCGGGCCGGACCATCGTCGGCGGGTCGGTGGTTTTCGCCGCGACCGTGGCGGAGGGGCGCGCCGGCAGCTTGAGCGCCCACTCGCAGTTGAGATACGAACACATGGGGTCCGCGGATATTCTCGAGGTCGGGCAAAGTCTGATTGGTGCCCGCAACCTCGACGAAAAAAACAGCCTCGCGGTGGAAGTCTGCGCGCACCGGAGCAACGAGGCCGGCGCGAAATGGGCGGTGCTTTCGAGCCTGACGTTCACTCACGCGTTCATCGAGCACCTTGCCTTGGATCTGGCGGTCACCGCTGGCCTGAACCGGGACGCGGACGACTACGGTGGGTTCATCATCCTCACCCGTTGGTTTTAAGCCGGCTGGCGCCGCGCGAGGGAGCGGGAGGGGGCCCGTTCAAACGGTGCAGATGCGCACGCTTTCGCGCAACGAGGTCAGCGGATCGCGCGCGGGAGCGAATTCCTGCCCGATGAAGTCGGTGTAGCCGGTGGCCACGATGGCCTTCATGATGGCCGGATAATACAGTTCCTGTCCGTCGTCGATTTCATGCCGGCCCGGCACCCCGCCGGTATGGTAATGCGCGATATAGGGATGGTTCTCCGTGATGGTCCGGATGACGTCTCCCTCCATGATTTGCATGTGGTAGATATCGTACAGCAGCTTGAAGCGCTCCGAGCCCACTCGCTTGCACAGCTCCACGCCCCAAGCGGTGCGGTCGCACATGTAGTCCTTGTGGTTCACCTTGCTGTTGAGGAGTTCCATGCACACGGTCACGCGACTCTTTTCGGCAACGGCCATGATTTGCTTGAGGCCGACGACGCAGTTTTCCAAGCCTTGTTCGTCAGCCATGCCTTCGCGATTCCCCGAGAAACAAATGACATTCGGCAGCCCGGCGTCGGCGCACTCCTTGATGCGTGCGGTCATCGAGGCCACGAAGCCCTCGTGATTCTCGAGCCGGTTGAATCCCTTGGGGATGGTCGTGGTGCCCTTGGCCATGGCGCACGTCAGGTTGTATTTGCGGAGAACGGGCCAGTCGACGGGATCCAGCAGTTCGATCGATTCAACGCCGAGCGCCCCCACTGCCTGTGCAAAGGTCTCCATCGGGATCTTGGAGTAGCACCACCGGCAGGCCGAGTGCCGCAACTTGCCGCTGGGGGCGGGCGAGAGGACGAGGGCCGATCCCGCTTCCGCCGTCCGGACATCGGGCAGCGCGGCGAGGGCGGTAACGGTGGCGAGCGTCTTGAGGGCATCACGGCGGGTGACCGATTTCATCTCGCCAGCCAATTCGAAAGATATCTATTGGCAATGGTTTTTGAAAATCCATCGCTTGATCCGGCCGGCGTTCCCACTCTGGTCTGGCCCCCTTGGCGAGCCTATCCTTGATGAACTTCATATATCCCGCCACCTCCTTCGTGGTTTGCACAGCGCTGGTGGCCATCCTCTCCTGGTGGCACACGCGGAGCACCGATAATCGGGACGCCCGGGCCTATTTTCTGGCCGACCGGCGGTTACCTTGGTTTCAGGTCGCGGGTTCGCTGCTCCTGACGAATCTCTCCACGGAGCAGATGATTGGTCTCAACGGGGCGGCTTCGATTCATGGCGCGGTGGTGATTGCGTGGGAGCTCATCCCGGTGTTCGCCTTGCTGGTCATGGCATGGTGGTTCATGCCGCGCTACTGGTCGGGAAACATCACGACCATCCCGGAGTTCCTGGAGAATCGTTTCGATCGCCCGACCCGACTGCTGATGAGTGTCATTTTTCTCGTCACCATCGTCTTCAACGTCCTGCCCTTCGTCCTGTATTCGGGGGCAGTGGCCCTTAGCAGCATCTACCACGTGCCGGCAACGCTGGGGCTTTCCAGCCGGTCCGCACTCTTTCTGATCGCCGGGATCCTGGGCCTGACGGGCACGGTGTATGTGATCTTGGGCGGCATGAAGGCCGTGGCGGTGTCCGACCTGATCTATGGGCTGGGTCTGCTCGTCGCGGGCCTCCTGATCCCATTGCTCGCGCTCAAGGGGCTGGGCGATGGCAGCATCGCCGACGGGCTGGCGCGGGTGGCCGCACACCAGGCGCCGAAGTTGAACCCGATCGGGGATGCCAAATCCAACGTCCCCTTTGCCACGCTTTTCACCGGCATGTTGTTCATCAATCTATTCTATTGGTGCACCAACCAGACGATCGTGCAGCGGTCGTTGGGCGCGTTGTCGTGCGCCGAGGCCCAGAAGGGCCTCCTGGCAACTGCCGCCCTCAAACTGATGACGCCGCTTTTTTTTGTTTTTCCGGGGATCATCGCGGCCGAAATCTTTGGCGCGGCGGTGGGCAACGGCGACTTGGCCTATGCGAAGCTGGTGGAACTGGTGCTGCCTGACTGGTTAAGCGGGATTTTTGCCGCCGTGCTGTTCGGCTCGATCATCACGGCGTTCAACGGCGCGCTGCACAGCGCCGTCACGGTGTTCAGCCTGGATTTGTATCGGTCCTGGCTGCGCCCGGCCGCCAACGACCGGCAAATGCTCAAGGTCGGGAAACTGTTCGCAGTCGGCATGTGCGCGGTGGCCGTGCTCGTGAGCGGGCTGCTGGACGATTCCCCGGATGGCGTGTTTACGCTGATGAAGCGGATCATGGCGGCCTTCAAGCTGCCGCTACTAGCCGTGGTGACGATGGGCATGGTTTCGCGCCGGGTGCCGGCCTGGTCCGCCAAAACGGCGCTGGTTGGCGGCATGGCGACGCAATTCTTTCTCGATTGGACCTTGGGTTCTGGGCGGTTTGGGGTGACGGTGCATTGGCTCCATATCGCCGGATTGAACACCGTGCTCATCGCGGCGGGCATGGCGATCGCGGCGCGGTTTTCGCCAGCGCCGGCGCCGGTGGAGCGGGGGCGGTCCGCGCCGATGGACGTCACTCCTTGGCGCGGGCTGCGTCCCGCCACGGCGATTTTGGCGGCCGTGGCGATCGCGATCTACGTCGCGCTCTGGAGCTTTACGGCCGGTTAGCCGGCGGGCGGGGCCGCGCCGCCGGCGACGGTGAAAAAC
>ENA-ORBV01017243-ORBV01017243.1-microbial-mat-metagenome-genome-assembly--contig:-NODE-17243-length-10356-cov-3.735967_pt1 | contig 10356 bp, 5 predicted proteins | sample MGYA00237777_ERZ505514 | MGnify/ENA primary metagenome ERZ505514 (study PRJEB26160, sample SAMN06269048) | microbial mat metagenome | isolation source: Oligotrophic lake microbial mat | place...
GTAGGAATAATAGTACTATTATTATTTTGGTGATTTTACCAGTCAGAATCGTCTTTTTGTTTTTTATTGGCCGCCGCTCGATGTTGTTTGGCTTTTTCGACATCCCGATGAAAGGTTCCCACCGATACCGGACAGGAAATATGTTGGGGGGACGTCTCCTCTTGTTGTCGCAAGACTTTCCGCAACCTTTTGGCCGCTTGTTCGCACACCACCACACTCCGATGCCGACCGGCATCACTTCCCGCATACACTTTCATTTGCAAGGGTGAGGCATATCCGTGGTGTCCCTCGGTGATGGCCTCGTAAATGGCGTCGGCCACTTGGGTCGCCCACTCGTGCGCCAAATCTTCCAGACGCGGGTCCGCTTGCATCAAGACGCGTTGGACATGTCCCGTGGTCCCATCCCGCCATTGCAAGTATCCGGGCACCGGGACGCAATGACTCACATCCAAGAGTGGGAGTGGCAAGGCATGACTCCATCCCGCCTTGTCGCGGAGGGCGGGAGAAATGCCCGCATGATCAAAGCCAAAGGAATTAAATTCCACATGAATCGGTGCCTTGCCATGTTGCCCCAAACGATTGATCATATTTGAATTCGTAGTTGTTGTGAATGGGGACTCTTCTGGTGCTTCATGTTCTGGTGCTTCGTCTGCTTGTGTCTGTTGTTGTTGTGGTTGTTGGAAAGTTGGTTGTAGAGCTTTCCAATCCGGATCGTAATCCCCATATTCGTCTGCCAAAAGTGCCGACAATGGTTGTTGACATCGGGATCGAAAATCGTCCATCGTCGTGACTTGATCATCATCCGCATTATTATCCTTGTCGTTGTTGTTGTTGTCATGGTCGGTAGTGGTAGTGGCATCCGCTTGGTTCATTCCCCACGACACGCCACGTTTGGCGGATGCTGGTATTGTGGTCGTTTCCTTATCATCCTTATAATAAGGAGTAATATCCTCTTCCATAAAATTCGTCTCGTCGTCATTTAGAACGGGCGCCAAAAAGGATACGGCTGCCAAGCCAGCCAAGGCAGCATTCAAGACGTCATTGTTGTCATTATTATTATGATCTCCTGCAGCCAACGTCAGTTCCTCGGTAAGGATTTCGGACACGGCGACTACTGTGCCTGTTGCAGTCGCATGATTTTCATCTGGATGATTTTCATTTGCAGTAGTATGCTTCAAGATGGATTTTTGTGGAGTCGTTTGTGGCATCGATTTGGATTGCTGTTGTGGCTGTTGTGGCTTTGATTTCTTTGGTTTGGACCAAGATGATTTTCCAAAATTAGACGGTGGTTGCTGATAATTGCTGTTGCTCTTCTTCTTTGGAAAGCCAGCCTTATTGTTCGTTCCCTTCTTCTTGTTGGCGGGCTCAATTTTTTTCGCGGGCGCTTTTTGTTCGCGTTGGACCGTCAGGCTTCGACTTTGGAAGACGTGTTGATGCAGGGATGAAATCACGTCATCGAGTTCTGGATTGGACGAAAACCCCGATACAAAGGCGTGACAACAATTACTACTTTTCCTAGTGATATCAATGTCACTCAAGGAAAGGGTCAATTCTGGCACTTTATCCTTCAGTAGCTGAAGCAGCAAGATTTTGATCTCGCTAGGATCGTCATTATTATTGGGAGGAAGGTTTCCAATGTACAAGCGGGGAAGATTTTTCCGTTTGGCGTGGGATTTCTGGAATTTGGGTTCTTCAAAACCATCTTCGGCCTCTGTGCCAGCAGCAGCAGCAGCAGCAGCAGCAGCAGCTACCTTGGACATACTGTAGTTCTTTTTCTTCTTACTGTATCAGTGACTCTGATTTTCTTTTATTGTTTGCTAATCATTTATTTTTTGTGTTGCTAGCTGCAATCTATCATGGTCGATGACAAACTACAGCAGTAGCATATCCGGCTATTATTATGTCGTACTGTGTTGCTGTACGAGTCGATAAAGAAAAGAAAAATGAATGGCTTCTGCCACGTGCAACTTTTTTTATGACAACGGGGGAGACGGACTGACGTAACTCTCAACCCTAACTCTAAGGTGCTCAATCATCAAAAACATGGCTGGAAAATGTGGGTTCATGAACCCATGCTGTCACACCAGGTTCTTGTGATTGTCTGGCTAAGTTGATTTGAACAAACCATGGCAAGCAAAAGGGAACTCCGAATCAGAAGTGCAGGTTGTGAAGACGACAGAGACCCTCTTCATCCCAGCAATTGGTTTTGGCTACCAATTGTCTGCAAAGCAGTTCAATTTAAGGAGGGGTGCAGCAGAGGCTAGGGTTCTGAGCTGCACTTCAATCGTCACTGCAACTCTCTCCCTGCTAACTCCGCCCCAAGAATGGAGACCTGGAACAGCTTCTGTGTCGCATGTTAAACAGGAAACCCGATGTGACAAATTGCATTGAGCAGAGCATTGTCACCGGTGTGACTCTTTCTGTCAAGCAGGAGAAAAAAAATCCCATGACTGTTTTCAATGATGTTTTTCATTGAAAACGTCTTGCACGCTGCATTTTGCCATTCTTCAGCACTGGCATGTTTTGGCACTGTTTTGGATCTGACATTTTGGCTTCCTGTTTTGGATCTGACATTTTGGCTTCCTGTTGAACTTGTCAAATGACCCTGAAAGCACTGTTTTCTTCAGAGTGAGTGAGGGCCTGCCAAAAAATTGCACAACTGGCCCCTTTGGAAACCCCCATTGAAGTCGTTCGAAAATCGAACGGATTTGTGTTCTTGTGATTGTCTGGCTAAATTGATTTGAACAAAACCGTGGCAAGCAAAAGGGAACTTGGAATCAGAAGTGTTGGATGAGAAGACGACAGAGACCCTCTTCATCCCAAAAGTAGCGGCGATTGTCGAGTGCGTGATTTTCAAGTGGGTGCGGACGAGACAAAGGTTGGTGGCACGGACAAAAGCGATGATCATGCGAGACTTGAATCAGCCGAATGTGGAAGAACAAGGGCGCCGCCATTTTTTGCTGAGGAGTTGAGCGATCCATTTGAGGGTGTTGATTGCCTCGGGGCCGAACATGGCATCGACCGAGACAACAATGGGAGCAAAGGCGCGGCGGTGCTCGTGACATTTCTTTGCTGCTTAAAAGGTATTTTTTCTTTTAGCTATTGTGACTTGCTATTGGTTTAATAATTGCTACATTATCGATAGTTATTAACAGTGGTTTATCGATAGTTGATCTGATTTAAGTTCTTGTGATTGTCTAGCTTGTGAATATCTACTAGTAGCATTCTAGCTGTCGTGATCTGAACAAGATCACTGTGTCCGACCTTGCTATTTGAGTGTGAAGCAAAGTAGACAAGTAGTTTCCCACAGTCCTACATTTCTCCAAGAGCCATGCGCTCGGAAATGGTTGGCTATTTCAATCTATTTGTCTGGATCGGAAACTTACATCGGCACTGCAACAACCGTTATGACGCACAAAATCAATGCTTCTAGTTTGCTACTAATATGCCTGCAAATTATTTTGGCTCGGATGATTCCTGGGGCGAGTAGTTTTGGGATTGGAAATCCTCCTCCTCTCCATGGTTATTGTCACAACCACAAGCGTCCACAACCATCCTCCTCCTCCTCCTTATTATTGCCAGTACGAGTACTATTCCTTGGCGGCCCCCATGACCACGACGGCGACAATGACCATACGGTGGGTCCCGAAATCACAAAAAGACAATCACAAGAACCTTATAAATTAACTGTCGAAAGAATACAAGAACCAACGCGCCGAACTCCAAAAGCCTTTGATCTGCAGACGCCTCATTCGGGTCGTCATTTTTATCCCAGTCATCCATTTTATAATACCCAACGAAAACGATTGGCCAGCGCCCTATTCCTCCAGCGCCGCCGCCGCCGAAGAAAACGATTCATGGAAGGATGGTATTATCGGCTCACGCTCGTCGAAGGAAACGAAAGCGTCAGTTTTGCCTTTATCATTAGCATTGAAGATCCCGGCAAAACTTCGAAAAAAAAGCCTGCGCCATTGGCATGCATTCAAGTGGTGGGACCCCACGATGAGTATTTGGTCCAAGCGGAGTTGGATGATACCAAATTTTGGGCTTGGAAATACCAACAAGGACTGGGATGTGTCTTTGACTATACCAATGATAATCCTATGGATACTCCGAGTGCGAGAACCATGACAACAGCTCGGACGCGCGTCCAATTTTACGAGGACGTCCAATCGGGATTTCAAATTCTACCCCAGCATCTCATGGGACGCATTCAGGGACACGATGGGAGTCGGGGTGGCGTCTTGCCAGGACAAGGGATTCCGGGAGACTGTTCCTTTGATTTTTGGATTACACCCGTGGCAGGGTGGGGCAATGCTTTGCTGCCGCAAACCAATTCTACTCGGCGCAAAATAATACCACGACAACGGAGTACCGGTGGTTGGTTGTCCTCCTTTGCCGTCTTTGAACCACATTGGCAAGTGACCTTGGCCGATGCTCGTGCCACTGGAAGTGTCACGTGGAAGAATACAACTTATACCTTTGACAATCAACCCTTTTATGCCGAAAAGAACTGGGGCAAAGCCTTGCCGTCCAAGTGGTATTGGACCCAATGCAATTCCTTTGAAGGATACATGGACCCAGGCAATGAGCTATCGGTCACGGCCGGTGGTGGAATCCGACAAGTCCCTTTTGGACAAGAAGAATCCTTGGGAATGATTTCGGTCCACTACCAAGGCGTCTTTTACGAGGCCGTGCCCTGGACGGGAACCATGGGGTGGAAGGTCGATCCTTGGGGATCGTGGATCCTGTACGGCAAGTGTACCGAAGGAGATCCGAAATTTGAAGTCGAACTCGAATACAAAGTGGACCCGGAAACCACACCTGGTTTGGTCTTTCGTGCTCCCACGCCCAAAGAAGGAATGGTCTATTTTTGCAAGGATACCTTTGAAGCGAATGTCACCTTGACCCTGTGGCAACTCGAATTCGACGACGACAAGAAGGAATGGGTACGAAAAGCGGGAGCGCCGCCTCTCATTGATGGTGCCAAAAGTTGTCAAGGGGGAGCCGAAATTGGGGGTGGACCTTGGTGGGATACGTGGCAAAACGATTCTCAAATGAAACGATCCTTCAAGTTTTTGCTCCAACTGCCTTACAAGGTGCGTCAATTCTTTCGGAGATAATAAATCAGGATTGACTCTGGTGATGATGGATCTGAGTGACGACAACCGTTGTCGTACAATGGACCTATGCCCTCTAGCTAGCTCCGTATTTTGCTGAGGACTGCTGCGGTACCACAGGTTGTATGTTCAAGTTCTCAAAGCTTATCCACTCACACAGGCTTAGGGAGTGGAACATTTGAAATCGAAGCGGCGCTGTGACAGATCGATGTATGGACGAATGCGGCCTAAATAAAGTGTTTTGAAATTTGAAGCTACTCATTTTTATCAAGTGCATACTTTACACGTACATTTTCTGTTGTGAATTGCTTTCTTTTCTCCTGAAAAGCAGAATGACGAAGTTACTCATGCAGTGACTTCGCTCGCCTCAACGTTGATGAGAGCCCCAGCGTCAAAATCGACGGGACTCCATCCTTTCAAAGACGCTGATTTATATAGTGGTCCGGGATCTTCTGGGGTCTTGTCCTTTTGAATTGTAGGCGATGAATCCTTCTCGACCCCTTCTGTTTCTGTGATGGCTCTTTTTTCTGTGATGTCTTCTTCATCTGCCTTTTCTTCTTTGTTACTATCCTTCTTGCAGCACTTGCAGCAGCAGCAACAACAACAACCACCCACCTTTCGTAGCAGACGTTTGGCAAACGAATTCACGACCAAGCCAACGATGGGGGAGGTGATGAACAGCCCCACTGCAAGATTTGTCAACACCGTAACCCATGCTGCATTGGAAACGCCCAGTTCACCGCTTGCATGAGTGTAGTACAACACCATAACGATACCCCATCCGACTTGGACTACGACTAGCAAATAAGCAACTGGATTGCACCTTCGGCTCTCAAAGCTCAGCAGATACACGACCACAGGGGATAAGATCAAATAAGAAAGCAAGACTCCATATATACTTCCAAGAACAATGTTGGCAAACCAATATTCTGGGCAAGGATCCGCAGGGCTCATTCCATGCCAGGAGTCCTTTTCTTCCTCTCCAAGAAGGTTTCCCACATAGGCATAGCAGCAAAATTTGGTCGCACTGCATTCTGAAAGGGTGGCATCGGTGGGGCAACTTGCGTAGGCTTCGGTGATGGAGTCGCTCCAAGTTTTCACATAAGGATCCCACTCCTCCTCTCTCAGGCCGCCGCTTTCTGGAAGAGAAAAGGTGACGTTTCCTGTCTCATGGCAAAAGGCCTCGGATAATTCCTCATTTTGCAGACAGGCACACGTCGCATCAATGGCAGCATCTTGGATACCGATCATGGACATGATCATGATCTGGGTTCCAATGAAACCTAGCAAGTTGAAAATACGTTCCCCACGGCTAAAGCTATCACCTTCCTTGGCAAAAAAGATGCCAAAGAGTACGTCGCCCCGCAAAATATCAAGAAACTCGTCTTGGATCTTTTGTTTCCATTTCTGCTGCCATGTGGTGATGGGGCTCTCATCATCTGCTTCTTCCTCATAGCCCTTTGCGTCATGCACCGGGTGCTCCTCGCTTTCAATGTCCTTCATTTTCAAAATATTCTGTATCTTCTCTTGACTGTCCTGCCCTGAAGAAGGAAATCTTATTTTATGAGGCATTCTCTTACGACAGGTAGACTACCAGTACCATTCTGTCGTACTACCATTTGAAAACTCTACGCAACTGAACCTACAGTACCGTACCAATTACGGTTTTGCAGCGTTCTCTTACAATTAGGTGCTGTACCCAAGTCGTACGGTACAGCACCAGGTGTGGTGCTGCACTGCAAAACTGCATGCAGCAGTGTAGGTGATGTGGTCAATGAGAACTGCCCCGTAAATGAGAACTGCACATTGGGGTCCCAGCAAGTTCCCCACGACTCAAGCAGGATTGAGACCCATTTTGAACAAAAAAAGCCATTGAGACCATTAATCCTCAAACTGTTTTGATCCTCATTTGGGCCTGTCGAACTTGTTTGTGACCTCAAGAACCTTCTTAGCCTGTGAGACCTTGCACAGAATTTGATTGGACAAGTCCAAACCTGTTGTCACGTTTTTAAGGGCCATGTGGACTCAACGGTCGAAGGCGTCAACGTCTGTGGGCCCAATCAGGCACAAATCTGCAACTTGCAGTCTGCAGAGTCAGGTGAGCAATCTGGGAGCAAATCCCCTGATTGGGGTTGCTGTTTTTCCTTTTGTTCCAATGTGATTCATTTTTTCAAAGCATCAGCAAAACACAACCATCATCATGGGTTTCATCATCACCATTCTTTTTCATCAAATTTGTGGCTTCTTGATCTGGCTGAGAAATGCCACATGTGCTGTTTGGGACTTGCAGCTGTCTTCTGGAGTTCAGGGTGCAATCAAACACCCTCTCCATGACTTGCTTTTCATGCAGGTGGGCACAGTGTTGAAGGCAGACAACTCACACCAAACCATGAAGAAGTTGCAAAGCACTGCCACTTGTTGACAAGAAGCCATTGAGTGCTTTTCCAAATTGTTTGCATGTGTTGTTCATTGAGTTCAGTTTGTGTTGAAATGCATCAACAATGAAGGTGCTGCAGAGTGAAGCAAACCTGACATCTGCCAGTTTGGACAGGTGGGTTGCAGAATGCTGAAAATGAAGAATTTTGGAATTTTCAAATCAATGTGGGACATTGATCTGCAGTTTGCAGCTGATTGCATCAGGACTTGGGGCTAGATCATGAAAAAGAAGGAACACTTTGAAAAATTTGTTCTTCTTCGCAACAACAGTGACATGACCATGACACTTGCAACAACAAAGTGACATTCTTTGTCAAGGGAGATCACCAAGTCATCTTTGCCTACCAATTGTTGCTGAAATGTTGTTCTTGTTTAGCAAACAGAAATGATGCCCACTTTTAGAACACAGCAACAACACAAAACATGCACAGCAACACAGCAAGAGACAGTCTGAGACATGCTTTTCAAACGCGCTCATTGCTGCGGCTTTTGCAGAACAAAACCATTGTGAAACAACATTTGAATGTTTTGAAAAGATGCATGCCTCATCCATGGCAACTTTGTCAAATTTTCATTGCTCTGCTCTGACACAGATCCATTGGCATTCTGTCTTTTGCAAATCGACGCTGATGCTGGTTTCTGCACAAATGTGCTTAACTGCTGGAGCCACCAGCTGTTGCAGCAGTGGCTTGCATGGATGAGATGGGTCATAGAAGTAACAAACCTCCTTTGTTGCAGTGGAAAATGTGCTGGGTTCTACGTGAATGCATCAAAACCTGGCACCCAGACCTGTCATTTGCCACAAGATGGAGCGCGCTCCATTGTTTGGCACAAACAACTTGTGGTCTGTCCAAATGTGATTTTGCTTAGACGCTGTCTGCCTATGTGAGTGTTTCATTTAGACAGGTTGTCCACCTGTGCAAATTGATTGAACAGCAGGCCTGAAGTGTCACAGACATTGCAGCACCTTGGACAAAAGCGAACAAAGAGGAGCTCACCTCAAGGACATCCTGTGGAACTGCGCACATTTCCTGGTGCAAAAAGAATGTTCGTTACTTGCGCAACTGTCCGGTAACCGGGTCGACCTCAGCTGGCGCCTAGGTCTGTACACCTCGGTACTCAGTCTACGCACCCGGATTGCCTCGGCTGACGCCTCGACCCGGCTACCAGACTTCGCACCTCGGTTACCGGTTCCCCGGTCAGTTGCTCCACAGAGTGTGCGACTTGCCGTTTTCCCATTTGGATCTTTGAGACGTGTTTTTTTGGTTTTGCCGGTTTTGCCGTTAAAAACACTATGCCGAACCCGGCCGGTCGAGGCTCGAAAAGTTCTCGATCGTTCCGACACGAAAACTTCACTGATACTCATATGTATCTTGCCATTGTGTTGATGATGTTGTTGTTGTTGTCACAAATCGAGACAAGACCATGAAAGTTTCCTACTTTTTGAGCATTCTTGGCTTTGGTCTTTCTTTTTCGGCGGTTGCAGTGGTGAACGGTGCCAATGTCCGGCAAGAGAGGGAATTGGGAACACTGGCGAAAGCAGCAACACCATCGAATGTCAGTGCCAGCGATGCCGTGGTAACTTTGACAGACGCAAATTTTGACTCCTTTTTACAATCCCACCCAGATGTCTTCGTAGACTTGGATGCTCCATGGTGTTCTCATTGTCAACGTCTAGTACCTACTTGGCAAAAGTTTGGCGAAGAAGTCAAACGCCAAAGCCTGCCCGTCGGCGTAGCCAAAGTGGATTGCATGGCACACGCCGACGTGTGTCGCAAACAAAAAATCAATGCTTTTCCTATGCTCCGTTGGTATCACAAAGGTGAAGCACAACATCCCGACTTCATAGGGAGTCGGACCCTGGATGCTCTCTTGGGGTTTGCCAAAGGAAAATTGCACATGGATGATTCACCAGGTGATAAAGATGAAGAAGCACCTCCTGAATCACGCGATCCAAAACCGGATAGCATGTTGATGACGAAATGTCAGTCAGCCGGTTTGTCCTACGGCAGTGCCAGTCAACGCTTTTCAAACATGGGTGGAAATGAGTTTAACGATTATCATAGCATGCAACAAGTCAAGATTGCCCCCACTTGTCGTTCGGCCAGCGATAATGCCCGTGGCAAATACAACAGTTTCTTGGCTCCTTGCGAATTTCAATTTCATGCCATACCCAATGATGGCGGCCAAAGTAGCAGCAGCAGCTCATTTCATCTTTCCACCCTTTGTTCCACAAACAATGTTTACAATTTCAACCGAGAAGGTTCCAACCCCGAGATTGAAAACAAGCGCATGGACTATGTCCGTGGATGGCCGGACGAATGCGTGGGCGACTACCAGCGCTGTTATTCACTCTCCAAAGATTCCGAAGCCAATATATTTTTGCCCCATTTTTGTCGCAACCAGTGGGATATTCCCGAGGGCGTGACCCACATTTCCGTCACTTGTCAAGAAGACAAGAAACAAGGCCTCGAAAAGCAGGAAGAAGCAAAACGCAAGAAGAATAGCAATGATGATCCATTTTGGGGGAAGCAGATGAAGCAAATGGACAAGCACCATCGAGAACGTTTGATGGCATTGTTGCTGGTCGTGGCCCTGGTGTGTTGTTGCTGCTGGCTTGCATTGTGCTTCGGATATGCTCACGTCGTTGTACCCTACCTCAAGGCTATCAAAAAATCCAAGTCGGATCCTGATTTACAGAGTCTGGTCGACGCCGTGGATGGCAAAACAGAAGCAGAAACAGCAACGAAGACGGCCAATAAGATGAGGGAGCACATTTGAAAACATCTCCCTATCAGAG
>ENA-ORBV01017246-ORBV01017246.1-microbial-mat-metagenome-genome-assembly--contig:-NODE-17246-length-10354-cov-6.732120_pt1 | contig 10354 bp, 7 predicted proteins | sample MGYA00237777_ERZ505514 | MGnify/ENA primary metagenome ERZ505514 (study PRJEB26160, sample SAMN06269048) | microbial mat metagenome | isolation source: Oligotrophic lake microbial mat | place...
AAGAGACAGATCCTGTTCAACGACGCCGTGGCAATGACTGGCGGCCAACCCGTCGATGGCCCCATCTCGGTGCCCATCATCACCCGCCAGGTCGCCGCCGAAGGGGCCAAGCTCATCGTCGTCGTCACCGACGAGCCCGAGAAATACGACGACGTGAAAGACCTCGCCCCCGGCACCGAAGTCCACCACCGCCGCGAGCTCGACCACATCTCCCGCCGCCTGCGCGATACGCCGGGCTGCACCGTGCTCGTCTACGACCAGACCTGCGCCACCGAGAAGCGCCGCCGCCGCAAGCGCGGCACGATGGCAGACCCGGCGCGGCGGGTCGTCATCAACGATCTGGTGTGCGAAGGCTGCGGCGACTGCTCGGTGCAATCGAACTGCCTCTCGGTCGAGCCGATCGAGACCGAGTTCGGGCGCAAGCGCCGGATCAACCAGAACACCTGCAACAAGGACTATTCCTGCGTCAAGGGCTTCTGCCCGAGCTTCGTCACGGTCGAGGGCGGCCAGCTGAAGAGCGGCAAGAAGGGCGGGGGCTCGTCGCGGGCGAAGCTGTCGAGCGTCGGCACGCCGCCCGACCCGGTGCTGCCGGTGGCCGAACGGCCCTGGGGCATCGTCGTCGCCGGCGTCGGCGGCACCGGCGTCATCACCATCGGCCAGCTGCTCGGCATGGCCGCGCACCTCGAAGGCAAGGGCGTGGTGACGCAGGACGCCGGCGGCCTGGCGCAGAAGGGCGGCGCGACCTGGAGCCACATCCAGATCGCCAACCGCCCCGAGTCCATCCACACCACCAAGGTCGACACCGCCAAGGCCGACCTGGTGATCGCCTGCGACAGCATCGTCGGCGCCAGCAAGTACACGCTGACGGTGATGCAGCCGGGGCGCACCTACGTGGCGCTGAACACGCATGGCACGCCGACCGCGGGCTTCGTCACCAACCCCGACTGGCAGTTTCCCGGCGCCAACTGCGAGACCGCCGTGCGCAACAGCGTGGGTGAGGCCGGCCTCGGCGCCTTCGACGCCGAGCAGGTGGCCACGCAGATGATCGGCGACTCGATCTACACCAACCCGCTGATGCTGGGCTACGCCTGGCAGCAGGGCCGCATCCCGCTGAGCCATGCGTCGCTGATGCGCGCCATCGAGCTGAACAACGTGCAGGTCGACAACAACAAGGCGGCCTTCGAATGGGGCCGGCGCTGCGCGCATGACCTCGCCTCGGTGACGGCCCTGTTCAAGGCGCAGCAGGTCATACAGTTCGTGAAGAAGCCTTCGGTGGACGAGATGGTGGCCACGCGCGTGGCCTTCCTCACCGGCTATCAGGACGCCGCTTACGCCGCCGACTACAAGAGCTTCGTCGACCTGGTGCGCGCGGCCGAGCAGCCGCTGGGCGGCACGAAGCTGAGCGAGGCGGTGGCTCGCTACCTCTTCAAGCTGATGGCCTACAAGGACGAGTACGAAGTGGCGCGGCTGCACACCGACCCCGCCTTCACCGCCAAGATCGCGTCGATGTTCGAAGGCGACTACAAGCTGGTGCACCACCTGGCGCCGCCACTCATCGCGAAGAAGAACGACAAGGGCGAACTGATCAAGCAGCCTTTCGGCCCGTGGATGCGCAGCGCCTTCGGTGTTCTGGCAAAGATGAAAGGCCTGCGCGGCGGCGCCTTCGACGTCTTCGGCCGCAGCGACGAGCGCAGAACCGAACGCGCGCTGATCCAGCAATACCGAGATTGCATCACCGAGTTGCTGAAGACGTTGAACGCCGAGAACCGGGCGCTGGCCGCCGAGATCGCGCGCATCCCGGAAGAGATTCGCGGTTATGGGCACGTGAAAGAACGGCACCTGAGAACAGCACGCCCGAAGTGGGACGCGTTGATGGCGCGCTGGCGCGCGGCTTGATCGAACCGGCGCTGCCTGTGCGGCACGGCGGCGACGGCCGACGTGTCGACGCAGCGCGAACAGGTCAATGCAGCCCGCAGGCCAGCACTTCGGGTGCGGCGAACTCGCGGCCCCAACACGTTTCAGGCGGCCTGACCTCAGAGCCGAGGTTTGGCGGCTGATTGAAAGGGAAAACCCTAAGGCAATGCCTTCGAGAGACGCACTTCGGCGCTGGGATCGGCCTTCAACGTGCGGCAAATAGACCCAAGGGCCGGTTCAGTGGGTGATCGAGAGCCTTGCCGGAGGGCCTTTGGGAGCAAAAAAGTGCGTTTGAATTTCCTATCCTCGGCCGCGGCTGCTCGGCGCTGGGGGCCGATGGGGCGGCGTTGTTGGCGATACGGGCGGGCTGAGAAGCGCCGATCGTGCCTGGAGCACCAGGCCTTCTTCGATCACGACCTGCGCCAGCTCCTGTTCGAGCATCGTTCTGGCTGTGCTCGTGACCGAGCGGAGACGGCGATGCAGCGCCGCGTGGTCTTGACTTCGATCCACACACTCCGTGCTGTAGAGCTCGAAGGCCACCAGCAAGGTGACGATCTCGGCCAGGTGGCGTGGGCACTCGCAAGCCACCAACGACGGGATCTCCGCCAGCGTCACCAGCTCTGCATCGCTGAAACGCCTGGGATGGCTCTGGGTGCTGCTTGCGACGTCTGCCACGATGGGGCGCGAGTCGATCACCAGGCGCGCCAATTCTTCACCGGCGATCGGCTCGCGGCGCACCGTCACGCCGGTCGCGCGAAGGCCTGCAGCGACGGCTTCCACCCCGAACGAATAAATCACCACGACATTCGACGCCGGCAGGTTGTTGCGCAGTGCCGTGACACGTGCGGCCATCGACGCCTGCAGCGACGGAACGTGAACGATGAGCACGTCGGCGGCGCCTGCACGCGCGACTTCTCGCTCCGCATGACTGAGGTCGTCGAAGACCCCTGCCGGTGCGGGTCGCAACCGGCCTTCGAGCTTGCGCGCGGCGGTGTCGCCGACGACAAGAACCCGCTGTGCACCCGCTGTCGCCACCGGGCTGCTGGCTGAGAGGGCGACAAGCGCAGTGACATCGAGGTGGGCCACCGTGCCGATCGCATGCCCCTCCAGCGTGAGCCGCTTGACGAGCCGCAAGCGCTCGATGTCTTTCATCGAATACGTGCGCTGGCCGGAGGCTGACTTGGGTGGCGCCACCACCCCATAGCGGTGCTCCCATATGCGCAGCGTTGCGGGCGAGAGGCCTGCCAGGCGCGCGGCTGCACCGCTGCGCATCAAGGCCTGGGCACCGGGTTCGTCGTGGGTCGCTGGAGTGGGCATGGGATCAGCTTTCAGAAGAAACCTTTCACTTTACCCATTCCGAGAACGCAGGCCATATGAAACGCTAATGAAACACTTATAGGCGCACAAAGACCACTTTGATCTATACAAGACCGTTTCATTTGTACATTTTGCTTGGAGTTCAGCAGGCGTTGAACTCATTCACCTCTTAGCAGAAAGCACTCCATGCACGACATCATCGACACCGCTGTGGCGGCCGGCAGCTTCAAGACCCTCGCCGCGGCCCTGACCGCAGCCAAGCTCATCGACACGCTCAAAGGCGCAGGTCCCTTCACGGTCTTTGCGCCCACCGACGAAGCCTTCGCCAAGCTGCCAGCCGGCACCGTGGAAAGCCTGCTGCAGGACATTCCGAAACTCAGCGCGATCCTGACCTACCACGTGGTCGCCGGCGCGGTGATGGCCTCCGATGTGATGACGATGGACGGCCAATCTGCCGCCACCGTCAACGGTGCCACGCTGGCCATCAGCACCCAGGACGGCGTCAAGCTCAACGGCAGCGCGACCGTCGTGACGACCGACATCGCCTGCACCAACGGCGTGATCCACGTGATCGACACGGTGTTGATTCCAGCCTGAACCACACGCCTGCGCGAGCTCCGCAAGCTGAACGCTGCGAGCTCGCTTGCTCACCCACCAAAAAGCACCATGAAAAACCAAATCAAAGCACCAGAGCCTTTCTGGACCAAAACGCGGCTCGCCGCGATGACACTCCCGCTCATCGGGGCCGCTCTCGCGGTGGCGTCGGGCACTGCAGACGCGGCCACGAATCCAGCCGGCGGCGGTGACCTGAAGCAAGACGACTTCGTCGGCATCTCTTTCTGGATCATCTCGATGGCGCTGGTCGCATCGACCGTGTTCTTCTTCCTCGAACGCGACCGCGTGTCAGCCAAGTGGAAAACTTCGCTGACGGTGTCCGGCCTGGTCACCTTGATTGCAGCCGTCCACTACTACTACATGCGAGATGTGTGGGTCTCCACAGGCTCCACACCCACCGTCTTTCGCTATATCGACTGGCTCATTACCGTGCCCTTGTTGATGGTCGAGTTCTATCTCATCCTGTCTGCCATCACCAAGGTTCCGATCGGCGTGTTCTGGCGCCTGATGGCCGGAACCCTGGTCATGTTGGTCGGTGGCTACCTGGGTGAAGCGGGCTACATGGCTGTCTGGCCGGCGTTCATCATCGGCATGGCAGGCTGGGCCTACATCGTGTATGAGATCTATCTGGGTCAAGCCGGAAAAATCAATGCAGCAAGCGCGCCTCCTGCAGTGCAGTCGGCCTTCAAGGCGATGCGCCTGATCGTCGTATTCGGCTGGGCCATCTACCCTGTCGGCTACTTCTTCGGCTACCTCACGGGTGCTGGTCCTGCACAGAGCGCCGATGCACTGAACATCATCTACAACCTGGCAGACTTTTTGAACAAGATCGCCTTCGGCCTGATCATCTGGGCCGTCGCGGTGAGTCAGTCAGAGTCCGAAAAGTTGGTGAAGGCCTAAGAGCCCAGATGGGGTCGGGTTGAACGACCCGACCCCATCGTCCGGACAAAGATCATGAAAGCACTTGTCATCGGCGCCGGTTTCGGCGGAATTGCGGCGGCGCTGAGGCTGCGCGCCAAGGGCTACGAGGTTTCGCTCATCGACCGCTGTGCCGGTCTCGGCGGGCGAGCCCAGGTTTTCGAACGCGACGGCTTTAAGCACGACGCGGGGCCGACGGTGATCACCGCGCCCTTCCTGTTCGAAGAGCTGTTCACCCTGTTCGGCGAACGCTTTGAGGACCACGTTCGGCTGGTGCCGCTGACGCCTTGGTACCGCTTCCACTTTTCAGACAACACCCAATTCGACTACGGCGGCACGCTCGACGAAACACTCGCCGAAATTGCGCGTATCGAGCCTGACGATTGCGCCGGCTACCGCAGCTTGCTGGTCCAGTCCGAGAAGATTTTCAAGATCGGCTTCGTTGAGTTGTCGGCGGTGCCGTTCCATCGCTTCGCGGTGATGTTTAAGCAGATTCCGGCGCTGCTCCGCCTTCGCGGCCAGGACACGGTCTGGCAGCTCGTCTCTCGGCACCTGAAGAATCCCAAGCTCCGACAGGCATTCTCGATTCAGCCTTTGCTGGTGGGCGGCAATCCGTTCGACACCACCAGCATCTACGGCCTGATTCACTACCTCGAACGTGCGCACGGCGTGCACTTCGCCATGGGCGGCACAGCCGCCATCACCAACGCGCTGGGTGCGTTGATGACCCGGCATGGGATCGATATCCAGCTCAACACGACCGTGCGCCGGATCGAAGTCGATGCCGGCGTCGCATCGGGTGTCACGCTGGAAGACGGCTCGTCGATCGCGGCCGATGTGATCGTGTCCAACGCCGACCCGGCGCACCTTTACAGCCACATGATCCGGCCCGAGGACCAGGCACCTTCGGCACGTTTGAAGCTGGCCACGGCCGAGTTTTCGATGGGTTTGTTCGTGCTGTACTTCGGCACCACCCGCCAATACCCCGACGTGGCGCACCACACCATCTGGTTGGGCGAGCGCTACCGCGAACTGCTGGCCGATATCTTCCACGACAAGGTGTTGTCGGAAGACTTCTCTCTCTACCTGCACCGCCCCACCGCCACCGACGCCAGTTTCGCACCGGCGGGCTGCGACAGCTTCTACGTTCTGTGCCCCGTGCCCAACCTGAAGGGTGCGATCGACTGGGCCGTGCAAGGGCCGCTGCTGCAGGCACGCATCGTCGCCGCACTCGAGGCCACGATCCTGCCGGGCCTCGGCGACTGCATCACGGGCGACTTCACCATGACGCCCGAGAACTTTCGCAGCGACTACCTCAGCGCCCACGGCGCGGGGTTTTCGGTCGCACCGCTGTTCCGCCAATCAGCCTGGTTCCGTTTCCACAACCGCGCCGAAGGCATCCGCAACCTTTACCTGGTGGGGGCAGGAACGCATCCAGGTGCCGGCCTGCCAGGCGTGCTGTGCTCGGCCAAGGTGCTGGACGCGCTGGTGCCGTCGGCGCATGCGGCGGCGCAGAACGCCGCGGGTCGAAGCCCGACGCCCGCACTGCGCAGCGCCGAGCTCGTGCTGTCGCGCAAAGGCAAAAGCTTCCACTGGGCCCGCCGCTGGATGACGCCGACGCGTGCCGCGCGCGCGACGCGGCTGTATGCGTTCTGCCGCTACGTTGACGACATCGCAGACGAGAGTGTTGCGGGCCGAGACCCGCGCGCCGCCCTGGCGCTGATCGCGCAGGACCTTGCCAACGGCACGTCGCAGAACCGCGTCGTGGCCGATGCCATTGCGCTGATGCACGAATGCCGCATCGAGCCCGCGCTGGTCCTGAGCTTCATCGACGGCATCACGTCCGACCTGGGCACCGTTCGCATCGCGGACGAGGCCGCGTTGCAGCGCTACTGCTACCAGGTCGCCGGGACTGTCGGCGCCATGATGTGCAGGGTGCTGGGCTGCGACGACCCGGCCGCACTGCGGCACGCGATCGACCTCGGCATCGCGATGCAGCTCACGAACATTTGTCGCGACGTCGCTGAAGACGCGGCGGCTGGCCGGCGCTACCTGCCGGGGACATTGGTCGGTGATCTGCAGCCGCAGGCGCTGGTCAACCCGGCACAGGCCTTGCAGCCCCGCTTGCAGGCTGGCATCGAGCAACTCCTGGCCACCGCCGACCGTTACTACCGCAGCGGCGAAGCGGGGCTGGCCCACATCCCACTCGGCGCGCGATGCAGCATTCTGGTCGCGGCGCGCGTGTACCGTGCCATCGGGACGCGGCTTGGCCAGCATGGCAACGCGTATTGGCTGGGGCGCACGGTGGTGCCGGGTCGAACCCGGCGCTGGGTGACCCTGCAGGTGCTGCTGTCGACCCCGTTGCGGCCAGGGTTCTGGCTGCCCGCGCGGCAGCATGACGCCACGCTGCACGGCGCCTTGTCGGCCTTCGTGGGCACCGAGGCGTCGCTCGAACGCCGGCATGTCTGAGGCTTTTGAGCTCGTCATCCTCGGCGGCGGCTGTGCCGGGCTCAGTCTGGCGATGGCACTCGCCGCGCAGGGCAGCCGCTGCCCGCGCACCTTGCTGGTCGAGTCACGCTCTGAGTACACCAACGACCGCACGTGGTGCTACTGGAAGGATGCTTCCTCGCAGGCGCCGTACATGACCCAACACCGTTGGCAGACGATGCAGGTGGCGCACGCCGGTCAAAGCGTGTCACTCGACTGCGGATCGACCCCGTACCAGATGGTCGCAGCGCAAGACTTCTACGCCGCGGCCCAGCACTCGATCAACCAGCAACCGAAGATGGCGTTGAGACTGGGTACGTCGGTCATTGACGTGCCCAGCCACAGCGACGGCCTGTGGCACATCCGCACCAGCGCAGGGCTCGTCACGGCGCGTTCGGTTGTCGATACGCGGCCGGCACAGTTGCCCCGCCGTGACGGCGCGACGCTGTGGCAATCGTTCTATGGCCACGAGATCGAATGCAGCGCGGCGGTGTTCGACCCGCATTCGCTGGAGCTGATGAACTTCCTTGCGCCCGACGTGCGTGATGTCGCGTTTGTCTATGTCTTGCCGGTGACGCCAACCCGAGCGCTCATCGAACTCACCGTCTTCGGCGCCGCGCCGCTCGCGCCTCGGGATCTCAGCGCCCGGCTCAACGCTGCGCTTGCGCAGTGGGTCGGCAACGCCACCTTCACCACGCTGCGCAGCGAACACGGCATCCTGCCGATGGGCCTGAACGCGGCGCCAGGATCGGCGACAACAACGGCGACAACAACGGCGCACCAAAGCTACGTCAAGGTCGGCGTGATGGCCGGTGGCGCCCGACCCAGCACGGGTTACGCCTTTCAGCGCATCCAGTGCTGGGCCAGTGAATGTGCACAAGCAATGCTGCGCGGCGGCCCGCCGGTCGGTCATCAACCCGACCCGTGGCCGCTGCGCGTGATGGACCAGATCTTTCTCGACGTGCTGCGGGCCGAGCCACAGCGCGGCGGGGCGATCTTCTACGCGCTGTTCAGCCGCGCCGATCCCGCCCGGGTGATCCGCTTCCTGAGCGGCCATGCCGGTGTCGCCGACAGCCTGGCGGTGGTTGCCGCCATGCCTGTGCTGCCGTTCATCAAAGCGGCGCTGGCGATGACGCGGCGCCGTGGTCGCATTCGCGAAGTCGAGAGCGTGGCGTGAGTCCGTCGGACCGCCATCGACCACAGGCCAATGGCCTGCCCCCACGTCCATCCCCAGAGGCGAGTGCCGCAGCGCGCAGCCCGAAAGCGCGTCGATGAGCCTGAGGTTTCAAGGCCTCGCATTCAGTGGCCTGGCCTGGCTGGTGCTTTTGGCGAGCCTGTGGCTGCCGCAACTTGACGTGCAGACCCAGCTCGTGGTGCTCGCACCGGTCATCCTGTTGTTGGGCGTGCCGCACGGCGCGCTGGACATCGTCTTCGTACGGCAACTCACTGGCGTTCAGTCGGCCGCCGGGTGGAGCCTGTTCACAGCCGCCTACCTGGCGGTTGCTGCAGCGGTCGTGGCCTTGTGGTGGTTGGCCCCGGGCTTCTTTCTCGCCGCATTCCTGCTCATCTCAGCGTTTCACTTTTCGGGTGACCCCGACGGCGACACCCCCGCCTTGTTTCGTGTGCTGTACGGCGGCGCGGTCATCTTCTGCCCATTGGCGCTGCACGCGGCGGAAGTCTCCCAGCTCTTCGCCTTCCTGGCTGGAGATGTGGCTGCGAAGGCGATCGTGGCTGCCCTGCAATGGGCCGCCTGGCCCTGGGTGGCAGCGATCGTCATGGCAGCGGCCGCCAGCGCCAAGCGGGATCTGGCGCGCAGCATCGAATGGATATCGGTCACCGCGTTGTTGAGCTTCGCACCCCCGCTCATCGGGTTCACCGTCTTCTTCTGCTGCATGCACAGCGCCCGCCACATGCTGCGAACCCGTGACTATTCCAGCGCAGGAACACTTCGCCAACTGATGCGCATCGCGGCTTGGCCCACGCTCGCCACCGCAGTCGGCGTTGCCATCGCATGGTGGCTGTCTGAAGGCAAAGCATTCGACATGCTGATTGCGCAACTTCTGTTCGTCAGCTTGGCCGCGCTCACCGTGCCGCACATGATGGTCGTGGAACGGGTTCGTCTCACGGGCTGGATGTTGGGCCGCAACACGTCCCGGTGACCGTGATGTGCGTGACGCAAAAGGTCTGGCGGGACGCCGAGTTCGCAACCCGGGAGCCGCCTGGGGATCTACGCCTGGCTTGAGGTCGAGGGCAGCGAAGCTTCGACAAGGTCGGCCAGGCGCCCGGCGGTGCCGGCCGGCGTGCACCCTGGATACCGGGCCGCAAGCAACCGTGCGCTAGCCGTGAAGTGCGGCTCACCGCTCAGCCGGGTCAGCAGCGCGCGCCAGTCGTTTCCCTGGCTGCCCTGCGCCACCGCCAGGCCGATGCCATTGGCGACGATGCGCCGCCCGGTCATGCGCTGCTCCATGTGATTTGGCAGCACCAACTGGGGCTTGCCGGCCATGAAGGCCGCGGTCACCGTGCCCAGACTGGCGTGGGAAACCACGATGTCAGCCTGCGCCATCGCTTCGTCCATCTTCACCGGCTGCGCCTCGAAGCGCAGGCGCGGCCCGGCAAGCCGCGCTGCGGCCTCGTCGGACAGGCCCTTTGCATGCACCAGGCCGACCAGCGGCATTTCGCGCAGGGCGGCCATCAGGCTGCGGAACTCGGTGTGCGTGGGCGCCAGGTACGCAAAGACGCGCGGCCCCTCGCCCTGTGGCCAGCACGGCGCAACGCCGCTGTCGCCCAGGTAAGTCGGGCCGCAGAACGCCATGTCGGTCGGGTAGCCGTCGTAATGGGCCAGTTCGGCGGGCGTTGCGATGGCCGCATGCGTGCCGGCGAAGAGGTCAGTCAGCTTGCGCAGCGGGGGCATTTGGTGCAGCGCCAGCGCGCGATTGGCCACCGGCAGCACAAGGTCGTCGTCGCCAGCACTCTGTTCGCGCGCGCCGGGCTCCCAGAAGGCCATCGGCGGGAAGCGATCCATGGCTCAGACAGCGGCGCACCTGGTGGACCACGTCATTCCGCGCGTGCCGGTGCGCCAGTGGGTCCTCTCGTTGCCCATCCC
>ENA-ORBV01017247-ORBV01017247.1-microbial-mat-metagenome-genome-assembly--contig:-NODE-17247-length-10353-cov-3.284547_pt1 | contig 10353 bp, 12 predicted proteins | sample MGYA00237777_ERZ505514 | MGnify/ENA primary metagenome ERZ505514 (study PRJEB26160, sample SAMN06269048) | microbial mat metagenome | isolation source: Oligotrophic lake microbial mat | place...
CAAGCTGCGCACAGCCTAATGCCGCATTCAAATTCGGCAAGCGATAGTTGTACGCCACGGCATCATGGAAAAACTCCCAGCGATGAGGCTGTTTTGCCGTGGTTGTCAGATGCTTAGCTTGGCAAGCAATTTCGGCGTCATTGGTTAAAATAGCGCCACCACCGCCCGTTGTGATTATCTTGTTTCCATTGAAACTCAAGACACCCATGCACCCAAAAGTGCCAGTATGGCGGCCATGATAGGTGCTGCCCAAAGACTCGGCAGCATCTTCGACGACAGGCAATGCAAAGCGCGCCGCAACTTCCATTAAGCTAGCCAAATCAACAGAGTGGCCAAAGGTGTGCATTGGAACAATCGCGGCGATTCTGCGGCCAGTTTCTTTATTCCGTAATCCGTTGGCGGTACGTTCAGCAATGCGCTCTAAATGTGCTGCAAGTGCCTGGGCATCTAGCCCTAGGGTTGATTGGCAACTGTCGACAAAGTGCGGAACAGCACCGCAATGAGATACTGCATTGGCAGTGGCCACAAAGGACAGCGCGGGAACAAGAACCTCATCCCCTGCTCTGACGCCTGCAATTTGCAGTGCCACATGCAGCGCAGCAGTGCCATTCACCACCGCTACGACGTATCGGGCACCGGTAAATTCAGCCAATTTTCGTTCGAATTCATTAACATACTTTCCGACTGAGGATACCCATCCAGTATCGATACAGTCTTTTACATAGGCCCACTCATTACCACTGAACTCAGGCTCATGCAGGGAGCACGCTGAACCCGTCTCGCCCAGCACTTGGCGCAAACCCAAAAGGAAGTCTGCCGAAAGAGATTTATAGTCGTCTGTCATGTCAGATGTTGTAACGATCTGCTTTGTAGGCAGCAAGATTGGCCGGATTCACGAACCACTCGGCGGTTTCCATTAGGCCACGTTTGAAGCCATCACGACCACCATAGGACGGCTGCCAATTTAGCAATTTCTTCGCTTTGCTGTTGTCGGCCCACAGTCGCTCAACCTCTGAATTCTCTGGCCTCAAACGAGCTTCCTCAGTAATGATCTCAATGTCTTTATTCATGACTTCAGCAATCAACTGGACTGTGTCGCCAATCGATATCTCGAAATTGCTGCCAAAGTTGATCACTTCGCCCAAGCTGCCAGCGCCCTCAAGGGCTGCAATAAATCCAGCAACCGTGTCTTTCACAAAATTGAAGTCGCGCGTAGGGGAAATTGCACCAAGCTTGATCTGCTTCTGCCCATTAGCAACTTGAGTGATGATGGTAGGTATAACTGCTCTCGCAGACTGGCGCGGGCCGTATGTATTAAATGGTCGCGCGATCACTACGGGAAGATTAAACGATGCATAAAACGAATAGGCCAAATGATCTGCGCCAATCTTTGATGCCGAGTAAGGTGATTGTCCTTGCAGGGGATGTTCCTCTGTAATCGGCACAAAGCGCGCAGTACCATAGACTTCACTTGTTGAAGTATGAACAACTCGTTGGACGCCCAAATCGCGGGCTGCCTGGAGAACATTCAAAGTACCTTTGACATTGGTGTCAATATAAGTATCTGGCGAATGAAATGAATAGGGGATGGCGATCAGGGCGGCAAGGTGCAGCACCGCATCGCAACCCTTCATTGCGGTGCGCACGCCGTTCGGGTCGCGAACATCACCGGCAAAAACATCTAAATTCTCGCGAATGGACTGCGAGGTGTGATCGAGCCACCCCCACGAGGTAAAAGAGTTGTAAAGGACGAACGCACGCACGTCGTACCCCTTTCTCACCAAAGCCTCAGTGAGATGAGATCCGATAAAGCCATCGGCACCAGTAACTAGAATTTTCAAGAAGCAACCTCCCATTCTGCTTGGCCTTGACCATGCGCAAGCCATCATGCCAGCGCGTCGCCATGGGTTTCTCGGTAATGACATGTCGGCCGGCAGCGGCGATGTCGATCGCCTGTTGCGCATGCAGGCCGCTGGGCGTGGTGAGTATCACCGCGTCTGCATCCGTCTCTTTTAGAAGGCCCGGGAGGCTGGTGTACGGTTTGGCATGTGTCAACGCTGCCGCCGCCTCCAGCGCCGCAGGCGAGACGTCGCAAACTGCAACCAGCTCCGCTCTTTCGCTGTGTTGTTGCATCGCGCTGAAGTGATTTGCCGCAATGCGACCACATCCGACCAAAGCAAAGCGGAGCTTGCGCTCGAAAACGGGTGCTGGGAAATTCCTCACTCTCGGTCCTCTTTCTGGTTTTCGCTGGCCAGCGCGATATTGTTTGGACGCCAGCGCACAACCCACGCCATCGCCACTGCAGCAGAAGCCGACCTGATATTCTCCCACGACCCGTTGCTTGACTCGCAGCGTGGCATATGAGCACGGAAACCGATCGGTATCCAGTCTCATTCGCCAAGCAGTTCAGTCGTTTGGCTTGATCAATGATGTTGCCTTTCAGAGCTTGAGACTTTATACCACTTCATAGATAATTCACGGCATGCCAAAAAACGAAAGGCCGCTCGAATGGATCGGTAGCAGCCACAAAGACTTGATGGCCTTGCCTGTGGATGTTCGACGGCTATTCGGATTTGCGCTGTCGTTGGCTCAGGCTGCGACAAGCACGACGCGGCCAAAGTGCTGAAAGGCTTTGGTGGGGCTGGGGTGCTTGAAGTGGTCGAGGACGATGTTGGTGGCACTTACCGCGCCGTGTACACCATCAAGTTTGCTGAGGCGGTGTTTGTCCTTCACTGCTTTCAGAAGAAGAGCAAGCGCGGTATCGCCACGCCCAAGGAAGACATGGACTTAATTCACGCCAGGCTGAAAATTGCCGAAGCGTATGTAAAGGAGTTGCGCAAATGAAAACTCGACTTGTTGACAGCGTTGAAGTTCACGGTGGTTCCGGTAACGTGTTTGCCGACCTTGGCCTGCCCGATGCGGACAAGCTCAAGATCAAAACAGGCTTGGTGATTGAGATCAGGAAAGCCATGCGCAATCGTGGTCTTACGCAACAGGATGCCGCCAAACGCATGGGCATAACCCAACCGAAAGTGTCCGACATGATGCGTGGCGACTTCACGAACCTTTCAGAGCGCAAACTGATGGACTGCTTGACGCGGCTGGGGTACGACATTGAAATTAGAGTCCGGCCAGCCAAGGCGGAAATTGGCCATTTGATTCTGGCTTCGGCCTGATTCGTCAGGTATCGCAAATGCCCCCTACATGGAGTACGTTTGTATAACCTACTTGTAACTGCCAGTGAAGGCGCTTGGGATTTGCCAGGCTACGAATTTGACCGAACATGCTTCCTCGAACATACGGCTGATACGCTTTAACGTGAAATAACTTTCATGATGCGGGGTGACGAGTGGACCTCATGAAAGTTAGAACCGGTACAAGAAACTCACAGCGTCAGCCATAAAAGAACTGAAGGCATTCCCGACACTTTTCGCGTACGAGGGGAGCGATGAGCAAGTACGGGTCGGATTGCGAGCGGCGCGAATGCTGCACTCTGGCAAGGGCTGCGCCGAAGTAGCCGTGTGGGCGTTGCACGGCAAACCGTATACACATGGAAACGGCTGCTTGAAGACGGCGGCATTGATGCTCTGCGGGCAGTGCCCGAACCGGGACGCCCCGCCCAGCTCGATGCGGCGCAACTCGCTACGGTGCGAGCAGTCGTCCTGCAAAGCCCCACCGAGCATGGCTTTGGCACCGAGTTATGGACACTCAAGCGTGTGGGCGCAATCATGTCTCGGTCATTGCCGGGCTCACCCGCACCAGCTGTTTGTTCCGGCTGCACGAGGGCAGTATCAAGAAGGAGGAAATCGTCGAATTCCTCAAAGCGCTCAAGGCCCACTTGAAGCAACCGCTGCTGGTCATCTGGGATGGCTTCCGCTTGCGGGCGCACCGCAGCGGATTGGTGCGCGAGTACCGGGACGGCTTGAACGGGCACATCCAGATCGCATTCCTGCCCCCGTACGCGCCGGACATGAACCCGGTGGAATACCTGTGGGCCTGGCTCAAGCGACACGCACTGGCCAACTACTGCCCCAGCAACCTGAGCGAGCTGCATATGACGGCGCGCAACAAGCTCAGGAGTGCACAGAAGCGCCCTTCAATCATCGCCGCGTGCTGGAAGCAGGCTCCCCTTTGGTGATGTCATGAGTTATGGAAGTCTCAATAATCTGGTTACAACCCTCCACGCATGTCCATCAAGTCCACGCAGATCCAACCTTTGGTGGCGAGGTGTGCGCGCCTGTCCGGGCCAAACACCGGGGCATAAAGCGCACGCTGCTGTTTCCAACCTTTCAACCTAGAAACCGCAGTTGATCGCTTTCTTCCGCTGGATACGCCGTATGAACTCTAACTTTCGTGCGCACGAGCAAGGTCACCTTGCGGGTGATAACGCTACACACCCGATTGAGCCGCGCTGGCGCACGCTGGCGGCGTTGCTTCTCCTTGCGGGCAGGAGCGCGCAGCGTCGTCGACCTTGCAGGCCGCAGTCAAGCCAGAGGCTTGCCTTCTTCGCGCTGTCCAAGCGTGCGCGGGCACACTTGGAGCCGCAGCGCTCAGCCTTGCCAGCGCACCCCATCGCAGCCCACTCGGGCGCGTCCAACTGCGGTTTCTAGGTTCAAGCGCTTGCCGGTGGCGGTTGTCAGAAAGTCTTGAATGTGCTGCGCGGTTTTGTCCAGCGCTTCGCTGGTGTGCTTGGTCTCGGAGCGCTTGCAGCTGCCAAAGCGCACGACCTTGTCTGTCTCATTGATGGCCACAATGTCGATTTCAATCAGGCGCTGTGCATCGCGGGGACGGTTCCAGTAGTCGGTGACGATGTCCGTCAGCGCAAAGTCCCCGACCGCACGGCGTGAGGCCTCGGCCATCAGCTTGCGCACCATGCGCTCAAACACCAGACCTTCATGATTGGCAAGCCGATCGGCTGTGATGGCCAGCGCACGCGCCAAGGGTTGCACACGCGCTGCCTGAACTCCGGGCTCGATGGCCGCCAACCAGGCAGCCAAAAAGTTGTCGCTGATGCGGTAACGAGCCTGGCGGCTGCCGTTGACAGGCGCCAACACGGGCAATTGGCGCTCCACCAGACGGTAGCGGTCGATCAGCACCGGCAGGTAGCTAGCGAAAGTCTTGGCATCTCCAAAGCTCTGGATGTAGGCTTCGCTCAATTGTTGATGCGAGCAGGGCTGTTGCTGGGACAACAGCCGCAGTATGGAAACACTGGCCCCACGCAATTCACGCATGAACCAGGTTCCGGCTTCCTCGACGAGTGGGGCCGAGGCTGAAAAAAACAGCGCCTCCACGGCTCGCATTCCGGTGCTTGGGCTGCCTGGCAAAGTGGTTGTGTTGGGTGCAAAGACGCCTTGGTATGCGCAGTCGCGGTAAAACTTGGGCACGCTTTCAAACAGGCCCCACAAGGTCAGCCAATCGCCAGGCTCGGTCACTCCCTGGTCGGCGAATACCTGAAAGAGGGTGGCAAAGTCCCAATGGTCCAGCGTCATGCGGTCGGTAACGCGGGCATACAGCGGCGAGCCGCGGTCTTCCAGCAGCGCCGTCATTTCGGTGTGGATGGAGCCCAACACAAAAATGCCGCCGGTGCGGCTGCCTGTCAGGGTGTCGACTTCCGCTTGAAGAAGAGAAGCAAACGCCGAAAGGGCTGGTGATCTGTCTCAGGTCGCGGCGGCAGCACATCTGCAACTGTCCGTCAAACAGGCACAGCGGTTACTGATAACTGAGCGGTCAAAGATGCTCATTCTTGCTGGTGGGGCACTGAGTGCAACACTATTTGATAGTAATTCAGCGAGGTAGCATCTGGTAGTTACAGGTATTACTCTGGGAAATGCTCACATGACAGCCACTGCCTTGCATCCCACAACCATCAAGATCGACAGCGAAACCAAGGAACGGGTGAAGCGCCTTGCCGATGCCCGCCACCGCAGCGCCCACTGGATGATTCTTGAAGCAATCCGCCAGTACGTCGGGCGGGAAGAGAAGCGCGAATCGATGCGTCAGGACGGGCTTCGAGCCTGGAGCGACTACCAAACAAATGGCTCGCACCTTACGCATGAAGAAGCAGATGCCTGGACGGCCAAGCTGGAGGCTGGTCAAGATGTTGATCCCCCTGCATGCCACGTCTGATCTGGTCGCCAGCAGCGCTGCTGGATTTACAGCGTCTCCATATATTTCTTGCCGAAGAAAACGCAGATGCAGCCAAGCGTGCGGTGCGCGCCATTCGCGAATGAATGAAAGTCATCATTCAGCAGCCCGGTATCGGCCGGCCGGCAGAAGACATGGAGACGGAGTTTCGTGAGTGGCTCATTGAATTTGGGGACAGCGGCTACGTTGTGTTGTACCGCTACGATGGTGACAATGCCGTGATCCTGGCCGTTCGGCATCAGCGCGAGCTGGGGTACTGAACTCTAACCTTGCTTTTTTGGCGGTGGGTCAATTCAGCTTTTTTCGAGTGGTTTACGTGGGTTTATGTCAAAAACATGCGGGGGGTGCTGTCATGGCTTTTGTTGCCGCTCCACTTGGCAATGAATGTGCAGACGGTGTTGGCATTTATTCTGCGTGGCCAGGGGCGCGTGAAACTGCGCGCCAAGTGGGACGCCCTCAACGGCCTGCCCGGCTTGTGGCGCAAGCGGCGGCCGATACAGTCAAGCCGGGTAGCCACGGTGGGGCAGATTTGGCGGGGGTTGGACAAGCGCGTCTTACCCAGCAGGCGCGCCAGAGTATAAAAAGTGCGACTTGCTACCGCAGCGGACGAACGACCCGGCACCGCGCTGCATAAAGTTGCGATTGCGAGACTCCATTTCGGGCAGGGGGTCAGACACTACTGCGACGCACCAGAGTACTTTTTCCAAACCACACGGTTCACGTAGTCGGTATAGCTGTGAATGATGCGGACAATCTTGTCGGAAACGTTGGGAACGGCATAGTCCGCAACGACAGACAAATTCCGGCTTTCGCCGCGCAGTTGTGTGGCAAGAATTGCAAGACCTTGCCGAACACGTTGCACCTCCAACCCGACCATCATCACTGCCGCCTCCTCCATTCCTTCGGGACGCTCATGGGCCTCGCGCAGGTTGAGTGCCGGAAAATTGAGAATCGACGACTCCTCGGTGATGGTGCCACTGTCGGACAACACGGCGCGCGCCGACATCTGCAACTTGACGTAGTCCAGAAAACCAAGCGGCTTGAGCAGCCGCACGAGGGGATGAAAAAGCGCACCCGTGGCGGTAATGCGTTTTTGCGTGCGCGGGTGTGTCGACACGATCACCGGCAACTGGTACTCATCGGCGACAGAGTTCACGACCGCAACCAGTTTGTCAAAGGCGCCAGGCGATTCGATGTTCTCTTCGCGATGGGCACTGACCACAAAGTACTTCTCTCGTTCCAGTGCAAGGTCGTGCAAAACTGTCGAGGCCTCAATGGCATCGCGGTAATGTGACAACACTTCGAACATCGGGCTGCCGGTGACCACCACCAGGTCTGGCGGGCGACCCTCACGCAGGAGGTAGTCGCGGGCGATTTGACTGTAGGTCAGGTTGACGTCGGCGGTGTGGTCCACGATGCGCCGGTTGCTTTCTTCCGGAACCCGCTCGTCAAAACAACGGTTGCCCGCTTCCATGTGAAAAATCGGAATCTTTCTGCGCTTGGCGGCGATTGCCGCGAGACAACTGTTGGTGTCGCCCAGCACAAGCAGGGCTTCGGGCGAATGGTTCTGCAACACCCGGTCTGCGGCAATGATGACTTGTCCTATGGTCTGCGCGGCTGTGTCGCCGGCTGCCTGCAAAAACTCGTCCGGTTTGCGGATACCCAAGTCATTGAAGAAAATCTCGTTGAGTTCATAGTCGTAGTTCTGGCCGGTATGCACCAGCACATGGTCGCAGTGCTGGTCGAGTTGGGGTATGACGCGTGAAAGGCGGATGATCTCCGGGCGCGTGCCCACAATGGTCATGACCTTGAGCTTACGCACCGAGAACCTCCTTGACAACGCCGAGCTTGCTTAACGTATCCTTGACCTGGGCAACGTTCAGGCGACGCGTATTGTGGGAGGTGTAGTCGTCGATCCTGGAGATCTCGGTTTCGCCATGCACAAAGTACTTGTCATAGTTCAGATCCCGCGAGTCCGCAGGTATCCGGAAGTACTCCCCCAGGTCCTCTGAGCGCGCCATTTCTTCGCGCGACACGAGCGTTTCGTACAACTTTTCGCCATGCCGGGTACCAATCACCTTGACCCCGGCGTTACCGTGCACCAACTCCAGCATCGCCTGCGCCAAATCCCCTACCGTTGACGCTGGCGCCTTCTGCACGAAGATGTCACCCGGTTGGGCGTGTTTGAATGCATACAGCACCAGATCGACCGACTCTTCGAGCGACATCAGGAACCGCGTCATGTTCGGATCGGTCACGGTCACTGGCCGCCCCTGCTTGATCTGCTGCAAGAAAAGGGGGATGACCGATCCCCTTGACGCCATCACATTGCCATACCGTGTTGCTGAAAGAATGGTCTTGCTGGAGTCACTCAGACGCGACTTGGCGACCATCAACTTTTCCATCATCGCCTTCGAGATTCCCATTGCGTTGATCGGGTACACCGCCTTGTCGGTACTCAAAATGACGCAGCGCTGTACCGAGTTGGCTATGGCCGCACGCATCACGTTCTCGGCCCCGAGCACGTTGGTCCGCACAGCCTCCATCGGGTAAAACTCACACGACGGTACCTGCTTCAAGGCCGCAGCGTGAAACACGTAGTCAACACCACCCAGCGCGTCGTGCACGCTGTCGTAATCGCGCACATCTCCAATGTAGAACTTGACCCGGTCATTGCCGACCGCCAGGCGCATGTCCTCCTGCTTCTTTTCGTCCCGACTGAAGACACGAATCTCCGCCAGTTCCGAGCGCAGAAGTCGACTCAGTACGGCGTTGCCAAACGACCCGGTGCCACCGGTGATCAACAAAACCTTGTCCTTGAACATATGTCAGCGCCTCACCACTGTTGACTAAGCAAATGCGCGCATCTGGCGCAACAAATCAGGCCACGGGGGTGGTACATACCCCGCTGCAGTTCGGAAACGATCCGAGTTCAGAGAACGGTCAATGACCAATTGGTCATCCCGCACGACCTCAATGGTCTTGCCGTAGGTGGTCGCCAGCAGCGTGAGCAGGTCGAACTTGTTGATCGGGTCGGCAGACACGTGCCAAAGCCCCCGCAGCTCAGGGCGGGGAATCACGTGATCGCGCATGATGCGAGCCAGTTCCACGGTCGGCAGCCCGGAGAATACCGCGCGGGCAAACCCCTTGACACTTCCCTGCTGGGCCATGAACCAACCGACGAGGCTGCGTGCGCCTTGCAATTCGGGCCCAATAATCGAGGTGCGCAGCGTAATGGCATGCGGGTAGTCCACCTCCCCAAGGTACTTGCTGCGACCATACAGATCTTCCGCGTCGCTCCTGTCGCTCTCGTTGTACATACCCTTTTTACCTGAGAACACGCAGTCGGTGCTGACATGGATCAGCCGCGCACCAGTCAAGGCGCACAGGCGCGCCAGGCGATGCGGCAGCAAAGAATTGATGGGGATTGCAGCCAACGGGTCGTCTGCCTCAGCGAGTTGCTTCACCACGCCGACACAGTTGACTACGATGTCGGGTCTGGCCAGCGCGAAAGCACGGGTCAGGCTGTCAGAGTGTTCGACATCGACGCCCACAACCAGACTGTCGCGAAGGCTCGCTGCGAGTTGGGCGGCAGAGTTGGCTGAGCGAACCGTGCCCATGGTCACATAGCCGGGGCTCTGCGCAAACATGCGCAACACGGCATGACCGAGCATGCCTGCTGCGCCAAGCACCAGAAGTCTCATGGACTTTGCCTCTCTTGCAACACACTGTTGAAATGCACGAGCAATTGATCAACCAATTGGTCGTGGTCGAAGTTCGCCTTGAAGTACCGGCGTCCATTTTCGCCGAGCCTGTCTCGCGCGTCCTGCGCCATTGCGTACAGCTGCAACACCGCGTCCGCCAGCCTCCTGGCGTCCTGCGCTGGCACGGCTATCCCGGCGCCGGACTCCACCACCAGTCGCGCACCCTCCCCGTTCAGACAGGCCAGGATCGGTCGGCCGACCGCCATGTACGCCTGAATCTTGTTTGGGACCGTCGCCCGGAATATCGGCTCATCAGCCAGAGTCACCAGTAACACCGCAGCCTTGCGCAGCAGGCCAGGCATTGTCTCCACGGGGAAGCGTCCTGCCAAATGCAGATTGGTCAAACCGAGAGCCTCGACCTGGGCCAACATCCAGTTGCGCCGACTCCCTTGCCCGAAAACAACAAAACGGATATGCGGATGGCCCATCAATAATGTCGCTGCCT
>ENA-ORBV01017248-ORBV01017248.1-microbial-mat-metagenome-genome-assembly--contig:-NODE-17248-length-10352-cov-7.822774_pt1 | contig 10352 bp, 8 predicted proteins | sample MGYA00237777_ERZ505514 | MGnify/ENA primary metagenome ERZ505514 (study PRJEB26160, sample SAMN06269048) | microbial mat metagenome | isolation source: Oligotrophic lake microbial mat | place...
CTTAGTCTCGTGGGCTCGGAGATGTGTATAAGAGACAGGGGTTATGGCTGGCTGGACGCGCTGATCAACGCCGCCACACTGGCGGTGGCAGCACTCCCGGAAGAATTCCCGGTGGTTTCCACCACGTTCCTGGGCGTGGGTGTCTACCGCCTGGCACGGCGGCAGGCGCTGGTGCGGCGTGCGGTCAGCGTGGAGAACATTGGCCGTGTCACCAGCATCTGCTCAGACAAGACCGGCACCATCACGGAGGGACGGCTGCGGCTGGCGCGCGTCCTGTCCGCCACCGCTGGCGGTGACACCTCCCTCCTTGTTGCCGCCGCAATGGCGTCCCGCCGGGAGAGCGGGGACCCGTTGGATGTGGCCATTCTTGACAGCGTGGAGGATGCGCCCACGTTGGGCGTGGAGACGCTGGCCACGTTCCCCTTCACGGAGGACCGGCGCCGGGAAACCGCCGTGCTGCGCGCCGGCAATGGCGCGCTGCAGGCCGTCACCAAGGGCACCCCCGAGCTGATTCTTGAGCTGTGCGCCCCTGCTCCCGGCGCCCTGGCCCACTGGCAGGGGGAGCTGGCGCGCCTGGCGGCGGAAGCGTTCAAGGTGATTGGGGTTGCCTCCCGTCCGCTGGACGTGTGGCCGGGTGGTGAGCCGGACCGCGGTTTCACGTTGCTGGGCCTGCTGGCCTTCACGGACCCCATCCGCAAGGGCGTCACGGAAGCGGTGCAGCAATGCCGTGAAGCGGGCATCCACGTGGTGCTGGTCACCGGTGATCATCCGGAGACCGCGCGCGCCGTGGCACGGCAGGCGGGACTGGGCACAGACACGTGCGCGCTGATCACCGGTGATGGGCTTGATGCGTTCCTGGCGCGCGGCGACGACCCCCGCCAGCTTGACGTCATTGCGCGCGCGCTGCCCGCGCAGAAACTCACGCTGGTGAAGGCCCTGCAGGAGCGCGGTGAGCTGGTGGCCGTCACCGGTGACGGCGTCAATGATGTTCCCGCCCTGCAGGCCGCAGATGTTGGCATTGGCATGGGTGGCCGCGGCACGCGCAGCGCACGGGAGGCATCATCCATCATCCTTCTGGATGACAATTTCCGGACCATTGTGTTTGCCATTGCGGAAGGCCGGCAGCTCTTCCGGAACCTGCAGTCCAGCTTCCAGTACCTGCTGGCCATCCACATTCCGCTGGTGCTCACCGCGGCGCTGGTGCCGCTGCTGGGAGAACCGGTCCTCTACCAGCCCATCCACATCATCTGGTTGGAAGCCATTGTGCATCCCACCGCCATGCTGGCATTCCAGATGCCCTCCCATGACACGGATCTGCGGCGCGCGTGGCGCCTGCCGCAACGGCGCTTTTTCACGCGCGCGCAATGGCTGGGTGTGATGGCCAGCGGGCTGGTGTTCACGGCGGTGGTCATGGCCAGCTACCACCACGGCCTCACGGAATCCGGCAGCAGCGTGCACCCCCGCACCATGGCGGTGGCGCTGCTTTCACTGGCCAGCGTGTGCATCACGTTCATGCTGGGCGGACTGCGCACGCGGGCGGGCCGTACAGTGGCGCTGCTCACCACCATGCTGTGTGTTCTGTTCATCCAGACGCCGGCCATTGCCAGCGTGCTGAACCTGGAACCGCTCCACGCGGATGATTGGCTGATGGTGACGGCGTCGGCCGCGGCGGGCGCACTGGTCCTGCGGCTCCCAACGCTGGTGCCCACAGCACGGGTCCGGCGCGCGCTCCCCTCTTTCTCAGGAACATTCCGCAAGACGCAGGACGGCGCCGGTTTTGCGCCCACCGCGCAGAGACGGCCGGCCCAATAAAATGTCACACTTTATCTGGGACTTGGTGGAATACAATTTTGCGCCCGCCCGCGTGGTGGGAGCGGTGCGCGCTGCCCACACCCAACGACATTCCACCCGCCGTGGAAGCCGTGTGGGCAGCTGATCCCGTGCGCTGCAGCACACCGTCACGTGAAGGTTTTTGCGCGGCCTCGCGCCATGTAGAGTGACGGGCATAGGCAGGGCGGGAGCTTGAATGGAGTGGTTTGGCCGGTATGTGCTGCTTGAGCGCGTTGCCCTTGGCGGCATGGGCGAGGTCTTCCGCGCCGCCGCGCTGGGCAGTGCCGGCTTCTCCAAGGCCGTGGCCATCAAGCGCATCCTGCCCCACCTGGCCGCTGACGCTGCGTTTGTGCGCATGCTGGTGGATGAAGCCAAGATTGCCTCCACGCTGGAGCATCCCAACATCATCCAGGTGCTGGACCTGGGTGAACACCAGGGGGCCTATTTTATTGCCATGGAGTACGTGGCCGGCCAGTCACTCAGCAGCATCCTGGCGGCGGCGCGCAAGCGGGGAGAAAAGCTTCCGCTGGGATTTGCGGTCAACGTTGTGGAGCAGGCGCTGCGCGGGCTGGAGCATGCGCACTCACGCGTGGATGCGCTGGGGGCGCCGGCCTCGGTCATCCACCGGGACGTCTCTCCGCAGAATGTGATGGTTGGGTACAACGGCGTGGTCAAGCTGGCGGATTTTGGCATTGCCAAGGCGGGTGAAAAAACCACGGAGACCTCACCCGGGCACATCAAGGGCAAGCCCAGCTACATGGCACCGGAGCAGATCCACCGCGGCACGGACATTGACTGCCGCATTGACATCTACGCCATGGGTGCCGTGCACCATGAGCTGCTCACCATGAAGGCCATGCGTGAGGGCACCACGGACGGGCAGATCCTGTTTGAAGTGGCCAAGGGCAGCTTCCCCACGTTTGAGAGCCTGTCCGTGGACGTGTCCGTGGCGCTCTCAGACGTGATCTACCGCGCGCTGGAGCCTGACCCGGACAAGCGCTGGCAGACCGCGCATGACTTTGCCCAGGCGCTGGAATCCGCGGCCGGCGGGCTGGGCCTGCGCGTGTCCTTCCGGTAGGCGTGCGTGAACGCCGCTCCCCGCCTGCCGCAGACTCCCAGGCCACAGGAGGCAGGCCATGGACCAAAGCCGGAGCAACCCAGTTCCGCAAGAGATCGCAGACATAGAAAAGAGCATCGCGCGGTGGCGTCGAGAACGCGCCGGTCTCTGCCCGATGCCGGAGGAGCTGTGGCAGCGTGCTGCCCAGGCCGCAAAGCGTTTTGGTGTATCCCGCGTGGCAAGTAGGTTGAGCCTGGGACACAACGCACTCAAGCGCCGCGCGCTGGAGACGCGCCCGCCCACCGGCGGATTTGTGGAGTTGCAAGGCGCGGAGCTCCTCGGATTTGGGGCCACCGTGTTGGAGTTGAGTGACCCGTCCGGCACACGCCTGACCCTGCGCGTCCCAGTCGGCGCTGCACTCGACGTGGGCGCGCTGGTGGCCGCCTTCCGGAGGGCGCAGCCGTGATCCAGGTGACCCCTCAGATGCGCGTGCTCGTTGCCATTGCGCCGGTGGACTTCCGCTGCGGCATTGACGGTCTGATGCGCATCTGCCGCGCGCAGCTTTCACAAGACCCAATGAGCGGAATTGTATTTCTCTTCCGCAGCCGCCGCGGAACCTGCGTGCGGCTCCTGGTCTATGACGGCCAGGGATTCTGGCTGTGCCACAAGCGGCTCTCGACAGGACGCTTCCGTTTCTGGCCCAACGCGGCCGGGTCCACGGCGGCACTGCAGGCACATGAGCTCCACGTGGTGCTTCGTGGCGGAGACCCGGCAGGCACCCACGCGGCGCCGCAATGGAGACGCGTGGACGGAAGTCCATAGATCATCTGCCGGATCCACACGCCCGCGGTTTTGTGATCTGCAGTGGCGTCATGAGACCGCGCAACGCTCCAAGCAGAACTTCCCGCAACCAGCCGCCGGCAAATGTTGATGTTGGAGTTCTCCACGGCATCCTGGAGCGCTCACGCAGCACGCCACTGGGCACGGAAGACTACGCCACGCTCAAGAGCGCGGTGGACACGCTGGCCATCATCACGCAGCAACTGGAGCTGAAGGGCGCGTCCGTTGAACGGCTGCGGAAGATGCTCTTTGGCACCAGCTCCGAGAAGAGCCGGGACATCCTGGGAAGACCTGACGAGGAGAAGGGTGCCGCGTCCAAGCCATCGGGCTCCAAGCGCAACGACGGTGGCGAGGAGAAATCCCCGGGTCACGGGCGCAACGGCGTGGACGCATATCCCGGCGCCACCAAGCACCAGGTGCAGCACCCTTCGGTGAAAACGGGCGAGTGCTGCCCGGACTGCGGGCGCGGCAAGGTGTATCCCATGAAGGATCCTGCCTCGCTGCTGCGCGTGACAGGGATGGCTCCGTTGGTTGCCAATGTCTGGGAGTGCGAGCGCCTGCGCTGCAACGGCTGCCTCAAGGTGTTCACCGCCCCGGCACCCGCGGGGATTGGCGAGGAGAAGTACGACGCGAGCGCCGCGGCCATGCTGGGGGTTTTGCGGTTTGACCTGGGCGTTCCGCACAACCGCATTGAGAAGCTCCAGCAGTCTGCGGGGGTTCCCTTTCCGGCGTCAACGCAATGGGACGTGATTGATGAGAAGTGCGAGCTCCTTGAGCCCGCGTATGAAGAACTGCTGCAACAGGCAGCGCGCGGCGAAGTGCTCCACAACGACGACACGCCCATGAAAGTGTTGGAGCTGATGGCGCAGACACCCCAGGAGGCCAAGGATGCCGGGGCCACCGACGAGATGGCAGAACGCACCGGCATCCGGACCACCGGAATTGTGGCAGCAACGGGAGACCGCAAGATCACGCTGTTCTTCACTGGCCGCAAACACGCGGGGGACAACCTGGAGGACGTCCTGAAGCGGCGCCCAGCGACGATGGAAGCCGCCATTCAGATGTGCGACGGGCTGTCCCACAACGTTGCCGGAGACTTCAAGACCATCCTGGGCATCTGCCTCATCCACGCGCGGCGGAACTTTGTTGACGTGGTGAGCTCGTTCCCCGAGGAGAGCAGGTATGTGATTGAGCAGGTGGCAAAAGTGTATGCGCACGAGGCGGATACCCAAGATCAGAAGCTGACAAAGGCTGAGCGGCTCATCTACCACCAGCGTCACAGCGGGCCGGTGATGGCAGAACTGAAGACGTGGATGAAGCAGCAGATGGACGGCCGCATCGTTGAGCCCAACTCGCCGCTCGGCGAGGCGATCCGGTATGCGCTCAAACGCTGGGAGGCGTTGACCCTGTTTCTGCGCATCGCGGGCGCGCCCCTCGACAACAACGTGTGTGAGCGCGTGCTGAAGAAGGCGATCATGCATCGCAAGAACTCGCTGTTCTACAAGTCAGTGCGCGGTGCGCACGTTGGTGATGTGTTCATGAGCCTCATTCACACTGCCACGCTCAATGGCGCGGACCCGTTTCACTACCTGGTGACCCTGATGCGCAACGCCGCGGCAGTGGCCCAGAGCCCGTCAGAGTGGATGCCGTGGAACTACCAGCAGAACGCGGCCTGACGGCTACGGAGATGCCTGCGCGGGCGTGACGCTGCCGAAGCGGGCAGCGGTCATGTGTCTGGGTGCGTGGCCGTGCTGGCCGCGCGCGGACGTGGACGCGCGCGCGGCGGAGGCACCAAACCAGCCGGCAGCCTGCGTCAAGCATGGTCACCGGAGGCACTCGTATGTCCTTGGCCTTGCCCACCCGGAATTGGCTTGGCTCCATCCGCAGCAAATCCCGTGCGTACGACGCCAGCGCGTCCGCGTGACGCTTCTCCGCATAGGCGGCGATGCCAATCTGCACCGTCGCCGGCGCGGGCAATCCCGCTTCAGCTGCCAGGTTGTGGAACAGGTCCGCCCACAGCTTTGCCAATGCGCGGCGGGTCTCTCCAATGGCCGTCCACGTTCCCAGCGTGGCGTTTGGCTGCTCCAAGGCTTGGGCCGCTTCCAGATTTCCGTCGTGACCAGCTGTATCCATTGTGAGCCTCCGTCGTCATCGCCCCATGTCAAGAGGCAAGTGAGCCTGCGTTGCCATTTTCAATGCGGGCGGATAATAGAACAGTATGCTGTTTTATTGTCAAGGAGAGCTGTGATGAAGACCGGTCTCGTCGAGAACCAGCCTTACGCTGAATCCATGGGACGCAAGCCGAACAAGGATCGCCCACCTCAGGGCGCGCACATCCTCAAACTCCGCATGGCCGCAGGCCTCACGCAGGGCGAGCTCGCCGACATGCTGGGCGAGACGCAATCCAACATCGCCTTCTGGGAGAAGAGCGATAAACCGCCGCGCTCAGACGTCCTTCAGAAAATGGCCGACTCACTGGGCGTCACCGTCGAGGATTTGCTGCGCCCACAGAAGGCAATGCCCAAACAACGTGGTGGGCCAATCGGAAAATTGCAGCTCGCGTTTGATGAGGCGTCCAAGCTGCCGCGTGCGCAGCAGGAAAAGATTGTCGAGATCCTGCAGACCGTGATCCACGGGATACACGGCTCGGGTGGATGAACCGTCGACGCTGGGGGGCGTGGCGCGGGGCATGCTAGGCGCGTGTAATACACAAAGCGTGATGCATGACCCGTGACGCGCAAGACGGGCCAGGTCCGTGGGAGCGCGGCGCGGCGCATGCTGCTGGACGGTTCGTCCAGCTGCCTGCATGCGACGTGACGCGCAACCGGGAATTCCGAAAAAGTGGCAGGCGTGTGGGCCATCGGCTTGAACGCCCAATTGGAGGCGCAGCCGCCAATGCAAAGTTAAGCCGTGGCCCACACGACGTCAGTGGGTGGGTCAAATGCTGCGCGGCGCGGCGCATGCTGCTGGCCGAGGCGTCCAGCTGCGTGCATGCGACGTGACGCGCGAACACAATTGGGCCAGGTGGCGGGGTAAATTGAGTGCGCGGCGCGGGACATGCCAAGTGTGTTACTCTGCCCAGTGGATGCATGTCCCGTGACGCGCAAGACGGGTGAACTGCGCTGACCCGGTCAATTGGGTGACTCCCGGGACAATTGTGTTACCCGCCCAGCGCGGATCCGTTTGGCCCAATTGTCGTCGGGTAGCCCGGGATTCCCAGTTTGCGCGTCACGGGCCATGCAGCCACCACACGCGCCTCACGCACGGGTGCGGATCCTCTTGGGCGACGGGCAATCGCGTGATTCCGCGGAGTTGGGCATTGGGAGGGGGCGAAGAACGGGCCAGACAGGGGTACGTATGAGTTGCGAAGCACGATACCCACCCCGGAAAGGCCCACAACCATGGCAGCACAGGCAGAGGTGAAGCGCAATCAACTTGGAATTGAGGAAGCCTTCTCGTCCGCGCGTGTGGCGTTTGATGGCTTGCTCGGAACGTTGAGCACCACGGAGACGCTGGGGTTGGAGCATTCAAAGGTGGAAGCGCTGACGCGGGAGCGCGGTTTTGAGGTGCTGCGCTTGATGTTCCAGGGGCATCTTGACCTGCGCGGGGATGGGGAAGTGGCGTCGGGTGAAGTGGAGGGCGCTGATGGGAACGTGCGGACGCACACCCGCTTCGGGTCGCGGGCATTGATGTCTTTGTTTGGCGCGGTGGTGGTGGCACGGGTCGCACCGGAGCGGTCTGGCGGCTCACAAGCGCAGAGGCCGTCCTGAAGCTACGCGCCCTATGCACCAACGACGACTTCCACGAGTACTGGACCTTTCATGAGAAGCAAGACCATCTACGCAATCATGCGTGCCACTATGCGGAGGCGACACCACCGGCAGTCCTCCTCCCGCAACAGCCGCGCAAATCCGCCCTCAGGCTCGTCAAATGACGACGTTCGTCGCCCCAAAGGAGCCGCACCCCTCACGCACTGGCATGGCCCGCGCCGCACACCATTTCACGCTGCCCGCTTACGTCGTGTGGGCCACGTGCTTAACTTTGCATTGAGGCAGACTACGCCTCAATTTGGCGTTCAAGCCGATGGCCCACACGCCTGCCACTTTTCCAGCTCACCCGTCTGCGCGTCACGTCGCATGCAGCCACTACATCCGCCACACCCACCGGCATGCGCCGCGCCACGCTCAACCACTTCACCGTCTTGCGCGTCACGGGGCATGCAGCCACTACACGCGCCACACCCACTCGCATGCCCCGCGCCACGCCCCCACGTCGAAGAATCGCAGCCGCGGAAATTCAGTGACCAGCCCCATCAGTCCAGGAATGAGAGGAAGGACAGAAGCCATAGCATTCCCGCTATGGTTATCGCCGCAGTCGCCGGGACGCGCGCCGGTTTCCAACTCACAAGAAGCCCCATCACAACACCAATGGCCCAAGCGGCGCACACCGATTGGAAGAACACCAACGTCTGATGTTTCTCACTCATGGCGCCACCGGTCCGTTCCCACACGCCAGATACGGCAGGACATCGGCGGCGGTGTGACCCACGGTTCTGGCAAACGCCTCCATGGCGTCGAGAACACTCTCAATTTCGCTGACTCCCATGGGCGCCACATAGTCATAGGTGCCTGCACACTCTTGTGTGCTGACGAGATTCCCATCTGAGTCGTATACGCACTGCACACCCCGCGCGTCGCCGCCACGGCAGCCACGGACATCCTCCATGCCGCAGTGGAGAACAGCAGTTTTGTCCCACGTGCAGTAGTCGCCAGCACCGCATTCAGAGCGGTGTTGCGGGCATCTCCCAGACTGGTTGCGATTCCTTTCAAGGTGCCATGCCATGCTGCTTGGAGACATGGTGCACAGCATGTTCATCGCGTTTGCGTAACTGCCAACGGCGGCGGCCACCATGTTTGCGAGGAGGATCGCCCCGAGCCACAGCGGCACGATTTCCCCCGTGGGGTCAACCGTGTTGATGGGATCACCTCCCGCATACTGATAGAAGTTGGTGGCGCCGCCGCCAAACCGCAATCGGTCCTTGCTTACCCAGCGCCCCGTCCTGGCGTCGTAGTCTCGACCACCAAACCGGACCAACTTCGTGTGCTGGTCGTAGAGACCGCCGGCAAAACCAAACGGCTGGAATCCCGCCGGAGTTTCCATCGTCACAACGCCGAACTCATCAAAATCCAACTGCTGGCCAACAGCACCAGTAGAAGAATCAGCCACCAAGCGCGGGCTGCCGAGTTGGTCTTTCAATACGCGATAGCTGGAGCCAGCTTTCATCAAGTGGCTCGGACTGTTGGGGCTGCTGATGTACATGAACAGACTCGACACGCCACCGGCACCGTCGAGTTCCGCCGCCACGCGTAGTTGGTCCTCATAGAGCAACGCCTGCGTCACTACGCCATTCACCTTCTTGCCGATCCGACGGTTCCGTGCGTCGACGAGATACTCAAGCTTGTCCCCGTTGGGCATCTCTACGTGGCGTAGATTGCTGAACTCGTCGTAGAGAAACGTGGTTGCATCGCCCGTGGGGACGTGGACCTGGGTCTCGAGCTCACCGTTGTGCGTCCATGTGAAGACGTCATCTCCGTACCGAAGCAACCGGTCTTGCGAATCATAGTCCGCGGTCACGGTTCCAGTCAGAGTCGCGTGGCTGAGCCGGTTGCCGTTAAGGTCATACGTATACTGCGACGTGAAGACTCCGTCCGTTGTGACGCTCTTGAGGCGCCCGGCGCTGTCATACTCATAGGAGACAAGGTGCGTGATGCCATTGCTGGTCTCCAATTTGGAGGTGATCCGACCCAGCGCATCGCGCGTGTAGCTGACCTGGAACAGCGGAGCCTGTAGATACTGCGCCGCGTAGGAACTGACTTCGCCAAATGCGTTGTAACCATACGAGTCAGCAATGCTGCCAAGTGTGGTCCCTGTGAGGAACCCATTCGCGTTGTCGCGCGTCAGGACCAGGTCACCTATCTGCAGGAGCAATCCGTCGTCATCGGAGGCGAAGTTGATTGCTGCGCCGCCGTTGATGGTGCGTGACGCCATCCTGAAGTGATTGTCATAGACCCGCGCAATAGTGGCGCTCACCGGCCCGCTCCACGTTTCCATCGTCAACAGGTCCCCGTCATACACATATGAGATGTTCTGGCCGCTCGGGCTCGCGATGCTCACCAGCTGCGCCGTCACTGGGTCGTAGGTGTACGTCACCGAGCCCTGGCTATGGTCCACCCGTTCCAGCTGCCCGTTGGGCTTGTACACGTTGTCCACCGTGCGCCCATCCGGCCTGCTCTCCAATTCCAACTGGCGGTCCAAGTTGTAATCCCGCGTCGTATCCCGCGGACTGAACCCCGCATTGGGCGGTGAGTAGGTCGCTTCCAGGTCCACGGGCGTATAAGCGAACTTATACGGCCCGCGTCGTGGGTTTTTGTGCGCAGACGCGCTTTTCCTCAGTGGCTTCGCGGACTTACGCGTCGCCACCAAGCAGAAATCACACTTTGATTTGGCCGAAACCCCCAGACGCGCTTTTCCGTCCCGCGTGCCCAAGACCCAGACGCACTTTCCTGGCTGTCGTCGGAAAAGCCCAGAGAGTGCCTGAAAACGCGCCAGGCGCCCCGTAGAGACG
>ENA-ORBV01017249-ORBV01017249.1-microbial-mat-metagenome-genome-assembly--contig:-NODE-17249-length-10352-cov-4.614404_pt1 | contig 10352 bp, 7 predicted proteins | sample MGYA00237777_ERZ505514 | MGnify/ENA primary metagenome ERZ505514 (study PRJEB26160, sample SAMN06269048) | microbial mat metagenome | isolation source: Oligotrophic lake microbial mat | place...
GTGCAGGATGAGGCGTTGGTGGTAACGCGGCTATCCGTTCCGCGCTTTCGAGCAGCAACACTCGACGGGCGTCGTCGGGTTCCGCAGCGGCAAACGCTTCGAGTATCACGCGCGCCGCGTCGCGCACGGAATCCAGTTTCGCGGCGTATTCCACGTACGAGAGATAGGAGGCGATGAAGTCGGCGTCGGCCTCACGCAACCCGTACGCATCGCGCGCCAGTCCTTCGAGATACGCCTCGTGCTGCGCGAGCGACACAGGCGCAATCGCCGGCGCAACCGGCGCCCCGGTGAGCACCTCGGCGCACACGACATCACTCGGGGCCAGCGGATAACGCGACAGCTCGTGCGGCGCGACCCACGCGAGAGCCACGTGCTCAAGGGCGCGCGGTTCTCCCTCAATGTGCACGTCCACAAACACGATTTCGAACACACTGTCGCCGTCGCGACGCGTGCACAGTTCGCCGCCGAGGGAGACCAGCGCGACATCGAGCTCCTCGCGCAACTCGCGCGACATCGCGTCATGATCACTCTCGCCGGCCTCGACCTTACCGCCGGGAAACTCCCAGCGTCCGGCGTGGCGTTTGCCGACTGGACGCAGAGCAAGCAAGTATCGACCGTCACGGTGAATCACCGCGGCGAGCACGCGCACGAGTGGTGTCATGGCATAAAGGTACGAACCGACCCTTGCTCGCGTGCGGGGTATCAGGCAGGATCAGTCGCCACACCAACGCTCTCACAACTCAACAGGCGCTCATGCCGCAACATCAACTCGCCGCCCGGTTCCGCCGCTTGCACGCCGCTGGCAGCGATCAGATTCTTGTGCTCCCGAATGCGTGGGACGCCATGAGCGCACGCCTTGTGGAAGCAGCCGGTGCACAAGCCATCGCGACTACAAGCGCCGGCGTTTCGTGGGCGCTCGGCCACCCCGACGGGCACGGCCTCACGCGCGGCGCCATGATCGATGCGGTGCGTCGCATCGTAGACTCGGTACGCGTGCCCGTGACGGCCGATGTGGAGAGCGGCTACGGCACCGGCTCACCCGATGACGTGGCCGCCACCGTACGCGGCGTGATCGCGGCCGGCGCCGTCGGTGTGAACGTCGAAGACTCACCGGGACAGAGCGGCGAGGCACTGCTCGACACCGACGTACACGCCGCGCGCCTTGGCGCCGCGCGCGAAGCGGCCAGAGATGCGGGTGTCGATCTCTTCATCAACGCGCGCCTGGACACGTACCTGCGGAAAGTCGGCAACGAGAACGAGCGCTTTGCTCTCACCGTCCGCCGCGCGCATGCGTATCTCGCCGCCGGCGCCGATGGAATTTTCGTGCCGCTGGTCTCCGACGCCGACACGATACGCCAACTCGTGCATGCCGTTGGCGCTCCGCTCAATGTGATCGCCGGCCCGGGATCACCAACAATCGCTGAACTCAAGGCACTTGGCGTGGCGCGAGTCAGTGTCGGACCCGGACTCGCGCGTGCCGTCATGGCGCACATTCGGCGATCGGCGGTGGAGTTGTTCGGGCCGGGCACGTACAGCGAACTGGCCGATCAGATATCGTCACCCGATGCCAACGCGCTGTTCAGCACATCGCGTGAGTCGTTGTCGGCGAAGTGAGTTATTGTGGGCCGGGCACATTCGTGCGCGCGGCAGGCAAGAAGTAGTGCGAGGCGTTGCGATTGGCTTTGCTCACCTGACAAGATGAGCGCCGCAATCCGTCAGCGCATCACGCAACTCACACCGGACCACAAATCCGTAATGCGCGCCGTCGGCGCATCTGATTCAAGCACGCCCTGCAACCCACCGGCCATGAACTCCACGCCGATCGTGCTGCGCGCGATGTTCGCAGCGTACACCGCCTCAAGCTCGGCGCGTGTGGAGCCGAGTCCGATGTTGCTCATCGTGCGCAGCGGCTGCTCACCGTTCGGTCGCGCGGTCCAGCCCACAAAACGATCACCTTGCAGCACGAGCTGCAGTCCACCGGGAAACGTCACGAAGTCCACTGCACCTGCACCACACTCAGCGTTGACACCTCGATCGGTTGGGGTGCCGAGCATGGCGGTGACGGCGTTGAGTGCATCGGCCGCGGGCGTGCCGTAGCTGACAGCGCGTGTGGAGCCGGTCGCGGAGTTCACAAACCGGAGGCCCTCCCCGTCGAGAGCGAGCAGTGCACGGCCACCGGGCTCTGGCACTGCGGACGGACTGTCACGCACGGACGATTCACGCGCTGCCGCCAACGCCACGGAGTCACCAGTGACAGCAGCGTCACGAGAGACATCCGCCGTTCCACAGGCGTATATCGACGAGAGCAGTGCACAAACACCCGCCATTGTTACGAGTCGCATGAATCGCCGTCTCTTGCGCTGAGGTGAGATCCGTCATCACTGACTGCCCCGAGCACGGGCGCACCGCAGACTACACCACAGCGAGTACTTCGGCGACGCGCGCTACGGCTTCACCACGCCCGTGCGTGTGATCGCGGGTACACACCGTCCTGGCGTCCCAGTCGGAGCGAATCGAACCAAGCCGCCCCCGATAGCGTGTTTCGGAGTAACATCAATCATGACACACTACCCCGCCTTCGACTCGCGTATGCGCGCGCGCCTCGCGCGTTTGTCCACCGTGACATTCGTTGCGTTTACGATGGTGACGCCGCTCGCACTGGCGCAGACCGCGCCGCGACCAGGTCACGCCATCATTCCCGTTCCCACCGACGCCGACCTGGATCGCACGAAAACCTTTGTCATCACCGACTCCACCGCGGTCTTCATCGACAGCGATGCCAACGAAGACGTCGAGCGTGTGGGACGACAGCTCGCCACCATGCTCGGTCCCGGTGCCATACGCGCCGCTCGTCGGCTACCCGCACGCACCACCGCACCGCGCAATGCGATTCGTCTGGTGCTCGACCCCAACGACGATGATCGCGGCGACGAAGGCTACAAACTCCAAGTGCGCGCCGACGGTGTGCGCATTGTCGCGCGCGAACCAGCCGGCCTGTTCTACGGTGTGCAGACGCTGCGTCAACTGCTTCCGCCGGCGATTGAGCATCGCGCCGCGCTCACCCGTCGTCTCCCGCTGCCGCTTGGCACCGTCACCGACAAACCGCGATATGAGTGGCGCGGAGCAATGCTGGATGTCGCGCGTCATTTCCTGCCGCCTGACGATGTGAAGCGCTACATCGACGTCATGGCACTGTACAAGCTCAATCGTTTACACTTGCATCTGTCCGACGACCAGGGGTGGCGCATTGAGATTCTGTCTCGACCGAATCTCGCGCAGCACGGCGGCAGTTCGCAGGTGGGTGGCGGCGCGGGCGGGTACTACACGCAAGCGCAATACCGTGAACTCGTGGAGTACGCGCAGGCGCGGCACATCATGATCGTGCCGGAGATCGATATGCCCGGGCACACGAACGCCGCGCTGGCGAGCTATCCCGAGCTTACATGTGATGGTGTCGCACCGCCGCTCTACACGGGCATTCGCGTGGGGTTCAGCACACTTTGTCCGAGCAAGGAAACCACCTACGCGTTTGTGACGGACGTGGTGCGTGAACTCGCCGAGCTCACCCCCGGGCCATACCTGCATCTTGGCGGCGACGAAGTGGAGAAGCTCACGCGCGCCGAGTATCTCGGATTCGTTCAGCGCGTGGAGAGCATCGTGCGCGCGCAGGGCAAGAACATGATCGGCTGGGGCGAAATCGCGCCGGCCAATCTCGACCCGGGCACCGTCGTACAACACTGGCGCAGTGACGCCCGCGGCGCGAGCGACTCGACGTATCTGCACGCCGAGCGTGGCGGGTCGATCATTCTCTCGCCAGGCAATCGTGTGTACCTCGACATGAAGTACGACAGCAGCACCGTGCTTGGATTGCGCTGGGCGGGGCTGATCTCCGTGCAGCACGCATACTCCTGGGAGCCCGACAACTTTCTGCCGCGTGTGAGTGGCGCGTCGGTACTGGGTGTGGAAGCACCACTATGGGCCGAGACGCTGGAGAAGCGGAGCGATTACGAGTTTCTCGCCTTTCCGCGCCTGATTGCAATCGCAGAGCTCGGGTGGAGCCGTGCCGGAGACCGGCGCTGGGAGGAGTTTCGTTTGCGTCTCGCGGAACATGGTCCGCGCCTGCAGGCGATCGGTGTGAACTTCTATCGATCGCCCGAGATTCCGTGGCGGTAGTGCTATCGCGGAAGGCTGAATACAAACGGCTGCTGCACGAGCTGCTTCACCTTTCTCCCTTCAACTTCGGCGGGGACATAACGCAACTCGGCAAGCGCGGTACGCACCGCATGCGTAAAGAGCTCATGGTCTGACCGGAGCACCCTGAAGGTGCTCAGCTCTGGCACACCGAGTTCGTCCGCCACGAAACTCGCGATCACCGTGCCTTCAACCTGTGCCGACTTAAGCATCGCCGGATACACCATCTTCAACTGACCGGGACGCATCGCGGCCGGTTGCTCCACCTGAAACTCGAAGTAGGCGTCGGCAGGTTTGCGCGAGGCAATTGAGGTATCAACCGGGGTTCTCGACGCGGACCGCGGAACAGTGTTCGCGGCGGTCTCGAAATCACGGCGAGGCATCACGGTCTGCGGCGGCGCCAGCGTATCGACATCGTTGCGCGCGAGCGAGAATACGAATGGCTGCTGCACCAGCTGTTTCACCCGCAGTCCTTTGATTTCTGCGGGGATGTACCCGATGTTCGGCAGCGCGGCACGCACCGCAGCGGTGAAGAGATCGTGATCAGATTTGAGCACCTTGAACGTGCTCATCTCTGCAACACCCTCCTCATTCACCACAAAGCTGGCCAGAACAACACCCTCCACCTGCGCCGATCGCAGCAGCTCGGGATACACCATGCGGTTTGTTCCGGGTCGCATCGCCGCCGGCTTCTCCACCTGGAACTCGAGGTAGATCGTATCGCGCGCACTTTGTGCGGATGGTGCTGGTGATGGTGCTGGCGCTGGCGATGGTGCTGGCGATGCCGATGGTGCGCCTGTTGACGCAGTCATTGGTACGCTGGCCGGTCCGACTGACGGTTCCGCGGCCGGCGCAGCAGCACGTGGCGATGTCGCCAGCACTGTCGCCGTCTCCACGGCAAGCACCGACACCGCCGGCACCTGCGGTCTCGCCGTGTCGGGCGCGACCAGCGTGGCGGGAATGCGCGTGGCGCTTGCACCGATCGCAGCCAATGCACCAACACCAAGGGCGGCCAATCGCCCTCCGCGAGACATGAGTTTCGAGTTCTCCTGCATGGCCGTAATCCTCGTGGCAAGGTGAGAGCGGGATGCGGCCAGCGAACTCGCCAACCGAAGATGTGCCGCAGGTGCGGCGTGTTGCTGCGTCATGAAAAGCAGCAGTTTCGCATACGTGCGCGGATCGCCGCCGTGTTGCAGCGTGCGCGCATCACAATCGAGTTCCAGTGCCAACCGCAGTCGTCGCGCCAACCACCACAGTCCTGCGTTCCACGGCATGAGCGCCGTCGCCATGGCGGCACACCATACGAAACGCGGATCACGCGAGCGACAATGTTCTGTTTCGTGTCGCAGCACGAGCGCGCGCAGCGGTGTGTCGAGCGCCAGTACCCACTGCGGTACCACCACGCGCGGCGTACGCCAACCCACCGACGCGGGACCAAAACCTTCGGCGAGCAACACCGGGTTGCCATCGACCACCGCCGGTGTAGCGTGTCGTGCGAGCCGTTGCACATGCAACGCGGCAATCAGCAGACGCAGCAACAGCGCGCTGGTGAGCATGGCCCACACACCCAGTGCCGTGGGATTCAGCCACGAGGAGTTGTCCGACAACACCGCGAAGACGCGCTGTGTCTGTGCTTTGAGGAATCGGGTCATGGCCGAAACGCGCGACCAGGCACTGACCGTGTAGTCGGGCGTGATCACGATGTCATTGGCGCTGCTCGTGACCGGTGCCACCTCGTCGCTCGATGCCACGATCTCGTCGGCGGCGATCTGCGATCCCATCAGGGGCACGAGCACCGGCCACGTCACCGCCGCCGCCAGGGCAACAATCCACGCACCGCGCGCTGCGCGCCCATGCGCGCGCAACAATCGCTCTGCCGCTATCGCCGCCACGCCCACGCACAGCGTGAAGAACACGGCCATCAACATCCAGGTGACGATCATGCGGGATCCTCCAACTTGTACGGCGATGGACGCTCGCCTTTGCCCGAACGATTGAGCTCACGCGCCAACCGCGCCAGCTCGTCGGGCGACACATCATGCTGCTCCACCAGTCGTGCGATGAGCGCCTCCGGTGAACCGCCAAACAGCTGCGTGACCAGACGGGAGAGCGCGTTCTGTTGCGCCGTCTGCTGCGCTACGCGCGGGTAGTACCGGTGCGCGCGTCCCTCTTCTTCGCGCGAGACGTACTCCTTGGCTTCGAGATTGCGCAGCACCGTGAGCACGGTGGTGTAGGCGAGTGGCACGCCGAGGTGGTCGAGTACCTCGGTCACCGTGCCAGAGCCAAGCTCCCAGAGCACGGCCATCACATCGAGTTCGCGCTCGCCGAGGGCGCGGAGGTCGTCGGTCATATGGTCTCCCATTGGTTTACTTCACCGGCCAGGTCACGCGGAACATGCCGTCGCCATTGTCGGTTTCGCTGATCACGAACACGCCGCGCCGGCGCCCGTCCGATCCGCCACCGGCGTCAGCGTGGCGGTTCCGATGGCATGCACTCGTTCCTGCGCCGGCAGGCGGGACGTCTGCGAGCCAACCAGCATTGCAAACACCAGCGTGCGACCTGACATTCCGCAGCAGCCACGCACGGACATTCCACACCCCAACCGGGAAGGACAGAGCGCACCGCGATCAACCCGCGCGCTCGAAGAGGCAGGACCTACTATCTGGTTAGTAGTACAGGACCTCTCAGATCATTTGTCAACTATTGCCATAGTACTACAGGCAGCCTAACAATCGTTGCTGCCCCGATCCGCGCTGCCTCCCCTCTGACCGACCGCCGCTCATGCTGACCTGCCGATCCGCCTTCCGCACCCTGGCCGCACTCGGTGCGTCCTTGCTCGTCGGCCTCTCCGGGCCTGCAACCGCCGCAGCGCAGAATGCACCCGCCCCCTCCATGCAGGGCAAAACCGTCCTCATCACCGGCTCCACCGACGGCCTCGGCCGCGAAACCGCGCGCGTGCTGGCCTCGCGCGGTGCCTTTGTCATCGTGCACGGACGCAACGCCGAGCGTGGCAAGGCACTCGTCGACGAGATCACGAAGAGCGGCAAAGGCAGCGCGCGATTCTACGCGGCCGACTTCGCGTCACTCACCGCCGTGCGCGCCTTCGCCGACAGTGTGATCGCGAACCATCCGCGTCTCGACCTGCTCGTGAACAACGCGGGTGTACTCGGCGGTGAAACACCACGACGTACCAGTACCGACAGCCATGAGCTGCACTTTGCGGTCAACTATCTCGCGGGATTCCTGCTCACCGAACGTCTGCTTCCGCTGCTGCGATCCAGCAGCCCGTCGCGCATCGTGAATGTGGCGTCGCGCGCGCAGCAGCCCATCGACTTCAGCAACGTGATGCTCGAAACCGGCTACTCGGGCGGACGTGGCTACGCACAGAGCAAACTGGCGCAGATCACCTACACCAAAGATCTCGCCGAACGCCTCAAGGGTAGCGGCGTGTCGGTGTACGCATTGCATCCGGCGTCGATGATGAACACCACCATGGTGCTCTCGATTGGCGCAGCGCCCCGCAGTACGGTTGAGGAAGGGCTGGCGTCTGTGCTGCACGCGATCGACGACACCGACGCACCGAGTGGCACTTACTTCAACGGGCAGGTTGTGGCGAAGCCGCACGCGCAAGCGATGGACACGGCGGCGCGTGCCAAGCTCCGGGCGCTGAGCCAGAAACTTACAGGACAGCGGTAGACGCTGACGCAGACAGCTACTGACCCTGTTACTGACCCTGCTACTGATGCGCTAACGGACGCCGCCACGACGCCGCTACTGATCGCCGCTGCTACCGCCGCTGTTACCGCCGCACAAAACGAATACCGCGTACACGCGCGATTGATGCGACAAACGCACGCGGTGCGTCAGCGGTATCGAACACCAGTTGCAGCTCACCGACCGTCAATGTGCGCGCGGTCGTTGGCGTAAGGACGCGCGTGTCGCGTCGAGGCACCTGCAACGTGAGACGCGACCCCTGTGCGACCAGCGTCCACTCCGCGTCAAGTTCTTCACTGTACCAGCGCCCCGCGTACGCGGCGATCTGTGCAGCTGTCAGCGGCGGGCTCGCACTGGTGTCTGTAATCGTCTCCCGGCCCGTCGCAGTGCTCGCCGCCACGGTTGTTCGCGCGGACGCGGCGACCGTCGAACTCGCGGCTCCGGTTGCAGCCGAGGTGCTCGCGGCACGCGCCGTGACTGCCGTCAGGGCCGACCCGAACGCCGCCTCTGCCACACGATGCGCAAACGTCGTCGTGTTCGCCGTTGATACGTTGCACAGCAGCGCCACGCTCGTGTGAACATCGGGATAACGATACAGTGCGCTGCGGAATCCGCCGGTCGATCCGGTGTGCGCCACTTCACGCTGACCACGCCACGTGCTCACGTTCACACCGTACGCATAGGTGAGCGACGAATCATTCGTGAGTGTACCCGGCACTTCGAGCGCCCGCACAAACTCCGCGCCGCCCACACGTCCGCTGTACGCGTTCTCATCCCAGCGCTGCAGCTCCTCGAGCGTAGTCACCAGTCCGCCCTGCCCCACCAGGTCGTTGGCCCACACATTGAGTTGCCAGCCGCCACCGGGGCGCGGTGAGTACGCACCCGCCCGCCCAAGCATCAGCTCCGTGTGGTCATCGAGAAATCGCGTGACTGGCATACCGAGCGGCTTGAAGAACACCGAATCGGCGAACGCGCGCAGCGAACGTCCACTCACCCGTTCCACGATCAATCCGAGCAGAATGTACGACGTGTTGCTGTACGCGTAGTCGCTGCCCGGTGCGAAGTTGAGCGCGCCTTGCCGCGACGCGAGCTCCAACACGTCGCTCGCCCGATAGCCGTCATCAAAACGCCGTCCGGAGAGATCAACAAGCGCCCAGAAATCACGCAGCCCGCTGGTGTGATGGATCATCTGGCGCACCGTCACGGGCCCAACGTCGCGCAACGCCGGCACATGCGTGCGCACCTGATCATCGAGCGACAGCTTGCCCTGACGCGCCAGCCACATCACAGCCGCCGCCGTGAACTGCTTGGAGAGCGACCCGGTGGTGAACGGCGTGCTCGGCGTAATCGGCGCGCCGTGCTGCAGATCCGCGAGGCCGTAACCGCGTGCGAATGCCACCGCGCCATCGCGATACACGCCAACCGCACATCCGGGAGAACCGGCTGTCGTGTACGGCGCAAAGATCGCGTCAATGCGCGCCGCGTAGCCGGGGTCGAGGGCGCGTTGTGCGGGCAATGGAAGTGCGCTCGCCGTGAAGACGCTGATCGCGACCAGCGAGATGTTTGAGAGCCGTCGTATCGCATCCATCGCGCTCATCTCCTGCTGCGAACGTGCTGCAGTTGTTGTTGTAGTGCGCCATTGTAGTTCCCCGATTCGGTCTTACGGCCTCGCGGGCGCCTGAGGTTTTCCTGCCATTCGGCATCGCCCGTTTCGAAACTCCCCACACAACCTCAATCTCCGCCCGCCGTCCCCTCACGCCAGACCCCCGCAGGTAGCGCCACTACTCGTCAGCCGACGGCCCGTACAGCTCCGGCACCGGGATGTCGAGCATCGCAGGTACACCGTCACCTGCGCCTGGGCGCTCAAGTGCTGCGAGAAAAGCATGACCGGTGCTCACCACGCGACTCCTGATTTGCGAGCGGCTTGTGGCAACGGCTTGAGTCCGGCTTCGATCGCCGCCCGATGCGGCTCGAGGAACGGGGGCAGCGCGAGTGACTCACCGAGCGTGAGCGGGTCCTCGTCGGCCGAGAATCCCGGACCGTCGGTGGCCAACTCAAACAACGTGCCACCGGGCTCACGAAAGTACAGGGACTCGAAATAGTAGCGCTCCACCAGTCCGGAATTGCCCACGCCGAGCGACTGCAGATGCGACAGCCACTCCTGCTGCGCCGCGTGGTCGGCCACGCGGAATGCCGCATGATGCACGCCGCCGAAGCCCTGCTGCGCGCGCGGCAGATCCGATCGCACAACTACATGTACTTCGGCGGCCGCTCCGCCCGGACCCATGGAGAACACCGCTACCTCACGATCGGCCAAGTCGGGATCGGCGTAACGTCCCGCGTCGCGCATGCCCATCACCTCGGTGAGGAACCGCGCCGTTGGTTCCAACGACCGCACGGTGAGCAGCACCGGACCGAGGCCACGAATCGCGTGCTCGCGCGGCACT
>ENA-ORBV01017250-ORBV01017250.1-microbial-mat-metagenome-genome-assembly--contig:-NODE-17250-length-10351-cov-6.193303_pt1 | contig 10351 bp, 4 predicted proteins | sample MGYA00237777_ERZ505514 | MGnify/ENA primary metagenome ERZ505514 (study PRJEB26160, sample SAMN06269048) | microbial mat metagenome | isolation source: Oligotrophic lake microbial mat | place...
TCGGAGATGTGTATAAGAGACAGGTCCTTTTCATTTTGTTTTTGTTCGTTGGCCTCATTCTGTTTGTGCGTTGCTTCTATTCAGATTTCGAGTAGTATTGCAAGAGGCATGGAGTTGTTGTTTGGGGACACAAAACCCTCCCAAGATGAGTCGTCCGTTGCTCAATCAGTACACCCTCGAGAACTCTTGCCTTGGTCAGTTATCCATAGTGAGGCGACCAATATGTGGTACGTAGTATTTTGTTGTAAAGTGTGTGAATTTGTTTGAATTATTGTTGTTGTTGTTTTGCTTCACTCACACAATCAATTGCTTCAGGGTTGCAACGGTTAATACGAATCAAAAAGCTCTCGACTCCAAGAATGTCGTTGAAGCATCCAAATCGCTGCGTGCATTCAGTGTTGTGACCGAGAGGCAAGCAACTTGTCTGGCGAAAGCTTGGTCCCCGCCTAGAATGCATGCATTTTCCAGAAATCCAGCATGCCACATTTGCACAGCAAAGTTTGCTGTCTTCCGTCGAGCATGTCACTGTCGGAACTGCGGGTGTGTGTGCTGCCCCGCCTGTGTTGTACCATGGCCTTCTAAAATGGTGCCCGAAACTTACAACATAAAGAAGGAGTCGTTCATCAATATATGCAAGTCATGTGACTGGCTATGTACCAGCTTCCGCTTGGCTCTTTTGGAGGGGAATGGGGACAAGGCAATTGCTCTACATGCTACTGGGAACGTTAATTTAGTTACGCCATTCGCAAACGTTAAGGGTGAACTATTGTGAGTTACTTTTCCGTTGCACTGTTGTGGACCTACCATACATTCGTCGATATCTGTAACCCTAACAGATTCACCTCTCTTTGGTCCCGCTCGCACTCGCCGTCCACAGCTATCCGGTGCACGTGAGTAAAAGGTATCAGTTGTTGTGCTGTCTCATTCGTCTACTAGTTGCTCACATCTTTGTCCCCACCGCCAGTGTGCTGCTTTGGGAGGAGACCTCGAGCTTCTCAAGTGGCTCGTTGACGAGAATTGCTGTCCTATCAAGTCTGTGAGAGTCAGTGGTCGATGCCGCGATTCTTCAAATTCATTCACTGAAATCTCCACGAGCAAGGGTCGTAGTCTGCTGGGAATTGCCCTTGAAAACTGCAATGTTGGGATCGTTCGATATCTTGTCGTCGATAAAGGAATTCAACTAGCCGGAGAAAAGGATATCACAATGGACACACTCTGTCGAAATCTAGACCTGGTACTCCGATTTCTTCCAGAAGACGCGACAAACAATCCTGGAGTGCGCGCTTCTCTGGCAGATATTCACCGCGAGTCGCCCTATGAAGAGCAAGCGCCAACATACCGTGACATGCAAACACCCAACAATTGTGTTGACGAAACAACATCCGATGGCTCTGTTAGTGATGTAAGTGCCCCCTTGCGAACCTGAAGTACATTGCAGAACGATCAGGATTGTCTAATTCATGTGTGTTTTTTTCCTTTCATTTTCAGGCCTGTATTATCTGCTTCGACGCACAGATAAACTGCGTCGCTACACCCTGTGGTCATCAGGTAGGTTTACGAAAAGATACAACATCACCGATTCGTATCATGTGGGAGAAGGTGATGAAACTTCCTGTTCATGCCAGTTTGTCTCATACACCTTGCTTTTTTCAACGATAATTTCAGATTTGCTGTATCGAGTGCAGCAAGAATATTTCCCGCTGTCCGGTGTGTGCAGTCGAATGTAAGTTTGCGGTGCCATCACCCCCGAAGTGCCATTTCCCAGTATTTGCCCTCTTCGATCTACTAGATAGCAGGCCAGGTGTCGGCTGTAAGCATTTATTCGTTGCTAACTTCTTTCGTCGCGCTCTCGATGCACACAAGGTTCTTTTATGAAAGTATTCCGACCTTGAAAGAAGAATGACTGTGTATTAATTATTTTGTAAAGCCTACCCTGTCCTGTAAAGCAAGATATAGTGCTTGTTGTTAACTCATCAACCCGGGTCCGAGGCGATAGATTGCCAATTGTTTCATTGGTCTTTGGGTAACTGTGACAGCAAATACAAGTGTGCCCCCGAAATCCTTCGAAGTGCTATCTATCTCTGTAACCGGGTTTGCCTAATGATCGTCAGCAGGCAATGATACGGAGCACCGAGCATGGAACCTTACACATGGGACACATCTTGAGCTGTTTTCCACAATCAGAGCAGCAAAGCTGATGCCCGCAAGGACTAAGCACACTGTTGTCAGCAAAGGAGAGAGAGAGAAAGATTAAGAAATCTTCAAAATATGACGGCCAAAGCAGCAGTACGGGTTACTACATTTCCTTTGCAAGTTTCCACTTACCAGTCCATAGACTTCTCACAACATAGATTGCACTGGCGAGCCAAGGGCAGGATCGCAACCGCTGATGAGAACATTTTTGTGCCAACACACTATCTTGTAGATTGGTTTTTGTCTAATAGAACACAATAGTAACTTACCGCATTCTCAACAGTAGCGAGTGATCCCTCACTCGGGTCCACCACCGCGAGTATTCTATTCATCACAGTTGGCTCTGGCCCGCCTGAAAGAATCCCTGACTTGAGGAGAGCTTCTAAGGTCCTCCCTGTTAACGAAGGATCCGCCAAGTCCATTACTGAGATTCCTTTGTGCACAAGATAGATCAGGACATCCAACTTTGGCTTCCCCACCATAGCTAAATCAACTAGCGTTCGATTACTTGAAGTTTTGAGAGAAAGCATTTTACCAGTCTTCGGATCCCTCTTGACGGAAACAGGGCAGAGCTGGCTCTCCACTAACCATTTGAGAAGCTGCAGGTTGCCACCGAGCGTGCAGCAATGGACAGGGAACATGGTTTCTCCCCTAATCGCCGCAAAGCAGGTCCTCAGATTCACATTGCCCGTCTCGAAAATGTTAACCGCATCTTGGTATCGTCCCTGCAATAGGGCCATGCAAAAGGCATTACTAAGCCAATCGCAAGATTTGCACACTCGCACTGTTTGAGGCTGATACGCGGGATGCACATAGGTTTTGGGAATCATGCGGGCTATTTGTTGTTGGGGAAAGCAAAAATACATTCGGGAAGCAAGAGAGGAGTGGAGTGGAGTCAGTGAGTCATGGATTCATAATAACTTGCCGAGCACAATCTTGTACAGCACATAGCTCCGACTTACAACCCCATCGCATCGTGCATTTTTCACAGACAGAAGCTCCACAGTTTCTGCAGCTGCATGGCCGTATCTTCGCATTAAACGACTGCTTACACACAAAGCACTCTTGTCCTGGATCTGACATTTTTGGAGGACTGAAAAAGTCCATGACGAGAAGGGAAGGCATTGTTGAGCGATCAAAGAGGTCATTCGTCATTTTGCCCCCAATTACTTTTGGTTCATTGCATTGCAATCAACATAAATTCCTTTGCCTGACTTACGAATATGCTTTACAGAACTTTTTCGCCTCACTCTCCGTTTTGAATTCAAAGTTGGAGTATCGCATCCGACTGTTGAGATCACTGTAGCTGTCGGAATGGCGAAAAATAGTTGCAATCCAGCAGGAAGAAGGCAGGCTATAGTGGACGGAAAACGGATGAAGAATCTGCAATCACAACAACAACAGAATCGTGAGTTTCATGTAAATATATAACACCAGTATTCATTCAATCTCAACAAAGTAATCGTGTGAAAACCTACTCGACGATTGATCTGGTCCTTCGGCAACTGCTCGAGCTGATATAACGACTCGGAAGCATTTGTCGCTACATGATCAGAAGCTGATGTGCTTGTACGCCTGATGGCTGTTTTGGGTTTCTTTTGGTTCGACTGCATGGCATAAAGTAAGATGATAATGAAAAGCAATTAGAACAACCACTTTAAAATCAAGATCAATGATGGAAATACAAAAATGGTGTTTCTGATGGTGGGATATAGTCGGCTATTTACTACGTGTAAAACTACGTAGTTAGCAGTAAGAAATAAAAGAAAGAAGCGAAGACCTTTTTCCCGTGACGATTAAAAACGGTCACTCATTGATTCTTTGCGAGAGAAGCCGCGACGTTGCACGCGTCCATACGTAAGACTACAATTCTACTTCTTCAAATCAACGAATGCGTTGCAGAATAACTCCGAGGTGTCAATAGCTGTGTCAATGCAGTTTCATTACTTGTAGTATCTTTGAAGATTCACGTTGGGGGCATCTCGATTCTTATCGTTTACACATACATTACTATTACTCATCACAACCGGAGCTGAAAGATATTAGGGCACATTCAAATTGAAAATCTATTAGTCTAGCTAGCTAGCTAGCTCGAGTGTCTAATAGTATCCTAATCGGTTGCTGAAAAAGCCCCACTGCAGTTGGGCTGTGTGTGCGGCCGGGGTCTTCAAGCAGAATAAATCCACAATATGACAACTTTGAAATAATTGCAACTCCACTATTGGCATCTCCACTATTGGCAGCTGCCTGATTGTTCTATAACAGCATTACTGTATGAGTATCTAATGGAACTGAATGATTCACCAACAGAGGATGACTGACCAATGCTATCACATTGCTTCTACTCTACTAGGCAGCATTTTCTGCGTCCATTTCTTCCTTGTACTTCTTCATTAGCTCGGTCTGCTGATTGGCTGGAACCTGCATATGCTTCATATACTCCATTGAGAACTCACCCTTGCCCTGGGTTTGACTTCTAAGTTCTGTCGAATAACCAAACATGTTTCCAAGAGGCACTTCAGCTGCAATCTTGACGCTGCTTCCGTCGTCATTGAGGTCGCTGTTTTGGATCATGCCACTGCGGCGATTCAGGGCAGCAACAACCGCACCTTGGAATTCCGCTGGGGCATCAACCTCAACACTCATGATAGGTTCCAAAATCTTTGGCTTCGCCTTCTTCATGGTGTCACGGACAGCCCGAGCCATAGCCGTTCGAAATGCCAAATCGCTGGAATCTACATCATGGGAAGCACCATCTTGCAACACAACACGAAGTCCTTCAACTTCACATCCCACGAGCGCACCCTCCTCCATCGCATCGGCGGCACCCTTTTCACAACTCGAGTGGTATTCTGGTGGAATGTTTTGTCCCACCAACTTGTTTTCAAACGTGTTGCTCTTTCCAAGTTCTGCTCTATCTGCCTCCGACAGTGGTTCAATATATCCAATGACTCGAGCATACTGTCCTTGCCCACCGGTCTGCTTCTTGTGCAAATGGTCAAAACTTTGTTTCGTTGTGATTGTTTCTTTGTAGTTGACACTAGGCTTTCCCGATACGCATTCAACTCCATATTCACGCGACAGGCGTTCGATGTATACCTCCAAGTGAAGCTCTCCCATGCCGCTGAGGATTGTTTCTTTGGTGTCGTCGTCCACTTTCAGACGCAACGTTGGATCCTCCTTTGTAAATTTGTTGAGTGCTTTACCAAAGTTGGCTTGCATTTGCGAGTCCTTTGGCTTGACGGCGAGGCTCATAACGGCTTCGGGGACAAACATGGAGCTCATGGCTAGGCTCATGTTGCCATCCGAGAAAGTGTCCATCGATTTACAGTCAATCCCAAAGATAGCACAGACTTCTCCCGAGGCGGCTTCCGTGATTTCTTCCATGTCATTCGAATGCATCCGTACGAGTCTTGACAGCTTTACTTTTTTCCCGTCATTCACATTGTGTACGTAGTTACCCTTCTTCATCGTTCCTTGATAGATGCGCATGTACGTCAGTTGTCCGTATTGCGTTTCTTCCAGTTTGAATGCTAGGGCGAGTAGGGGGGCGTCGGAATTAGATGAGACCAGCACTGGTTCTTCGTTGTTGCTTCTATCGAGCGCATAGTTGGCCTTCTCCGATGGCTCAGGTAGGTAATCTGTGACACCATCCAGCAGCGACTGGACTCCCTTGTTCTTGAAAGCCGAACCCATAAAGACAGGTACGAATTTACAAGCGATGGTCTGACGACGGATTGCTGCTTTCATAGTATCAGCATCAATATCCTCCTCCATGAGAAAGAGCTCTGCAATGTCATCATCAACATCGGCAAGCTTTTCTATCATTTCGTTTCGTTTTTCCGAGACAAGGTTCTGCAAATCCGCTGGAATTTCGTCCGACTCTTTCACGATTTCTCCATAGTCACCTTCAAACACATAGGTTTTGAGTTCCACCAGGTCAACGAGTCCTTTGTGGTCATTTTCCAAGCCAATAGGGATTTGGACAGCTGCCGCATTCAGGGAGAGTTGACGGCGTAAATCATTCACGACTTTCCAAGGATTGGATCCCTGTCGATCCAGTTTGTTGACAAAGGCTAACCGAGGAACATTATATCTTTTCATTTGCCGATCAACTGTCAAACTTTGAGATTGTACTCCACTCACCCCGCACAAAACCAAGATTCCTCCATCCAAAACACGAAGGGCTCTTTCTACTTCAATGGTAAAGTCAACGTGGCCTGGTGTATCAATAATGTTGATGTGTGTATCTTTCCATTTACAAAATGTGGCAGCACTTTGAATAGTGATTCCCTTTTCTCGTTCCAAGTCCATCGAGTCCATCTTTGCTCCTACACCATCTTTCCCTCGAACATCATGAATTGCGTTGATACGTCCAGTATAAAACAAAATACGTTCCGTCAAGGTTGTTTTTCCACTGAAAGAAAAATGAGGAAAATATCATTGCAGTGGTAAGAAATCTTTTTTTCTAAAAAAAATAATAAGTTGGGATATTTTTCGAAAGCCCCAAATAAAATAATGAGTGCACTTACCTGTCAATATGAGCACTGATACCAATATTTCTATGCTTGGGACCTGAATCTGCACTCATCCATCGGTGGGTACTTTTCCCTGACAACAATCCATTATTTTGCTGAAGATTCCAAGTGGCTAGAGCTGGCGTTACCTTAGGTGAGAAGGAAGGGCACCTGGTCGCTCCAAAACGAAGAAGCCGGTTCATGGTCATCACCTCAAGGCCCATGGTGGATGGTTAACTTTTGGATTTGAAGAATGGATCCTAAAAGTATTCTGGAAACACAAGTTTTTCTGCATTGGCTCCACTTCGCATCGTTGTTGAATGTGTGGTTGGGCGAAAACTGAGAGCGATGACGCAAACTCTGAAACTTGCTTCAAAATGACGTGGATGCGAAGCGGAGGAAGTGTGCGTACTAATATTTCAGAAATTCTCAGAAATATAAGCGAAAGCACACTTACTCGAAAATCTTGCTGCCCGGCGCGCTTCCCGCCAAGCAAAGACGAGACGGGCAACAGCTATTCATCCCCCGATCGAACGATCGATCTCAATCAGCCATGTTGGCTTTGGACCGAAAGGCGGCTTCTTTCACACACATAGATGAATGCGGCGGTCGCAGTTTTGACACAAACTTCTACGCAGCTGCTTTTGTTTTCACGTACTAAGCTATTTCCTAACTATATTGCTACCGTGTTTTCGCTAATTTAAACTACACGCTCATTACATTGGAGCTACAATAATAGACAAACATGAAGGTCGAGACTCCACAGATTTTATGGAATAGTGAGGGTGACAAGGGCATCAATGCCGCACTCAACTCCATTTCATTGCTGGAGAGTGGTTTGATGGATCCCGCTCCCGGCGGCAGTAGCGACAATGACAATGCTACTGCGGGCAACAAGTACGGTCATGTGATGGTGACGGCTGGTAATACGGACATCATCAACCTTTGGAAATTGTCCTTTCCGTCTTCTGCTCCGTCCAGCAGCGCTAACAACGCTACGAACAGCAGCGGCATTTTTCAGAAGCACAACCCATCGCTAGTCACAACATCCTCGACAACGGCTTCATCATCATCAGCAGCAGCATCCACACTACCGACATTCTCAAGCAATACCAAAATTGCTTACTTGTGCAGCTTGACACGACAAGAACAGTCGGTCAACACCGTGGCCTTTAGTCCGGATGGACTCCACTTGGCCACGGGAGGAGAAACGGGAGCCATTGTGTTGTGGTCCGTCCCGCCTTCCATGCGCGGCAATGGCAATGGACGCCATTTTTGGAGCACTGTCGAACGAGAACAAGATCTTTCCGTCCGCATTGTCTGTCGTAGTGGACAAGGCATCTGTGATATTTCCTGGAGTGCCGATTCCAAACGATTCATTGTCGGGACCATTGATCATAGTGTCTTTGTTTGTGAAGACAAGAACTATGACGCCAATCACCGCAGTGTCACTACTGGTGCGGCTGGTGGGGCCGCCGTAGTTCCAGTGGACAGCGAATGGGAAGTCGTTTACCGCAACACTCATGATCACACCCATTACGTACAGGGAGTTGCCTATGATCCTCTCGGGGTCTACTTGGCAAGTATGGGCAGTGATCGAACGGTTCGTGTCTTTCCACGCAAGACGCCACCCAAATCAAAAAAGAAGGTATTGCGTCCTGCTGGCACAAATAATAGCACTCCTCTGAAAGAGGGGAATGCCAGCAACAACCAGGAAAATCTCGGCAATGGAGGAGGAGGCAGTGGCGGTGGTGTCATTCCACCCATTGATCATCAACGCATGGTGGACCAGCTGCTTACCGAATCGAAATTGGAAATCAGCAGCAGGTCCAAAATGATCAAATTCCGAAGGGCCGCCTCAGACACCAACGGAGATGACTCGGTTGCGGACAATGCGGAGAATAATAATGCAACGGCGGAAAATAATCAAGCCAACAATAACAATAACCGGCCAGCAAGACGCAACTTGTACGCGGACGAATCCACCTTGCAATCCTTTTTCCGGCGCTTATCGTGGACTGCCGATGGCGCCTTTTTGGTGACACCCAGTGCTTTATGGTATGCGGATGAAGATGAAGAAAATAGTGGTGATACCGATGACAATAAAGCATCGCCTTCGTTTGCCACCTATCTGTTTGCTCGACACCAGTTTGACGAACCATACAAGGTACTTTCGGGGCTAGAAAAGGTACGTGGTGGTCTGGAATTGCAATTTTTTTTTTTTTGAATCAAGAATAATTCACATGATAGACGGTCCATGCTCACACAACCATGAATTGACCTTTTGGTGCGTAGCCATCGGTGGTGATTCGTCCCAGCCCCATCTTTTTCAAATTGCCTTCGTCGGGAAGCCCAACAGGTGCAGCACAACGCACATCCGTGGAAAGTAAAGAAAATCAATCACCTTCTGTCAGCAGCAGTCCTGGGCTACCTTACCGCAGCGTCTTTGCCGTCCTCACAACCGACAGCATTCTCGTATATGATACCCATCACACTCGGCCCTTATCGGTCGTTCGGGGATTGCATTATGCTGGACTAAGCGACTGCCAATGGTCATCCGATGGCCTCAAGCTGGTTGTTTCAAGTATCGACGGCTACATCTCGATTGTAACCTTTGACAATGGAGAGCTTGGAGAAGTGTACAAACCACCCACGGTAACCACTACTCGAAATCTTTCTTCTCTTGAAAGTTCGTCCCCGCTGCAAGCTCCACGCCAAGGAGCTCCAGTTAATAGCACCGTCAGTACTCATAATTGCCGAATGGCTCTATCGCCCAAGCCAAACGTCAACGCGTCCACGCCGCTCATTCCTCCTTGTGAACCAGGACAAAGTGCAACCATCGAGGCGCCTCCCAGCAAGCGCGCCAAGACACGGATCACACCTACGTTGATCTCTTCTGCACCGCCCGCTGCGAACCAGACGGTCATCCCAACAGTAACACCCAAAGAGAATCATTCCAAACGACCAGTGGAAGAGCTTTTGGAGCACGAAACTAAGACTGTCGGAGAAGCTGTCACCAAATTGACCTTGGATAATGACGAAAAACCCAAAAAGAAAAAGCGAATTCAACCCATGCTCGTCTCCACTGGAAACTAAAGGCGTGCATGCATGAACGAACGAACGACCGAGCCATGTGTATGGGTTGGAGCGTTATCAGGAACGGTACAGTGCGGGGGTTCGATTCGTCACTGTGCTTTGGCGGCTACTGGCTCTTGCTGCATGGTTAGTAGGAAGTGTAGCACATTTACTTACGCTCTCTTGGGATGCAAGAAATGATCAATCCATATAACTGTGGTACGACGGCGCTCTTTGGGTGGGCATAATATTTTTTGTTTGGATTATTGAAGACTCGATCAAAAAAGCTCTTATGTGAAGCGCTGGAACTAACAATAGTAACTTATAAGCTAATGTGGATTGTGATATGGACTTTCTTTTTAAAGCGGAGACTGCAATTGTGGTATTGCTAGTAGCAACAGCTCGGTCGCAAAGTGTGTGCAGTTACCAACCTTAAAAGGCATGTTCTAGTTTGCTGTGTAGATGAAAGCTGTCTCTTATACACATCTCCGAGACCACGAGACTAAGGCGAAACTCGTATGCCGTCTTCTGCTTGAAAAAAAAAAAGAAAAAAGAAAAAAGTAAAA
>ENA-ORBV01017251-ORBV01017251.1-microbial-mat-metagenome-genome-assembly--contig:-NODE-17251-length-10350-cov-5.840164_pt1 | contig 10350 bp, 6 predicted proteins | sample MGYA00237777_ERZ505514 | MGnify/ENA primary metagenome ERZ505514 (study PRJEB26160, sample SAMN06269048) | microbial mat metagenome | isolation source: Oligotrophic lake microbial mat | place...
ATTTGCGGCGACAATGTTTTCATGACGGAAAACGCTTCTGAAAACGATGGAAACGACTCCGATCCCCTGGGGTTCGAGGTGGATCCATACGCCACCGTTTATCTGCCGTACGTACCAGAGATTCCATCGAGTCAGATCGGTCGCTACAAACAGATTCGGAAGTTGGGTGAAGGGCAATTCGGTATCGTTTGGCTTGGCTTCGATGAGCAATTGCAACGTCCTGTTGCTATCAAGATCAGCAAGTCGAAGCGCAATGAGCACCTGTTTCCGCCAAATTCTCCGGCAAATGAATTAGAATTGCAGGAAGCCCGCAACGTGGCCTTGTTGGACCACCCAAATATCGTTCCGGTATACGATGTCGGCATTACCGAGGACGAGCAATTTTACGTCGTCTCGAAGTATATCGAGGGTGAGACGCTAGGCGACACACTGTTGCAACGTCGATGGAGCGTGATTGAGTCGATTCGTTTTGTGCAGACAGTCGCGGAGGCGTTGGCACACGCTCATGACCGAGGGTTGGTGCATCGGGACATCAAACCGCAGAACTTTGTGCTGACCGCTTCGGGGAATCTGAAGCTCTCGGATTTCGGTTTCGCGAAACTCCAAGTCTTCGCCGCCACGATCCCCGGCATTCACTTCATCACCGAAACCCTCTCCCGCGCCGACATCACCGCGCTCGAAGCCGCCTGCGATGTCTTCGTTTCCTTGCACCGCTCCGAAGGCTTCGGCCTCGCCGTCGCCGAGTGCATGGCCCTCGGCAAACCCGTGATCTCGACCGACTGGTCCGCCACCGCCGAATTCGTCACCGCCGACAACGGCTGTCCTGTCCGCGCCCCGCTCGTCAGCCTCACCGCCAACCACGGCCCCTACGCCAAGGGCCAGACGTGGGCCGACCCCGACATCGCCCACGCCGCCGCCCACATGCGCGCCCTCCACGCCGACCCCGCCCTCTGCGCGCGCCTCGGCGCCGCCGCCAAAAAAACCATCGCGGAAAAATTTTCCCCCGCCGCCATCGGCGCCCGTTACCGCCGCCGTCTCGAGGCCATCGCCGGTTTCTGAACTTTTCGGCGACGCCTACTCCCCGCTCCGTTTCAGCACGCGAATCTCCAGATTCCGCACGCTGAACGCCACCCGGCGCGGATCGCCGCTGCTCGGCTGTTGCGGGGCCCGATCGGTTTCGAACTTCCAGCGTGTGTCACCCGGCGGCAGCACGACGCCTCGCACCACCACTTCGCGGAGCACCTTCACCGTCATACCCGACCACAACACGGCGCCGGGCTCGCCTTGCGGACCGCTCGCGCTCGCCCGCACCGTGACTTTGCGATCGTCGCTGCTTTTCAGGTCGAGAGCCACGTCGACAATCACCGCAAACGGCTGGGGATTGCGCAAAATCACCTCGGCCGGCCCGCGGCTCCAGCGCCAGTAGTCGAACCGCGACCGCTCCGCCTGAAACCACCGCTCCTCCGGGAAAACCGCCTCGATCGTCCGCCCCGAGGGCTCCACCATCATCAGCTTTCGCGGCCCTTCGACCCGGTAGCTCTCCCGACCCGGCGCGCGCAGCGTCTCGCTGGAGAAAAACACCGTGAGATTGCCCAGAAGCAACAGGGCCCACCACTTCCGCCCGCGCGGCAGAAGCACATTAAACGCCAGCAGCATGGGCAGGAGCACGCGCGACGCCGCCCCCGGATAACCTTCCCACACCGCGTCGCCGAGCACGACCATCAGCACCGCATAGGTCGCACCCACCCGCCACCAGCCCTCGCTCCAGCGCGGCCGGAGCGCGAAGAACAACCACTGCGCCGTCAACGCCACCAGCATCATCGCGCTCCAGACTCCGATCGAGCCCGCGTCGTCCGTCTTGAAAATCGCCGCCGTCTCCATCCAGCGGTTTATGTAAGCGGCAAACGGCCAGTCGAAATTCCGCGCGCCGGCCGAGCCGCCGCTTCCCAGCCACAGCTGCAACGTCAGCATCCAGAGCGCCAGCGGCGCCAGCACCAGCAGCCCGCATCGCACTGCCCGGACCCAGCCCGCCGCATCCCGCCACTTCGCGGGCGCAAACGCCGCCGCCGCCATAATATTCGTTTCCTTCGCAAGGCCGGCCAGTCCGAGCACCGCCGCCGCCCACCACGTGCGCCCTTTCTCCCAAAACATCATCCCGAGCGCGATCAGCAGCAGGCTCGGCCCGTCCACCAGCGCGCCGCGCACGCTGAAACACAGGCCGAAAGAAAACAGCACCCCGAACCACCGCGCGAAATTCTCCCATCTCGTCGCCGGGAACCAACGCAACAACAGCCCCGCCAGCAAAAACCAGCACGCGATGTTCTGCACCGCGAAGATGTGGAGCGCCCGCGCCGGATCGCCCCAACCCAGCGCATACGCGGTCCAAGACAGCAATATCCTCCGCGCCCGATACGGCATCGAGTCCATCGCCTCGTTCAGCGCCCGGTTGGTCAGCCACGGCCGCATCGCGATCTGCGCGTAATACTGCGCGTCGTAGCCCTTCGAGTCCGGCTCCACGTAGTGGTTGATCTCCTTCAGGGCCGGCACGTAGGGCGCGCTCGGGTTGCTGCCGAACATGACGAGGTAGGTGAAGCCCTTCCCCGGCAGGTAAAATTGCGCGCACATCCACACGAACACCGCCACCGTCGCCCCATAGGCCAACTTCAGCGCCACGGACGCGATGCGTTGTGAATTTGGAATCGGACTGGCCACGAAAAGACCAAAAGGCAGAGTCTCCCCGCACCCGACGCAAGAATGGATTCCACGCCCGCTCCCGCCCCGCCCCACGCCGTCACCCCGGCCCGGTGGGTGCGCGCGTTGCTCGTTGTCGCCTTTGCCGGTTACGCGATCTTTCTCGCCCGGCACATCGGCGCCTACGCGGGCAACTCCGATTCCTCCGGTTACCTCAACAGCGCCCGCCTCATCGCGCACGGTGAGGCGACCATACCCCAGCGCGTGCCGGCAGATCTTGATTCCGCTCAATTCGACGGGTTCGCCTTTATCCCGCTCGGCTTCCGCCCCCGGCCCGAAGCCAAAATGGCGCCCACCTATCCGATCGGCTTGCCGCTCCTGCTCGCCGCGACCGCCGCGGTCACCGGCTGGTCGTCGGCCCCACCGCTCGTGATGCTCGCCTCCGCCCTCGCGGCCGTCGCGCTGATGATTCCCCTCGGGCGCGCCGCCGGCCTGCCTTTCGCGTGGTCCGTCTTCGGCGCGCTGGTTTTCGCCGCCGGCCCCCTCACCACGTTCATGTCGATCCAGTTGATGAGCGACATCCCCGCCACCGCCGCCGTCACCGCCGCCGTCCTCTGCGCATGGCGCAGCCGCGCGCAGCCACGTTGGGCCGTCTTCGCCGGCGTGGTCTTCGCCGTCGCGGTGTTGATCCGCCCCAATAATTTTCTGCTCCTGATCCCGCTCGCGCTCTGCCTCGGTCTCGACGGACGCCGTTGGCTCGGATTCACCCTCGGCGGTCTGCCCGGGGCCGTCCTTCAGTTGGCCTACAATCGCGCCGCTTACGGCCACCCGCTGGCCTCGGGCTACGGCGAGGGCTTGGTCCAGAGCTTCACCTTCGGCATCGTCCCCACCACGCTCGCGCACTACGCACGCTGGCTGCCCGTGTTGCTCACGCCCGTCGGCCTCGCCGCCGTCGCCCTGCCTTGGCTCGGCCGTCGCAGCCGTTTCGCGTGGGTGCTCGTCGCTTGGATCGCCGTCACGTTCGGCTTCTACGCTGCCTATTGGCACACGCATGAGACGTGGTGGTATCTCCGGTTTCTCCTGCCCGCCTTCCCCGCCTGCCTCGTCGCCGGGTTGCTCGTCCTTCGGCAAGGCTGGCTCCGCCTCGCCCCGACCCGCCTGCAACCGCCCCTCGTCGCCCGCAGCATCGCCGCCGCCGCCGCACTCGTCGTGCTCGGCCACTCTGCGCTCTGGCACCAACGCCTCGACGCCACCCTCATCGGCGACGGCGAATCCGTCTACCCCGAGGCCGCCGCATGGACCCGCGTTCACGTCCCCGCCGACGCCATCCTCGTGGCCCAACAGACCAGCGGCGCTCTCTTCTACTCGACGCGGTTGCCCGTCGCCCGCTGGGACTCGCTCACCGCTCCGGATTTCGCGCGTCTCACCGCCGTCGGCCGGCCGATTTTCGCCGTGCTTTTTCCGCACGAGGTCCCGACCGCACTCGGCCCCCGCCTGCCCGGCCGCTGGGAAAAATTCGGCGCCGTCCGCCACGTCACCGTCTGGCGCTGGTCCCCGGTGCCCTGATTCCCCTAACCGGCGGCCGTCTTCCGCAGCCACATCTGCCCGCCGCCGCCCGACGCGCACAGCGGCATCCGCTCGCGCAGCCACGCGTGGTGCGTGTTGAAGAACCAGCCCGTGAACAGCTCGATGCGATAAGCCGTGTTGTGCATCAAAAACGCCCGAAGCAGATACTGCTCGTTCCACGCGCGCCCTTCGTCGAACCACTCGCGCGGGTAGTCCAGGTTCCCGTTTACATCGTGGACGTGAACCCACACCCCGGGCTTCAACACCGGCAGCACGTCGAAGAACAAACGGTTAACATCGCTGCCGAGTTTGCTCACGTGCGATGAGTCGATAAAGAGCAGGTCGCCCGCCTCCAACTCCGCGAACACCTCCGTCGGCACGTCCTGCACCTTGCGCTCGATCAGCGTCACCCGCGCGCGGTCGTCCGGCTTTAACAATTGCCGCAGGCGCGTCATATCCGGGTCGATGAACGTCAGCGCCATCCGCCCGCCGAATGTGAATTCATTCAGGTCCAGCATCGCCGCCGAGCTGAAGCCCGAGCCCACCTCGATCACCCGCCGCGCCCCCGAGTGCCGCAGCACCAAGAAGAGCATGATCCCGTCGAAATGCCCATACGAGGGATTCGTGAGAAAATACCGCCGGCTCGGCACCGCGTGCTCGGGAAACGGCTGCTCCGGATAGCCCGCCGCCAGGGTCTGCATCAACGCCCATTGCCCCTCCGCGTTCAAATCCAACCCCGGAAACGGCGGTCCGAAATGTCCCCGCGCAAACACCTCCGCCACCTCCGTCCGCGAGGTCTGAGGAGAATAAAAATGCCCCGGCGGAAACACCCACCCGCGCTCCGCCGCCTCCGCCACGAGCCGCGCATTGTCCCGCTCCAAAGCCGCCACATCCCGCCGGAGATCGGCCTTGTCGGTCTCGAGTTCGCCCACGCGGTGCTCCAGCCGGCGCACCAGCTTGAACTTCCGCAGAAAATTATCCCAGGCCTTCATTTTGATTTTTCTCCCGCAGGTTCGGCCGCCACGCCCGCTCGGGCAACCGCGATGTCCGCGTCGTAAATCGCGAACGCCAGCAGCCGCGCATCGCCGTTCGCAAACCGCTCGCCCGGGCGATCCAAAACAAATTCCACGTCGGCGGCCGCGCCCGCCGCGATGATCGCCGTCGTCGTCGCAAACGCCGCGCGCCTCGTGTCGACCGCGCCGCTCCAGCCTTCTCCTCCGGCGATCCGGATCGTCAACCGCGCCGGCCGGAGCGCCGCCGCCTCGCCGGTCAATCGCACCGCCACCGGCTCGGCCGAGCGGTTCACCAGCCGGAGCCGGCCGGTCCCCTCGCTCCAACGCCACTCGCGCCGGCCGTCGCTCTCGGCCACATACCAGCCGCTTCCGTGCACCAGTCTCACCTGCGACCGCACCGCGCGCTCGCCACGCACCGTGAAGCTCTCGTGCGGCACCGCCCCGAACTCATTCACCCCCGCGATCACCGAGAGGTTGCCCAGCACCAGCACCGCCAGCCAACGCCGGCCCCGCGGCACGAGCAGATTGAACGCGAGCGTCATCGGCAGCAGCACCCGCGACGCCGCCCCCGGATAACCCTCCCACACGGGCTGCGCCACACACGCCATCAGCACGGCAAACACGACCCCGATCCGCCACCACGCCTTGCCCGGTTCGCGGTGCAGCAACAAAAACGCCGCCTGCGTCACCAGCGCGACCAGCACCAGCAGGCTGATCGTCTGTTCCGGTCCGCGAAGGCCGGCCGCGAATTCGCCCAAGACCACGCCGCATTTCTCCGCCAAACCCGACAGCGGCACGGAAAAATTTCCCAGCCCCGCGTCGTTGCTCGGCCCCGCCTGCCAGCGCACGTAGGCCAACCAAGCCCCGAAGGGCACGGCCGCCAGCGCCAACCAACCGGCCGCCCGGCACCACGCCCGCAGCCCGCTCCCGCGCGGCGGGATCAGCGCCGTTCCCGCGAGCAAGCTCGTTTCCTTGGTCAGCAGCGCCGCCCCGAGCGCGAGCGCCGCCGCCGGCTTTTTGCCTCGCTCGACCGCCGCCACCATGGCCGCGATCAGCAGCAGCCCCGGCGCATCGGCCAGCGAGTTTCGCACGCTCATGCACATGCCATGGGCGAAGAGCACGCCGCCCCACCGCATCAAGTTGCCCCAACTGTCCGGCGGCAACCACCGCAACAAGAGCCAGCCGAGCGCAAGCCACACCGCCACGTTCAACAGCGCGAAGGCCTGCACAATCCACTCCGGCTGCCCCAACCCCAACCCCCACGCCACCCAACTCGGCAGGATCCGCCTCGCCCGATAGGAAAGATTGTCGACTGCCGCGTTCAACCGCTCCGGCTCGTCCAACAGCGGATGCAACGCGAGTTGCACGTAGTAGGTCCCGTCGTAGCCCCACGAGTCCTCGATCGTGGCGTGGGGCACCCCCTGCAATCGCGGCACGGACCGCTCGTCCGAGCGCGATCCGATCGACAACAGGCTCGTGAAGCCGAGTCCCGGCAGGTAAAACTGCGCCACCAGCGCGAGAAACACCGCCACCAGCGCCGCATAGGCGAGGCGCACACGCGCCGCCCAGACTTTTTCCCGGATAGCCTTCATGCCCGGGGAGCGCGTCCCGCCGCAGCCGCGTCTTCCCTGCGCCCGCGCTTAAATGTTGTCCGGTGTGAAAACAATCTTTCGCATCACAAAACCACCCTCCGGCATGTCAAATCCGAACCCCGTCCACCCTTCCGCGCCGCGCTGGTTCGTGGGGTTCGCACTCGTCGCGCTGCTCGGTTACGGCGTGTTTCTGGGTCTTAATTTTGCGCCCGTCGCCGGCGGCTCCGACTCCTCCGGCTACCTCAACGCCGCCCGTCTGCTCGCCGACGGCCAACTCACCGCCCCGCAGCGCGACCTCTCGGGACTCGTGGTCAGCACGAGCCTGCAGCTCCAGCCCCTCGGCTTCACGTCCGAGCCGGCGCGCTCGCGGCTCGTTCCGACTTACCCGCTCGGCCTGCCCGCCCACCTCGCTGTCGCCGGCTTGATCTTCGGCTGGAATCTCGGGCCGCTGCTCGTCGGGGTCGGTGCCGTGCTGGCCGCCATCGTTCTTTGCTATGCCGTCGGTCGCGAGCTCGGCCTTTCGCGGACCCCCGCCGTCGCCGGGGCGCTGCTTCTCGGCGTGTTTCCCGTCACCCTCTTCACCGCCATCCAGCCGCTGAGCGACGTCCTCGCCACGACCTGGGTGCTGGCCGCCGTCTTTCTTTCTCTACGCGGCAGGCTGTCGCCGCTGTGGTCGTTCGCCGCGGGTGCGGCTTTCGCCGTCGCCGTTTTTGTCCGCCCCACCAATCTCCTGCTCTTGCCTGTGCTCGTCGTCCTGCTGCCGGGCTGGCGTGCCCTCCTCGCCGCTGCGGCCGGCGGATTGCCCGGAGCGATTCTTCTCCTCGCCACCAACGCCCACCTCCATGGCTCGCCGTGGCGCATGGGCTACGGCTCGATCTTCGACTCGTTCGCCGCAGTTTATTTTTGGCCGACGTTGGGACACTTCGCCCTGTGGCTTGGTTTGTTGTTACCCGCCGTGGTGCTCGCCTTGCCCTTCGCCACGCTCGGGCGTTCCCGAATCGCCCCCAGGATAGCGATCGCGCTCGGGCTGTGGTTTGCGATCCCGGTCGTGTTCTACGCCTTCTACGAGGTCTCCCATGAAGTCTGGTGGTGCCTCCGCTTTATCTTGCCCGCTACTCCGGCCCTGATTCTTGCCGCCCTCCTCGGGCTTCAGGGGATTCTCGCTTCGCGACCGCGCGCGCTGGTCGCCGCCTCCGTTGGCATCGCCCTTTGGGGCGCGGGTGCCTCGCTCCATTGGACCCGACATTTCCATATTTTGCTCACGAGGACCTATGAGGAGGCCTACGCCGACATCGGGCGATGGGCGCGCGATCAACTCCCGCCCGAGGCCGTGCTCCTTTGTTACGCCGAGAGCGGCGCGATCCACTATTACACGTCGCTGCCGATCTTGCGCTGGGAGCAAATCGGCCCCGGGGAGTTTTCCCGTCACGCCGCCCATCTGGCCGGTGCCGGTCGCCCCCTGTATCTATTGCTCTTTCCGGCCGACGAGGAATCGGTCTTCCGCGACCGGCTTCCCGGCCGTTGGGAGAAAAAGGCCACGGTTTCCGGCCGCAACTTCTGGCGCTATCTCGGTCCCGCCACACCATGAGCGCACCCGTCCGCCGCTGGCCACTGCCGCTCGCTGCTCTCGCCGCGGTCGCCCTTTTTCTCACGCTCATCGCGCAATTCTGGCATCCCGTTTACGGCCTCACCGCCCTCATCCAACTCGATGCCCCCAACGACAACCTGAAAATCGCTGCTTTCCGCGAGCACCCCGTCTATGTCCACCGCGACACCGGCGGCTACGACGGCCTCTACTACGCCCAGATCGCCTACGACCCGCTGCTCCGCTCTGCCGAGTTGCCTCCCGCGATCGACAACCTCTCCTACCGCGCCCGCCGTATTCTCCCGCCCGCCGTCGCTTGGTTGGCCGCCGCCGGCCAACCCGCCGCCATTGTTCACGTCTATTCGTTTTTGAACGTCGCCACGTGGCTGCTCCTCGCCGCCCTCCTCTGGCGGCTCCTCGCCGTCGCGGATCTGCGCGGCTGGATCGCCTGGGCCGGTATCCTCTTTTCCTGCGGCAGTCTCAGCAGTGTTCGCCTCGCCCTCACCGATCTGCCGATGACCGCGCTCCTCGCCGCCGCGCTTCTCGCGGCCGAGCGCGCCCGCCCGCGCTCCGCCGTCGCGTGGCTCGCCGCCGCCGCCCTCGCCCGCGAGACCGCCCTCCTCGGTGCCGCCGGCCTCGTCACCCGCCCTTGGTTCTCTCTCCGCAATGCGCTCACTGCCGTCATCGTCGCCGCCCCGCTCTTCGCCTGGCTCGGCTACATCCGCTGGCGTATCGGCCCCGCCGACGCCGGCTGGGCAAACCTCACTCTCCCCCTCTCCGGTCTCATCGAAAAATCCGCTACCGCCGTATCCGACCTTTCGCTGCTCGAAGACAAGCTCCTCGCGTGGACCACCCTTCTCGCCGTCCTCGCGATCATCGTCCAAGCCGGTTTCTTCCTCACCCGCTGGCGCCTCTTCGTCTGCGACGCGTGGTGCCGCGTCGGCGCCGCCTACGCCGCGCTCATGCTCACCCTCGGCACCGCGGTTTGGGAGGGCTACCCCGGCGCCTTCACCCGCGTGCTGCTTCCGCTCACGCTCGCCTTCAACGTCCTCGCCCTCCGCACCCGCGCCGCTCTCGCGTGGCTCATAATCGGCAACCTCGGCGTCTTCGCCGGCTTCCTCGTGCTGCGCGATTTCCCGGTCAACACCCGCGAGCTCTTCGCCGGCCACGCCGGCACCGCCGCGACCGTCGTCCAAATCGACACCGGCTGGTTCGGCGCCGAGCGCGACGCGAAGAATCTCTGGGCTTGGAGCCAGGGAGACGCCCGGCTCGCGATCGACACCTGGTCCGATCGCGCCGTCGACGCCCGGCTCGATTTCTCCCTGCGCGCCCTGACTCCGCGCACCGTCGTGATCCACCGGTCCGGCCGCGAACTCTGGCGGGGCTCCGTCGGAGAAAAAACCTCCCGCTTCAGTGTCCCCCTGCGGCTCGCTCCCGGCCGCACGACCCTCGATTTCTCCTCCGACACCGCCCCGACCCGCGAGGGCCCCGACGCCGGTGCCCGCGTCCTCGCCTTTGCGCTTTATGATCCGCGTCTGAGCGTTCCCACTCCCTAGCGCCGCACCATGCCCGCTCCGCTGCTCCTCGATCTTTCGCACACGAGCCACACCCGCGCCCGCACCGGCATCCAGCGCGTGGCCCGCTCCCTCTGGCGCGAGCTCGGCCCCGCCGCCCGGCCGTTCACGTATGATCCGGCCCAACGCGCTTGGCGCCCGCTCGACCCCTGGGAACTCCGCAACCTCGCCCTCGATTCCTTCGCCACCAAGCGGGGCGCTTCCTGGCCGCTGACCGCGCGCATTCGCGGCCACACCCGCCGCCTCTTTTCCGCCCCGCCTCCCGCCTCGGGCCTCAAGCCTCTCGCCTATAACTCCGGTATTCTGATGCCGGAATTATTCTCCCCCGC